>Ga0316613_10000207_pt1 | contig 65114 bp, 47 predicted proteins | sample OWC_soil_day10_C_2_FD_207647 | JGI IMG/M metagenome (GOLD analysis project Ga0316613, IMG submission 207647) | Wetland soil microbial communities from Old Woman Creek delta, Ohio, United States - OWC_soil_day10_CT_b | ecosystem: Environmental > Terrestrial > Soil > Wetlands | place: USA: Ohio...
CTCCCGGAAGTGTTCGGGAGGCTTTTAAAAAAAGAATCGGAAGCTTATGGATAAATACATATACCTTAAAAGAAAGAATGACTACATGCTCTTAAGCAAGAGCGGCAGGCAAAATCGTTGGCGCATAGAGAAGGACACCTTTCTGCGCTTGCGCTCGGTGCTGATGGGCTATTTTGACGAAAAGCCTTCACTCGACCTGTCATTTGTGGACAAGATAAGTTATGTGGAGATAGAGAGTAAGGACCTGGTGGTGATTCTCTTCCTTTTCGGGAAGTTCATTCCTGACAAGGAAACCCTGTTGCTGGCGAATGCTTTTCCCCAACGTCTCTTCCTTCCGTGGAGAAATAAATTCACGCTGCACCTGTACATCGACTCTTTGGATAATGGAATTTGTGCGGTGTCGGTATCTATGCAAGCTAAAATGGTATATAACTAAGTATCTTGTGATAAAAGAAAAACTCCAGGCATCCACAATTAAAAATTGCATAATACCCGGAGTTCTGTTGTAAGTTGTTAATCCTAATTAATTACTTGTTGCCTTCTTACCCATTAAATTAAACGTTGTTAGATTGTCGACGTTGTGCTGTTCTAGCACTTCTCCGAAATACGGTGGACGAACATCTCCCCAGCGAACAGATGAGTTACGGATCACAATATCTGAGGCTGTATCAAAGTAGAACCCGGCCGTAGTGCCTTTCACGAACAGATCACCATCACAAGGGCGTTTGTCATAGATTCCACCAACAAAATTGGTACGTTTGAAGATATATAGATCTACCTGATCGAAAAAGATGTTCTTAATCTTTTCTTTCGAATCACCACCGACAAATACACCATTCTCACTTTCACACTTAATGTTGCTGAAATAGATGTTTGTAACAGCACCTACATTACACTCTGTGGTGCCTTTTGGGAAACGCCAGCCGGCATCCTTATGATCTCCCGCTTTGCGAGGATAAGCTGTTACATAGATGGGCTCTGATTTACCCCACCAAACGTCAGAGAAGAATTGGCAATCAATGGTTATGTTTGAGAATACCACATTCTCCACTACTCCCTCATCACGGTTTTGAATACCCACACCCCGATTGCTCGCTCTAATGATGCAATTATCAAACACAACGTGACTGATACGATCCATGTTTTCCGAGCCAATCTTAATGGCACAAGAACGGGAGGTCATGATGCAATTGGTTACTGTGATGTTTTCACAAGGTCCCCATTCTTCATACTCTCGTCTATTCTTCAGGCAAATGCAATCATCGCCGGACTCAATATAGCAATCACTGATACGCACATTTTTTGAATGATCCACATCAATGCCATCACCATTGCGCACTTTAAGATTGTTGAGTAAGGTTATACCTTGCACCACTACGTCATTACACCCCACCAAATGAACAGCCCAATAAGCTGAATTGGTAATATTGACATCCTTAATACGAATGTTCTTTCCTCCTATGATGGTGATAAGGTGAGGTCTGGGATCAAATTCATGAACAGGTTTCAGCTCATAAGAGTCACTCAATTCTTTGCCCATAAACGCCACTCCATTGCCATTGATTTCTCCTTGGCCGGAAATACTGACATCTTCAAGATTCTCACCGCTGATCCACATCATTCCTTCGCCACGATTGTCTTTGAAAGCACTCTTAGTATATACACTTTCCTTTGGGTTAGCTAGCAGTTTAGCATTAGCCTCAACATGTAGGTCGACAAAGGAAGCAAGAGTGATAGGACTTGTCATATAAACGCCACCGGATGGAACTACTACTTGTCCGCCACCAGCTTTGTTGCAGGCATCAATCGCTTCCTGAATCGCTTCAACATTATCGGTCAAACTGTCTCCTTTAGCCCCATAATCGACTATATTAAAAATTCTTTCTGCCGATTTATTGCTTTGGCAGGATACTAAAAATCCAACTAGCAGCAATAAAAGGAGTGTATTCTTCTTTCTCATAAATATTGTATTTTACTGTTTATTGTCCGGCATAAAGCGTGCGGACGGAGTGATGCCTCTCTTTTATTAGTATCCGGTATTCTGTGTCCAGTTGGTATTAGAATTCATAACACTTGTTGGAATCGGGAATATACGGCGCCATGTCTCTGTTGCGGCATCCGGATTTACAACATGTTTCAAACCCCAATCATTTTCGAACTGACCAAAACGGATCAAGTCATTGCGACGCCACATCTCACTAAAGAACTCACGTCCACGTTCGTCTAGAATATCTTGCAAAGTAGGTGATGTGGTTATTGTAGGAGCATTGACATAACTGCGAATCTGGTTGAACAAACTCATGGGAGTGTCGCCATTGGTAGCCGTTGCACCGCGAAGAATAGCTTCAGCCTTCATCAGCAGAATATCCGCATACCGGAAAACAGGCACGTCGTTACTTTGGTTACGGCTATAGGTATCGTAATCGGCAGCCTGAATGGCCCACTTGATACAACGGTAACCCTGATTCCAACCATTGAAATCGTCACCAACATTCATTGAGGTGTCATCCGATATAAGTAAAGTAACGTTTTTGGTAAGCACCACACGCTGCTCGTTGTACAGATAAGGCGTTGTGGTCTTAGTAAAGGTCGAAATGTTATAAGTATAAAGAGAGTCTTTCAAAATGATATCATTGCGGTCGTCTCCTTCCAGAGAGAAACGATCGGCCGCTTCCGGGGTAACTGTGAAAATACCACCGGCATTCTTCGAAATCGTTACGCCGAGCAAACCAGTACCACTTCCTCCATCATTATTGAATTTAGGCCAGTATTGGAATCGGGCGTATGTCATACCTTGTGCTGTTGCATTATCATAAGGCATTGCATAAATGAAATCCTTGATGAGGTAACCGTTATCCGGCATGAACTTGTCGCGATAGCTATCGCTCAAATCGAAATTGCCGCTATTGATTATTTCATCACAGTAGCTCACCGCATCATCAAGCTTGGAGTTGGTCAAAGTGGCTTCATAATCGGCAACATCGCTGGTGGTGTAAACAGCCCAATTCAGATACAGTTTTACAAGAAGGGCCTCGGCCATCCATTTGGTTGGTTTTCCATAAGTCGATGCATCAACAGTTTCGGACAAACCGCCTGAATCAATGGCACGAAGCAGGTCGTCTTCTATAAAGGCTGCCACATCAGCACGTGAAGAACGCTCAATAGCCTCGTCGCTTTCAAGAACATGGTCCAAAATCGGGGTATCGCCAAACATATCCATAAGGATGAAATGATAGAATGCACGCATTGCCAAGGCTTGTGCGATAGACTCATCGGTAGCTTCGTCGCCTCCAAGATCCACGATAGCCTGATTGCACTTGGTGATAACCCCTGTGATATCACCATACCAATCGATATGCGCATCATCCGGATTAGTCATGTGAAGCGTGGAGTGGACATAATTGCCGGCGTCATACCAGTTGCCACCATAAGTGACCGCGGTAAATTCGTCGGAAGATAAACATGCGGCTTCAACATAACGACGTCCCAAAGCACCACGGAATCCATAGTATAAATCTGCCATCTTTGCCTCGGTTGCAATTTCGGAAGTCGGATAAGAAGTATAGGTAGATTTGACATCTACGTCCAAATCGGTACAGGCTGTTGCTGATGTTAACAGCAAACCTGCAAATAAGGTATTTTTAATATAACTTTTCATTGTCAGTTTAATTTTTAGATGATTAGAAATTAATATTTACACCTAACATAAATGTACGAGTACGAGGATAATAGCTAGTACGTCTATCAATTCCAGGATCCAAGCCACCAAGATTAATTTCAGGGTCACGACCGGAATAGCCGGTAATTGTGAACAAGTTATTGCAGGTTGCATATACCTTGAGTGAATTAACCCAATTACCCATATTTCCGAAAGAGTAACCCAAAGATAGGGTTGACAGACGGAAATAGTCTCCATTCTCTAACCAACGGTCTGAAGGAGCTTGGGACTGAACATCAGTTGCCTTTTGTTCTGTGGCGACTGATTTCAGCACATTCCTGCCTTCGGTGACAAAGCTTACATTACTATATTGTTCGCGAGTTGCATTATAAATCTTATTGCCAAAAACTCCTGTGAAGAACATGTCCAGACTCCAATTCTTATATTTGAAGTTGTTTGTCCAGCCTAAAGTCAACTTAGGCTGTGCAGAGCCTGTGATAGTTCGGTCCGTGTCAACCGGGTCTTTTGTCGTTTCACCGGTGCGTTCACCGGTTTCTGTATCATGTTTGTAGAACACTGATACGCCGTCTGAGTCGTAACCAGCCCATTCATAAGTATAGAAAGTTCCAAGTGGATGACCTTCCATAATACGCTCTACTTGTGCGTTTGAAGAATAACCTGCAATTTCCGGATCACCTGTTGCAATATAATCTACAGAATAATCACTGTTGGAAATACTCTTCACATTATTCTTGTTGTGTGAAAGGTTCAAGCTTGTATCCCAAGTGAAATTCTTTATACTGACAGGGGTTGCATTGATGGTGAGTTCAATACCTCTATTGTTAATATCACCCACATTTGCATACATCGTACCATAAGGATAACGGTTTGTTGATACATTATATGAATAAATCAAATCACTTGTACGTTTATCATAATATTCGATTGTACCACCCAGACGGCCTCCAAAGAACGTAAAATCAAGGCCTACATTGAGCATTGCAGTTCGTTCCCATTTCAAATCAGGATTTGCATTTGACTGAGCAGCTAGTGTACGGTAAAGGCTGGAATCTCCATTTGAATCCGTATAGGTAAACCATCCGGAAGGCCCATAAGTCTGAATTGCCTGGAAAGCGCCAAATCCCAAAGAGTTACCACTGACACCATAACCAACACGGAATTTTAAATCATCAAATATATTCAGATCCTTGATGAATTTCTCTTCACTCATACGCCATGCAAGAGATGCAGAAGGAAATGTTCCCCAACGATTGTTCGCACCGAAAGCAGAAGAACCGTCACGGCGGATAGTAGCCTGAAGCATATATTTACTATTGTATGAATAGTTCAAACGGCCATAGAAAGAAATCATGCGGAGAGTTTCCAATGCATAAGCTGTTATACCACTCATATCCATTTTGTTGGCAAAAGTAAGGTTATAGTATGAAGTGGCATCACTATAGAAATCATAGACCGTAAGACCAAAGCCATCGTTATTGTCCGTTTGCTCATAAGAGTAACCGGCCATCAAACCTAATTTATGAACATTAGCAAATGTATGGTCATAATTGAAATAAGTTTCCAGTACTTTCTTTTTATTTTCAAGAGTCCCACGATATGCCTGTCCATTAGTAGTAACGATCTGAGACTGTGTAGTATTGTAGTTATTATAGTTAATTTGTTCGTTTGAATAAGAAAGATTCAAGTTCCAACCTAAATCCTTATTGATTTTTAGAGTGGCCTTGCCCGTTCCCTGAAGAACTTTCTTAATTGTTTCGTAAGTATCCTCATAAATCATGGACAGCGGGTTGTAATACTGACTTACCGATGTGTAATTATACCACGTTCCATCTTCATTTTTTGTAGGAAGTAAGGGGGAATAATAGTTCATGGCATCAAACACACTTTCACCATCTTTACTTGATGAAACAGTTTTTCCTTTACTCTGTGCTGCATTGACATTGAAAGCCAAAGTCAAATGATCATTCAAACATTTTGTTTGTACATAAGCACGGCCTGAAATACGCTCAAATTCAGTACCGAGCACAATACCTTCCTTATTCAAATAACTCAGGCTGGCATTGTAGCTGGAACGTTCATTTCCTCCGTTAATAGAAACATTATGACTGTGGCTGACTGCTGTACGAAGTACTTCATCATTCCAATTCGTATTGTAACCCTCATCATTAGGAAGTGTAATATCGTTAGCCGATGCATAAGAAAGTAAATCACTGGCTGACATCATATCAAGGCGTTTGGCAATATTATCAAACCCAACATAACCACTATATGAAACAGATGAACGATCACTTTTGCTTCCTTTTTTTGTCGTGATAAGAATCACACCATTGGCAGCCTTAGAACCGTAAATAGCAGTTGCTGATGCGTCGCGAAGTACATCGACTGATTCAATATCCTCTGGAGCGATAAGATTCAAAGACATACCGGGAATACCGTCAACAACATAATAGGGCTCCATTGCTTCGCCTGTGCGCAGAGAAGATGCACCACGAAGAGAGATAGAGGCTGTTCCTGATGTAGGGTCACTGCTCTGAACGACCGTTAATCCGGGAACTTTGCCTTGCAACAACTGTCCGGGATCGGTATATACACCGGTATTCAGTTTGTCAGCTTTCACTGTAGTAATAGAACTGGTGACATCCTTACGGGTCATACTGCCGTAGCCTACCACTACTACTTCATCCAATGTTTTGTTATCTTCTTTCAGTACGATAGTAATAGAGGATTGATTCGTGAGCTTTACTTCTTGGGAGATATACCCAATATAAGTAAATGCAAGAATCTTTCCAGAAGCAGCTTTGATATCGAACGAACCATCCATATCAGTAATTGTACCGACGGTTGTTCCTTTCACGAGAACATTCACACCAACGAGTGGTTCCCCTTTCTCGTCTTTTACTTTTCCGGATATGCTGGTTTGAGCAAAAGCGGAAAGACTAGTCATCAGAAAGACGAATAGATTAAAAAAAACAGTTTTTCGCATAACGTGATAATTAAAGGTTAATAAATACGATTTATTGTAGGCAAATGTAAAGGTTGGATTGGCAGAGTAGGGTGAAAATCAAAAATAAAAAGTGTATTTTTGAACAGAACCCTATTTCTTCATCATATTTTAATATATATCTGTTTTTTATAGAGAGGATAACCAATTCCCCAATTTAAAAAGACGAAAATAAAAGCATATACCAACGATGATACTTGAGCATTTGCTATGAAAGAATGAATTTCACTATATAAGTTGTTTGAAACACCATACTGTCCGAAAACGATTGATAATAGTTCACTCATCACGTAGATGAAGAGAGGATTCACACCAAAACAGACGAAGAATGGTGTCCAGCTTTTATGCTCTTTGACGTCTATGACATACATGAGGAAAGCTAACAGGCTAGCTGCCATACCACAGGTGAACAACACCAATGTAGGTGACCAGATCCTCTTATTCATAGGTATACCATACGAGAAGGCCAGGCCAATAGTCATTAATACAAAGCCAAAGAGAAACAAATGCATGATTTTTTGATCCAATGTTTGCTTTTCTATGATCAATTTACCACACCAGAAGCCGATCAGGGTGTGAGCAATGGAAGGAATGATGCCTAGTAATCCTTCAGGGTCAATCGGACTTTTATGATAGAGATGTGCTTCTCCAAAGATTAAACGATCTGTGATAGATAAAATGTTAGTGGCATCGCAGGTATAACCATTTCCCCAGTAAAGAATGGCTGTATATCCTACTAACAATACACCGCATAACCACAATGTCCATTTATGTTTCATTGTAATAGCTATGAAGGAAACAATGCCATAGCAGAGACCTATTCGCTGCAAGACGCCCGTGAATCGTAAATGATCAAAGGGCAAAAAATCTCCTTTGCAACATGCCTCAAACCAATGAATGGCACATCCTATCAATAAAATGATGCAAGTACGTTTTAAAATCTTCAGGATTAACGAACCGGACCATTCAAATTGATACTTCCGTAGCGAAATGTACGTGGAGATGCCCACCATGAATAGAAAGAAAGGGAAGACAAGATCGGCCAACGAGAGACCATTCCAAGCTGCATGGCGCAAAGGTTCATAGGAGGAGTCTCCTCCGCCATTGTTGACCAATATCATACCTGCAACGGTTAATCCGCGCAGTACATCCAAGGATAGTAATCTTTGCTTCTTTTGCGATGAGTTCATCTTAGTATTTTATTAGTTGATTATTGTTTTTATTTGCCGAAAGCTTTCTTAAAAACTTCTTTGGCTATTGTGATGCAATCCCCTTCAGGATCAGCAGTGTAGGTATTTGTAGCCTTTGTCCATGGCTCTTCCATTGCGTAATAATCCAGTTCAATCATTGGCTTTCCGGCTAATACATCCCGTAGTACTTGCCAATAGGCATCCCATCTTTTATAATAAAAGTCTTTTAATATTCCATTCCACTCTTTGTGAGCATAGTCACGCAATCCGCCTTCATTGGCAGAGAAGCGATTACCCCATGTGGTGATTTGTACGCGTGCATTCCATTCATACAGATTCTTTTCTTCTTCTGTGTTTCCTAAGGCACGTGCCTGCTGAATCCAGTTGCCTACGCGGAACTCTTTTCGGGTACCAAGCAGTTTATCCTGTGCCAGTAGTAGATCTAAAAACTCTTTTGAATCCGCCTCAAAGCTTTTCTTATCGAAACTTTTGAAATCGGCAATGGTCCTATTGTAAATGATTCTTGCTTGATCAGAGATGGCCTGACGAACAATGTCAACCAAGTCATATTCAAAGTTATTATTCCCGCGATATTGATCGGCCACACTTAGTAGCAATCGTGCTGCATCAGCCGTCGTTGTGGGATCATAATAGTTTTGCATCTTTGACCAACTAGAGGCTTGGAAGTTATTTAACGAAGGGCGTCCGCAGAAAATAGATTCGTGTGTACCTTGTTGGTTATTTCCTTGCGGACAATTATAGATGCCATTGGTTAAAATGCTCCAAGCTTCATCAATTGCTTTGTTTTTTGTGCCATATCGAGCCGCTGCATATTCTTTTATCCAGCTCTCTTTGGTGACTTTCTCTGTACGCCAAGGGAGTTCTGACATCAATTCAAACATTACCGGATTGTTTTCTATGCCTTCCATGGTAAAACCGATACCTTTTAGATGTGCAGCCAACGGATTATCCTTTGTTTGGTAGAAATTATTCAATAGCTGGTCCATGCGCCCATGAAGTCCCACATTTGCACCAAAGTTCTCCAGCATGCAGAATAGCCAATCGTGTTGATGATAGCCTTGCTCACGATACCAAAGTGACGGTTGCATGCCCCACATAGGTCGGCATTCACTAAATAAATCGAGTATCAATAAATCACCGTTTTTCATATTTTTGATCATCTCGTCACGAGGATTCTCTGTCCACCCCTGCACTACCCAGACAGCTCTCGGATTGACCTTTTTCATAGCATCCATAACAGCTTTTCCTGCTGCATCCAAATCTACACTTTCAATGCCTTTTGCTTCGTGAAAAGGATCCATTGAATAGTAGTTGGCCTTGCCAAATAAACGCTCAAGTTCTTTGTAATAGAGTGCTGCAATTTCTTGAAAGTGACTATCGGTAGGTTGAAGAAAAGTCGGACGAATATACCCATTCCATAATTCAGCATCTGCTACATTCAATCCCAGTTTTTCTTTCGCATTGTGAGGAAGCATACCCGAATATCCCGGAAAAACAGGCTCGATGCCATATTCGCGCATGCGTTTCACTATTTTCTTTTGTAAGATCGTTTGCTGAGCATACCAACTGTCGGGATTTGGGCCACCCCAACCTTCGAGGTTATTCATCTCCCACCAAGCCAGAAAAGCCGGTCCGGCAATGAATTCATTAATCTCCTTTTTGCTATAACCCAGCTTTTTAAGCATATTAAACCAGACGCATTCTTCCCCCACAATAGCTAGTGGGAGATTTACTCCATGAAGTGCCATCCAATCAATCTCTTGCTCCCAACGATTCCAATCCCAAAAGGCCATGGAATAAGAATAAGTGCAATAGTTGAAATCATAACGTAACTTCAACGGAGTTTCGAAATGTTTTTTTTCCTTTACTGCAGGCAAAATTTCCGGTAGTTTAGCTGACATACCATTCCACGACAATTGAATGCCTGCATAATACTTCAGGTACCAATTTAGTCCCGTAGCGATACTGACATAATTGTTACCCCGAATCACAACCTTTGAACCTTTTTGATCTAATTCAAAAAAGTCTTTGTTTTGCTGATTAACTACCTCAACTATAAATTTCTTAGATGCTCCTTGATCAATACGCTCCAATAAACCCTTTATAGGATTATTTGCAAATGAAAATAAGGAGAATACACAAGCCAATAAAAAACAGATTATATACTTTTTCATTTTTTCTATGGTGTTTATATATTAATTATCCAGTCAATACTTAGCGGGCTATTTGAGATTTTACATATAAGTGGAAGAGTAGGGTTCTTGGCAATCCAAAGTTCTGTTCCATCAATATCTGCTATCACTTTTAATAAGGGGTAACTTATTCCACGGAAATTGAATGAGCCTTCTTCTTTTTGGAGACGATAAATAGTGTGATTGTAAACGAAAGATTTTTCAGTTACCAGCGATTGAAATGCTGCCTGAGAAATGCATCCAAAAGTTTCATCTTCTTTCAAAAAGAGTTGTTCTCCATCATTTGGCTGAGAGAAACTTAGCATGGTTCCGTTTGATAAACCTTGATCTGAAGTAATAATGCAACCTGTGTGTGTCTTCAAGTTCCTGACGATAGACCATTGCCAATACATAGCGCCCTTTTTCTGCTCTATAACCACATTGTAACTACGTGTTTGTCCATGCAGTTTGAATACATAATGCAATGTGTCACTTTTTTCAACTACCTGATTATCAGTCTGAGCAGCTAGTTGTTGAAAAAGGCAGATAGCTAGCAACATCATTCTTATTATTTTTCTCGTTTGTTTCATCTTTGTATCATTTTAGTTGTTGAGGGGGTAGTTCCCGAGTGCCCCATTCAGTAGGCTTGGCACCCATTTCCAAGACCAATTCGCCACCTTTCATTAACTCGTCATGTGAAATCCATGCCCGATTTAGCTGTTTCCCATTCAGTAAGGCTTTGCCTATGTATCGTTTCTCGTCCGATAATTGCTGTGCACTAATTTTGAATGATTTTCCATTGTCCAGATGAATCACCGACTCTTTTAAGAAGGGAGTGTTGAGCAGATAATAAGCCTGACCGGCATTTGGATAAAGTCCCAACATATGAAAAGCCAACCACGAAGACATGGCACCCGAATCATCATTTCCCGGAAGTCCCATGTTCGAATCATTGAAGTGAGTGGATATAATCTGATGAATTCTGTCGCTACTTACATACGGTTTCCCAATCCAGTGATACAAGCAAGGGGTGAGAAATGAAGGTTCATTGTTTACATTATAATAGTTACGATCAAAGAAGATGTTCAGGCGTTTTTGAAAAGCTTCCTTGCCACCCGATTTTTCAATTAAAGCCGGAACATCATGAGGAATGCTCAACGAATATTCCCAAGAAGTACCCTCGTACAAGAAAGCACTCCACCAAGGAAGGTACCATGGTGCTTCACTGATTAACGGATGATAACGAAAAGTTGGGCTATATACTTTCGATGAACCGAAAGGAATTTCATCTAACCAGTTGCCATTGGCATCCCGAGGCATGATAAATCCTTTAGCACCGTTATTTTCATACTCATCTCGCCATAAATTTTTCCAATTGGCAGATTGTTTGATGAAGCGGTTATAAACACTCTCTTCGCCCAATCCTTTGGCCACTGTGGCAATGTTATAATCATTGTAAGCGTATTCAACTGTTCGATTACCCGAACGGTCAATACCGTAAGGCACATAACCCAATCGATTGTATTCTACTAATCCTCCGCGTCCTTCCTGTTCTTCGTTGCCACCAGGAGGCACTAAAGCATCCTTTAGCATTGCTTGAAGTCCTTCTTGGTAGTTGATTCCTTTTAAGCCTTTAACAAAGGCATCAGCAATCAAAACCTCAGCATTCGACCCACCCTGTGTACGCCCGTTGGAGTTACCACTCCGGGCGTCAGGCATATAGCCATCCTGCTTATAAATATCTATCAATGAATTGACAATATCCACTTCTCGCTGCGGGGCAATGAGTGTGATGAGAGGATTAGAAGTACGGTACGTATCCCAGATGGCATAGAAATCATCGTAATAAGGGGCCTCAGTGAACCACAACGGATTTTCACCTGTGCGATCAACCGGCATTAACATCGTGTGATACAGGCTGGTATAGAACATTCGTTTTTGAGCAAGAGTCGTCTTTGGGGCGATTTCAATCCGATTTAATAACTGCTCCCATTTCTCTAAAAGTTCTGTATGCGTTTTTTTGAAGTCCCAATGGGCAATTTCGGTATTTACATTCTCTTTCGCTTTCAGGCAACTGACAAATGAGATGCCGATCTTCATTTGAAGTTTCTGATAAGAAATATCTTTGAAAGAGAGCAAGACTCCGGTTTTTTTACCAGCGTCATACTGGCTTTTTTGATTAGGCATTAGCAAACTGTCTTTCCACGAAGTAAACGCATCAAAAGGATGGTCAAAGATTGCATAAAAATAGACTGTATAAGCTTTTCCATTGTTCCATCCTCCACGAATACGACTATGGCCTCTTACTTCATGATCCGACAATATCTCTATTTCAGAACCTATAAATTGCTGAGCTTCTCTGGTATTAGGCACCGGACTCTCTCCCAGGAAAAAAGCGGCGTCAATCTTTATTGCTTTTTGCGCTGTTTGAGGATATGTAAAACGATAGAAAGCAGCACGCTCGGCTGTAGTGATCTCTGTTTCGATGTTATTACCTTCAAACGTTGTTTGATAGTACCCTAGTGCGGTTTTCTCTTCTTTCCGAAGTGCCGATTGATCTAATTGGGTTAACGATCCGCTGAAAGGCATCACTTGAATGTTGCCATATTTAGGTCCTCCGCCTGTACCACTGACATGTACCTGGCTAAAACCTGTTACTTCTGTGGGCATGGGCAACCAGCCGCTATTAGGCTTTGAGGTGCAATCAGGGCTCGGTTTTACCATACCAAAGGGGCATGACGGACCAATAAAAACGCGACCTAATCCTTCTGATCCAATCATAGGATCAACATATTGTCCATAGTTTGTTTGAGTCTGCGAGAACACATGCAGAGGTAAAGTAAATAAGGTCGCGATTAAAAATAGATAAAGAGGTCTATTCATTACAATCTAAATAAAGGTTTATAGGGCAAAAATAAGTTAATTCTCGCTAATAGAAGGTGAAAAAAGAAAAGGAAAGGAGGATTATTGAAAACTATCAGTTTCATTGGGTTGAAAAGAGAGAATACTGCTAGGCAACATACCAAACTCTTTTTGGAAGCAACGAGAAAAATATTTGGGGTCGTTGAAGCCTACTTCATAAGCTATTTCCGAAATATTGAGATTCTTTGTGACCTTATTGACTTGTACCAACTCCCATGCTTTTTTGAGTCGATAAGTGCTGATGAGTTTAACGCTTGGTTGCCCTACCAAATTTTGCAACTTTTGGTTCAGCAAGGTTTTGCTAATGCCCATGGCTGACGCAAAGTCGCTCACTTCAAAATCCGGATTCTTATAGTTTGCCTCAATCACGGAGAGAATAGAAGCCATAAATTTATTATCGCGCGACTCTTCGTCAATCTGCAAAACTGCCGGATCAAGTTGAAGAGCAAAACGAGTTTGGTTTTGCTTGCGGTTATTGAAAATATTCCGAATACGAACGATCAGCAATTCCTCGTCGAATGGTTTTTGCAGATATTCATCTACTCCAACCCGATAACTCTCTAGTCGCACTTCTTCTGAGATTTTGGCTGTAAGTATTAATAAAGGAATATGGGAAGTAGCCAGGTTTTCTTTTACTCGTTTAGAGAACTCCATGCCATCCATTACAGGCATCATCAAATCGCTCACGATAAAGTCGACAATGTTGTTTTCCAATACGATTAATGCTTCGGCACCATTTCCGGCTTCTAAGATGTGATACTCCGATGAGAGAATTGAGCGTACATAGATACGCATGTCGGTATTATCTTCTACTATTAGAATCGTTGGAACTTCTTGCTTTTTGCCTACATTTATCTCCTCTTTCTCCTTTACAATTAACTTATCTGAGCATTCGGCTGGTGATGGATCGTTGATCGGTGCTGCCAATTCTTGTTGCTCAATGTCATAATCGGGTTGCAGAGATAGTATAACTCTTACTGAAGCACCTTGACTGTGATTATTACGCGCATAGATACTGCCACCATGCTGTTGAACAATACGTTTGCAGAGATAAAGTCCGATACCAGTTCCACTTTGTCCGTAGACCGGGAACTTGACGTGCTGGCGCGATTGGTAGAAGCGATCGAAGATACGAGTTAAATCCTTTTCTAAGATACCCACTCCAGAATCAGAGACAGCTATATAAAGAGATTCTACACCTTCGCGGTTAATATATGAATAGAGGTAAAGCGTTACTGAACCACCGTCGGGGGTGAATTTTACCGCGTTCGACAATAAATTGACTAATACTTTACGTATCCATTCTTCATCATAATAATAATGTGAATGTCGCAGATGAATGATCTTGCGAATTTCGATTCTTCGTTCCTTGGCAAAAGCTTGAAAAGGTAACACCAGATTGTCAATGAAAGAAAGTAGCTCGTTACTTCTCTTAGTGATTGTAATTTTACCAGATTCTACTTTGCGGAAATCAAGTAATTGATTGACCAAGGCCAGGAGTGATTTGGAATTGCGTTCCACAATGTTTAATTGCTCTATAACTACGGGATTATTACTTAGTTTTAGCGCACGCTCTATAGGACCCATAATTAAAGTAATGGGAGTGCGGAACTCATGCGTGATGTTTGTAAAAAAAGATATTTTATCGGCCGTAATCTCTTGAATTTTCTTGGAGAGCTCAATTAATTGTTTTTTTTGCTGCGTGAGTAATTCATTTTGTTGTGAGAGTACTTCCATCTTTTCCTCCAACGTTAAGGTACGTTCTTTAACCTTTTCGGTTAGGATACGTCCTTGTTCTTTATAGGAGGCTATTCTACGTTGGTAAAAGTAAGCAGCAGCCAGGCCAATAGCAAATAGAACAAGCAGAAAGAACCACCATGTTTTATAGAAAAATGGAGCAACATCGATGGGTAACTCTGTCACTTCGCTTGCTTCAGGATGCAAATAATTTAATATTTTCACCTCAAAAGTATACTTACCTGCCCGTAAGTTGGTATAGCTTGCAAAATGACGTTTGGCATCCGCTTCAATCCAGTTATTATCAAATCCTTTCAAGCGGTAGAGATACTTTAGCTTATCCGAATTTTCGAAGTTGAGAGCAGAAAATTCGATTGAAAAAGATTTATCACGTTCGTGTAGAGAAAGTTTCTTGGCCCAGGCAATGTTGTACTTTAAGTATTTATTATTACCCTGCACAATATTTTCATTCAGAATAGAGAGACTGGTGAAAACGACTTTATGTTTTTTCACCTTTGAAGGTTTGAACACACCTTCTATTCCTATCATGCCATTTGAGCAACCAAAGAAAAGAGATCCACTAGCCGATTTGCAATAAGCATTCCAATAAAATTGATCCGACAATAGGCCATCTGCTTCAGAATAATTGGTGAAATTACGAGATTTTGTATCATAATGAGACAAACCGAAATTCGTACTTAGCCAAAGATTGCCAGCTTTATCATCCAGAATGCCAAAAATGGTATTATCAGGTAGGCCGCTTTTTGTAGTCATGTTAGAGAAAATATACGGATACTTGGCATCGGACTCCAATTTATACATGCCGTAGCCATTACTGCCTAACCAAATAGTGCCTTTTCTGTCTTCATAAATACAATTTATTTTTTCTATCAGGCGAGTCTCTTGATTATCCAACTTATATTCCATATAGCGGTAGCGAATGTCGGAACGTCGCTTGGCAAAGGAGAATAAATTGATTACGATCAGGCCGTGGCGTGTACCTATCCACAAGCGAGATTTACTATCAATGAGCATGCCTATCATTGAATTATTCGAAAATTTATCTGTGGGTAGTGTGATATTAAAAAAACGTTGATGTTTTAAATCAAAGAAGTTTAATCCTTCGGATGTGCCTACCCAAATACCATCATTCAATTTATCGAAAGCCAATGTACCCACAAAATCGTTTTTGAGAGCACTATTTTCTGTGCTATAGCGTTTAAAGGAGGCATTAGGCGAGAGATTGTCCATATTAAGTACACTGATGCCATGCCCCCACGTACCTATCCAGAGTTGATTGCGATTATCTTGAGTAATGGCGCAAACCGAATTGTGACTTAAACTATTAGGGTTTCCGGGCTGATGTGTAAAATGTATAAAAGTATCTGTTCCTTTTTTACGTAGATTAAGGCCTCCCTCCACATTTCCCACCCATAAATTATTACGGTTGTCTTCAAAAATTGCATTAACCGGATTATCAGCTAACGATGACTGATCGTAAGGGTGATGTATATAAGTTTGAATCTGTAAGTTGCGGTTAATCATCTTGTTTAATCCACCAATTTCGGTACCTATCCAAACAATATTCCCATCGGAATAGAGGCAATTGATAAAATTACAGTTAATGGTCTTGTCGGATGACTGTCCGGTATGAATAATGCGTACGAAGCCGTCAGTCAGCGGGTCGTAGAAATTTAATCCTTTTAGTGTGCCTACCACTAATTCATTCTTATGGGTCAAAGCCAAATCTGTGATATAGCTTTGGCTTAATGAGTTTGGATTTTCTTCTAGAAACTGATAATGCCGATATTTATTGTTCTGAAGATTGTAACGATACAAACCACGATTAGTCCCGATCCAAACATCTCCATCTCTTTTACAAAAACAGTGAATACGGGTAGTCGCATCAAAAAGTTGTTTGGCAAACGCTCGTTTCAAAGATAACTTGTTAGCACTTCCTTCTTTAACTACGTATACATCACGATTATAACCGATCCACATTTCATTATTAATCTCTTTCAATGCTGTGATGGGAGCAGAGTGCCTTTCGTAAGTCGAGTAGAGCGGAGTCAGTTTGCTTAATTTACCCGTTTTATCAAAAGAAAGCATAAAAAGGTTGTCTTGTGTAGCCAACCAAATGCGTCCTTGATGATCTTTACGAACAAAATAGATGGCAGATTGCATTAACTCGTTTGTTTGAAAGGTTGATAAATCAATGACCTCAAGTATATTTGTTTTCAGATTGAGTACTTCAAAGCCTGCTTCAGAAACAATCCAAAGGCGATTAAAATTATCTTCGCATACTTGATTAATGAAATTATTCTTTAGTTGAACCCCGTTCGATGAGATATTGTAATGGGTAAAACTATATCCATCGTATCGGGAAAGTCCGTTTTGGGTGGAGAGCCACAAAAATCCCCGACTATCTTTGTAAATATCGTCAATGAAATTATGAAGTAAGCCGTCTTTTATGGTTATAGCTGAAAAGTTATATTGATCCATCAATTTACGCGATGATACTTGGGCATCACTAAGTTGATGAATAATAAAAAGCAAAATCAACAAGAGAGCTTTTTTCATATAAGAGTTTTAGATCACAATTAAGGAATAACTGAAAATGTAAAATAACACAGAACACACCTTTTACGAAGAGTAAAGAAATACGCTTTTCAATGAAGTGATTATGCTTCTTCGTTATTGTTGGGTGCCTCTGTGTTATTTAATCCTTTCAACTCATCAATGTTCCTTTTTATAGCATCAAGATGGTTGTATATTAGTTTTTTATAGACGAAGTAGATGATAATAACATCCATAGCAACCAATAGGGATATAATCATGATTTGGAACATGTATGAATGATTGTATAATCCCATAATCCAGTAGTATAGTGCAGTGAAAGCAACAGCCCATACAGATATGGCAATTACTTCATACTTCATCCAACGGCTGAATTTGTTCATGCGTTCGGCTACAACGAGAATGGGCATTTCATCTACTTTGGTCTTTTTGCTCCACAAGTAAGTTTTGAAGTCCCATCCAATGCCTGCGATGAGTGTGAGACCAAAAAACAGACAAAGAATGGTTGACTGTTTTTTCGTGTCATTATCGGATAGTATAGAAGGTAGTATGCACCATAACAATGCAACAATTACAATAGCTATGATCCCTACAACGATAGAAAATCTTTGCCAGCCGGTGATGCTCCTTATACTATTGCTAGTGCCACTTTTGTATTTGGAAATTAGTTCCGCTAACTTATCTTCATTAATCAGCTTATCTTTTTGTAGCTGTTCATCCAATGCATTCCACGATTTTTTCAAATCATCCAGTTCCATAATAGCTAATTATTATTTTGTTATTGGTTGTTCTGCTTCATCTTTTTAAGTTTGTCCTTAATGCGACTTAACTTGGTGGCTACGTTAGTTACCGTCAGTCCGGTTATTTCGGCAATCTCTTCATAGCTTTTTTCTTCCAGATAGAGCAAAATGATTGACTTATCGAGTTGGCCCAACTGACTGATTAACTGATACAACTCTTTGAGCATGATCTGTAACTCGTCCTGCTCTTCGGTCATCCATTCAGCTTCATATTGTGTCAAAGCTATTATTTCGGGCACATTTTTCTCTTTTCGAATGAAACTGATACAAGTATTCAGAGCAATTCGATAGATCCATGTAGAAATCTTGCATTCATGCCGGAACTTTGGATAAGCTTTCCATAAGTTGAGTGTCACTTCCTGATAAAGGTCGTTGAGCGTTGCATTCTTTGTGGTGTAAAGGTAGCAGACCTTATAAATGACCCGCTCGTATTCCTTGATAACCGACACGAACTCTCGTTCTACATTCACATTCATTTCTTCCAGATTCCTTTTAATAGGTTAGTCGTTATCGGGCTTATAAAAATCACAGAGTTGTCCCATTTTAATTTATGGGTTTGTTTCATGTACTTTCTGCCTAAAGACTGAGGTTGGCAGCCAAAAATTTCTTTGTTTCTTCCACGCTCATACCTCTTCTGGTGGCATAGTCAACCAGTTGATCTTCACCTATTTTTCCAACGGCAAAATAGTGAGAAGCCGGATGGGAAAACATCATCCCACAAACTGAGGCATGCGGATACATTGCGCCGTTTTCTGTGAGGCTGATACCTATCTGGCTCATATCGAGCACCTCATTGAGCAGAAAGTTTATCGACTGGTCGGGTAGGGAAGGATAACCTACAGCGGGCCGTATACCTTGATATTTCTCCAGCATAAGATCCTTCATCGATAAATTTTCATCTTTTGCATATCCCCAAACCTCTTTGCGTATGTGTTCATGCATTTTTTCTGTGGCAGCTTCAGCCAAGCGGTCGGAGAGTGTTTGTACAAGAAGATGTTTATAGGGATCCTTTTCGTACAAACCTTCCATATCGGCATCAATGCATGAGGCAAAAACGCCTACAGTATCGGTGATACCGGATGAGAGTGGACGTACAAAGTCACTCAAACAAAGGAAGGGACTATTATCTTTCTTTTTCGTTTGCTGACGCAGTAGCGGAAAAACAATTCCGTCAATAATCAGATTATCTCCGTCTCCATTGGCCGGACAAAGTTTAAAGAGCGTTTTTACTTCGAAATCTTCATCCAATTCGTTGAGCATGCGATTGGCTTCTTTGAACAGTTGCATGGCCTCGGATGCTTTTTCTCGTTCATCTTCTGGAAAATTAATGAGCCACGAAGCACGGCAGGAATCACATCCATGAATATCGGCAATGGCGGCAAACCTTGGTTGGAAACCCCATGCATGGAAAAAATAGATCCAATTAACGTAAGAGGCTACTTGATGTATCTTATAAGTTACTATCATCTAAAATTAAGTTGTTGTCCGCGATAGCTTTTATCTACTTGTCCTTCGGAATAAACCAAATGGCCATTGGCAAAGGTTTTTTCCACGCGCCAGTCAAAGCTTCTGCCTTCTAGCGGACTCCATTGGCATTTGCTCAGAATGGAATCTTTTGTCAGCTCCCACTTTGAGTTGGGGCGAACAAGTACGAGATCGGCCTGATATCCGGGTCGGATATATCCGCGGTGGTTAATATTATAAATTTCGGCAGGTGCGTGACACATCTTCTCTACTATCTTTTCGATGGTAAACACACTTTTATTAACGAGCTGGAGCATGCTGACCAACGAAAATTGCACCATGGGCATCCCCGAAGCAGCCTTTAGAGCACCGCCTTCTTTTTCACTGAGTAAATGAGGGGCGTGGTCAGTAGCGATAACATCAATCAATCCGGAATTGATGCCGGCTCTGAGAGCTTCACGGTTACCTTCACGTTTGATAGCAGGATTGCACTTGATGCGTGTTTTCATTGTGCGGTAGTCTGTTGAAGTGAACAGCAAATGTGGAATACAAACTTCTGCGGTAATTTGTTTTTCTGCCAACGGTTTGTTTTCAAACAATTTTAGTTCTTTCTCCGTAGAAATGTGCAGAATGTGCAATCGGGCACCTGTTCTCTTGGCTAACTTTATAGCTAGCTTGGACGATTGATAACAGGCTTCTACTGAACGGATGAGATGATGGTAGCGCACTGACAAATCTTCTACTTCACTATATTTTTTCTTGTATTTCTCAATATTTGCTTTGATAATATCCTGACTTTCGCAGTGGGTAGCAATGAGCAGTTCAGTTTCTGAAAATATTTTCATTAAGCTTTTCATTCGTTCTACTAACATGTTTCCTGTGCTTGAACCCATAAATAGCTTGATGCCGCATACTTTGTGAGAGTCTAAGTGCCCAAAATATCTATAATTGGTGTTGGTAGCGCCAAAATAACAAGAGTAGTTGACGATTGATTTTTGAGCCATCAGGTCAAACTTATCATTGAGTGCATCAATGGTTGTAACGAGTGGGCTGGTATTTGGCATATCCATGAAAGAAGTAACTCCTCCGGCTGCCGCAGCACAACTTTCAGTCGATATATCGGCCTTATGAGTCAATCCCGGATCACGAAAATGCACATGGTCATCAATGACCCCGGGGAGCAAATAACAACCCGAAGCATCAATGGTTTCATCACAAGGAGGAACAGGCGCTTGGCCTGCAGTCAGTATTTCAATGATTTTCTCATTTTCTATTACTACGGAGCCTTCGAGACTTTTTCCTTCGTTTACGATTACGGCGTTTTTGATGAGTGTTCGTTTCATTTTTTTTGTGGATATTTGTAGAACCAACTGTTTATTTTCAATTTAATCACTCCGAAAACAGCTTCTCCAAAAATGCTGCTGTCCATCTTTGATGTTCCCAGTTTTCTATTGATAAAGATAACTGGCACTTCAACAACTTTAAATCCGCACTTGAAAGCTGTGAACTTCATCTCTATCTGAAAAGCATAACCTTTAAAACGGATAGCGTCGAGGTCGATTGTTTCGAGTACCTGACGGCGGTAACATTTGAATCCGGCTGTAGTATCGTGCACCGGCAGTCCGGTAATGATGCGCACATATTTAGAGGCAAAATAAGACATCAAGACACGTCCCATAGGCCAGTTTACTACATTTACCCCGCTAACATAACGGGAACCGATAGCTACATCTCCACCTTCTTCACTACAAGCTTTGTACAGGTATGGCAGATCGGCAGGGCTATGTGAAAAGTCCGCATCCATCTCGAAGATATACTCATAATCCCGCTTTAATGACCATTTAAATCCGGTGATGTAGGCTGTTCCCAATCCTAGTTTGCCTTTTCGTTCCATCATAAATAGCCGTTCGGGAAATTCTTGCTGCAAAGTCTTTACTATTGCAGCAGTTCCATCCGGCGAACCGTCTTCTATAATAAGAATGTGGAATATTTTTTCAAGCCCGAACACGGCCCGGATGATACTTTCGATATTTTCCCGCTCATTGTAAGTGGGGATGATTACAATGCTATCCGATGTTTGCATATAGGAGTTTTGTTAATTTCAGAAACAAATGTAATGTTTTTCCTGTACTTATAAAATATTGGGCAATAAAACTAAGGATAATTTAGTACTTTTGTCGGCTAATTAGCTTTTGATAGTATCGAACGATGACAATAACGCAACTGCAACAACAATATGCTGCTCATCCGAATACGGAAGTAGTGAACAAATTGCTGAAAGATTCTTCTATAAAACATCTTTTTTGCGGAGGACTATGTGCTTCCGCAGCTTCCTTCTTTTCGTCAACTTTAGTGCAACGCACTGCTTACCCTTTCGTTTTTGTGTTGGGCGACCTCGAGGAAGCAGGTTATTTTTACCATGACCTCACGCAAGTACTGGGTGCAGAGGATGTTTTGTTCTTTCCTTCCTCTTTTCGAAGAGCTGCGAAGTATGGACAAAAAGATGCTGCTAACGAGATATTGCGTACTGAAGTCCTCAGCCGTTTGCAGAAGGGAGATACGTCACTTTGCATTGTTACTTATCCGGATGCGTTGGCCGAGAAAGTGGTTTCTCGTAAGGGGCTGAAAGATAAAACATTGAAACTTAGTGTGGCTGAGCGTGTAGATACAGGATTCATCACAGATATGTTGCATAGTTATGGATTTGAATCTGTAGATTATGTGTATGAACCGGGACAATATGCTGTTCGTGGCAGCATCATCGACGTATTCTCTTTTTCGTCCGAATACCCTTTTCGTATTGATTTCTTTGGTGATGAGGTGGAAAGTATCCGTACGTTTGAAGTCGAATCGCAATTGTCGAAAGAAAAAAAGGAAAACATTGCGATTGTGCCCGATTTGGGTTTGGCAAATGATGGTGATACCTCCTTCCTCGATTTCATTCCCACCGAAACGATACTGGCTATGCGCGATTTTCTTTGGGTACGCGAGCGCATACAGGCTGTGCACGATGAGGCTTTAACTCCGCAGGCTATTCTTTCGCAAGAGAGTGAAGAAGGGGGTGGCTTCAGCCTCGAAGGAAGGTTGATTGATGGCAGTGAATTTACCCTTCGGGCACTTGATTTTCGTCGCATAGAGTTTGGCAATAAACCTACCGGTACACCGGATGCCAGCATTACGTTCAACGTCGCTGCACAGCCTATCTTTCATAAGAATTTCGATATGGTGGCTGACTCATTCAATGACTTTTTAGAGAATGGCTATACCCTTTACATCTGTAGTGATAGTACAAAGCAGACAGATCGCATTCGTTCTATCTTTGAAGATAGGGGAGATAAAATCTCTTTTATCGGAGTGGAGCGTACTCTACACGAAGGTTTTGCCGACCACGTGTTGAAGATGTGTGTCTTCACCGATCACCAGTTGTTCGACCGTTTTCATAAATACAATCTCAAGAGCGACAAAGCACGTTCGGGTAAGGTGGCATTGTCACTTAAAGAGTTGAATCAATTTACCCCCGGCGACTTTGTGGTGCACACAGATCATGGAGTAGGGCGCTTTGCGGGCTTGGTGCGCATGCCCAACGGCGACACAACGCAGGAGGTTATTAAACTTGTTTATCAGAATGAAGACGTCGTTTTTGTCTCCATTCATTCGTTACATAAAGTTTCAAAGTATAAAGGGAAAGAGGGCGAAGCACCCCGATTGAATAAGTTGGGTACGGGTGCTTGGGAAAAGCTGAAAGAACGTACGAAATCGAAAATTAAAGATATTGCGCGCGATTTGATAAAGCTTTACTCACAACGACGTGAAGAGAAGGGCTTTGCTTACAGCCCCGATAGCTTTTTGCAGCGCGAACTCGAAGCCAGCTTTATCTATGAAGATACTCCCGACCAGGGCAAGGCTACAGCCGATGTGAAGAAAGACATGGAACGGGATGTTCCGATGGATCGCTTGGTATGTGGTGATGTGGGGTTTGGTAAGACCGAAATTGCTATTCGTGCCGCTTTTAAGGCAGTGACCGACAATAAGCAGGTAGCAGTATTGGTTCCTACCACGGTATTGGCTTATCAGCACTATCAGACCTTTCGTGAACGGTTGAAAGAACTTCCCTGTAGGGTCGATTATCTGAGTCGTGCCCGTACCTCTACTCAGGTTCGCTCTGTTCTTAAAGGCTTGAAAGAGGGAAGTGTAAATATACTTATTGGTACGCACCGCATATTGGGTAAAGATGTGGAGTTCAATGATTTAGGACTACTCATTATTGATGAAGAACAGAAGTTTGGTGTGAGCGTGAAAGAAAAACTCCGGCAGTTGAAGGTAAATGTGGATACGCTTACCATGACTGCAACACCCATTCCCCGTACCCTGCAATTCTCATTGCTTGGTGCCCGCGATCTTAGTGTGATTTCTACTCCGCCGCCCAACCGATACCCCATACAAACTGAGCTACATACGTTTAACGAAGACGTGATAACCGATGCTATCAATTTTGAGATGAGTCGCAACGGACAAGTGTTTCTTGTCAACAATCGTATCTCTAATTTGCCTGAACTGAAAGCAATGATTCTTCGTCATATTCCCGATTGTCGCATTACCATCGGGTACGGACAAATGGAACCGGCTGAATTGGAGCAGGTGATTTATGGCTTTGTAAATTATGACTTCGATGTACTTATTGCCACGACCATCATTGAGAGTGGCATCGACATCCCGAATGCGAACACTATTATTATCAATCAGGCGCAGAACTTCGGTTTGAGTGATCTGCATCAGATGCGTGGACGTGTGGGGCGTAGCAACAAGAAAGCTTTCTGTTATCTGCTGGCTCCTCCGCTTTCCGGGCTTACACCTGAAGCCCGTCGACGCTTGCAGGCTATCGAAAACTTTAGTGATTTGGGTAGTGGCATACACATTGCCATGCAAGACCTTGACATTCGTGGAGCGGGTAATATGCTCGGAGCCGAACAAAGTGGCTTCATTGCCGATCTGGGTTACGAAACCTATCAGAAGATATTGACCGAAGCAGTACACGAGTTGAAGACCGACGAATTTGCCGAACTGTATGCTCAAGAGATACAAGCAGACGGAATTATCAGCGGTGAACAGTTTGTGGAAGAGTGCACGATAGAGAGCGATTTGGAATTGCTCTTGCCTGCCGATTATGTAACAGGCAGCAGCGAACGTATGCTACTTTATCGCGAACTCGATAAGTTGACACTCGACTCCGATGTGGCTGCTTTCCGTGTCCGTCTCGAAGACCGTTTCGGTCTTATACCTCCCGAAACGGAAGAGTTGCTTCGCATTGTTCCGCTTCGTCGCCTGGCAGCTAAGCTTGGTGCGGAGAGAGTTTTCCTCAAAGCAGGTCGTATGACGCTTTTCTTTGTTTCCAATTCTGAAAGTCCTTACTTCCAGAGCTCAGCTTTCGGCAAGGTGATCAGTTATATGATGGCCTATACCCGTCGTTGCGATTTGCGCGATCAGAACGGCAAACGCTCTATGGTGGTGAAATCTGTAACAAATGTAGAGACAGCCGTTAGTGTGTTGCAGGAAATAACAGCAATGGAGGCTTCTTAGTTAATGTGAGGAGTAAAATAGGACTAACTTTATTCAAAAGAGCTGTTTCTTTCTTTTCGTATAAAATCAACTTTCATGAAGTCGACAAATGGTGCATACCAATTTATTTAATTGTTTCTGAGTTTAACGCATTGTCTTTTCAGCTTTAATTATGAGTTTTTTAATTCTCTGTTGCGTAATTACGTAACAAGAAGCCTCTTTTTTTTCTAACCTTTGCCGAATGAAAAATGATCAGTACTTTCCACACGATGTTACAGCGCACAATAACATTAAACTGTTGCGCCTCAAAGCCGATAAAGGTCTTGAGGGATACGGTGTTTATTGGTGCATATTGGAATATCTGCGCATGCAGAAAAATTATTCAATGCCACTCTCTCTGCTTCCTGCCTTGGCTAGGGAGTTTCGTCTTTCGACGGAGTATTTATCTGATATTATCCTAAAGTACGACTTGTTTGTGCTGGATGATGAACAGTACTTCTCGTCCCCCGGACTCAGCAAACGGATGAAGCCGCTTGACGAAAAGCGTAAAATAATGGCAGCGAAAAAGGATCAGGCATTCGAGGTTACGTCTTTGGACAAATTGCCAAAAAGAACGCAAAGACGAAAAAAAACGGTTCCGATGGTTGATTCGCAACAGGAGTATGCATCGGAAGTGAATACATCAATTGTTGGAACCATCATTCCAATAATTGTCGATTCGCCGGCAAAAGAGTCTAAAGTAACTTACCCGGAAGTAATGCAAAAGAGTGCAAACGAACTGTTTCAAAGTGCACAAAACAATGCGCAAAACAGTGCAAAAACAACGAAAAATGCACTTTTGCAAAACGCTGATAATGAACGAGTTGCAACGTGTTCTCTAGAAGAGGAAAGTAAAGTAGAAAAAGATAAAGAAGAGTATGGTTGTTGTGGTACAACAACCGCGCGCGTAATCACTTCCACAACCACCAACAATTGCCAGGTTTCTATTCTTTCCTTTTTGGCTTGCCGCAAAAAAGAAAGAAGCAAAAAGCCAACTTTCAAACGCCTCGTTTTAAATTGCTTTGATGGCAATTGTAGTAGTTACGAGCGGCTCAACTCGTCGCACTTAAGCTCAATCGCTTGCTTAACGCTACGCCCACCTCCTTCGCCTGACCTCCGGCACAAAAGTTTTGCTTTAGTGGGACAATCGATTTGCTATGGCATTTCGGATGGTCGATAGATGATTATACCCAGCCTCTGTTCAAGAGAACCGTGCAGTTGCTTCAACAGAACCGTGCAGTTGATGAAAGAGAACCGTTCAGTTTAGGCAACTGCACGGTGTAGATTTTCAGTTGATGATAAAATGCAATCCTTTACGTAGCGAAACCTTCTGAGAAGGGGCTATTGAATGTGTATGATATAAAAAAAATAGATCTATTTGTAGATATTATTCTTTGATAACGCTTGGTTTGATTATATATAGTATAAGGTGAACTGACGTAAGTCATTATGGTTTATTTTATTTAGGTTATGTGGTCATTATGATCTTATAATGCTTAAATTGATATCATTTTATTGTTATATAGTTGTTTTTGATATAAATGAGTTATATATTTGTCCCTTGTTATTAACAAACACTTAAAATTATGGGTAAAGAGACGGAAAAGACTACTTTGAAGCGTTCTTTGAACAGCTTTCATCTTTGGGGGATAGCCGTAGGGCTGGTTATTTCAGGGGAATATTTTGGCTGGAGCTACGGTTGGGCATCAGCAGGTACATTAGGTTTCATGATTACAACAGCTTTTGTTGCCGTTATGTATGTGACCTTTATTTTTAGTTTTACGGAACTGTCTACATCTATTCCACAGGCCGGAGGGCCTTTTGCGTATGCACAGCGGGCATACGGTTCGGTGGGTGGTTTTTTAGGTGGCTTTTCTACTCTGGTTGAATTTATTTTTGCTCCTCCTGCCATAGCGATGTCTATCGGGGCCTATCTTAGCGTACAATTTGAGGGAGTGAATCCGCAGATGGTGGCGGTAATAGTCTACATCATCTTTATGAGTTTAAATGTCGTGGGAGTAACCACTGCGGCTATTTTTGAATTGGTGGTGACGTTGTTGGCCATCTTTGAATTATTGGTTTTTATGGGCGTGGTAGCTCCCGGATTTGAACTAAGCAACTTCACCCATAACGGTTGGGCGGGTAGTGACACGTTCTCCATGTCGACTATGTCGGGTATCTTCGCTGCCATTCCGTTTGCTATCTGGTTTTTTCTTGCCATTGAAGGAGCCTCTATGGCTGCTGAAGAAGCTAAAAATCCGAGAAAAACGATTCCTAAAGCTTTTATTGGTGGCATTCTTACCCTACTAGTTTTGGCTATGGGGGTGATGATTTTTGCCGGTGGAGTAGGAGATTGGAGCGTGTTGGCAAACATCAATGACCCGCTTCCGCAGGCGATGAAAATAGTGGTAGGTGGTACAAGTGGTTGGCTTCATATGCTTGTGTGGCTTGGCTTATTTGGTTTGATAGCCTCTTTTCATGGCATCATCATGGGCTACTCCCGCCAGATATTTGCTGTAGCCAGAGCAGGATATTTACCTTCTGTATTGTCAACTGTTAGCAAGCGATTCAGGACACCCCATCTTGCTATTTTGGCTGGTGGTGTGATTGGTATTCTAGCTATCTTCTCGGACAATATTATTGTTTTTGGCGATTTGCCACTGACGGCCAATATTGTTACCTTGTCCGTGTTTGGTTCTATCACTATGTATATTGTATCTATGTTTTCGCTACTGAAACTCCGTAAGTCTGAGCCCGATTTGAAACGTCCTTTTCGAGCCCCTTTTTATCCGGTGTTTCCTATTATTTCTCTCTTTTGCGCAATGGTTTGTCTGGCTGCAATGATTTATTATAATTTTGCCATTTTTGTGTTATTTATGGGCATGATGTTTTTAGCTTATGGTTACTATTACTTCTTTAGAAGAGTAAGCATAAGAAATGCAGTACCGGTTACTATTCCGATTGACGATTAAAGAACAAAAGAATGTATAAAATTAGTTTAGGTAATCAGAGGTATCATTTTGATGATTTGAAAGACCTTCTGGCAAAAGCATCGCCTGCTCGTTCGGGCGATGACCTTGCTGGAATCTCTGCCGGAAGCATGGAGGAGCGTGTTGCTGCTAAAATGAGGCTGGCCGATCTGCCTCTTGCTACTTTTTTGGAAGAGCAACTCATTCCGTATGAGACGGACGAGGTTACCCGACTGATTGTGGACACGCATAATGCGGAAGCTTTTGCACCTATCAGCCACCTTACCGTGGGAGATTTCCGTAACTGGTTGCTTAATGAACATACCACTAGCGAGATGCTGAGTGCGGTAGCATCTGGAATTACTCCTGAAATGGCGGCGGCTGTGAGCAAGATCATGCGCAATCAGGATTTAATTCTTGCTGCTAAAAAATGTAGAGTGATCACTAAATTTAGAGATACAATCGGTTTGCCCGGTCATCTGAGTGCACGCCTACAACCAAACAATCCTGTAGATGATTTGAAAGGAATTTCGGCTAGTATCATCGATGGCTTGATGTATGGATCGGGCGATGCGGTAATTGGCATTAACCCTGCGAGTGATAGTTTTCCTGTATTGAAGGAATTAAACTATATGCTGGATGAAATTATCCATCACTATGAGATACCGACTCAATCTTGTGTGCTGACTCACGTGAGTACGACGATTGATTTGATTAATCAGGGTGTTCCGGTGGATCTTGTCTTTCAGTCCATTGCGGGCACGGAAGATGCGAATACCGGATTCGGGGTGAACTTAAAAATGCTCGAAGAGGCTTATGATGCAGCCTTGAGTATGAAGCGTGGAACAATAGGCGATAATGTGATGTACTTTGAAACGGGACAGGGAAGTGCTCTTTCGTCTAATGCACATCATGATGTAGATCAACAAACTTGTGAGGCGAGAGCTTACGCCGTGGCTAGGCGTTTCAAACCTCTTCTGGTGAATACTGTGGTGGGCTTTATCGGTCCCGAATATTTGTACGATGGGAAACAGATTACTCGTGCGGGATTGGAAGATCACTTTTGTGGGAAATTAATGGGGGTTCCATTGGGATGCGACGTTTGCTATACGAACCATGCTGAAGCCGATCAGGACGATATGGACGGACTACTCACCCTGTTGGTAGCCGGAGGACTTACCTACATTATGGGTGTGCCGGGAGCAGATGATATCATGCTCAATTATCAAAGTACTTCTTTTCACGATGCACTCTATGCTAGGGAGATTTTTGGATTAAAGCATGCACCCGAATTTGCCGATTGGCTAGAGAAAATACAGCTTATTAATCATAAAGGGCAATTGAAATTATGGAAGAACAGGCATCCGTTGTTGAGCATTCAGAAGATTTAAAGAGAAAGGGAATGAGTAAGTTAGTTACGATAAAAGGAGAAGAAATCATTGAGCAAGATTACTGGAAGGAATTAAAAGCTTTCACAGATGCTCGCATTGCATTGGGGCGAACAGGTTACAGTCTGCCTACCGGTGAGATGCTAGAATTCAGTTTGGCGCATGCCCGGGCCAAAGATGCCGTTCACTTGCCATTCGATAAAGATACGTTGAAGCAAAAGCTTGGGGGTATGGGATTAGAAACGATTTATGTTTCGAGTGCTGCTCCTAATCGTACCGTCTACCTTACCCGTCCCGACTTGGGGCGTCGTCTTTCTGAAAGCGCTCGGCAGCACTTGATTGACTTGCAATTTGCCGGTGCAGACGTGGCAATTGTTATTGGCGACGGATTATCATCTAAAGCGGTGCATAAACAGTCTGTTCCACTTATTGCTCATCTTCTTCCTTATATCAAGGAACTCGATTTATCACTTGCTCCTATTGTGCTGGCCGATCAGTCTCGCGTGGCTTTGGGCGATGAAATAGGACAGCTATTAAAATGTAAAATGGTGATCATGCTTATTGGTGAGCGTCCTGGACTGTCCTCACCCGATAGCTTGGGTATGTATCTTACTTGGATGCCATATGTAGGGCGTTTGGAATCGGAACGCAACTGCATTTCTAACATTCGTCCCGAAGGGCTGGGTTATGCCAAAGCAGCCTTTAAATTGGCGTGGATTATAGAACATGCCTTTGATGTACAAATGTCTGGTATTCGTCTTAAAGATCAAAGTGATGATCCGGCCAGCTATAAATTGATTAAGCCGATTCCCCAATTGTTGAAATAAGTCTTCTTATTCACTAATTGAGATTGAGAAAATGTTGATACGCATAGTTTCTATTGCGCTTCATTGGATGATATTACTTTTATTGATTCGCGTTTTATAATTGTTGGCTGTAGAAGTATCTCTGTGTTTAGATCTGTTTTCTCAATAATTTTATGCATTAACATTTTGACTGCAATCACCCCGATATTGGTAAGCGGTTGAGCAATACGAGTAATTGGAGGGTTTAGATAATCGAGGTATAGATTATCATCGAACGAAATTAGGGATATATCCGCAGGTACATGGATATTGTGCTCATTTAACGCTTTTATAGTTCCCAGTAAGATTGTGCTACTTAAGGCAAATATAGCGGTAGGTCTAACTTCCTGCGTTGCTACTAATTTAGTTTCAATATATCCGTTCTGTATGGAGAAGTCGTTCCCTTTGATGGCTAAAAGATTAGGATCTCCCAATTCATTTACTGCATTTTTACAACCGCGGACACGTTCCTGGGAGGTGATAGAAATCTCGGGTCCCTGTATGCATAAAATTCTTCTATGCCCTGACTCTAGTAGCAGTTTGGTAGCTTGATAAGCACCTACATAATTATCCGTGGAAACGTAAGGAAGATTATGCCCTTCGAAATAGCGGTCAATGAGAATGAGAGGGATGTGCTTGCTAAAATCTTCTAATTTTTTAGGGTTGTCTCCGCTGGGTACTAGTATGATACCATCAATATTGCGGGCAAGGAGGGATTCTATTGCTTTTTCTTCTTGCATAGGATCTTCGAGGGTGTCGATTAGCATAACCGTATAGTTGTATTTCTGTGCTTCGCTAATAACAATACTAGCTATGTTCGCAAAGAAAGGGTTGTCGATATGAGGTAACACAAGTCCAATGGTATATGTAATGTTGTTGCGCAAACTTTGTGCAGTTACGTTCGGTTTATAATTTAACTCTTTAACAACTTGTAATATGTTGTTTTTAGCAGTTTCGCTAATTCGATATTGCTCTGATTTACCATTTAATACTCTGGAAATGGTTGATTTAGAATATCCTGTGATTTTAGCTATATCTATTAGGGTCTCTTTTTTCATTAATTGTATGGTTTTTGCAAAATTAATCTTTTTTTTAATAAAAAAGTGCCTAATATTCTTTTTTTTATAAAATATATCTATATTTGCACAATCGATTGTGCAAATGTGGATAGTTGAATGTGTAACCTTAAATATTATATATTATGCAGATGAATAAAAAAATTATTGTAATAGGTAGCAGTAATACGGACATGGTTATTAAAGCAGAGCATTTACCCAAGCCAGGAGAGACTGTTATGGGAGGAAGTTTCTTAATGACTCACGGAGGTAAAGGGGCAAATCAGGCAGTGGCGATTGCCCGATTAGGAGGACAAGCCGTATTTATCTGTAAGGTAGGGAATGACATGTTTGGGAACAATACTATAAAAATGTTGCGCAATGAAGGCATTGAAACTACGTATGTGGGTACGACTTCGGAAAAACCGTCGGGTGTGGCATTAATCAATGTAGATAAGAAAGGAGAAAATACCATTGTGGTAGCCTCGGGGGCTAATAGTATATTGTCTGTGGATGATATAGAAAAGGCTGAGTCGGAGATGGGTGAGGCTTCTATTGTGGTGATGCAGTTGGAAACTCCTATAGAAACATTGATATATGCTGCAGAAATTGCTAAAAAAAATGGAACGACAGTTATTCTGAATCCTGCTCCTGCTCCTAAAGAGCCTCTACCGGATGAATTACTCAAAAACGTTGATATTCTGATACCGAATGTGACAGAGGCCGAAATCATTTCGGGAATGAATATCATCGATGAAAACTCTGCTCGAAAGGCCATTCTGAATATTATATCAAAAGGGATAAGTACTGTTATCATTACAATGGGTGCCAAAGGTGCTATTGCTTATGAAAAAAAGGAACTCTTTCATATCCCTGCTTTTAAGGTTGAAGCTATTGATACCACTGCTGCAGGAGATACCTTCTGCGGGGCTTTATGCGTTGCACTTTCCGAGAATAGGAGTTTAAAGGAAGCTATATACTTTGCCAATAAGGCATCTTCTATTTCGGTTACTCGGATGGGAGCACAAATGTCTATTCCTATGAGAGATGAAATCATATTATAACTTTAAAATCAATAATCTAATGAAACTATGTTCAAATCACAATCTGCTTACAACTATGTTGTGGGTAGCATTATCTCTAGTCAGCACTAGTTTGGCTGCGCAGAGGGTAATTAAAGGTAAAGTTCTGGATGATGCAAACGAACCAATTATTGGAGCTAGTGTACTTGTGAAGAATACGACTAACGGTACTATAACGGATTTATCCGGTGCTTTTGAGTTAAAAGCTAAAAATTCAGATGTTTTAGTTATTTCTTATGTAGGATACGTTGCGGTAGAAGAAAAAGTAATCAACCAAAGTGAATTTACTATTCATCTACATGAGGACATGAAGGTTTTGGATGATGTAGTTGTGATAGGCTATGGCTCGACTACCAAAAAGGAATTGACGGGTTCCGTGTCAAGCATTAAAAAAGAAGGGTTAAACCCAGGAACATTTAATAATGCGATGGGGATGTTGCAAGGTAAAGTGGCCGGACTACAAATAGTAAATCCAGATGGGGCAGATCCTAATGCAAGTTATGAAATATTGCTTCGCGGAACAAATACTCTTTCGGCCGGACAAGGGCCATTGGTGATTGTTGACGGAGTGATTGGCGCTGATATTCGCAATATAAATTTTCAAGAAGTGGAGTCCATTGATGTATTGAAAGATGGATCTGCCGCAGCAATTTACGGAACAAGAGGCACCAACGGAGTGATAATTGTTACTACTAAACGAGCAAAAAGTGGAGTGACAGAGATATCGTATGACGGACAACTTACTGTTGGTGCCGTTTCGCATAGAGCTAAGCCATTGTCTGCTTCTGATTTTAAATGGGTGATTGAAAAATATCGCCCGGAATTGAGCAGTTATGTCTTTGATGACAAAACGGATTGGTTTAAAGAGATAACACAAACTCCGATAAGTCATAAGCACAATATTTCTATTTCCGGAGGATCGAGCACATTTTCTCACCATACTTCATTTAATTATGAGAAAAGTGATGGATTGCAGAAACGCAATAGCTCTGAAAAGATGATGGCTCGCACTAATATTCGTCAGTCTGTTTTAGACAAATGGATAGATTTAGATTATAATATTAATGTTTCTCATCGAAAATATGCCCCATCTTTGACTAGTGCTTTTGAACAAGCGTTTACACATAATCCGACAGAATCTGTTTATGATACTTCTGATACTGAATCAGGCGGATATAGTCGCATTAAAGCAATGTCATATTACAACCCTGTAGCAATGATAAACGAAAGGGATGTTAGTAATAGAGATGATAATTATGGAGCAAATATGCGTATTACCCTGAATGTAAAACCTATTGAAGGATTGAGATGGGAGAACTTTCTCTCGTTTAACAAGGAGCAATTTGAGACCCGTGAATATTATTCTCATTATTATCCGAGTCTGATAGGAACAAATGGCCAGGCATATATTTCAAACTATCAACAAAATGACAGACAGTATGAATCGACTGTGAATTATTTGAAAGAATTCGGGAGACACTCTATTCAGGCTCTTTTAGGATATAATTATCAATACACCTATAGCACAACTGCTTCCATGGAAAATTCAGGTTTTGACTTTGATGATAACAAAACAAACAATATAGGATCCGGTACGGATTTGGCAGCCGGTAATGCATCCATGTCATCTTATAAAGAGGATAATACGTATATCGGATTCTTCGGGCGATTTATGTACAATTACGATGATAGATATCTGTTTTCTGCTTCTTTAAGGCGCGATGGTTCCAGTCGTTTCGGAGAAAACAATAAGTGGGGGTGGTTTCCTGCTATAAGCATTGGTTGGCGTGTCAATAGAGAGAAATTTTTATCTGATGTAAAATGGATAAATGATTTGAAATTAAGAGCAGGATATGGTGTTACCGGAAATCAGGATTTTGCGAATTACAAATCTTTGCTAATGATGACTACGGCTGGTAAATTCTACTATAACGGACAATGGGTCAATACATATCAACCGGCCAGTAATGCAAATCCCGATTTGAAATGGGAAAAGAAAGGGGAATTTAATGCCGGTATAGATATGACATTACTGGATAACCGTCTTTCTTTTGCGATTGATTATTATAAGCGTACTACTTCTAATTTATTATATAATTATACCGTTCCAACTCCTCCGTATGTATACAATACTTTATTTACGAATGTAGGTAAAGTTACTAATGAAGGAATAGAACTTACTGTTTCAGGAACACCTGTAAAGTCGAAAGATTTTGAATGGAATACTGTGCTTACAGTGTCTCATAATAAAAATAAACTAGTCAAATTCACAAATAACGAATTTACAAACGGAACATATAAAGTTGGATGGTCCACTAGCGGAGCATGTTATACGCAGCGTTTAATAGAGGGACAATCTTTGGGCACATTCTATGGTCCGGTTTACTTGGGTACAGATACCGATGGTACAGATGTATTGCTTGGACAAGATGGAAATGGATCAGTGCCTGAACAAGATTGGGTGAAATTAGGCTGTGCTTATCCGGATGCCACTCTAGGTTGGAGTAATACATTTAAATATAAGAGTTTTGATTTGAGTTTTGCTCTTCGCGCATCAATAGGTGGTGATGTTTTGAACAATTATGCAATGGAGTATGAAAACCTTAGTAGCATTGGTTTACGAAATATATCATCTAAGTGGCTGTCGAAAACTGATTTCACGAGTACAACATATAAATATTCATCTAAATATATTGAAGATGCTTCATATCTTAAGATGGATAATATTTGTCTGGGATATACATGGAACTTCTCTCCCAGATTGATAAAGAAACTCAGATTGAGTCTGACTGCGCAAAATGTTTTCTGCATTACGGGGTATTCTGGAGTGGATCCTGAAGTAGCACTATCGGGGTTGGAGCCTGGTATGGAAAGTCTGGACTATTATCCACGGACAACGGAATTTACATTTGGTGTTAATGTTACATTTTAAAATCAAAAGCGATGAAAAAGATTAATATTATATTGGGTGGCTTTGTTTTGGGATTATTGTGCGGTTGTACTGATCTCGACGAGCATGTCTATTCGAATATTTCCATAGATAATTTTTTTAAAAATGAGAATGAGTTAATAGCCAATGCCGGAAGAGCATATACTAAGCTACAAGGTTATAATGCAGAACAAAGTTTATGGACATTGCTTTTGCAGGCTTCGGATGAATGTGCCGTGCCAGCTTGCGGTGGTTCGTGGTATAGTAACGGGCGTTATGAAGAGATTCAGACCAATAAGATTCCTGCATCGAATAAATTGCTTACGAAAGGTTGGAACTGGATCTTTAACGGAATAGCATCTTGTAACGAGATTATTTATGAGACTGAACTTTCTAGCATTGAGTTTGATGGAAAAGATAAAATTGTGGCTGAAATGAAGGTACTGCGTGCCTTTTATTACTATCAGGCTATTGCTTGCTGGGGGAATGTGCCATTTACTGTTGACTATACGGACACGGAATATCCCAAACAGGAAAGCCGACAGGAAGTATTTAACTTTCTAGTAAACGAGATTAGTGATAATATTGATAAATTGGATGTACAACCTTCTACAAGTAACTATGGCCGTATTACTCAGGCGGCTGCTAATTGTATATTGGCAAAAATGTATTTGAATGCCGACGTTTGGTTTGGAACACCTATGTATGATAAGGCAGAAGCTGTTTGCAAGAAAATCATGGATACAGCTGCTTATTCGTTGGAAGATGATTATTCTGCTAATTTTAATGCTAGCAATGAAAACTCCAAAGAAAATATATTTGTTATTCCCTATGATCATGTATATACGAGTGGCGAAACAAATGCGTTTTATTTGTATATACTAACACTGGAAGCAAGTTCGCAGGCTACATTTAATATTCCGGCGGAACCATGGTCGGGATTTATTTGTCAACCGGACTTTTTTCAAACCTATGCCGACAACGATTTACGCAGAAGTCAAAGTTGGTTGTCCGGTGAGCAATATGATTTAAGTGGAAATGATTTAAACTTCGCTTATATTCCGGTCTTTGATGAGAAGATGTATTATAATAGTAATGGCGGACGTGGAACTTATGACGGAGCAAGGTGCTGGAAATGGCATTATCAAACAGATGGTTCGCTGAAAGACTATACAGTGAGTATGGATAATGATTTTGTGATATTCCGCTATGCCGATGTCATTTTGATGTATGCTGAAGCACTTGTTCGCCAGAGCAAAGAAAGCCAGGCTGTTCAATTGGATGATCTGATTAAAATCCGTACAAGAGTTGGGCTTTCGGCCTATAAATCAGGAGAATTGACTTTGGATGAATTATATGCGGAACGTGGTCGCGAATTGGCTTGGGAAGGATGGAGACATGAAGATATGATTCGTTATGGAAAGTATCTGAAAAAATATTGGGCTCACCCCGACCAAAGTTCTGAAACTTTCCGTAATGTTTTTCCTATTCCTGTAGATATATTGAATGCAAATCCTAACTTGGTGCAAAATGATAGTTACTAAAGTCTAGCTAACTAAGGTGTGAAACTTTAAATCTTGTATAACCTAAAATATTTTATAATGAGGAACATTTGTATTATTTTGATAGTGCTTATAGGAGTATCCCAAGCTTCGGCACAAAAGATATCAAAAGAAGAATTGAAAGATAAAATTGCTGGAGCATGGATAGGACAAATGGTCGGAAATATCTATGGACTACCTTTTGAAAATAAGTTTGTAGATGAGCCGGCTTCTGAGTCGAGATTTCCTTTTGGATATACCAAGAATCTGGATAAGTTGCAGAAGTACAACGGAGCTTTTTCTGATGATGATACTGATATTGAATATATGTATCTTTTATTGATGGAGAAGTGTGGTGTTGAGCCTACCTATGCCGATATACGAGATACATGGATGTATCATGTAACAGACAGGGTTTGGTTGGCTAATAGGGCTACACTTGGGTTAATGCATATGGGACTAACTCCTCCATTTACCGGGAATAAAGATTTGAACCCACATTGGTATCAGATAGATCCGCAGTTAATCAATGAAATATGGGGCTATACGGCTCCGGGAATGATAAAATATGCTGCGGGTAAAAGCGATTGGGCAGCGCGGATTACGAGTGATTCATGGGCTGTCTCTCCAACGGTGTTATATGGTGCTATGTATGCAAACGCCTTTTTCTGCAAAGATGTATATCAACTAATAAAGGAAGGGCTGAAAGAACTTCCGGCCGACGACCGATATGCATTGGCAGTAAGAGAAATGATGGATCTTTATAAAAAATATCCGAATGATTGGGTGAAAGTTCGCCAGATAATGGCAAAGAAATATTATATAGACGAACCTGCCATGACAAAGACTATTTGGAATGCTAATCTGAACGGACTTTGTGGCATTCTGGCCATGCTGTATGGAGGAGGAAACTTCCAACACACACTTGATTTGTCTTGCGCGATGGGTTTTGATTGTGATAATCAAGCTGCTACTATATCCGGACTCTTAGGAGTTATGTATGGAGCAAAATCTCTGCCGAAAAGTTTAACTGAACCTATAGAAGGATGGACGAAACCATTTAATGATCGCTATATTAATATCACTCGTTTTGATATGCCTGATGCATCTATTGAAGATATGATAGAGCGGACTTATCAAAAAGTCCTTGAGCTTGTTTGTGCAAAGGGTGGTAAGGTTAAAGGAGATATGGTTTACATTAATGCCAAGGCACAATATGTACCGCCGTTGGAATTTTGCGTGGGCCCCAATCCTGATTTGGAAGTTGGAAAAGCAACCGATTATTCCTTTGCTTGTAAAACCAATGAGAACTTTGGCTGGGAATTGATTAAAGGTAACTTACCCGAGAATGTAACATTTAAAAACGGAAAATTAGATGGTGTTCCCGGTAAAGCAGGTATATATCCTATCACTCTTCAGTTGAGTTGTGGCAAAAAGCATATTACAAAAAAATTCAATTTATTAGTTAAAACTCCCAATATCGCTCAGCAAGCTGATACGATATATGCTAATATTCGCCAACTAAATGAGGCAGTACTCGATTCTTGCTGGATAACTTTCGGAAAACCTATGTATGCGAAAGATGTTAAGGTAATAAATGATGGAGTAAAAAACGGGGTAGGATCTGTCTTTTATTCATTGGCTGCAAAAAGTAAATTACCAAAGATTGATTATTTCGGTTATGGTTGGAAAGAAAAACATGTTATCAATATGCTTACCCTTAATATGGGCTGTCTGGAAGAATTTGGAGGATGGTTTACTTCATTGAATATTCAATATTTGGGTGATGACGATCATTGGTATGATATTGGTAAGTTTAAATCAACGCCTGAACTTCCTAAAAACGATATTGTTTTCTTCCAGCCTCATTTTGCACAATATGTATTCAGCTTTGGCCCTGTGCAAACAAAAGGTATTCGTATTATTTTTGATGATAAAGTTCAGGATCATTGGCACAAGTATACTAAAGATGTATCCTCATTTATCTCTATTACAGAACTAAGTGTTTATGAAAGTGAATAAAACCATGAGAAAAGAAACTATAATAGTACTAACAATTTTCTGCTGTGTCTGCATAAACATAAGGGCACAGCAGAGTACAATCCTTAAACTTTCGGATAGTGAGTTAATGGATAAAATAAAGGGAGGTTGGGCCGGACAAACTATCGGAGTGGTATTTGGAGCTCCTGCCGAATTCAAGTTCACCGGTTCGTATGTACAAGATTATCAACCCATTCCATGGGGCGATGGATATGTCAAATACTGGTGGGATAAAAAGCCGGGGCTGTTTGATGATGTCTACAATGATTGTACTTTTCTAGAAGCCTTCCAGGAACTCGGTTTAGACTGTTCGCAAGAACAATTGGCAATGCGTTTTGCTAATGCTGATTATCATTTGGCTCATGCTAATCAGGCGGCGCGTTACAATATACGTAACGGTATAATGCCTCCAGCCTCTGGTAACTGGTTGAACAATCCGCATGCTGATGATCTTGATTTTCAGATAGAAGCAGATTTTATAGGGTTAATGACTCCGGCAATGTTGCCGGAAGCCCTGAGAATAGCGTCACTTGTAGGTCATATAATAACTAGTGGTGATGGTTTTTACGGTGGTGCTTTTGTGTCGGCTTTATACAGCTCTGCTTTCTATGAAAATACGCCTGAAGCTATACTGAACAGTTCTATATCCGTAATTCCTGTAGAAAGTACATTTTATCAGTGTATCAATGATGTTATCAAATTTCATTCCTTGCATCCTGATAATTGGAAAGAATGTTGGTATTTTCTGCAAGATAAATGGAACTGTGATGTAGGATGTCCGAAGGGAGTTTTTTTGAACTTTAATATAGATGCGAAACTGAATTCGGCTTTTGTTGCGTTGGCACTGCTTTATGGAAATGGCGATTACACAAAATCGCTCGATATAGCAGCAAGATGCGGACAAGATGCAGACTGCAATCCGTCGACGGTTGGTGGAGTACTTGGTGTGATGAATGGTTATAATAACATTCCGTCATTCTGGTTGAATCCATTAAAAGAAGTTGAAAACAGGACCTTTGATAAAACGGATATGTCTTTGAACAAAGCATATCAAATGAGTTTTGAGTTAGCAAAAAAAATAATAGTCAGAGCCCATGGAACAGTTTCGGAAGGAAAAGTAGAAATTCCTGTTCAAAAAGCAACTGTTCTTCCTCTTGAACAGAATTTTGAAAAGACATACCCTCTTTGCCGGGAACGGAAAGATTGCTTCCTTACCGACACTTTTGATTTTGATTTCAAAGGAAATGGCTTTGTTATATGGGGCAACATTTGCTGCACAAAGAATATTACGATGGATTATATTGACCGTATTTCAACAAGGCATATTGGCTCGGAAGTCTTCGGTCTGGCAGAACCACGTGATTCGTATGTGGCAAAAGTGGAAATTTGGATTGACGGCGTCTTAGACCAGACAGCCTTGTTACCTATGCGCAATACGGATCGTAAAGTGGAACCATGCTGGAAATATTTGTTGAAAGAGGGATCTCATCATGTTGAAATGAAATGGATAAACCGTAAAAAAGATTATGTGATACGGATTAATGATATTATGTATTATTCGGAAAATAAAGAACACGATCGATTTTATTATAATAAATAGATAACTATGAAATATGTTTTTTCTAATATAATTTTATTTTTTGTCTTGATACTGCCTGCCAAAGCCCAGATAGACTATGGGAAAACCATTGTTATTGACAAAAAAACTCTGCTGGATAAGATAAAAGGAGGTTGGGCCGGACAAACCATTGGATGTACATATGGAGGTCCTACGGAATTTAAATATAAGGGTGCCTTAATACACGAGTTGACTCCTATTACATGGTATGATGATTATTGTGCAGATATATTCAAAGAAGATCCGGGCTTGTATGATGATGTCTATATGGATCTTACTTTTCTTGAAGTAATGCAAAAAGAGGGGATTAATGCTCCGGTTGAATCATACGCTACTGCATTCGCTAATGCCGATTATAAGCTTTGGCATGCTAATCAGGCTGCCAGATACAATATTCTGCATGGCATCATGCCACCTGCCTCCGGACATTGGAAAAATAATCCTCATGCAGATGATATAGACTTCCAGATTGAATCTGATTTTATAGGTATGATATGTCCTGGGATGGTCAATGTTGCCTCCAATTTTGCTGATAAGATAGGACACATCATGAACTACGGCGATGGATGGTATGGAGGAGTTTACATGGGCGCTATGTACACGTTGGCTTATGTGAGTGATGATATCCCTACAGTGATACAGGAAGCGTTGAGGACAATTCCCACACAAAGTAAATTTTATCGTTGCATTGCTGACGTGATAAAATATTGGAAGCAATATCCCGATGATTGGCATAAATGCTGGCTCGAAATAGAAAAGAGACATGGTTTTGAGGTCGGCTGTCCTGAGGGTGTTTTTAACGCATTTGATATTGATGCTTCTATTAATGCAGCGTATTGTACCATCGGTTTATTGTATGGCAATGGTGATTTTTTCAAAACGATGGATATAGCTACACGTTGTGGGCAAGATTCAGATTGTAATCCGGCCACGGCAGCGGGTATTCTTGGAGTGATGAAGGGCTACAGTCAAATTCCTGACTATTGGAAACCGGGATTGGAGAAGTGTGAGAACACCAAATTCCCTTATACTAATATATCTCTAAATTCAGTATATGACATTAATCTGAAATTATTGGCAGATGTACTAAAAGCTAATGGAGGTAAGATAAAGGGCGATAAATACTACACAACTATTCAAGAACCCGAAACAGTTGCATTTGAGCAATCTTTTGAAGGATTCTATCCGAGTGAACGAAGAGTAATCAAATTTGATCTTGGTGCGGAAAAAAGTTTTCGGTTCAATGGGAAAGGAGTAGTCTTGATGGGGTTGGTACGTCAGGATGCCCCCGATACAGAAAATTATATTGCTCAATTGGAGGCATTCATAGACGGCAAGAAAGTGGAAACAATTGAAATGCCGTATGATTATATAAAGAGAAAATACGATATATACTATAACTATAATTTGCAGGAAGGATCCCATGAATTGGTTATTAAATGGTTGAATCCCAATAATAAGTATGCTATACAGTGCAAGGATCTAGTTGTATATTCTTCTGTGCCTAATGCCACAGTAAACTTAGGTGAGTAATAAATATATTTTAAAATCAATGAAAACATTACTATATATAGTTTCTTTTTGGACGTTTCTGCTCTTGGCTGCATGTTCTTCCGGCGATGACGGGGGCGATGGAGATATTGATAAGCCTGTTCAATTTACTCAGCGCTATAATGGTAATCAAAGTTTTTATAGCAAGAAACTGGGACAGATTATTAAATATTCTGTATTGCTTCCGTCGGAGTATCTTTCACAAGATAACTCTAAGTTTGGAGTCGTGTATTTGCTTCATGGATGGGGAGGAGACGAAAGTTCGTGGGGGCCGTCGGGTATGAATATTCAATCACTTGTTGATACGGCAGAAAAAACTGCCGGTGTACGGCCGCTAATCTATGTTATGCCACAAGGATTCAACTCCTACTTTTGTAATAAGTACGATGGCGAGTTTAACTACATGGATATGATAACAGATGAGCTGATACCTATGATTGATAAGCAACTCAGAACAACAGCCAGTTCATCCGAGAGAGCGATTGCTGGCTTTTCTATGGGAGGATTTGGAGCGTTGACTATTGCTTCTCAGCATCCTGAACTGTTTAAAGTATCTATAGGACTAAGCCCTTCTTTAAATTCGGACGAGCAATACACTACTTTGTCTCAGGATAGTTGGAATCTGCAGTGGGGAACCATATTTGGTGGTGTGGGGCAAACGGGTAATAACCGTATAACATCATACTATAAAAGTCAGTGTCCGCTACATTTCTTTGCAGATAAAGCATTATCCTCTTTTCAGGATATTCGTTATTTTATAGATTGTGGCGATGATGAGGAAAGGTTGTACGTTGGTAATGGAGAATTGCATGCCTTGATGCGTGATAAGGGAATTAAGCATGAATTCCGGGTGAGAAACGGAGCACATACAGAAGAATACTGGCGAGAAAGCATGAAAGAGGCTCTGCCTTTTATTGAATCCTCATTTAGTGCTGTCGATTATTCTAAAGAAACAACGCATAATTTTAGCGCCAACGCTCATTCTTATAGTAAAACAATTAAAGTGCAGAACCTTGATCTTGAGCTATGGATGCCGAATGATTATAACGAAAGCAATTCTTATAAGATTCTGTACTATAGCAAAGGAGCGAGTGAAACTGAAGTCACTGCCGAGCAAGTTGCAATATCTCTGGACTCTATTATGGGAATCAAGAAATTTGTAATAGCTGGTTTTGATGCCAAAGAAATGAAAGAAAACGGAATCTCTTTTGCCGAAATATGTAGTTTTGTACAGGGTGTTATTCATACGGATGATCTATCCTCTGCTCGTTTGGGCTTGGCCTACGGATCAGATGCTGATTATTTGTATAAATGTACACTTGGTGATACACCCCAAGTGAGCTATTTCTTTGCCGAAGATGCCAACGTTGGAACGGTAACCGGAAACAATTCAGCAAAGTTATACTATTTGGATATCACAGATAATGGAACAAACTATACTTCAATGTTTCAATTATTTTGTGCTTTGAGAGCACAGAATTCTACTGTGCAATACAGAGTTCGCAATGGAATAAGTACAACCGCTTCTGCAATGACAGGCATTTATTCGATGAGCTACTTTATTAGTGAACAGTTAATAAAAAAGTGATATGAAAAGAATTATACTTTATTTTATCTTGTCATTTTTTACCTGGCAGTTGGCCATGGGAGAGATGATTGAAAAAGAAGGACTCTCTTTTTATAGTAACTGTTTGAAGAGGGAGGTCTCTTATTCGGTTATTCTGCCGGATGGGTATTATTCTTCTAATAAGAATTATCCGGTATTATATATGTTTCATGGGGTAGGAGGTGATTGTTCAAGCTGGTTGGAATATGGAAATGTTGCTAACGTAATGGAACGTATGGCAGAAAAGGGTGACATTGCCCCTTTCATTATTGTTATCCCCGATGGATATCTATCCTATTATACTGATAGTTATGATGGCTCTTTTCCTTATGAACGCTTCTTTACCCAGGAGTTTGTTCCCTTCATTGACCATACTTACCGAACAAAGAAGGATGCATCTCAACGGGCGATTACGGGTTTTTCCATGGGAGGTTTTGGTGCTCTTTCCGTAGGATTGAGAAATCGAAACTTATTTGGAGCAGTTGCGGCCTTGTCTGCTTCCATACGTACTGATAAACAATATTGTGAAGAGATGCCTCAGGAAGGTTGGGACAGCCAGTGGGGGCGTATATTCGGTGCCTCTGGAAAAAACGGGATTGAGCGTCTTACAACGTATTACAAACAACGGTCTCCTTATCACATTCTGGCGAATCTGTCAAATCATGATTTAAAGGATTTTGCTCTGTTTTTTGATATAGGCGATAAAGAAGGCACTTTGTGCAGGAGCAATGAAGAACTACATGTTTTGCTGTTGCAAAAGAAAATTCCTCATTCTTGGATGGTTCGGTCCGGTGGTCATGATTTCACCTGTTGGAATGCAGCTTTGCCCGGCGTACTGAAATTTGCGGATAAGCGATTTGGTCATGTCAACAAAGCCTGCCGTGTGGTAAATACCGACAGGCAGGCTTTCAGGAAGTGCCGTATTCTGAAAGTAGACAATAAAGCAATTAGAATCTATCTTCCGGCAGGTAATGATAGCACTTACAGAAAATATCCGGTTATTTATATACAAGGAAATATGACCGAAAGCGTAGAAAAAACACTGATCACACGTTTAAGCGAAATGATAAATAAAGGAACAACCTGGCCTGTAATAGCCTGCTTCCTCCCCAACGACATTCATTTGACTAAATCCGTTTTTTGCATTGAAAAACAAGTTCCTGAAATTAGGAACTCACAGCGCATGCGTGGTCTGATTTGTCTTGAGGAGGGAGCTCTTAGTGCTGTTGAATCAATTAAAAACGATAATTTGTTTACCGGAATCGTATGGGTAAATCCATCTTTTACCAATATTTCTTCCGAGGAGGTTGCCGAAAAGATCAAGTCATATTCAAGATATCCGCGATGCTGGATTGAAGTATCTCCCCGATTTGGAAATTATCTATTTAGTAGTCAGCTGCATGTCAATTTGCAAGAGAATGGGCTAGACCATGAATTTAGATCCAGAGATCGGTCTGTTTATTCTTTCTGGGAAGATTGGATAACTTATTTGAATAATCGAATTCATATTTAATAAAAAATCTAATATTATGTTTACAGTTAGCAGTTATTTATTGGCAATTGTGTTCTGCGTCGTGACTATGATTTGTTGGGGATCGTGGGGAAATACCCAGAAGTTGGTTTCCAAAAATTGGCGTTATGAACTTTTCTATTGGGACTATGTTATCGGGATGGTTTTATTTACCATTCTGTTGGGCTTTACAATGGGCAGTCATGGCGATGCCGGACGTCCGTTTATAGAAGATTTGTCACAGGCTTCGATGAATAATGTCGGTTGGGTATTACTAGGTGGAGTGATTTTTAATGCTTCTAATATACTTTTATCTGCTTCTATTTCATTAGCCGGCATGTCTGTCGCTTTTCCACTTGGAGTAGGCATTGCATTAGTGCTTGGTGTTATTGTTAATTATCTCGGTTTTCCGTCTGGGGATCCGATGCTGTTGTTTGGAGGTGTTCTGCTAATTGTAGCTGCTATTATCTGTAATGGCATAGCATCAGGTAAGATGCATAAGAGTGAAGAAAACGGCAAGAACAATCGGAAAGGGGTGGTCACCGCTTTAGTTGCTGGTGTGCTGATGTCGTTTTTTTACCGTTTTGTTGTAAAAGGCATGGATATAACTAATTTCCAGACTCCTGCATCGGGAATGATGACTCCGTATTCTGCTATTTTTGTTTTCTCTATAGGAGTTCTTCTTAGCAACTTTGTATTCAATACAATTGTGATGCGCTATCCTTTTGTGGGTAATAAGGTTAGTTATTCAGAGTATTTCAAAGGCAACTTCTCCACACATACTAGTGGCATGTTAGGGGGAGCGATTTGGGGACTAGGATCAGCTTTTAGTTATATCGTATCCGGAGTTGCAGGTCCTGCAGTGTCTTATGCGCTTGGGCAGGGTGCTCCTATGATTGCTGCAATCTGGGGCGTCTTTATCTGGCATGAATTTAAAGGTTCTACAAGAAATGTTAATCTGCTCTTAGCCTTGATGTTCGTATTCTTTCTATCCGGACTTGCTATGATTGTATGTGCCGGTAATTAGTACTATTAAAATAACTTTATGAAAATATATTATGAAAACACGTATTATATTATGGGCTGTTTTGGCTACCCTTTTTTCTTTCGTTTCTTGTGATAATGATGAGAATTATCAGGATAAAAATATATTGGGAAAACCCGAAGTAACGGTTGCGAATGTGAAAGAAAGTTCGGCCGTTGTAACATGGAAATCTGTTGATAATGCCAATGTTTATGTTTATCGTATAAATAATGGGGACGAGCAGACAACGGAAAACAATACCATTCAGTTAACCGGATTGGATACCGAAAAAACATATACTATAGATGTAAAAGCTCAAAAGTCCGGTTCTTTATATTTCGAAGATTCCGAATTTTCCCAAGCTTCGTTTACTACTACATCGCACGTTGTTGTATATAGAATAGCTACGTTTGCTGATGACTGGGATACATGGTATTACGAATACAACGATAACGGAACGGTAAAACGGGTATATAGACTTTATGATGGACAATTGGATCGCGAATGGGTCTTTGCCTATTCAGGCAGTTCTGTTTCGGTAACAGGTAAAGATACTTATACGATGACACTGAATGATAAGGGATATGTAGCGACCTTTATTACTGGTCAGGATACATACGCCTATACCTACAATGATAATGGCAATATGATAAAAGTAGAAAAGAACGGAAATATCTACTCCAATGCGGTTATTGAAAATGGTAATATTATTAAATGGAGTAAGTTTACCGATGGAGTAGAACAGTTTAAGGTACAAACATACTCTGAAGTTCCTAATGTAGGGAATACCCATTGCATTTATTCCGAAAGGGCTGGTATCAGTCATTGGCTGGTTGAAACAGGATTATTCGGAAATGCTTCAGCCTATTGCCATAAGACAAGTGGTTGGGATTATTCCAGTGTAGCAGCTGCATATTCTTTTGAATATGATCAAAATGGTTGTATCAAAAAAGAAATTAAAGATTATGCTGGATCTATTGAGAATTTTTCATATACTTATTATGCGGAATAGAATCTTTTTGCATGCTTGAAGAATAAAAAAAGAGGGTGAATCAAAAGCTTAATTTTGACACACCCTCACTCGATTATTCGTTTATAGTTTGATCGTAAGACCTATCTTTCCACCGGAGAATTCTGTTTGTCCGCCTAACTCTAAGTTGATACCGACTTTATCGCTAAAAAAGTAGCGACCGCCTACTTGTGCTCCTAATCCCAAGCCTGAAGTATGATCACCGTGATAGCCATCGGGTGAGTCCCAAGAATAGAACCCAAGGTTTAGCCCTGCATAAAAATCCCAATTTCTGGGAATGTTCATCAAATTATTGAAATGGTAATTCGCATTTCCTGAAATTCCCCAGACATGTCGATCATAATCATAGTCGTTCCATCTATCATCATAATTTCTGTATGAAAGTTCTCCGCCAAGAGTAATATCTCGACTAACGGCGTGGTCTAGTCCGATATAAACAGGCACTCCATAATCTGAAAGTCCTACTCCTACATTAAATTGAGTATCTCCCTTTGGTAGAGAGTTTTGCGCATAAGCGATCGACATAGCTAACATTAATGCTACGGATAATACTAATTTCTTCATCTTTTTTGATGTTAATTTTGTTAAGTAAATACTTTATTAGCTGCTGTCTATTCAACTATATTTAGCTCATCTCTGGGCTCATTGCTTATAGAACAACCATCTCTTAGGTATAGTTCATATTTAATTTGAAGTAGTGTTATTTGTTTTTTCTTAAAGTTATTGCTTCGAAGAATGAAAAAATGTGTATTTTCGCATAAATATTTAATAAGAAGAACAATGATAGAGGTATCTGATACTGCGCTGAAAACTGCTGCGGAAGAAGGAATGGATGAGTTTATTCGGGTATTTACTGATAAGTATCAAGAGGGTATGGGAGGTGAGATTACAGCTGCAACAATGCCGTTACTTACGGGCGAACAACATTCGTTACTTGCCTATCAGATTTTCCGAGATGAAATAATGATTGGTGGGTTTTGTCAGTTGATACAAAATGGCTATGGAAGTTACATCTTTGACAATCCCTTTGCCAAAGCGATGCGCTTGTGGGGCTTTGACGAATTTTCTAAGTTAATATATAGAGCAAAGAAACTTTACGATGTTAACCGTGAGGACTTAGAGAAAGAACGCACTGACGAAGAATTTATGGCCATGTATGAAGCATACGAAGCCTTTGATGATTTGGAAGAAGAGTTTTTCCAGATGGAGGAAGATCTCACGCAACGTATTGCTATGTATGTGGACCAAAATCTGGAATTGTTTGCCAAAATAAAGAATTAATGGCTTGCTATAAAACAGACAATGATAGGATTTAATGTGTTGCAGTGACGGAAGAAATAAAGAAATCATTTCATATTTAATGCAGTATTTGTGTTTTAGTTGCATTTATGTATTAAAGTTGATTAAAAAGAGAGAGAGCTAACGGTGTGCATTTCTCTTTGTTTCGTATATTTGCGCACCAGATAAAAACACACAATATTTATAGGATCATGAAAAAAATGAAATTTATTGCTTTAGCCCTTACGCTGTTAATGGGTATTTCTTTCACTTCTTGTTTGAGTTCGGATGATGATAGTTCTTCCTCAACTCTTTATGCTTTCGTAACTGTTCATAGCTATATGGGAACAGCCTATTTTACAGATGGCAATGGGGTTATTTATTATCCTACTAGCGCTTCTTTGAGCAGTGTTGAATCTACGTACGACTTTAGTACATCTTCAAATACGGCTTATATATATTATACGGTTGATGAAACATCTACAAGTAATACGTCTACTAGTAAGACAGTTGTTCTTTCCTATGCAATATCTTTAGACGCAAAGGTGGAGATGCCTGAAGCTGTGGGGGATACTAATGATTCGACTTCTACAGCACCTATCATTTCGTTAGCAAGTATGACTACGTCTAGCGAGCTTTATATGCTTGATGATCAACTGGTGATAGGCGTGAACTATTATATGTCAAAGCTTCATTATTTCACTTTAGTTTATTATCCGGAAGAAACTACAAGTAGCTCTACGGAAATAAAACTTTATTTGCGTCATAATTCAAAGAGTGATACATCTACTGCTTATACGTCATCTACTTTTGTAAATGCAGGTTATAGTCCAAGTTTATATTTTAAGGCATTTGATCTTTCTGATATTTTAGCTTATTATTCAGATCAAACAGGAAATAGTTCTGTTACTATTAATGTTGAAACTGAAGAAGATACTAGTTCGATTGATTTGGCTTCTGCAACCACGAAAAATTACACTTTAACATATAGTTTAGATAATTGAATTATAAGGAACTTTTTAAAATAGCATTATTACTGATTTCCTCTCCGGCCAAGGCTTGGGAGGAAATTTGTTTGCATGAGGATAAGCGAAGGGTATTTACCGAGTTCGTTTATCCCATGATTGGTTTATGCGGGCTCTCTGTTTTTGTCGGCTCATTGTTTGCCAACGGGTGGGGTGGTCCGCAAAGTTTTCAAATAGCAATGACGCAATGTTGTGCTGTGGCGGTGGCATTGTTTGGCGGATATTTCCTGGCGGCTTATGCCATAAACTATTTGGGCGTGAGATTGTTTGGTATGGATAACGACGTGTTGCTTGCGCAACAACTAGCCGGATACTCCATGGTGGTTACTTTCCTAATCAATATCGTGATCGGATTGTTACCTGATTTCACAGTGATAGGCTGGTTGCTCCAATTTTATCTGATATACATCGTGTGGGAAGGTGTTCCGGCGGTAATGCCGATTGATGAAAAGAAGCGTTTGAAGTTTACCGTCATGGTATCTGCTTTGTTGATTTTCTGTCCGACTATTATTCAGGTCGTATTCAACAAGCTGATCGTGATACTTAATTAAAAAGAAAAATGAAACTGGCTCCCGTAAATATAAAGAATAAACGCGCGACGTTTGACTATGAACTGACGGATACTTATACGGCAGGTATTGTGCTCACCGGTACAGAAATTAAATCCATTCGTTTGGGCAAAGCTAGCTTGGTCGATACGTTTTGCTTCTTTGCCAATGGCGAACTGTGGGTGAAGAACATGCACATAGCTGAGTACTTCTATGGTTCATATAATAATCATGTTGCGCGCAGAGATCGGAAACTATTACTCAGCAAAAAAGAACTGAAGAAGTTGGAACGGGGAACCAAAGAAACAGGATTTACCATTGTCCCTGTGCGGATGTTCATTAACGAAAAAGGACTTGCCAAGGTAGTAATTGCATTGGCTAAAGGTAAAAAAGAGTATGATAAACGTGATTCTTTGAGAGAAAAGGATGATCGGAGAGAGATGGACAGGATGTTTAAGCATTGATGATGAAATGAAAAAGACTATTCAGCAACTTGTGGTCGAGCGTATCCTGATACTGGATGGTGCTATGGGGACCATGATTCAACAATATAATCTTCGTGAAGAGGACTTTCGCAACGAACGTTTTGCGCATATCCGGGGACAATTAAGGGGAAATAATGACTTGTTGTCTCTTACACGACCGGATGTAATTCAGGAGATTCACCGTAAATATTTAGAGGCAGGTGCCGACATTATAGAAACGAATACGTTTAGCTCTACTTCCGTGTCGATGGCCGATTACCATGTGCAGGAGTATGTACGTGAAATGAACTTGGTTGCTGTGAAGTTGGCGCGGGAAATAGCCGATGAATATACTGCCAAGAATCCTGATAAACCACGCTTTGTAGCAGGCGCTGTGGGGCCAACCAATAAAACTTGTTCGATGAGTCCGGATGTGAATAATCCCGCTTTTCGTGCTTTGAGTTATGACGGACTGGCTGCGGCTTACCAACAACAGATAGAGGCACTGCTTGAGGGTGGTGTGGATGCTCTTTTGATAGAAACTATTTTTGATACATTGAATGCCAAGGCGGCTATTTTTGCTGCCGAGAAGGCAATGAAGGTGACAGGCAGAGAAGTACCTCTGATGATTTCTGTTACCGTGTCCGACATAGGAGGGCGTACGCTCTCCGGACAAACACTTGATGCCTTTCTGGCATCTATTCAGCATGCTAATATTTTCTCTGTTGGACTTAATTGCTCGTTTGGTGCGGATCAGTTGAAACCCTTCCTTGCACAAATGGCGGCTCGTGCTCCATACTATATCAGTGCTTATCCTAATGCAGGATTGCCTAACAGTCTGGGTGCATACGATCAGACACCTGAAGAAATGGCCGCGCAGATAAAAGAATACATTGATGAGAATCTGGTGAATATTATTGGAGGATGTTGCGGTACCACAGATGCATACATCGCCAAATACACTGACCTCATCAAGGGAATCCAACCCCGTGTTCCCGTTGCAAAACCCGATTGTATGTGGATATCGGGTCTGGAGTTGCTCGAAGTAAAGCCGGAAATTAACTTTGTGAATATCGGCGAGCGTTGCAACGTAGCCGGCTCACGTAAATTCCTCCGATTGATTCAAGAGAAGAAATACGAAGAAGCTCTCTCTATTGCACGCACACAAGTGGAAGATGGTGCGTTGATTATTGATGTTAACATGGATGAGGGATTGCTGGATGGAGTAGAAGAGATGACGACTTTTCTGAACCTGATTGCTTCTGAACCTGAAATAGCCCGAGTACCTATAATGATCGACTCCTCTAAATGGGAAGTGATTGAAGCCGGACTGAAATGTCTCCAAGGTAAGTGTGTGGTGAATTCCATTTCTCTGAAGGAGGGCGAAGAGGCTTTCCTTGAACATGCCCGTGCTGTGAGACAATATGGTGCGGCGGTAGTGGTAATGGCCTTTGATGAGAAGGGGCAGGCGGATACTGCTCAACGGAAAATAGCAGTCTGCGAACGAGCTTATCGTTTGTTAGTAGATAAAGTGGGCTTTAATCCACACGATATTATCTTTGATCCGAACATCTTGACGGTGGCTACAGGGATTGAAGAACACAATAACTATGCGGTAGATTTTATTGAGGCTACGGAATGGATACGCAAGAATCTGCCGGGTGCTCATGTCAGTGGTGGCGTAAGTAACCTTTCGTTCTCTTTGCGTGGCAATGATTACATTCGTGAGGCTATACATGCCGTGTTCTTGTACTACGCCATTCAAAAAGGAATGGATATGGGCATTGTGAATCCGGCTACTTCAGTGCTCTATACTGATATTCCGGCTGATGTGCTTAAAATTATCGAGGATGTAGTTTTGAATCGTACTCCAAATGGTTCTGAGCAATTGATAGAGCTGGCTGAGAAGCTAAAAGCAGCCTCTAGTGGTGAAACGACACAAGTTATACGGCACGATGCTTGGCGAGACGAACCGTTGGAGGAGCGATTGAAACATGCACTCGTTAAAGGTATCGGCGATTTTCTGGAAGAGGATTTGGCCGAAGCTTTGGTGAAGTATGATAAGGCGGTAGACATCATAGAAGGTCCGTTGATGAAAGGTATGAACTACGTAGGCGATTTGTTTGGTGCGGGAAAAATGTTTCTCCCGCAAGTGGTGAAGACTGCCCGTACGATGAAGAAGGCAGTGGCCATACTCCAACCTGTGATAGAGTCAGAAAAACAAGGAGACGTTCAGAACGCGGGTAAAGTGTTACTGGCTACTGTAAGAGGCGACGTGCATGACATTGGTAAGAATATTGTGGCCGTGGTGATGGCTTGCAACGGCTATGAGATTATTGACCTTGGAGTGATGGTACCCTCTGAAACCATTCTTAAACGTGCGATAGAAGAGAAAGTAGACATGATTGGGCTGAGTGGTTTGATTACGCCTTCACTCGAAGAGATGGTGCATGTAGCTTCTGAGTTGCAGAAGGCAGGTTTTAATCTTCCTCTGTTGATTGGTGGAGCTACCACTTCGAAACTGCATACTGCACTAAAGATAGATCCTGCATATCATGCTCCGGTGGTGTACTTGAAAGACGCATCACAGAATGCAGGTGTGGCTGCTAAGTTACTTAACCCGCTGATGAAGGAGGGGTTTGTCCAAGAACTGGCTGAAGAATATCAAATACTTCGTGAGAAAGGAAAACCGGTGCATCGAGAGATTGTTTCTCTGGAAGATGCTCAAAAGAATCGGTTGAATTTATTTTAGAAAGAAGGTTATTTTTTAATCTTCTTTTTATATACTTCGTAGCGTGCAATAATGTCACGTACGAAATTATAGGTTTCGATGCCACGAAAGTACCCATTCTTACAGACAGGATCGGTGAAGTATTGTTCGTGGCTTTTGAGTAAGATATAATTCTCTACATTGCTGCGCCATACATATTTATTTTTTCCGTATTTTTCGGCTAAGGCCATGGCATCGGAGATGTGCCCAAATCCCGCATTGTAAGAAGCTAAGATAAACCGCATTCTTTCTTCTTTATCGTGAACCATATTCAGGCTACGAGTTGTTGCCGCAATGTATTTCACTGCAGCTTTAATACTTTCTTCAGGGTTTTGCTCCTTCCCGCGGGGAATGCCCATCGCTCTGCCTGTGGCAGGCATCAATTGCATTAATCCTTTCGCACCGGCCCATGACACAGCAGTGGTATCGAAGTTCGATTCGGTATAAGCCAATGAAGCCAGTAATCGCCAATCCCAGTCAATCTTTTTAGCATATTTCTTGAATAACTTGTCAAAGTGAGAGATCTTGCCTTCGCGTAACGAAAGAATAGGTGAGTAAGAGATTGTTTTGCTAATTTCAAAGTAGCGCTTCATACTAGCTGTATAAGCCGGTGACGTAAGTTTCCTTTTGTTCCACTTATTGGCAGCTTCCGCTAATAGCGGACAGTCTTTGCGTACTGCCCAAGAAGAGCGTTGGTCGAAACTGATGGATAGTTTAATATCTAGACTAGGATAATAGGTAGTATTTAATCGCGCCAAATCATTATCGCACACAGTATAAGCGATCTTTCCTTCGGCGACTTGCGTAATAAGATCTTCAGTAGTGATGCTGTCTCCCTCCACCTGATGAATACGAATACCTCCTCCCAACTCTTTGTTCAGATTCTCCAGGCGGTTGAGGTACTTACGCTGATTTACATATACTTCTTTGCCAACCAGTTGCGTGACATCCGTCAGCGGCTTCTCTTTTCCGTTGGTTCGTTGCACAATAACCTGGTGCGTGATCATCTCTTCTCCGCAGTACGTAAGACTATCTTTCAACTCTTTGGTGATGGGCAGGTTGTAAGCAATCATATCGCCCTCTTTGTTGCGCAATTTTTGGATCAATTCCGGAACATTGCGCGCTACTTCAACCCGTAGTTTCAAGCCCAAACTTTTGGCAAATTGCTGGCTTAGTTCGTATTGAAATCCCATCTCCTGTCCACGATAGATGAAGTAAGAGGTAGAACTGTAAAGCGTAAGTACCACCAACTCTCCGCTATCCTTCATTTGAGGCAGGTCGTACTGCTCTTCTTGCGAACTTTGATGCCCGTTGCGACAACCAAATAAGCAGAATAATAGAAGAAGAAAGAAAGCCGGTGTCAAACGGTGAAAACTTCTTTTTTGCATCTGGTTGTTTTATTGGTGTTTATAGTAAATGCTTTTTGATATACATCGTTAAGATGTCGATAGCCACTTTGTTGCTTCCCCCCTCGGGTACAATCAAGTCTGCATAACGTTTACATGGCTCAATAAATTGTTGATGCATTGGTTTCAGTACGTGCGTGTAGCGATCCATCACTGCTTCCGCTGTTCGTCCTCGTTCTATCACATCCCGCTGAATCACACGAATGAGTCGCTCATCAGGATCGGCATCCACAAAAACCTTTAAGTCCATCATGCTGCGAAGCTTCTTATCGCATAAAGCAAGAATTCCTTCTATAATAATCACTTTGCGAGGTTCTATATGAATCGTTTCAGGTTGCCGGGTGCAGGTAAGGTAGGAATACGTCGGTTGCTCAACGCATTTGCCCTCTCTGAGCATAGACACATGTTTAGATAGCAAGCTCCATTCGAAAGCATCCGGATGATCAAAGTTGATATTTTGTCGCTCTTCCACTGGAACATGGCTACTGTCTTTGTAGTATGAGTCTTGCGGCAGTAAAACAACTTCTCCCTTGGGGAGACTTTCTATAATTTTCCGTACGACAGTGGTCTTTCCCGACCCCGTACCGCCTGCAATTCCGATTATTAACATTTGTTGATGATGGGTATATGAACAATATAGATTACTTTTGCGTATTCAAATGGTGCAAATATAGAAACAATTCATTAAAATAACAACGTATGATAAAGCACATTGTATTATTTAAGCTGAAAGACGAGATTTCTGTTGAAGAGAAACTGGTTGTAATGAACAAGTTTAAGGAAGCTATAGAAGCACTTCCGAGAGTAATTTCAGTTATACGTAAGATAGAAGTGGGGCTTAATGTGAATCCTGCAGAATCATGGAACATTGCTTTGTATAGTGAGTTTGATTCGCTGGATGATCTTAAAATGTATGCTACTCATCCCGATCATGTGGCAGCAGGAAAGATTTTGGCAGAGACAAAAGATAGTCGTGCTTGTGTAGACTCTGAATTTTAACAAAATATAATGTATAAATAAGATGAAGAAGATACTATTTCTGTTACTCGCTTTTTCTCTTTTCATTTTAAACCTGAATGCCCAGATTCAAGAACCGGTAAAGTTCAAAACGTCTTTAAAATCGCTTTCTCCTACGGAAGCAGAGATTATCTTCTCTGCCACAATAGAAGACGGTTGGCATGTCTATTCTACCGGTTTGCCTGATGGTGGACCTATATCGGCTACCTTTACAGCCGAAAAGATTCAGGGAGCTCAGCTTGTAGGTAAATTGCAACCTCGTGGAAAAGAGATTTCTAATTTCGACAAAGTGTTCGAAATGAAACTGCGCTATTTTGAACATTCGGTTCAGTTTGCGCAAAAGATCAAAATTACCGGACCTACTTATCATGCAGAAGGTTATCTGGAATTTGGTGCCTGTAATGACGAGAGTTGTTTGCCGCCTACACAAGTTCCTTTTAATTTCTCTGGCAAAGGTGTAGCAGATGCTGTGGCTGCTGAGGAAGCGGCTACAATAGACCCTGTTGCGGTGGATACTGTTGCTTCTTTGGCTGTGGCGGCTGATACGACAGCTGTGGATAGTACCGTTGTGGCACAAGATCTATGGACACCGGTGATCAACGAACTGCATGCTTTCGGAGAAACTACTTCTCAGAAAGACATGACTTGGATTTATATTTTTGTGACGGGCTTCCTTGGTGGACTGCTAGCACTCTTCACTCCTTGTGTGTGGCCCATCATTCCGATGACGGTTAGTTTTTTCCTGAAACGTAGCAAAGATAAAAAGAAAGGGATTCGTGATGCGTGGACGTATGGTGCATCCATCGTAGTGATTTATGTGATGCTTGGTTTGGCTATCACGCTGATCTTTGGAGCAAGCGCACTCAACGCCTTATCCACCAATGCCATCTTCAATATTCTTTTCTTCCTGATGTTGGTTGTGTTTGCCGCTTCCTTCTTCGGAGCGTTTGAAATCACTTTGCCTTCAAAGTGGACCAATGCTGTAGACAGCAAGGCAGAAACAACGAGCGGATTGCTCAGCATCTTCCTGATGGCATTTACACTTTCACTGGTTTCTTTCTCGTGTACTGGTCCTATTATAGGTTTCTTGTTGGTGCAGGTTTCTACTACCGGAAGCATCATAGCACCGGCTATCGGTATGCTTGGTTTTGCCATTGCGCTGGCTTTGCCTTTCACTCTATTCGCCCTCTTCCCCTCTTGGTTGAAATCAATGCCTAAGTCAGGTGGATGGATGAACGTAATCAAGGTAACGCTTGGTTTCCTTGAGCTGGCTTTCGCCCTAAAATTTCTTTCGGTGGCCGACTTGGCTTATGGTTGGGGACTCCTTGATAGAGAAACATTCCTTGCTTTGTGGATTGTGATATTCGGTTTACTAGGTTTCTATTTACTCGGAAAAGTAAAGTTTTTGCACGATGATGACGATACAAAGGTGGGTGTAACCCGTTTCTTCATGGCCTTGATCTCGCTTGCCTTTACCGTTTACATGGTTCCCGGTTTGTGGGGTGCGCCGCTGAAGGCAGTTAGCGCCTTTGCTCCCCCCATGAGCACACAGGATTTCAATCTGTATAAAAATGAAATACACGCCAAATTTGATGATTACGATAGTGGTATGGAGTATGCCCGTAAGAATGGTAAACCTGTGATGGTTGACTTTACCGGTTTCGGTTGCGTGAACTGTCGTAAGATGGAAGCTGCTGTATGGACTGATACGAAGGTGGGCGACATCATCAACAACGATTACGTGCTGATCAGTTTGTATGTGGACGATAAGAAACCGTTGCCTGAACCGATTAAAGTAACTGAAAACGGAACTGAACGTACACTTAAGACTGTGGGTGATAAGTGGAGCTATCTGCAACGTGTGAAGTTTGGTGCCAATGCACAACCTTTCTACGTATTACTTGATGGTGAGGGCAAACCTTTGAACAAGTCGTATGCTTACAATGAAGACATTCCCAAATACGTAGAGTTTCTGCAAACAGGATTGGAACGTTATAAGAAATAAGTTCGCTTAGTACTATAACTATTGAATCCCGGCTCACAGTGCAATAAAGATCATGTGAGCCGGGATTTATATGCTTTCTATAATAAATAAATATACGAGACTATGAAGAAGATTATCAATCCCTGGAAAGAGAAAGAGGGGTATAATTGTTTCGGTTGCGCTCCCAATAATCCTGTCGGTGTGAAGATGGAGTTTTATGAAGATGGTGACGAGCTAGTAAGCCTTTGGTTCCTTAAAGCTGAATATCAGGGGTGGATAAATTCACTGCATGGCGGCATTCAGGCTGTGCTGCTTGATGAGATTTGTGGGTGGACTATCCTCCGCAAATTGCAAACGGGTGGAGTTACTTCTAAGATGGAGACTCGCTACTTGAAGCCTGTTAATACTACCGATAATCATGTGGTGCTTCGTGCCCATATTCAGGAAAGGAAGCGCAACATTGTTTTGCTGGAAGCGGGTTTATATAATCAGCAAGGCGAATTGTGTACCAAGGCTCTTTGCACTTACTTTACTTTTCCTCAAGAGAAGGCTAAAGCCGAGATGCATTTTATGGGTTGTGAAGTGGAAGAGGAGGAGACTGTTTTGAAAGAACTTCAATATGAAGAAACGGTTACGATTGGCTCTTTAAAATAACAATCCTGCATTAAAATGACGAATATTGTGATAATCCTTTGGCAGTTTAAAAGAAATGGTTTAAATTTGCCGCTGTAAAAATAGAAAATATGATTTATACAACTACACATCATCATCATTCTCCTGACGAATAACTCGGTGGGCATGTATGATTTTGTATAGAGATGATATAGCGAGGCTTACCGGTGAGGTAAGCCTTTTTTTGTATCCATTAGTCAATATAATAAATTAAAATAAGCACTATGTTAAGAATTGCAGTACAGGCCAAAGGCCGTCTTTTTGAAGAAACAATGGCTCTTTTCGAAGAATCGGATATTAAATTGAGTTCATACAAACGCACGCTATTGGTGCAGTCGACCAACTTTCCTATTGAGGTATTGTTCCTTCGTGATGACGATATTCCTCAATCGGTAGCTACAGGCGTAGCCGATTTGGGTATCGTGGGCGAGAATGAATATGTCGAAAAAAAGGAAGATGCTGTGCTAGTAAAGCGTTTGGGTTTTAGCAAATGCCGATTGTCACTGGCTATGCCTAAAGATATTGATTACACTGGTATTGAATGGTTTGATGGGAAAAAGATTGCGACCTCTTATCCCGTTATTCTGAAAGAATACATGAATTCAAAAGGTGTAAATGCTGAAGTACACGTTATCACCGGTTCAGTGGAAGTAGCACCGGGCATTGGATTGGCTGACGCTATCTTTGATATTGTAAGTTCGGGATCTACCTTGGTAAGCAATCGCTTGAAAGAAGTGGAAGTAGTGATGAAATCGGAAGCGTTGCTCATTGCGAACAAAGATCTGAGTGAGGATAAAAAAGAGGTTTTGAACGAGATGCTTTTCCGCATGGATGCTGTGAAGGCCGCTGAAGACAAAAAGTACGTGTTGATGAATGCTCCAAAAGATAAGTTGGAAGAGATCATCGCTGTGCTGCCGGGTATGAAGAGTCCTACAGTGATGCCGTTGGCACAAGAAGATTGGTGCTCTGTGCACACAGTACTCGATGAGAAGCGTTTTTGGGAAATCATCGGAAAACTCAAAGCATTGGGTGCGGAAGGTATTCTGGTGTTGCCTATAGAGAAAATGATACTATAAATTAATTAGAGCCATCGCTCAACTAGAAAATAGAAATGTATGATTCTGATTAATTATCCCGATAGAGACCAATGGCCCGAGATTCTTCAACGTCCTGCGCTCGACACTGCGAACCTTTTCGATACTGTGCAAACCATCATTGACCGTGTAAGGAAGGAAGGTGATAAGGCGGTGCTGACTTATGAGTCGATGTTTGATAAAGTAGAGCTCGATACTTTCATCGTTAGCGATGAAGAGATCGCTGAAGCTGAAGCATTGGTTAGTGTGGAATTGAAAGCGGCTATCTATTTGGCCAAGAAAAATATAGAGACCTTTCATGCTGCACAACGTTTTGAAGGGAAGAAGATAGAGACTATAGCAGGTGTTACCTGCTGGCAAAAGGCTGTAGGCATTGAGAAAGTAGGATTGTACATTCCCGGCGGAACTGCACCTCTGTTCTCTACCGTACTGATGCTGGCTGTCCCCGCTAAGTTGGCCGGTTGCAAAGAAATAGTGCTTTGCAGTCCTCCTGGCAGAGACGGGAAGATACACCCTGCCGTACTGTTCGCTGCCCGTGTGGCAGGAGTCAGCAAGATTTATAAAGCCGGAGGTGTGCAAGCTATTGCCGCTATGGCCTATGGAACGGAAAGTGTTCCCAAAGTATATAAGATCTTTGGTCCGGGTAATCAATATGTTACTGCCGCCAAGCAATTGGTTAGCCTGCGTGATGTGGCGATCGACATGCCGGCGGGACCTTCGGAAGTAGAAGTCCTGGCCGATGAAACTGCCAACCCTGTGTTTGTGGCAGCCGATTTATTGTCGCAAGCCGAACACGGAGCAGACAGTCAGGCAATGCTTATCACTACTTCAGAGAAATTGCAGAAAGAGGTGATGTACGAAGTTGAACGTCAATTAGGATGTTTGCCTCGTCGGGATATCGCTTCTAAAGCGTTGGCCAACAGTAAGCTGATTCTTGTGAAAAACATAAAGGAAGCTTTAGAAATCACCAATGTGTATGCACCGGAACACCTAATTGTTCAGACGAAAGATTATCAGGCGATAGCCGAACAAGTAGTGAATGCCGGTTCTGTATTTCTTGGCCCTTTGTCGCCCGAGAGTGCGGGAGATTATGCTTCCGGCACCAACCATACTCTGCCCACTAACGGTTATGCAAAAGCCTATAGTGGTGTTAGTCTGGACAGTTTTATTCGCAAAATAACTTTTCAGGAAATATCTCCCGAAGGCATGCGTGCTATTGGTCCTGCTATCGAAGTGATGGCTGCCAACGAACAACTGGATGCACACAAGAATGCGGTGACCGTGAGACTGGATGCATTGAATAAACTCTAAAATCTACATAGAAACGATGAAATCTTTGAAAGAACTTACCCGATCGAATATAATAGCACTGAAACCATACTCTTCAGCACGCGACGAATATAACGGAGCTGCGGCTTCGGTGTTTCTGGATGCTAACGAAAATCCATATAACTTACCTCATAACCGCTATCCCGACCCCATGCAACGCGATCTGAAAGCGGAGTTGACGAAGATAAAGAAAGTCTCCGCCGAGCATATTTTCTTAGGCAACGGAAGTGATGAGGCCATTGACCTTGTCTATCGTGCTTTCTGTGAGCCGGGGAGAGACAATGTGGTGGCTATTGACCCTACCTATGGCATGTATCAGGTGTGTGCCGATGTTAACGATGTGGAATACCGCAAAGTGTTGCTCGATGATGCTTATCAGTTCTCGGCCGATAAGTTGCTTGCTGCGGCAGACGAACGGACTAAGTTGATCTTCCTTTGTTCGCCTAATAATCCTACAGGGAATGATTTGCTTCGTTCCGAAATAGAGAAGTTGTTGAACACATTCGACGGATTAGTGATTCTGGACGAAGCATACAACGATTTCTCTGAGGCACCCTCTTTTCTTGAGGAGTTGGATAAACACCCTAACCTGATTGTCTTTCAGACATTCTCAAAGGCATGGGGCTGTGCAGCTATTCGTCTGGGCATGGCTTTTGCTTCCGCTGAAATCATTGCCATCCTGAGTAAGATAAAGTACCCTTATAACGTGAACCAGCTCACACAAGAACAAGCGATCAGCATGCTGCTGAAGTATGACGAGATAGAGTGTTGGATAAAAACTTTGAAAGAAGAACGCACACGCCTGATGGAACTTTTTGCCACATTGCCTTGCGTGCAACAGGTGTTTCGTTCGGATGCTAATTTTTTCTTAGCTCGTGTTTCGGATGCAGGTGCTATTTACAACTATTTGGTAGCAAAAGGCATCATTGTGCGCAACCGTAGTTCTATTTCTCTTTGCGGAAACTGTCTGCGTGTTACTGTGGGCACGAGAGAAGAAAACGAGCACTTGCTAAAGGCTTTGCAGGTTTACGGAAAGTAATCCTTCGTAATATAAACAGTTCTAGTTAATAACGCTATCCTTGTATGCCCTTTGCTGAAAGGCGATTTGTGACAAGAGATTAATTGAATAGTAAATGAAAAAGAAAGTATTATTTATAGATAGAGACGGTACACTCGTCATTGAACCGCCGGTAGACTATCAACTCGATTCGCTAGAGAAGTTGGAATTCTATCCCAAAGTATTTCGTAATCTGGCATTCATCCGTAGCAAACTCGACTTTGAGTTTGTGATGGTGACGAATCAGGATGGATTAGGAACAGCTTCTTTCCCCGAAGAGACCTTTTGGCCGGCACACAACCTGATGTTGAAAACCTTAGAAGGCGAAGGTATCTCGTTTGATGACACCCTGATAGACCGCAGTATGCCTGCCGATAATGCGCCTACCCGCAAGCCGCGCACAGGCATGTTGACGAAGTATCTTAATAATCCCGAGTACGATCTTGCTGCAAGTTTCGTGATTGGTGATCGCCCTACAGACGTGGAACTGGCAAAGAACCTTGGCTGTCGTGCCATTTATCTGCAAGAATCCGTAGCCGAACTGGAAGAGAAAGGACTTGCCGATGTTTGTGTGTTGGCCACAACCGACTGGGATAAAGTGGCGGAATTTCTATTTGCCGGAGAGCGCAAAGCGGAAGTGCGTCGCACAACGAAGGAAACTGACATCTTCGTCTCCTTGAACTTAGATGGTGATGGTTCGTGCGATATCACTACCGGTCTCGGCTTCTTCGACCACATGTTAGAACAGATTGGTAAGCACTCAGGCATGGACTTAACGATTAAAGTAAAAGGAGATCTGGAGATAGACGAACATCACACCATTGAAGATACCGCCATTGCCTTGGGAGATTGCATCTACAAAGCACTGGGCAATAAACGAGGTATAGAGCGTTACGGCTATGCTTTGCCTATGGACGATTGTCTTTGCCAAGTCTGTCTCGATTTTGGCGGACGTCCCTGGTTAGTGTGGGATGCCGACTTCAAACGTGAGAAGATAGGGGAGATGCCGACTGAAATGTTCCTGCACTTCTTCAAGTCGCTTAGCGATGCTGCCCGTATGAACCTAAACATCAAGGCCGAAGGGCAGAACGAACATCATAAGATAGAGGGCATCTTCAAAGCTTTAGCCCGTGCGTTGAAGATGGCCATCAAAAGAGATATCTATCATTTTGAGTTGCCTAGTTCAAAGGGAGTGCTTTAATTGGCGTTGATGCCTACTCTTGGAGATTTCAATTTCATTTATTCTCTTTTCGCCATTCTATAGGAGACTTGCGGCAGTATCGTTTAAAAAATTTGCCGAATGTAGACTGGTCACTAAAGTTCAGCTCATCTGCTATCTGCTGAATGGAAGCATCGGTATGGCGGAGTAAATTTTTGGCTTCTAATATTAGCGTTTCTGTGAGCCATTGGGTTGCATTGCGTCCGTTTGTGGATCTTAACACCCTGCTGAGATAATCGGGGCTGATACACAATTCTTTTGCATAAAAGGATACATTATGTTCTTTTCGTACATTGATGGCTATAAGGCGGAGAAATTCTTTTGCGATTTTATTGTTTGATGTTTCAGAAGAATATTCACTACTGATCCGATCGTATATATTGGCCAACTCTAGCATGAAAGAAGAAAATGCGTTTATTATCATTAGTCGTTTCAGGCGGTGCTCTGTCGGTGATTCTATTCTCTCTTTGATGCGTTGTAACTCCAAGAGTAGTTTGTCTAACTCCTCTGATAAAAGTTTTTTGCTAGGATACCTCCAATCATATGGAATAATATTATATGGTTGAGTGTTCATCGCTTGTTCTACAAATTCTTTTTTTATAATGAGTTGATAACCTATGAAATCTTTTGAAAAGCTTGCTTTCTCAACTATATGAGTTTCTACAGTGTCCAGAAGATATCCTCTTGTGAGTAGATAAGGTATTTGATTTACTTTTATATTCATCTCTCCTTGTTCAATGATAATGATGCTCAACGCTTTGAGTTGCATTAACGTTCCTTCCTTTATCGATGGTAGAATATCTTCTTGGGTACCTCTGATTTCTTTAATAAAAATCTCTTTATTAAAAAATGTTTGTGGTACAATCATTTCCATAAAGCTATCAATCTCTATTTTTAGCAATTTATCCATAAGGCGAAAGTAATATATCTGTTGATTAGTAATAGTTAATAGGCGATAATTATTTATAGATTAAACTTAATTGATGTTATGTTAGTCTTCTAGGGACGGATATAGATGAGTGGAGAACGGATTGAACCTCATTCTTTTCGATTGACAATGTGTTTCTTTGTTGTCTTTAACACAAATGAATGTAGCGACAACGATGAAATTAAAGAAGAACCTTTTCTTTTTGTGCCTGTTCTGTTTTTTGGCTTTACAAGCCAGAGCTCAATGGACAGTTAAAGATTCAGTTAATTTAAAGAAGATACTTGAGTCTGATGGAGAAATTAAACTTAATTCTAATGCGTTAAAGATGCTTGGTAAAAGTTTATATGGAGAGCCGGGCATGGTATTAGATAAGTCTTGGATGCAATACGATCTGACTCTTCCTACAACGCCTTTTGCTGATAAAGAAGAGGAGGTTGAAGACAAACATCCGTTGAAAATTAGTTTGAATCCTTATAATGCTAATACCAAATATAATTATGACCCTGTTTACAAGAAGACGATTCGGGTGAGCAATGCTTATCATGGGGATCTTAGTAGCCTTACTCGCAGAAATGCTCCGGGCACCACTCGTGGAAATAATGCTCACTTTATGTTGATGGGTGGCGGAATTAGCGGAGGCTTTAATTGTGACTTTGCTTATATCTCTAGTAAGAAATTTTGGAACTTCCGAGCTAAAAAAGCTCGAAAGCGTACTTTGGAAGTGCTAGAACAGTATAGTGATTCTGCACAGTTGTATCTTAACGTCAAAAAAAGAGATCTTAAATAATTAACTTTCTATCAACTCGTGAATCTTATCCTGCCAAATATTGATAGTCTTGCAGGGTATTCTACAGTAACTACTCAGGTTGTTCTTTAGTTGTACAGTGATCCTCTACTGGCAGTTTCGCAATTGCCAGTAGGGTCTTATATCTTGAGATTTGATTTTTCTTTGCCGTATCTACGATTGAGTGTAATTGC
>Ga0316613_10000209_pt1 | contig 64129 bp, 52 predicted proteins | sample OWC_soil_day10_C_2_FD_207647 | JGI IMG/M metagenome (GOLD analysis project Ga0316613, IMG submission 207647) | Wetland soil microbial communities from Old Woman Creek delta, Ohio, United States - OWC_soil_day10_CT_b | ecosystem: Environmental > Terrestrial > Soil > Wetlands | place: USA: Ohio...
GGAGGCCCGGCATGAATGTCAAAAGGAGAGGCTGCGGGATAGGGGGGTTTTCTGTCAAAATGACGGGCTCAAACATCCAGATAGCGTTCCGCCAGCGTGCGCGGAAGATGCAGGAGCACACAATGACCCAGATCCATGCCTACGATTCCACTTTGCGCGACGGCGCGCAAGCCCAGGGTATTTCCTACTCGGTGGACGACAAGATCAAGATTGTCGAGCGGCTGGATGCGCTGGGTATCAGCTATATCGAGGCGGGCAATCCGGGATCGAATCCGAAGGATCTGGAGTTTTTCAAGCGAGCGAGCGCGCTGAAACTCAAGCACGCAAAGATCATTGCCTTTGGCAGCACACGCAAGGTGGGCGTGGTGGTCGAGGACGACAGCAATGTGCGCTCCCTGCTCAAGGCCGGCACGCAAGCCATCGCCATTTTCGGCAAGAGCTGGGATTACCAGGTCACCGACATCCTGCGCACCACGCTGGAAGAAAACCTGGCCATGATCGGCGACACGATCGCCTTCTTCAAGGGGCAGGGTAAGGAAGTCGTGTTCGATGCGGAGCACTTCTTTGATGGCTACCGCTCCAATCCGGATTACGCGCTGCAATCGCTGGCTGCCGCCGCCAAGGCCGGCGCCGATTGCCTGGTGCTGTGCGATACCAACGGTGGCACTTTCCCGGATGTGATCAGCAAGATTACCGAGTTGGTGGTCGAGCGTTTCCCCGGCACGGACATCGGCATTCACTGCCACAACGATTGCGAAATGGCCGTGGCCAACTCGGTCGCCGCGGTGCAGGCGGGTGCGACGCAGGTGCAGGGCACGATCAATGGCATCGGCGAGCGCTGCGGCAATGCCAACCTGTGCGCGATCATCCCGAATATCCAGCTCAAACTGGGTCTTGAATGCCTGCCCGACGGTAGCCTGATACACCTGACTTCGACGGCGCGTTTTGTCAGCGAAATTGCCAACATGCCGCATAACGACAAGGCGGCTTACGTCGGCAACGATGCGTTTGCCCACAAGGGCGGCATGCATATCGATGCGGTGAACAAGAATCCGATCTCCTACGAGCACGTTAATCCGGATGTGGTGGGCAACAGCCGGCGTATCCTGATGAGCGAGGTGGCCGGTCGCAGCACCTTGCTCGCCAAGATCAACCAGGTTGATCCGAATCTGACCAAGGATTCGCCGGAAACCCAGCGTATTGTCGACAAGCTCAAGGAGCTGGAGCACGAGGGCTATCAGTTCGAAACCGCCGAGAGTTCGTTCGAGCTGGTGGTGCGCAAACTGCTGGGCAAATACCAGCCGTCTTTCGATCTGAAAGAATTCAAGGTGATCGTGAACGAGCCTTCGCTCAACGGCATGAATTCCTCGGCCATGATCAAGATCACCGTGGGCGGAGAGAGCGAAATCACCGCAGCCGAAGGCGATGGCCCGGTTAACGCGCTGGACAGGGCCATGCGCAAGGCGCTGGAGCGTTTCTACCCGGAAATCCGCGAGATGAAACTGACCGATTACAAGGTGCGCGTGCTCGATTCCGACAAGGCCACCGCTGCCAAGGTGCGCGTGCTGATCGAATCGTCCGACAAGACGGATTCCTGGACCACGATCGGCGTTTCCACCGACGTGATCGATGCGTCCTGGCGTGCGCTGGTGGATGCGATCGAATACAAGCTGGCGCGGGAGCAGGATCGCCGCAATTGAACCCTTTCCGGTTATTCCCCCAGGCAGGCTACTGGCTTGCCCTGCTGGCCTTGTCCTTGATCAGTGCCGGGTTGCTGCAATGGGCGGCTTTTCCGGCAGCCTTTCTGGTCGGCCCGATGCTGACTGCGCTGGTGTTCAGTTTGCGCGGAATTGCGCTGAAGCTGCCGCGCCGCGCTTTCGTCGGCGCGCAGGCCATCATCGGCTGCGTCGTTGCCCAGACCATCACCACCTCGATCGTTGCCTCCATCGCACGTGACGGGGCGTTGATGCTGCTGATCGTCGGCACGACGGTCGTGGCCGGCGGTATCGTGGGCTGGGTGGTCACCAAAATGGGCACCTTGCCGGGTTCCACCGCGGCATGGGGCTCGTCGCCGGGCGGTGCCAGTGCCATGATCGGAATGGCGGAAGAGTACGGTGCCGATGTGCGCCTGGTGGCGTTCATGCAGTACCTGCGGGTGTTGATTGTGGTGCTGTCGGCAGCGATGGCGACGCATTTCCTGCAAGGAAACGGCTTGGCTGCGACGGCGCATGCCACGGCATCGGGCAGCTTGGCGGTGGAAAGCTGGGGCGCTTTGGCGCTGACCCTGGGGGTGGCCGTGACGGGCGCCTGCATTAGCCACTATTTTCGTATTCCTGGCGGTGCGTTGCTGGTTCCGATGCTGCTGGGCGCAGTGCTGCATGCGAGCGGACTGGCCAACCTGGCCTTGCCATTCTGGCTTCCGGCGTGTGCTTATATCGCGCTGGGCTGGTATGTCGGGCTCGGTTTCAATCGCAGCACGTTGGTGTATGCGCTGCGTGCCTTGCCGGTTTTGCTGCTCGCCACATTGTTGCTGATCGTACTGTGCGGTTTTTCTGCCTGGATGCTGACCCGGGTACTGCATACCGATCCGTTGACGGCCTATCTGGCAACGAGCCCAGGCGGGCTGGATTCGGTCACCATCATTGCGCTCGGCAGCCATGCCGATATTCCCTTTGTCCTGGCCGTGCAAACCCTGCGGGTGTTTGTGGTGATATTGACCGGGCCGTGGATAGCCAAGCTGATCTGTCGCTATTCCTGACCTTCGTCATTTGTCTGCACCGGCTTCAGAATCACCAGCTTCAATTGCTCCTGTTCGACCGGCCTGAGCGTGGTTTGCAGGCAGGAGATCAATCCTCGGGTCGGGTGATTGAAATCGCGCCGCCCGCCCTGGCGCTCCAGCACGTCATGCTGTTTCCAGAAGCGGGCAAAGTCGGGGCTGGCGGCGGTGAGTTCTTCCACCAGTTTTTGCAGCGCCGGTTCTTCCAGGCGTGAACGGCAATCGGCGCGAAATTCCGCGGTGATGCGCCGGGCGCGCGTTTCCCAGTCGACCAGGAATTGCCTTGTCTGCGGCATCAGGAACACGAAGTGCAGCAGGTTGGGCGGGCTGCTGTGCGGCTGATCGAGCCAGCCGGCAAACAGTTCGGCGGCCTGGCTGTTCCACGCCAGCATGTCCCAGTAACGGCCCATGATGTAGGCCGGAAGGGTGATGTCCGCGAGCAGATCGGTCAGCGATTGCGGCGCGGCATCGTCCTCGGAGCCGCTGGCTTGCGGATCGCGCCGGCCGGCCATCTCGAACAGGTAGGCGCGTTCGGTGCGCGTCAGTTGCAGGGTTTGCGCCAGCCGGTCTAGCACGTCGGCCGAGACATTCACTTCGCGCCCCTGTTCGATCCAGGTGTACCAGGTCGGGCTGATGCCGGCGAGTTGCGCGACTTCCTCGCGGCGCAGTCCTTGGGTGCGTCGGCGTGTGCCGCCGGGAAAGCCAAAGGCTTCCGGTGCGCAGCGTTGGCGTAGCACCTGTAAAAACTCGCCCAGTTCCTTGCGTCGGGTATCCATTTTTATCTCGTGGCTATTAGTTTTGATACTAGTATAACTGCTAGTCTTGTTCTGGTATCAAAGACTGCATACCATGCATGTCAACGCCGGTCCGATAGCAGTTTAAAAGCATGTGCAAGTGCTTGTCCGACCGGTAATATCAATATTCCAAGAGCCAATTCAAGGAGTCACTCATGGCTGGCAAGACGCTGTATGACAAATTGTGGGAAACGCACGTCGTTCGCGAAGAAAGCGACGGTACTTGTCTTCTCTATATCGACCGTCACCTGATGCATGAAGTGACCAGCCCGCAAGCGTTCGAAGGTCTGCGCTTGGCTCATCGCAAGGCTTGGCGCAACACCTCGATCGTGGCCGTGCCCGATCACAACACGCCGACCAACCACTGGGACCGCGATATCGAAGACCCGGTTTCCAAGGCCCAGGTCGATACGCTGGATGCCAATATCAAGGAATTCGGCGCGCTGGTTTACTTCCCGTTCAAGCACGAAAACCAGGGCATCATCCATGTGATCGCCCCGGAAAACGGTGCGACCCTGCCGGGCATGACCGTGGTTTGCGGCGACAGCCACACGGCGACCCACGGCGCATTTGCCGCGCTGGCGCATGGCATCGGCACGTCCGAGGTCGAGCATGTGCTCGCCACCCAGACACTGGTGCAGAAAAAATCCAAATCGATGCAGATCAAGATCGAAGGCCAACTCGGCGCCGGTGTGACTGCCAAGGATGTGGCGCTCGCCATCATCGGCAAGATCGGCACCGCGGGCGGCACCGGCTACTGTATCGAGTTCGCCGGTTCGGCGATCAAGGGCCTGTCGATGGAAGGCCGCATGACGGTCTGCAATCTGGCGATCGAAGCCGGTGCCCGTGCCGGCATTATCGCGGCCGATGAAACCACCGTTGCCTATCTGAAAGGCCGTCCGCACGCACCGAAAGGCGCTGATTGGGATAACGCAGTCGAATACTGGAAGACGCTGCATTCCGATGCCGATGCCCAGTTCGATACCGTGATCGAAATGAAGGCGGAATCGATCGAGCCGCAAGTGACCTGGGGCACCTCGCCCGAGCAGGTACTGGCCGTTGGCGGCAAGGTGCCCAATCCGGCCAACGAAGCCGATCCGGTCAAGCGTGCCGGCGTTGAACGCGCGCTGCAATACATGGGCCTGCAAGCCGACATGCCGATCACCGACATCCAGATCGACAAGGTGTTCATCGGCTCCTGCACCAACTCGCGCATCGAAGACTTGCGTGCTGCGGCTGTCGTGGCCAAGGGCAAGAAGGTCGCCGGTAACGTGAAGCTGGCGCTGGTGGTACCGGGTTCGGGCATCGTCAAGCGTCAGGCCGAAGCCGAAGGCCTCGACAAGATCTTTACCGAAGCCGGTTTCGAGTGGCGTGAGCCGGGTTGCTCGATGTGTCTGGCGATGAATGCCGACCGCCTGAGCCCGGGCGAGCGCTGCGCTTCGACCTCCAACCGCAACTTCGAAGGCCGTCAGGGCCCGGGTGGCCGCACGCATCTGGTGAGCCCGGCCATGGCCGCTGCCGCTGCGATTGCCGGTCATTTCGTTGACGTGCGCACCCAACAGTAATTTCCTGGAGATCTGAAGATGAAACGACTTCTGATTGTTGCCTTGCTGAGCATGTTTGCCTTGAGCGGCTGCAACACCGTTCATGGCTTTGGCCAGGATCTGGAAAAAGTAGGCGAGAAAATCAGCGGCGCCGCCAGCAAATAAGAGAGGATTCCCATGAAAGCGTTTACGCAACTTAACGGGCTGGTGTGCCCGCTGGATCGCGCCAATGTCGATACCGACGCGATCATCCCCAAGCAGTTCCTGAAATCGATCAAGCGTTCCGGTTTCGGCCCGTACCTGTTCGACGAATGGCGCTACACCAACTACGGCGAGCCGGGTATGGATTGCACCGATCGTCCGCTCAACAAGGATTTCGTGCTGAACCAGCCGCGCTACCAGGGTGCGCAGGTGCTGCTGGCGCGCGACAACTTCGGCTGCGGTTCTTCGCGCGAGCACGCGCCGTGGGCGATCGAGGACTACGGTTTCCGCGTGATCATTGCGCCGTCGTTCGCCGACATCTTCTTCAGCAACTGTTACAAGAACGCCGTGCTGCCGATCGTGGCCAGTGCCGAAGTCGTCGACCGCCTGTTCAAGGAATGCGAAGCGACCGAGGGCTATAAGCTCGACGTGAACCTGGCCGAACAGACCGTGACTACGCCGACCGGCTTCAGTTTCAAGTTCGACATCACCGAGCACCGCAAGCACTGCATGCTCAACGGTCTGGACGATATCGGCCTGACGCTGGCGCATGCTGACGAGATCAAGGCGTTTGAAGAAAAGCACAAGGCCACACAGCCTTGGCTGTTTGCCTGATTGCAACGGCTGCGCCTGCGCATCTTGCAGTCGGGCGGTGCTCGAAATCCTCATGGACTATGTGTCCATTCCGGTTTCTGTGCTCCGTCCTCCTGCAACCTGCTTTGGCTCGCTCGCTGCAATGCTGACCGCACACAACCTCTCTCCTGGCGAGAGAGGTGCGAATAAATAAAAGCCTAAGGGAAAAACAATGAAAATCGCAGTTCTGCCGGGTGACGGCATTGGTCCGGAAATCATGGCGCAAGCCTTGCGCGTGCTGGACGTGTTCAAGAAAGAAGGCATGGCGATCGAAACCGAACAAGGCATGCTCGGCGGCGGTGCCGTCGATGCCACCGGCTCGCCCTATCCGGAAGCCACGCAAAAGCTGGCGCGTGAATCCGATGCCGTATTGCTCGGCGCCGTCGGCGGCCCGCAGTGGGACAACCTGCCGCGCCCGCAACGCCCCGAACGTGGCCTGCTCGGTATCCGCAAGGATCTGAACCTGTTCGCCAACTTGCGCCCGGCGATCCTTTATCCGGAACTGGCCAATGCATCGTCCTTGAAGCCGGAAATCGTTTCAGGTCTGGATATCCTGATCGTGCGCGAGCTGACCGGCGACATCTACTTCGGCGAACCACGCGGCATCTCCGTGGAAGACGGCAAGCGCGTCGGCCGCAACACCATGATCTACAACGAAGACGAAATCCGCCGCATCGGCCGCGTGGCATTCGATGCCGCCCGCAAGCGCAGCAAGAAAGTGTGCTCCATCGACAAGATGAACGTGCTGGAAACCACGCAATTGTGGCGCGATGTGATGATTGAGCTGTCGGCCGAATACCCGGATGTGGAACTCTCCCACATGCTGGTCGACAACGCCGCGATGCAACTCGTACGCAACCCGAAGCAGTTCGACGTGGTGGTGACCGGCAACATCTTCGGCGACATCCTCTCCGACGAAGCCTCGATGCTCACCGGCTCGATCGGCATGCTGCCGTCGGCCTCGCTCGATGAAAACAACAAGGGCATGTACGAGCCGAGCCACGGCTCCGCACCGGACATCGCCGGCAAGAACCTGGCCAACCCGCTGGCGACGATCCTGTCGGTGGCGATGATGATGCGCTACACCTTCAATGACGAAGCCTCGGCAACGCGCATTGAAACCGCGGTGAAGAAAGTGCTGGCCGACGGCCTGCGCACCGGCGACATCTACGAGCCGGGCACGAAGAAAGTGTCCTGCTCCGAGATGGGCGATGCCGTGGTCGCCGCGCTGTAATCCGCGATTCGCTAAAACGACAAAGGCACGGAGAACCCGTGCCTTTGTTTTTTGCGGAATCCGGAAGACGTAACCGCTGAGTAGGTCGGAAAAGCGAAGCGCCTTCCGACAAATTTTCTCGACAAGGATTACCCGGCCGACTCAACCCGCTCGCCTGCCGCTAAATCTTCGGGCGCGGCGGCCCAATCCGCCGGGTAAATCCCTTGAACCACGGCGCGGTGGAACGAGGAGTGCGGCCAATCGGCCACGCGTTCCACCCAGCCGTGTTTCACCGGATTGATATGCGCGTAATCCAGATGCGCCGCATAGTCGGCCTCGTCCCGGATCGTATGCTCCCAGAACCGCCGCTGCCAGATACCGCGCTCCCCGTTTTTCAGCCGGACGGGAGAGCGCCATTCGGTTTCCGGCAGGGCCTTGGCAAAGGCTTTCTTGATTTCGCGCCAGCGCCCGGAATAATCGGCATCGTCTTCCGGCAACGTCCAGACCGCATGCAGATGATCGGGCAAGACCACCCAGGCATCGATATGGAACGGCCGACGGTGTTTCACGTGACGGACGGCATCGCGCAGCAGGTCGATCCGCTCGACCAGCAGCCGGCTTTGTCGATCCAGCAAGTTGACGGTGAAGAAATAAGTCCCGCCCGGCACGCGGTTGCGGCGGTAATCGCTCATGGCTTCAATGGGGTTCCAAACCGTGGGTGTTGGAAAGCGTGGATGTCGGAAGGCGCTTTGCTTTTCCGACCTACGCGCTGGTTAGCCACCATTCTCGCCACCGGATGCTACCAGCCGAGCCAAATGACCGAGCATGAACGTGGCTCTGATGCGGCCCGACAACTGCGACACAAATATTCCTCGTGCTACATCAGTGGTCAAGGCCGCCTCAAGTGCAGCGACGACAGTAGCCTTGTTTTTGTCCTGGTGGTACTCAGCCCCATTTAGCCAGATCTTGATCGTGGCATCGTCGAACAGCGGCGTTTCGTTAATGCTGATCTGGAAGTACGGCTGATAGTCTCCGCGGTCATATGAATCGCGCAAATATCCAAGATGCCGCACAAGTGCAGTCCCCTCCGATTTGCCCTTGAACACCTCAAGAATTTTCTCGAAAGACGCATCCTCCTTGCTCAGGAAGAACGGACGCGCCAAATGGAGAAGTTCACAGACTTGGCCGTAGTCGATGGGCGAAATATTGAACTTGCTCCCTTCCGTTTGGGTCCAGGTGAAGTTCTTAACGACCGGGAAGCCTGCAGCGAAGATGGCGGCGCGCTGAAGTCTGTCGCAATTGGCGACGTACTTACCGAGCAAAGCGACTTCACGTTCCTCAAATGAAATTTCAACCGTGTGAATTTCACTTTCATCCTCGGAACTAAGGCGGAGGCGGACTGTTTTCATGATGGTGGTTAACATATATATTCGATCCCACCTCTTGCAGCCTAACCCCCTCAGCCATGAAGCCAAACCGGGTAAAAACCACTACAGGTGAAAGGTCGATAGAATTAAAATCCCATCCTGCCACAAAAATCATTTCATCGGCCTGAACCGATCCTGATTCACCATGCCGAGATGCGGATTAACCACAAATCGCCTTGCTCAGCGGCGTGACCGTCACCTCCACCCGCAGTTCTTCCACCGATGCCCCGGTCAAAATTCCGCGCAGGGGCGAGACATCGCCGAAATCGCGTCCCCATGCCAGGGTGATGTGATGGCTATCCACGTGCATGTTATTGGTGGGGTCGAGCTCCACCCAGCCCAGCGGCGGGCAATACACCGCCACCCAGGCATGCGAGGCATCGGCGCCGACCAGATGGGGCTGGCCGGGCGGCGGTTCGGTGCGCAGGTAGCCGCTGACATAATGTGCCGCGAGGCCGAGCGAGCGCAGGCAGCCGATCATGATGTGGGCGAAATCCTGGCAAACGCCGTGGCGCTGGCGAAACGCGGTCAGCATTGGCGTGGCGATGGCGGTGCTGCCGGGCTCGTAGGCAAATTCCCGGTGAATCTTCCGCATCAGGGCCTCGGCGCCGACCAGTATCGGAGCGTCCGCGATGAAGCAGTCCGCGGCATATTGGCCCAGCTCGTGCTTGATGCGCACATAGGGTGATTCGGTGCGATAGCGCACTATGTCGAGCTGCCCGGGTGCCAGCGGTTTGCCGTGATAGGCGAGCGAATCGCGCACGGCTTCCCAGGGCAAGGTTTCCCTAGCCACTTGCCGCCCGCGCGGGAGGATGCGCACCTGCATCTGGGCCGAGACGGTGAGTTGCTTGTATGGCGTGTCGATTTCGGCCCAGCACATCGGGTTGCCGAAGGCGTCGTAGCCGGTTTCAAGCTGGCTCGGCGTGGTGGAAAAGCTCAGGTCGTGGGTGATGCGCTCCTGCCATTCGGTGGCGCGGGGCATCATGTGCAGCAGCTGGCGCGAGAGCACGACCAGGCCGGAATAGCGGTAGGTGGTCTGGTGCGCAACGTGGTAAAGGAGGCTGTTCATGTCAGGATGGCCTGGCGCGGTGGGTCGGTATGGGCAAACAGCTTGAGCGAGATCCGGTCCGAGCAATGTGCCGCCGTGTGGGCCAACACCTTCAACTGGTTGGCTAGACGCTGACGTTCAAGCCGGGCCCGGTCGCCGTCGCCATCGAGCTCGGCCAGGTGCTCGGCATCCATGACGGGCAGCACCGGCAGAAGATCGTCCTCGACCGGGATGCCCAGCGATTGGGCCATTTCGCTGTACATCATGGTGATGACCTGGCACTGAAAGGCCAGCGCCCGCGGGTTGGTGCGGTCCCGGATCAAGAGATCGAGCGTGCTGCTGGTTTGCGGCGTCGACAGATAGCGGGTGCGGTAGGTGATCGTGCTGTCGCCCACGTCGAGCAGCCATTCGAGCACCGGCTGGGCGGGCTGCTTGCCTTCGGCCAGACATTTCGACAGCAGGCTGGCAAAGAAATGCAGCCGCTCCAGCCGCCGCCCCAGCATCAACAGGCGCCAGCTGTTTTCGCGCGTCATGTTGTCGAGCGCGAAACCGGCCAGCGCGGCCATGGCCAGCACCAGTTCATCCAGGATTTCGCCAGGATCAACGGCCTGGCTGATTTGTTCGTTGAAGCGATGGTTCAGGTTGGTCAAGGCCCGCCAGTTCTCGGCCGAGAGGCGGCTGCGCACCTGTCCGCCGCACAAGAACATATGCTGCACGTTGGCCACCAGCCCGTAGGGCAGGGATGCGTCCAGGAAATCGCGGCCCTGTGGCGGCAGCAAGCCAAATTGCCGGCAGATAGCTTCGGCATCGGGCTGCACGGGGCTTTCGGTCTGATTTCCTTGCGGGTTGGCGAAGGTGGCTCGCAGCAAGCGGATCTTGTCCTCGCAGCGTTCGGTATAGCGCCCCAGCCAGAACAGGTTTTCGGCATAGCGCGAAGTCAGTTCGTCGTGCCGCACCGGCAGGCGCTTCGAGCCTGGTCTGGATTGAGGCGCGCGCCAGTTCTGGATCCAGACATCCTTGCTGCTGCCGCCACGCTGCATCGAGATGGCATCGGCATCGGATTCGCCGGCAATGCGCGCCAGGCCGCCGGGCATGACCTGGTAGCCTTCTGGCGTGGCGACGGCGTAAACGCGCAAGCCCAGCGTGCGTGCAACCAGGCCGTTGCCGTCGCTGTTCCAGACCGGCACTTGCGAGGGCGACAAGCGTTCCTGCGCCACCAGCGTATGCGGGCGGTGATGCAAGCGTTCGATTACCTGCTGACGCATTGCTTCGCCCATGTTCGCGCCGAATATCGGGTCGAAATGCTGGCTGGGGTAGGTGGGTTTGATCACGAGCTGATCGAGATGGGCCAGTACGTGCTCCTTCGCCGGTTTTTCTCCGCACCACCAACTGGCGACCGAGGGCAGCAAGAGTTCCTGGCCGATCAGGTGCTGGGCCACGCCGGGCAGAAAACCCTGCCAGGCCGGCGATTCCAGTACGCCGGTGCCCAGCGGGTTGGCGAGCGTTACCCGGCCGGCGCGCAGCGCGATCAAGAGTCCCGGTACGCCCAGGGCAGAATCGCCGCGCAGTTCGACCGGATCGCAGTAGTCGTCATCCAACCGGCGCAGAATGCCGTGCACCCGGTGCAGGCCGGACAAGGTTTTCAGGTAAACCGTATCGCCGCGCACGGTCAAATCCTGGCCTTCTACCAGCGGCAAACCCAGGCGGCGGGCAATGTAGGCGTGTTCGAAATAGGTTTCGTTGAGGTGGCCCGGCGTCAGCACCACGGCCAGCGCGGGTTCGTCAGGCGCGGCCAGGCAAAGCAGGTGATCGCGCAGCAGCGCGAAAAAATCGAGCAGCGGCGGCGGGTGCCGGCGTGCCATGGCATCGGGCAGGACGCGGCTCAGTATCTGGCGGTTTTCCAGCGCGTAGCCCGCGCCGGACGGGGCTTGCGTGCGATCCGATATCACCCACCAGCGGCCATCGGCTGCACGCGCCAGATCAACGGCATAGAGCGGCAGCCAGTGTCCAACCGGCAAGGTGATGCCCAGGCAAGGCCAGAGGAAGTTCGGGTGGCCGAAGGCCAGTTCAGCCGGGATCAGGCCCTCTGCCAGCAATTGTTGCGGGCCGTAAAGGTCGGCCAGCAGGGCATCGAGCAGTCCGGCGCGCTGGATCACCCCGGCTTCAATCGCGGCCCACTCTTCGGCTGGCAGTGCCAGCGGCAGCGGGTCGAGCAGCCAGGGGCGGTCGGCGCCTTGCGGGTCGGCGTAGACGTTGTAGGTTACGCCATTCTCGACAATCATCTGCCGGGTCAGCGCCAGGCTGCGGGCGATCTCTGCCGGTGAAATGGCTTGCAGTGGTTCCAACAGCGCCTGCCAGTGCGGGCGGAGTTCGTGATTGGCATCCAGCATTTCGTCGTAACGCAAGCTGGATGCCGGGTAGGGGAAAAAATCGGCAAGCTTCATCATCGGGCCATTATAAAGGCGGGTCTGTCTTGGGCCGGCTTGTTTCATGGCCGCCGCAGGTCCAGCGTGTAAGGATGCTCGGCCGATGGATTCGATGGCGCGGGTATCGGGCAAGTGCCCGGCGTATGGCCCATGCGGAAGAAACGCGCCAGGCGCCGGCTTTCCGCCTCGAAGGCGTTGACCGGGAAAGCATCCGGATTGGTTCCGCCCGGGTGCTGCACGTGATACTGGCAACCGCCGAGCGAGCGGTTCATCCAGCTATCGATCAGATCGAAGGTCAGCGGTGCATGAACCCGAATGGTCGGGTGCAGGCAAGAGGGCGGTTGCCAGGCACGATAGCGCACCGCGCCGATATATTCGCCGACCCGCCCGGTGGAGGTCAGCGGAACGCGCTTGCCGTTGCAGGTCAGGCCATAGCGATCCGGTGCCAGACCGCTGACCTTCACTTGCAGCCGTTCCAGCGATGAATCCACGTAGCGCGCAGTGCCGCCGGGCGCGTTTTGTTCGCCCAGCACATGCCAGGGTTCGAGCGCATGGCGCAATTCCAGTTCGATGCCCTTGACCGTGAAATCGCCCGCCTTGGGGAAGCGGAATTCAAAATGCGGTGCAAACCAGCCGGTTTCGACCTGGTAGCCTGCGTCGTTGAGTTCGGTAACGACATCGGCAAAGTCTTGCTCGACAAACCAGGGCAGCAGAAAACGATCATGCAGTTCGGTGCCCCAGCGCGCCAGGCGGGCGGGTTCGTACGGGGTTTGCCAGAAACGGGCGATCAGCGCGCGCAGCAGCAGTTGCTGGGCCAGGCTCATTTGCGCATGTGGCGGCATTTCGAAGGCGCGCATTTCCAGCAGCCCCAGTCGACCAGCCGGACCTTCGGGCGAATAAAGCTTGTCGATGCAGAATTCGGCGCGGTGGGTGTTGCCGCTGACATCCACCAGCAGGTTGCGCAGCAGCCGGTCCACCAGCCAGGGCGGGCACTCCTGGCCCGCGGGCGGGAACTGGCTGAAGGCAACTTCCAGCTCGTACAGCGCATCGTTGCGTGCTTCATCCACGCGCGGCGCTTGGGATGTCGGGCCGATAAACAGGCCGGAAAACAGGTAGGAGAGCGAAGGGTGGTTATGCCAATAGGCAATCATGCTCTTGAGCAGATCGGGCCGGCGCAGCCAGGGCGAATCGAGCGGCGTGGCGCCGCCCAGCACGAAATGGTTGCCGCCGCCGGTGCCGACATGGCGGCCATCCTTCATGAATTTCTCGGTGGCGAGGCGAGACAGGCGTGCTTGCTCGTAAAGATGGGTGGTGCGCTCGACCAGCTCGTCCCAGCTGCCGGCAGGGTGGATATTGACTTCGATCACCCCGGGGTCTGGCGTGATGCTGAAGTGGTTCAGGCGTGGGTCCTGCGGCGGCGGGTAGCCTTCCAGCAGTACCGGGCAGCGCCGTGATGCCGCGGTGGCTTCGATCGCGCCAACCAGCGCCAGATAGTCTTCCAGACTGTCCGTCGGCGGCATGAACAGATAGAGAATGCCGTTGCGCACTTCGGCGCACAGCGCAGTGCGCGTGATGGTGCGGGCCGATTCTCCGGTCTGCGGGGGTGTGATCGGTGTGGCTTCGGCAAGACTGCGCCGGGCTACCTGTTGGCGGATGGCGGCCGCGCCTAGCAGCGGCGTGAAGCGTTGCTGCGGATCGGGCTGGTGCAACCAGGGGTAGTCCGCGGATTTGACCCAGGGCAGGGAATCCAGCGGCAAGCGGTAACCCAGCGGCGAATCGCCCGGCACCAGATAGCAGCGTGCGCTGCGCTCGAACCAAGGGCTGCTTTGCCAGGATTGGCCGGAAGGGTCTTTGCCGATAGGCAGTATGTGACCGACCACGGTATCCAGTCCCTGGCTGAAAATCCTGGCGAGCCGCGCGCGCTCCAACGGATCTTCCAGCCTGGAATCGAACGGGTCGACATTGACGGGCAATTGGCGTTCGCGCCACAGGTAATAGAACACATCTTCAAACGCCGGGAAGACCCATTGTGGATTCACGCCGAGGCGTTCGGCGATTTCGATCAGGAAAGGGCCGGTATCCGCGGCGGTGGCATGACCGGGTTCGCGTTCGTTTGCGATCAGGGCCGGGTTTTGCCAGATGGCTTCGCCATCGCGCCGCCAGAAGCAGTTGAGCGACCAGCGCGGCAGTTGCTCGCCCGGATACCATTTGCCCTGGCCAAAGTGCACCAGTCCGGCCGGGCCGTATTTCTGCTGCAGGCGCTGGAAAAGATCGACTGCGAACCGGCGTTTGCTTGGCCCCAGGGCATCCGTGTTCCACTCGGCGCCCTCCGGGGCGTCGATGGCGACAAAGGTAGGCTCGCCGCCCATGGTCAGGCGCACGTCGAGGCGAGCCAGGTCGGCATCGATCTGCAGGCCGAGTGCATCGATCGCTTGCCATTGCTGTTCGGTATAGGGCTTGGTGACGCGCGGGGCTTCCCAGATGCGGCTGACGTGCATCTGGTGCGCAAATTTGCTTTCGCAGGGCTCCACCTCGCCGCTGATGGGTGCCGCGCTGGTGGGCTCGGGCGCACAGGCCAGCGGGATATGGCCTTCGCCTGCCAGCAGGCCGGAAGTCGGATCGAGCCCGATCCAGCCCGCGCCGGGCAGATAGACCTCGCACCAGGCATGCAGATCGGTGAAGTCGGCCGCCGGTCCGCTCGGGCCGTCGAGCGATTTCACGTCGGGCGTGAGCTGGATCAGGTAGCCGGAAACGAAGCGTGCCGCCAATCCCAGATGGCGCAGGATCTGCACCAGCAACCAGGCAGAGTCTCGGCAGGAGCCCGAGGCTTTGGCCAGGGTTTCCTCGGGCGTTTGGATGCCCGGTTCCAGCCGTATCAGGTAGCGAATGTCGGTCGATAATTGCCGGTTCAGGTTCACCAGAAAATCGATGGTGCGCTGTTTTTTTATGTCGATGGTCGCCAGATAGCGGCTGAATAGTGGCCCGGCGGGCAAACGGTGCAGGAAAGGCGCAAGTTCGTGGACCTCCTGGCGCTGGTAGTCGAACGGAAAATGCTCGGCATGCTGCTCCGAAAAGAAATCGAAGGGGTTGAGTACCGCCATCTCGGCAATCAGGTCGACTTCAATCCGCAACTCCGAGGTTTTTTGCGGGAATACCAGCCTGGCCAGATAGTTGGCCTGCGGGTCTTGCTGCCAGTTGATGAAATGCTCGGTCGGGGTTACGCGCAACGAATAGGAAAGAATCCGGGTGCGGCAATGCGGTGCGGGCCGCAGGCGCACGATCTGCGGGCCGAGGCTGACAGGGTGCTCGTACAGGTAGTGACTGACGTGATTCAGGGCAACGTGGATCGACACTACGTGCTCTCCTCGTGGTGCAAACCGACTTGCTTATAATTAAACAAGACTCATTCCTGATCTGAAGCGAGGCCATCGGTCAAATTGAGTGCCATGCCGCGCATTTACAACGCAAGCATGACCAAAGCGAAGGGGCCGGTTACAATCCGCCCCTCGTTTTAGTCACCGAAACCTTGCCCATGAAAACGATCAACCAGCGACTTGCCGATGAACTTTCCTGCCGCGAAGCCCAGGTGCTCGCAGCCGTGCAACTGCTTGATGATAATGCCACCGTACCCTTTATAGCCCGTTATCGCAAGGAAGTAACCGGCGGTCTGGACGACACGCAATTGCGCCTGCTGGAAGAGCGCCTGCGCTACCTGCGCGAGCTGGAAGAGCGGCGCGGCGCCGTGATCGAGAGTGTTCGCGAGCAGGGCAAGTTGACCGACGAATTGCACGCTCAATTGCTCGAAGCCGACAACAAGCAGCGCTTGGAAGACCTCTATCTGCCGTATAAGCAAAAACGCCGCACCAAGGCGCAAATTGCCCGCGAAGCAGGGCTCGCGCCGCTGGCGGAAGGCTTGCTGGCCAACCCGATGTTGAATCCGGAGGCGGAAGCAGCGGCGTATGTCGACGCGGAAAAAGGCGTGGCCGACACCAAGGCCGCGCTCGACGGCGCCCGTGCCATCTTGATGGAATCGTTTGCCGAAGATGCCACCCTGATCGGCCAGTTGCGCGATTTCCTCTGGAGCAATGCCGTGGTGAAAACAGGCATGGCCGACGGCAAGGCCGAGGAGGGTGCCAAGTTTTCCGATTACTTCGATTACCACGAACCGATCCGCGAAATGCCTTCGCATCGTGCATTGGCCGTGCTGCGTGGCCGCAACGAAGGTGTGCTGAATGTTGCGCTGATGCTGCCGGAAGAACTGGAAGCGGCCGGCCGGCCGGCAGGCCCGGGCATGTGCGAGCAGAAAATTGCCCAGCGCTTTGGCGTCAGCAACGAAGGCCGCCCGGCGGACAAATGGCTGCAGGACACGGTGCGCCTGACCTGGCGCGCCAAGATTTTCCTGAGTCTGGAAACCGAGCTGCTCGGCCGCGTGCGCGAAGCTGCGGAAACCGAGGCGATCAAGGTCTTCGCCACCAATCTGAAAGACCTGCTGCTGGCCGCGCCGGCCGGACCGAAAGCTACATTGGGCCTCGATCCAGGCCTGCGTACTGGCGTGAAGGTGGCGGTAGTCGATACCACCGGCAAGCTGGTCGATACCGCGACCATCTACCCGCACGAGCCGCGCCGGCAATGGGATGAATCGATCGCAATCCTGGCCGCGCTCTGCGCCAAGCACAAGGTCAGCCTGATCGCGATCGGTAACGGCACTGCAAGCCGCGAAACCGACAAGCTGGCGATCGAGCTGATCAAGAAATACCCGGAACTGGCGATGCAGAAGCTGGTGGTTTCGGAAGCCGGCGCCTCGGTGTATTCGGCCTCGGAACTCGCTGCGCGCGAATTTCCGGCGCTCGATGTGAGTCTGCGCGGCGCGGTATCGATTGCCCGCCGCCTGCAGGACCCGCTGGCCGAGCTCGTCAAGATCGACCCGAAAGCGATTGGTGTGGGCCAGTACCAGCATGATGTGAACCAGACCGAACTCGCGCGCATGCTCGATGCCGTGGTCGAGGATTGCGTCAACGCGGTGGGCGTCGATGTGAACACGGCCTCGGCCGCGCTGCTGGCGCGGGTGTCAGGGCTGACCGCCACGCTGGCTGCGAATATCGTCAGTTATCGCGATGCGCAGGGGGCATTTCGCAACCGGCGCGAGATTCTGAACGTGCCGCGCATGGGCGACAAGACGTTCGAACTGGCCGCCGGCTTCATGCGCATCAACGACGGTGACAATCCGCTCGATGCCTCGTCAGTTCACCCGGAAGCCTATCCGGTGGTCGAGAAAATCCTGGCCCGCGTGCAGCGGGAAGTGAAAGCGGTCATCGGCGACGGTGCTTTCATCAAGAAACTTAATCCGGCTGAATTCACCGACGAAAAATTCGGGCTGCCGACCGTGAAAGACATTCTGGCCGAGCTGGAAAAACCCGGTCGCGATCCGCGTCCCGAGTTCAAGACGGCAAGCTTTGCCGAGGGCGTGGAAGACCTGAAAGACCTGAAGGAAGACATGGTGCTCGAAGGCGTGGTGACCAACGTCACCAACTTCGGCGCGTTTGTCGATATCGGCGTGCATCAGGATGGGTTGGTGCATATCTCGGCGCTGTCCAGCCGCTTTGTGAAAGATCCGCGCGAAGTGGTCAAGGCCGGCGATGTGGTCAAGGTCAAGGTGCTGGAAGTCGATATCAAGCGCAAGCGGATCGCGCTGACCATGCGCTTGACTGACAGCGCCCGCGATCATGCGGCGGGTAGCGAGAACAAGCGCGACGGGGGCAATACCAACAAGGTCCGAAAGGAAAACAACCGCCAGCCCGAACCTCAAGGCGCCATGGCCGCCGCGCTGGCGGGCCTGCGCACCCGGCGCTGACAAGAGGATTTTCCGTTCTGCCCCAGGAAAGGCCATAATAGCGTCATAGGCATGCGGATTTCATGTTGGAACCGATAACAAGCAAGGAGGAGCGCGATGGCGCTGATCGAAAGCTGCGAAAAATTTACCGTGGGGTATAACCTGATCGATACAGACCACCGTGAGTTGGTCGATCATTTGAATCGGCTCTATGCGGCCGTGGCGGCAAATGCGGGCCTTGAAGAACAATGCAAGCTGTTCGATGCTTTTATCAGCAGCGCCGCGAAACACTTCCAGCGCGAAGAAGCGCTGATGCAGCAAATGGGCTACAGCGGTTTTGACAAGCACAAAGTCGAACACGACATGCTGCTTGATGAGGTGCGGGAGTTGCAAGTGCGTTTCAATTCCGGTTCAATTGCACTCACGGATAGTTTGTTTGATTATCTGTCCGAATGGCTGAATTTCCATACGGTGACAACGGATAAGAAACTCGCCGATGCGGTGGCAGGGGCGAACAAATAACACGGGAGAAGAACAAGCATGGCTTTGTATCAGTGGGATGACGCGCTGAGCGTGGGTAACCAGCATATCGACGATGATCACAAGCAACTGATTGATCTGGTTGCCAGTTTGAATGAAGCCATGCGCACGGGCCAGAACAAGGATGTGGTCGGCAAGATACTTGATGATCTGGTGCGCAGTACCGTTAATCACTTCGAGCGGGAAGAAGGTTTCATGCGCCAGATTGATTACGTGGATTACCAATCCCACAAGGCTGAACATGAACGGCTGGTGAGGGAAGTCAAAGACCTGCAGGAACGCTTCGACAATGGTTCAATCACCATTACCGTGAGCGTGAGCAACTTCCTCGCCGATTGGCTGCGCAACCATATCCAGGGTTTGGACAAGAAACTGGCTGCTGCCATTGCGGTTGCCCATCCCTGAACATTGCCTTGCCAATAAAAAACCGCCGGATTTTTCGGCGGTTTTTTATTGGGCGCATGGCAAGCGTCGAACGCTTATTGCAGGCCGGACGAATAGCTCAAGCCCACGAATTCCGGGTAATCGGTGATGATTCCGTGTATGCCAAATTCGGAACAAAACGCGTGTTCGTAATCGGTTTGTGCGCCGTATACCCAATTGTGGAATCCCAGTGCGTTCGCTTGTTGCTGCAAGCCGGGATCAAGCGCTTCATAGTCCCAGACCAGCGTGCGCAAACGCGGATAGGGCATGGCAGGATAGAGCACCGTATTTAGCGCCGGCGGGCGATGGGCGATCAGCAGGCCGCACTCGACATCAAGCAATTCTGCCGCTTCCAGGATGATTTCGTGGCGAACCGAAGTGAGCAGGATATTGCGTTGACCCGCGAACATGTCCAGCAGTGCGAACGTGGCGGGGGCAGCAGCGGGAGTTTTGATCTCGATATTCCAGAGCGCATCCGGAAACGCTTCCAGCGATTCGGAAAGCGTGGGCACCAGATAGCCGGCCTCCAGCGAAAGCTCGCTGCGGGTCAGTGCCGAAACGGACAGGCCATCGGGCGTGGTGCGATTGTGGAACAGGACCAGTTCGCCATCGGCAGACAGGCGGACATCGGTCTGGATGCCGTGAAAGCCCGCAGCCAGCGCACAGGCAAAGGCGGCCAGCGTGTTTTCCGGCGCGATGTGGGATAACCCACGATGGGCAATCAAGTACATGGGATACGCTACACTCGAAATAACATGTTTTCATAGTAGAACGCCTGCACTGGTGTGGCGTGAAATGATCAGGATAAAGCGATGAGTGTGGATGCAGGCTGGCGCGTCATGCGTAGCTACCGGCGCAATTGGCTGCGTGCCGATCTGCTGGCGGGAATCAGCGTGGGCGTGCTGGCGATTCCCTCGGTGATTGCCTATGCCGAACTGGCCGGCTTGCCACCCCAGACCGGTTTGGTGACGGCGGTGCTCGGCATGCTGGCTTATGCGGTCTTCGGTTCCTCGCGCCAGGTGATTGTCGGTCCGGATGCGGCGATTGCGCTGCTGATCGCGGCGGGGGTTGGGCCGCTGGCTGGTGGCGATACGTGGCGGGCCGCAGGTTTGGCCAGTCTGTTGGCCATCATCGTGGGCATCTTTTTGTTGCTGGCCGCGCTGGCGCGCTTGGGCTCCATGGCCGATCTCTTGTCCAAGCCTATCCTGACCGGGTTCATGCAGGGCGCTGCCCTGATCCTGATCGTGACCCAGCTGGCGAAAATGGGCCGGATCGAACTGCAACAAACCGATTTTCTGCCGCGCGTGAGCGAGTTCATTCTGGCCTATCCCAACTGGCATGGCCTGACCCTGGCGATCGGGCTGGCGCTGTTGCTGGTGTTCTGGCTGTTCCGCCGCTTCGCGCCGCGCTGGCCAGCGCCGCTCATTGTGTTTGCTACCCTGATTGCGCTGGATTATGCGCTGGACTTCCGGGAGCTAGGCTTGGCGATGGTCGGGCCCCTGCCAGTGCCCGAGCTGGGGTTTTCCGCGCCGACCATCGGGCTGCATGAAATCAGCCTGTTGCTGCCGGCGGCGATCGGTATTGTGCTGCTGGCCATGCCTGAGGGCATCTTGATGGCGCGGGCCTTTGCCGAACGCAATCATGAGGAAAGTGATGCCAACAAGGAATTGGCCGGCATCGGTGTGGCCAGTCTGCTGGCGGGTCTGTTCGGGGGCTTTGCGCTGGGCGCCAGTCAATCGCGCACCACCCTGAACGATGCGGCCGGGGCCAAGAGCCAGCTTGCCGGGTTGATCGCTGCGATCCTGATCGGGGTGTTCCTGTTCTTTTTGACCAGGCTGCTCAATCACCTGCCTGCCGTGGCCGTGGCTGCCTTGCTGATCCATGCCGGCCTCTATTTGCTCGAACCGCGTGCGATGCGCCATTTGTTCGCGCTGGATCGCAGTGCCGGCTGGTTCGCGGTGCTGACGGCGCTGGGCGTGCTCACGGTAGGCGTCGTACCTGGCATCCTGGTGGGTATTCTGTTGTCGCTGATCCGGGTAATCCAGTCGTTCTCTCGCCCGTTTGATGCCATGCTTTGCGAAGTGGCCGGTCGTGGCGGTTATCACGATGTGGGCGAGGCGGAGGCCAACGGCAGGTACTGCACCATGCCGGGCTTGATCGTCTACCGGTTCTATGCGCCCCTGCTGTTTGCCAATGCCCATTATTTTGTTGAGCGCCTGCGCGAATTGGTGGGCCGCAATCCGGATGTACGCTGGATTGTGATCGATGCCCAGGCCATGGTGGAAACCGATGTCACTGCTGCCGAGCAGTTGTTGTCGTTTCATCGCGAACTGCGGGAGAAGGGCATTCATTTGCGCTTTGCCCGCTGCAATCGGCCGTTGCGCGTGTCGTTTGCGCGTTATGGTGTGACTCAAGCGCTTGGTTCGGATCATTTCTACGACCATCTGGACGACGCGATTGAGGATTTTCGTGTTGCAAGCGGACAACCTGTGAAGTGAGAGAAGTATTTAACCGGCTAAGCTTCGTCTACACTTCATGGTGCCGTTATTGGCGATCAAACTAATTACAGGAGTCATCACATGATTGCAGCTCGTTTTGCCCTATTGGGTCTGGCCGCCCTGTTCGCCGGGAATGTCTACGCCGCAAACGCACAACAAACCAAAATGACCACATGTAACAAGGAAGCGACCGCCAAGACCCTGAAAGGGGATGAACGGAAAAAATTCATGAGCGAGTGCCTCAAGACCGCTTCCGCACCGGCCGCCGCGCCCACCCAGCAGGAAAAGATGAAGATCTGCAACAAGGATGCCGGCGAGAAAATGCTCAAGGGCGATGAGCGCAAGAAGTTCATGAGCGAATGCCTCAAGAATAAATAAGCGGCGATTGCGTTGCGGGAAGCCATTTCTGCGCTCAAACTGGCCGGGCAGCTTGAAAAATGGCTGCCCGGCGCCATTTCTGAAGCTGAACTTTTCTAAATGGAACCTGCCATGCCCAGCCTTGATGATCTGCAGTCCGCGCTTGCCACCTTGATCGACCCGGAAACCGGCAAGGACTATGTTTCTGCCAAGTGCGTCAAAAATCTCAAGCTTCAAGATGGCAAGGTCAGCCTGGGAATCGTGCTGGGTTACCCGGCGCAAAGCCGTTTCGAACAGGTGCGCGCCCAAGTGGTGGGTGCCTTGTTGCGGGTACCGGGTGTGGTTTCGGTCAGTGTGGATGTTTCAAGCCAGATCATTGCGCATGCCGTGCAACCGGGTGTGAAGTTGCTGCCGGGCGTGAAGAACATTATTGCCGTGGCCAGTGGCAAGGGCGGGGTGGGCAAATCCACCACGGCGGCCAATCTGGCGCTGGCGCTGGCGGCGGAAGGTGCGCAGGTCGGCTTGCTTGATGCTGATATCTATGGGCCCTCGCAGCCGCTGATCATGGGGGTGGCGGGCCAACAGCCGGAAACCGATGGCCAGCATATCCTGCCGTTGCAAAATTATGGCGTGAAAGTGATGTCGATCGGCAGCATGATTGACCCCGAACAGCCGATGGTCTGGCGCGGCCCGATGGTTACGCAGGCGCTGACCCAGTTGCTTAACGATACCGCGTGGGGCGAGATTGATTACCTGGTGATCGATCTGCCGCCGGGTACCGGCGATATCCAGCTCACCCTTTCACAGAAAGTGCCGGTAACCGGCGCCATCATCGTGACCACTCCGCAGGACATTGCCCTGCTCGATGCACGCAAGGGCTTGAAGATGTTCGAAAAAGTGGGCGTGCCGATCCTGGGTATCGTCGAGAACATGAGCATGCACGTCTGCTCCAATTGCGGACATGTCGAGCCGATCTTTGGCGAAGGCGGTGCGGCGAAGATGAGTGCCGAGTATGGCGTGGATCTGCTGGGACAGTTGCCGCTGGATTTGTCGATCCGCTTGGGCGCCGATGCCGGCCGCCCCAGCGTGGCGGACGAACCGGACGGCAAGATCGCCGGGCTGTACAAGGCCATTGCCCGCAAGGTGGCGGTGAAAGTGGCGGACAAGGCGCGTGATTACAGCAGCAAGTTCCCCACGATCGTGATCCAGAAATAACAAATCCAGAAATAACAAAGGCGGCCTCGGCCGCCTTTGTTATTTCAAGGTCTACGCAATCAGTTTTTCCAGCGTCATTTCAAATACTTCCCGGATTTTCTCCAGGTCTTCAACACCCACGCACTCGTCAATCTTGTGAATGGTGGCGTTGAGCGGGCCGAACTCGACCACTTCCGGGCAATGCTTGGCGATAAAACGGCCATCCGAGGTGCCGCCGCTGGTCGAGAGGGCTGGCGTGACGCCACAGGCGGCGCCGACGGTTTCGCGCATCACGTCGACCAGCGCGCCGCTGTCGGTCAGATACGGTTCGCCCGAAAGTACCCATTCCAGGCTGTATTGCAGGCCGTGGCGGTCGAGAATTTCGTGCACGCGAGCTTTCAGTCCCTCTTCGGTACTGGCGGTCGAGAAACGGAAATTGAACAGCGCTTCCACGGTGCCCGGAATCACGTTGGTCGCACCGGTGCCGCCGTGGATGTTGGATACCTGCCAGGTCGTTGGCGGGAAATAGGCGTTGCCCTGATCCCACTCGGTGGCGGCCAGTTCGGCCAGTGCCGGCGCAAGTGCGTGGATCGGATTTTTGGCGAGATGCGGGTAAGCAATATGCCCCTGGATGCCTTGCACGACGAGCGTGCCGGAAAGCGAGCCGCGCCGGCCATTCTTGATGGTGTCGCCGACGGTTTTTTCGCAGGTCGGTTCGCCGACGATGCAGTAATCAATCGCTTCGCCCCGTGCCTGCAGCGCTTCGATCACGCGCACGGTGCCTTCCACGGCCGGGCCTTCCTCGTCGGAAGTCAGCAGCAGCGCGATCGAGCCTTTGGGGTTCGGGTGCTTTTGCAGGAAATTTTCCACGGCCACGATAAACGCGGCGATTGAGCCTTTCATGTCGGCCGCGCCGCGGCCATACAGAGTACCGCCGATGACTTCTGCGGCAAAGGGCGGTGTTTTCCAGCGTTCGGCCGGCCCGGTCGGCACCACGTCGGTGTGCCCGGCAAATACCAGGACCGGTCCGCTGTTGCCTCGGCGTGCCCACAGGTTCTTCACGTCTTCGCGTGGCATGTGTTCATTGGCAAAGCCAAGCTTGGCCAGACGTTCGGCGATATAGGGCTGGCAGCCGGCATCTTCCGGCGTGACAGAGGCGCGGCGGATCAATTCCTGGGCGAGTTCAAGGGTGGGGGAAGTCATCGGAGCAAGGTCTCATAGAGGTTGGGTTTGAATCCGATGAATATCCTACCATCCTTGTCAAGAACTGGCCGTTTGATGACCGAGGGCGCAGCCAGCATCAAATCGATGGCGGCCTCTGCATCGATGATCCCGGTTTGCGTGGCGGCATCCAGCTTGCGCCAGGTGGTGCCTTGCTGGTTGATGAGAGGCTCCCACCCCGCCTGGGCGATCCAGGCTTGCAGGAGTTCGCGTGTCACGCCCTGTTTCTTGAAGTCGTGAAAATCATAGGGCTGGCTATTTTCATCCAGCCAGGCGCGGGCTTTTTTGACGGTGGTGCAATTGGGAATGCCATAGAGCTTCATGGGTTCTTCTTTCGTGCCGGATCGGGTGGAGTTGTTGGATTGGCTCAGTGGAGCGACATGTCAAACATCAATTCGTCACCGCCGTCGGTGTCGCCTTGTTTGGGCGTAGTCGCTGCGGTGGTGCGCGGGGGCTCTTCCTGTTCGGGCACGCTTTGGGCGTTGTTGACCATCCAGGAAAGATTGGTTGCCGAATCAGCGTTGCGCAGGGCCTCGTCCAGCTCGATCTCGCCATCACGGTAGAGCCGGTAAAGCGATTGTTCGAAGGTTTGCGAACCCTCGGTCAGACTTTGTTCCATGGCTTCCTTGATCTTGCTGAGCTCGCCATTGCGGATCAATTCGGCGATGTAACTGGTGTTGAGCATGATTTCCACGGCGGGAATCAGCTGGCCGGTCTTGCTGCGGACCAAGCGCTGCGATACCACGGCGCGCAAGGCGTTGGACAGGTCATAGAGCAGGCTTTCGCGTGCATCCAGCGGGAAGAAATTCACGATGCGCGAGAGCGAGTGGTAGCTGTTGTTGGCGTGCAGCGTGCTGACGCACAGGTGGCCCGCCAGTGCATATTGCAGCGCGTAGCCCATGGTTTCCGGGTCACGCACTTCGCCGATCATCAGCACGTTGGGTGCTTCGCGCATCGCGTTTTTCAATGCCTCGGAATAACTGCGGGTATCGGTCCCTACTTCGCGCTGGTTGACGAGCGATTTCTTGTGCGAATAGATGAATTCGACCGGATCTTCCACGGTCAGGATATGGCCGTTGTGATTGCTGTTGCGGTAATCGAGCATGGCGGAAACGGTTGATGACTTGCCTGAACCCGTTGCGCCGACCACCAGGACGATGCCGCGTTTTTCCATGACCAGATTCTTGAGGATATCCGGCATGCGCAGTGACTCTATCGAAGGCGCTTGGGGTTTGATGAAACGTACCACCATGGCAACCGAGCCGCGGCTTTTGAAAATATTGATCCGGTAATTGCCAGTGCCCGGAATTTCGTAACCCATGTTGAGTTCAAGATCGCGTTCAAAAGCAGCGATGCGCTCCGGCGAGAGCAGTTGGTAGACCAACATTTTGACGTGTTCGCTGTTCAAGACCTGGTTGTTGACGGGATAGCAGCTTCCCTGGATCTTGATGAGGACCGGTGAGTTGGCCGACAGGAACAGGTCGGAAGCATTGCGTTCCGCCATCAACTTGAAAAAAGGCAAGAGGTTCATGATGCAATCCCGGGTGAAATGGTTTTCCTGTTGATTCTAGATGACCCGCCTGGTCTCGGGGTGGACTTCTTGCCACGGGGATGACTGCGCAATGGGTGCTTGATAATGGGTTTCGGCTGGCAGGCTTGGGCCTATTGGGGCGTATTTCCTGCTGTATGGGCGATGCGAGGCCATTTGCGGTGTTTCGCTGGAGTGGGTTTTTCGCTATAATGCCGGCCATCCCGGTTATTCAGGGATGTGCTTTCGAATGGGCGCGCAGTTTTGCAGCCCATTTTTTGTTTGTATCAACCGAGTGGAATATGGCGACCAATCTGCAATCGCTGCTGGAAGAAACAGTGCCGGGCCTGGGTTATGAACTCGTCGATGTCGAGTTTGCGAGCCGTGGCTTGTTGCGGCTGTTCATTGATAGGCCGGAAGGCATCACCATTGATGATTGCGTGGCGGTGAGCAACCACCTGACGCGGCTCTTTATGGTGGAAAACATCGATTACGAGCGCCTGGAGGTTTCTTCGCCCGGCCTGGATCGGCCGCTGAAGAAGCCGGCGGATTTCGAGCGTTTTGCCGGTGAAACGGTGAAGGTCAAGTTGCGTGTTCCTCTTGCAGATCGTCGCCGCCATTTCGTTGGCAAGCTTGAGGGATTGATCGAAGGCGACGTGGTTGTCGATGTGGAGGGCGAGGTGTTGCGTTTTCCGCGTCAAACCGTGGACAAGGTGCGTCTGGAGCCGCAAGTCGGCAAGCCAGTTGCCCGTAAGAAGAAGTAATCAGAAGCATTGAGTCAGGCGGAAACAGACCGCCGGGAGGTGTGTGAAAATGAATCGTGAAATTCTGGTGCTGGTGGATGCACTGGCACATGAAAAAAACGTGGATCGCGAAATCGTGTTCGGTGCGCTGGAAACCGCACTCGCTTCAGCCACTAAAAAGCGTTTCGAAGACGAGGTGGATGTACGCGTTTCCATTGATCGCGACAGCGGCGAATATCGCTCCTTCCGGGTCTGGACCGTGGTGGAGGATAACGATCACGAAGAGCCTTCCCGTCAAATTGCAATGACTGATGTGGCTGATTACGATGCCAATCTCAAGCTGGGCGATACCTGGGAAGTCGAGCTTGAGCCGATTGAATTCGGTCGTATCGGCGCGCAGGCGGCCAAGCAGGTCATCCTGCAGCGCATTCGCGATGCCGAGCGCGAGCAAAGCCTGAATGACTTCCTGCAGCGGCGCGAACATATCGTGTCCGGCACGATCAAGCGTATCGAGCGCGGCAGCGCCATTATTGAAATCAACGGCAAGCTCGAAGCCCTGTTGCCGCGCGAGCACATGATCCCCAAGGAAAATCTGCGCGTGGGCGACCGCACCAAGGCTTTCCTGTTGCGTATCGATCGTCTGGGTCGCGGCCCGATGCTGGTGCTGTCGCGCACCGTGCCGGAATTCATGGCCAAGCTGTTCGAACTCGAAGTGCCGGAAATCGAAAACAACCTGATCGAACTCAAGGGCGTGGCGCGCGATCCGGGCATGCGTGCCAAGATCGCCGTCAAGTCGAACGATCCGCGGGTTGATCCGCAGGGCACCTGCATCGGCGTGCGCGGTTCACGTGTCAATGCAGTCAGTAACGAGCTGGCGGGCGAGCGCGTCGACATCGTGCTGTGGTCGCATGATCCGGCCCAGTTCGTCATCAATGCACTTTCTCCGGCCGAGGTTACGTCGATCATCATCGACGAAGACAATCACAGCATGGATGTGGTGGTGGACGAGGACAACCTCGCCATGGCGATTGGTCGCGGCGGCCAGAACGTGAAGCTGGCTTCGGAATTGAGTGGCTGGAAGCTCAATATCATGACCGTGGACCAGGCTGAGCAGAAACATCAGGAAGAATTCGACGGCGTGCGCCAGATGTTTGCGCAGGCGCTCGATGTGGATGACGACGTGGCGGATGTCCTGGTACAGGAAGGCTTCACCACGCTGGAAGAAGTGGCCTATGTGCCGCTGAACGAAATGCTGGAAATCGAGGCGTTTGACGAGCAAACGGTGAACGAACTGCGTTCCCGTGCCCGTGATGCGCTGCTGACCCGTGCAATTGCACTGGAAGAAAAACTCGAGCACCAGACCGAGGAGCTGAAATCCCTCGAAGGAATGAATGCGGAACTCGCGGCGAAGTTGGCCGAGAACGAGATCCGTACCCGAGACGACCTTGCCGAACTGGCCGTAGATGAGCTCATGGAAATGACCGGCATCGACGAAGAGGCCGCCAAGCAACTCATCATGAAGGCGCGCGAACACTGGTTCGCCTGAGCGCCGGGGAGGACAAGGTATGAGTGAAATAAATGTGAGCAAATTTGCGATGGAGCTGAAAATGCCACCGCAAGAGCTCTTGGAACAGTTGCGTGCAGCAGGGGTTGAGAAGAAAAGCGAAGGTGATCTTCTGAGCTCCCAGGATAAATCACGCTTGCTTGAGCATTTGAAGCAGAAGCACGGTAGTAGTGCCAGCAATGCCGACAAGCCCAAGATTACCCTGGCGCGCAAGCAAACCAGCGAAATTCGCAAGACCGATGCATCTGGCAAGGCCAAGACCATTCCGGTCGAGGTGCGCAAGAAGCGCGTGGTGATCGCACCGGATGCCGGTAGCGGTTACAACGGTGCAGCGCCGGTTGGCGCGCCGGTAATCGACGAGACTGAACGCTTGGCGCGTGAAGCCGAGGCGCGACGCCAGAACGAGCTGTACGCCCGTCAGGCTGCGGATATGCGTGCCCGCCAGGAACGCGAGGCGCGCAAGGTGGAAGCTGAAGCACCGAAGGAAGCTGCACCCGTGCAAGAGGCGGCTCCCGTGGTTGCTGCGCCTGCTGCTGTTGTCTCTGAAACTCCCGCGCCGGCTGCTCCGGCGCCGGTCGTGCCGCACAAACCGCGTGTCGAGCCGGTTGGCGATCGCCCGCGCGTGGGCCAGCGCGTTGAACTCAGAAAGCCGAGCAGCACACCGCTCAAGGCAGCCGAGGCGGCCAAGCCCGCCGCGGCACCGGCAGCACAGCCTGCGCGTGCTGCCGACAAGAAGGACAAGAAGGGTGGCTGGTCCGACGAAAGCCGTGGCAAGAAGGGTATCAAGACCCGCGGCGGCGATGCCGGCGGCGAATGGAAATCCAGAAGGTCGGGCGGCAAGCACAAGGGCGGCAATCAGGATAGCGACAATGCGCACGCCTTCCAGGCACCGACTGAGCCGCAAATCAAGGAAGTGGCCATTCCCGAAACCATCTCTGTGGCTGATCTTGCCCACAAGATGGCGGTGAAGGGGGTCGAGGTGGTCAAGGCCCTGATGAAGATGGGCATGATGGTGACCATCAACCAGGTGCTGGACCAGGAAACCGCCATGATCGTGGTGGAAGAAATGGGCCATACCCCGATCGCAGCTAAGCTGGATGATCCGGAAACCTATCTGGACGACACCAGTGCCGGCCAGGAACACGCCAACCTTCCGCGCGCACCGGTGGTGACGGTTATGGGTCACGTCGATCACGGCAAGACCTCGCTGCTCGATTACATCCGTCGTGCCAAGGTGGCGGCGGGCGAAGCTGGCGGGATTACCCAGCACATCGGCGCCTACCATGTGGAAACCGGCAAGGGCATGATTACCTTCCTGGATACTCCGGGTCACGAAGCGTTTACCGCGATGCGTGCCCGTGGCGCCAAGCTGACCGATATCGTGGTGCTGGTAGTGGCTGCCGACGATGGTGTGATGCCGCAAACGATCGAGGCAATTCACCATGCCAAGGCAGCAGGTGTGCCGATGGTGGTGGCGGTCAACAAGATCGACAAGCCGGAAGCCAATCCCGAACGCATTCGCCAGGAACTGGTGACCCATGAAGTGGTCTCCGAAGACTGGGGTGGCGATACCATGTTTGTCGAGGTCTCTGCCAAGAAGGGTCTCGGTATCGAGGCGCTGCTCGATGCAATCCTGTTGCAGGCTGAAGTACTGGAATTGCGTGCTCCGGCCGATGTTCCGGCCAAGGGCATCATCATTGAAGCCCGTCTGGACAAGGGCCGCGGCCCGGTAGCTTCCATGCTGGTGCAGAGCGGTACGCTGCGCAAGGGCGATGTGTTGCTCGCGGGTCAAGTATGGGGCCGTGTCCGTGCGATGCTGGATGAAACCGGCAAGCAGATCAATGAAGCCGGTCCGTCGATTCCGGTGGAAATTCTCGGTCTTTCGGATGTGCCGGCTGCCGGTGAAGATTCGATGGTACTGGCGGACGAGAAGAAGGCGCGTGAAATTGCCCTGTTCCGTCAAGGCAAGTTCCGTGATGTGAAGCTGGCACGCCAGCAGGCATCGAAGCTTGAAAACATGATGGCGCAGATGACCGAAGGCGAAGTTCGCTCGATGCCTTTGATCATCAAGGCCGACGTGCAAGGTTCCGCCGAAGCGCTGGCCCAATCGCTGCAGAAGTTGTCCACCAACGAAGTTCGTGTGCAGATTCTGCACTCGGCGGTGGGTGGGATCTCCGAATCCGACATCAACCTTGCCTTGGCTTCCAAGGCGGTGGTAGTTGGCTTCAATTCCCGTGCCGATGCGGCGGCCCGCAAGCTGGCCGAGGCCGAAGGCGTGGATATCCGTTACTACAACATCATTTACGATGTCGTGGATGACGTGAAGGCGGCGCTTTCGGGCATGCTGGCACCGGAAAAACGTGAACAAATCCTGGGTATGGTTGAAATTCGCCAGGTGTTCGTAGTGTCCAAGGTCGGTACGATTGCCGGTTGCCTGGTGATGGATGGCATGGTCAAGCGTGGTGCTGGCGTACGTGTGCTGCGCGACAATGTGGTGATTCATCAGGGCGAGCTGGAAAGCCTGAAGCGCTACAAGGACGACGTGAAGGAAGTGAAGGCCGGCTTCGAGTGCGGCTTGTCACTGAAGGACTTTAACGATCTCAAGGAAGGCGATCAGCTGGAAATCTTTGAAGTCGTGGAAGTTGCGCGTACGCTGTAAAGTGCAACGGGAGAGGTGTGAGGCGTATGCTTCTCCCTCGCTGCAAAAGGCGCAAGGCATGCCTTGCGCCTTTTCTGTTTTTGATTGATCGTAACGGGTACACCTCGCCCTTTACTTGTGGATGCTGATATACCATGCCCAAAAATTTCACCCGTGCCGATCGTGTGGCGCAACAGATTCAGCGTGATATTGCCGAACTGATTCGTGGCGAGTTGGATCATTCCAAAGCCAAGCTGATCACCATTACCGATGTCGAAGTGACGCGCGACTACTCGCATGCCAAGATTTTCTACACCTTCCTTGGTGATACTGAAGGAGCCAAGGAAATTGCCGCCGTGCTCGAGCATGCCAAGGGTTTCTTGCGCAGCCGGTTGTCGCGCGGGATTTCGCTCTACAAGATGCCGGAGCTGCACTTCGAGTATGACCACTCGGTGGAAAACGGCGTCAAGCTGTCCAATCTGATCGACAAAGCCAGTGGTCTGCCCAAGGCGCCGGATGCCGACGACTGATGGCCAAGCGCAAGATTGACGGTGTGCTGCTGCTGGACAAGCCTTTCGGTTATTCCAGCAATGGCGCCTTGCAGAAGTGCCGATGGCTGTTGTCGGCGGAAAAAGGCGGCCATACCGGCGTGCTCGATCCGTTTGCCACCGGCTTGTTGCCGCTGTGCTTTGGCGAGGCCACCAAGTTTGCCCAGCGCATGCTCGACGCCGACAAGGCTTACCGCGCCACCATCAAGCTGGGCGAGGTTTCCACCACGCTCGATGGCGAAGGCGAAATCCGCAAGTCGGGAGAGGTGACGTGCGACGAAGTGCAGGTGCGCTTGGTGTTGGGCCGGTTTCTGGGCGTGATTACCCAAGTCCCGCCGATGTATTCCGCGCTCAAGTTTGAAGGCAAGGCGCTCTATGAGTATGCCCGGCAGGGTGTGGAAATCGAACGTGCAGCGCGGCAGATCGAAATCTATGCGCTCGACTTGATCGAGTTTGCCGAGGATGTCCTGGTTGTTGATGTGCGCTGCTCGAAGGGGACGTATATCCGCGTGCTCGCCGATGATATCGGCAAGGCGCTCGGATGTGGTGCCTATCTCACCGGTTTGCGCCGCACCCGTACCGCCGGTTTCAGTATTGATGATGCCATTAATCTGGCGGATTTCGAGGCGATGGAGCTGTCCGCGCGGGATGCATGTTTGTTGCCGCCGGATGTGCTGTTGCAGGATTTGCCGCGCATGGATCTGACCGATGCCGAGTACGCGCGGATGCGCTACGGCATGACAGTTGACCGCCAATCGCTCGAGGGCGAGTATCGGCTTTACGCGCCGGGCGAAACCAAGGATAATGCGCGGTTCATCGGTTTGGGTGAAGTGGCGGAAGGTGTGCTGCGACCCAAACGCCTGCTCTCCGGCTTGTGCTGATAAACAGTACAAACCGGCGGGTTAATGGAGCATCAGGGGGTGATCTCCCTTTTGCTTGTCGGGCACAAGCCCACTTAATTGGAGTAATAACATGACTGTAACCGTCGCCCAAAAGGCAGACCTGCTCAAGCAATACCAACGCGCCGAAGGCGATACCGGCAGCCCGGAAGTGCAAGTGGCCCTGCTGACCGCCCGCATCAATGATCTGACCCCGCACTTCAAAGAGCACAAGAAGGATCACCACTCCCGCCGTGGTCTGCTGAAGATGGTTAGCCGCCGCCGCCGCTTGCTGGATTATTTCAAGCGCACCAATCCGGAAGGCTATCGCGAACTGATCGCGAAACTCGGCCTGCGCAAGTAATACCGGCAAAAAGGTCGCAGCCAAGGCTGCGACCTTTTTGTTTGTACCTTCTCCCCAGCCAAAACAGCGGTTCCGGCGGCGGGAAGAAGTAGCGGTGTGCCGGAACCGGCGATCAGGGTGGACTTGTGCGTATGCGCAAAAACCATCTGCCAGCCAGATCGCAGCGGAATGCAATCGCGCCCCGGCTGGGGGTAAATGATGAAAAGGAAATGAATAGTGTTTAATAAATTTACCAAAAGCTTTACCTACGGCAAGCACACCGTAACCCTGGAAACCGGCGAAATCGCCCGTCAGTCCGGCGGTGCCGTTATGGTCAGCATGGACGATACCGTGGTGCTCGTGACCGTGGTCGCTGCAAAAAATGTCAAGCCAGGTCAGGATTTCTTCCCGCTGACCGTGGACTATCAGGAACGTACCTATGCCGCCGGCAAGATTCCTGGCGGCTTCTTCAAGCGCGAAGGTCGCCCGTCCGAAAAAGAAATTCTGACCTCCCGCCTGATTGATCGCCCGATCCGTCCGTTGTTCCCGGAAGGTTTCTATAACGATGTTCAGATCGTAGCGACGGTTTTGTCCATTGATCCGCAAATCGATTCCGATATTCCGGCCATGCTGGGCGCTTCTGCCGCGCTGGCTATTTCCGGCCTGCCGTTCGATGGTCCGATTGGCGCTGCGCGCGTCGGTTTTGTCGATGGCGAATATGTACTCTGCCCGACCGCTGAAGAGCTGAGCCGTTCCCGTCTGGACCTGGTCGTTGCCGGTACCTCGCAAGCCGTGTTGATGGTTGAATCGGAAGCCGATGAGCTGTCCGAAGCCGTGATGCTGGGCGCCGTGGTCTTTGGCCACGATCAGATGCAAGCCGCGATCAAGGCGATCAACGAGCTGGCTGATGATGTGAATCCGGAACTGTTCGCCTGGGAAGAGCCAGTCAAGAACGAAGTGCTGGCAAAACAGATCCGCGAACTCTCCAGCGCCGGTCTCGAAGCTGCCTACAAGATCCGCTCCAAGCAATTGCGCACCCATGCCGTGAACGATGTCTGGGCGCAGGTCAAAGCCGCGCTGATCACTGAAGAAACCGGCACACTGGCTGCCAACGAGATCAAGGATCTCTTCCATAGCCTGGAAGCCGAGATCGTGCGTGGCCAGATTCTGCGTGGCGAGCCGCGCATCGACGGTCGCGACACCCGCACCGTGCGCCCGATCACCATCCGTACCGGCGTGTTACCGCGCACCCACGGTTCCGCCCTGTTTACCCGTGGCGAAACCCAGGCGCTGGTGGTGGCTACGCTCGGCACCAAGCTCGACGAGCAACGCATCGATGCGCTGATGGGCGAGTACACCGACCGCTTCATGTTGCACTACAACTTCCCGCCGTACTCCACCGGTGAAGTGGGTCGCGTCGGTACGCCGAAGCGCCGCGAAATCGGTCACGGCCGCCTGGCCAAGCGTGCACTGATTGCCATGCTGCCGAAGCCGGAAGACTTCAGCTACTCGATGCGCGTGGTTTCCGAAATTACCGAATCCAACGGTTCGTCGTCGATGGCTTCCGTCTGCGGCGGCTGCTTGGCGCTGATGGATGCCGGGGTGCCGATGAAGAACCACGTGGCCGGTATCGCCATGGGCCTGATCAAGGACGGCAACCGTTTCGCCGTGCTGACCGACATTCTGGGCGATGAAGATCACCTCGGCGACATGGACTTCAAGGTGGCCGGGACCGAAGGCGGCGTGACCGCGCTGCAGATGGATATCAAGATCAACGGTATCACTAAGGAAATCATGAAGGTGGCACTGGATCAGGCCAAGGAAGGCCGTGTGCATATCCTCGGCATCATGAAGGGCGCGCTCGACGGCGCTCGTCAGGAAGTTTCCGAGCATGCACCGCGTCTCTACACCATGAAGATCAATCCGGAAAAAATCCGTGACGTGATCGGCAAGGGCGGCGCCGTGATCCGTGCGATCACCGAAGAAACCGGCACCACGATCGACATCCAGGAAGACGGCACCATCACCATCGCTTCGGTTACCGCCGAAGGCGCGGATGCGGCCAAGAAGCGCATCGGCGAGATCACTGCCGAAGTCGAAATCGGCAAGATCTACGAAGGCCCCGTGGTCAAGATCCTCGACAACAACGTCGGCGCGATCGTTTCCATCATGCCGGGCAAGGATGGTCTGGTACACATCAGCCAGATCGCCAATGAGCGTGTCAAGAACGTCAGCGACTACCTGAAAGAAGGCCAGGTCGTTCGCGTGAAGGCGCTGGAACAAGACGAACGGGGTCGCGTGCGTCTCTCCATCAAGGCCGTGCTGAACGAAGAAAATCCGCCTGTTGCCGCTGAAGCCGCTCCGGCTCCTGTCGCTGCACCGGAAGCGCCGGCTGCCGAGTAATCGCCAGTTAGGCTGCAAGTGAAAACGCCAGTCCGCAAGGGCTGGCGTTTTTGTTTGAACGCTCAAAAGGGCGAGAAGACGAAGGCGGCAATAAAAAAACGCCAGCCGCTTGGGCTGGCGTGGTGATGCGATGTATGGACTTACACCGTGATGCGCCGCGCTTCCATGTAGTACCGCTTTTCTTCTGCATCGCCCATGCTGAACGATTTGCGCGGCAACGGGCCGTTTTCCTGTACCCAGCCGATCAGCGTTTCGCGTGCGATTACCGGCAGGAAGAAGCATCCTGCGCCCTCGGCGGCGAGCTTCTTGTTGTCTTCCCAGCCGTGGATGAAGTCGATGCGTGCACTGGCGTCGCTTTCCTTGTGACGCGCGTAGAGCTCGTCGACCAGCGCCGGGGGCAGCTTTTTCACTTCCGGCTGGTAGGCGATGGCGAAGTATTGCTGGCCGTTGAAGAAGCCGGCTTTGTCCTGGCCCTGCGGGCTGACCAGCAGAGCTTGCAGATCCGCTTCGGCAATCGGCGTGACGGTGGCGACTTCGCTGCTGGTTTTGAGCGCTGCGGCAAGACCAGCTACGTCCTTGGTGAAGACCACGCGGTGGATCGGCTCGAACATCAGGCCCGGGCTGTGGATGTTGACGATTTCTGCCAGCGCGAAGCGTGCCGGGTGGGCGAGGATTTCTTCCTGCGATTTGCCGGCGGTGGCGAGTTCGGTCTTGGTTTCTTCCCAGCGTGCCTTCGCGGTGGCCAGGCTGTGGTTGCCGTCGCCCATGGCGAAGAACAGCGGTTCCTGGCTGTTTTGCGCTGCAATGGTGGCGTCGAGCAGCTTTTCCAGAACGGCGATGATGTGTTCAACTTGTTCGGCCTTGCTGATGCGCCAGCCCTGCAGGTGGCCGCCGTGCTGCATCAGTTCGACATCGTATGCCGGTTCAAATTCGGCTACCTTGGCTGCCAGGCCTTCGATCAGTTCGCGTGCCGGGTCGGCGACCAGGATCATGATGTGTGGCAGTTCCAGCGGCGCGGCGCGGCGTACTGCAAGGCGCGGCGGAATGCGGTCGACAATGGTGCCTTCGGTGGCGCGGATCAGGCTCTTCGAATCGCGCGCGTAGCTGTAGCGCTCCAGGTCCATGGCAAACAGCAAGCCTTCGCGGGTGCCGGAATGCGCCGTGGTGCGCTTGATATAGGTGATGGCTTCGCCGCGGTTTTCCAGGATACCTTGCGCCAGATATTCGGCCATCTTGCCGTGGATCGCGCTGATGCGCGCATCAATGCCGGGCTGTTCCAGGAAAATCTCGGGCAGGGTGATACGCAGGGTGGACGGCGCTTCGCCAACGAGGCTGTCTACCGTATTCCAGTAGGCGTGGTCGGAGGTGTACTGGTCACAGGCAACGACCGACCATTTAGCCAGATCGACTCCGGCCTTGGGCAGCAGCGCTTCGGGAATACGGATGCCCAGACGCGCAAGGCGGCTGGCGAATTGTTCGTTGAGAGTCGGCATGGAGGCTCCGGGAGGTCAGTAAAATCGCAAAGATCAAGATTCTAGCAAATCAGGCTCGATTAGCCGTGGCAATTCTTGCAGAGTTTTGATGGTCGGGCAGGATTGAGCGGGCTGGTTGCGCCAGTTGAACCAGACGGCACGCAGGCCTGCGGCTTGCGGTGCGGCAACGTCGGCGGCATAACTGTCGCCGATCATGATGATTTGCTGCGGCGGCACATCCAGTGCGCCGATAATGCTTTGCCAGAAGCGCGGGTCGGTCTTGGCAAAACCCAGGGTTTTCTTGCAGAAAATGATATCGATGAACCGTGCCAGTCCCACGCGTACCAGTGCCGCACGGATATCCTCTTCGTTGGATTCGGACGCGCCACTGGCGATGCCGACGCGGCCATGCGTCTGAGCCCACGGTAGTACGTTCAGCGCGCCGGGCAGGGCGGATACATGCGGCCATTGCCACATCGGGCCGGTTTGCGCGGGGTAGTCGCGCATCAGCGTGTCGCCCCAGTCGAAAAGAAAAACACGGTTCATGGTTTGCCAGAAAAAACAGCCAATCGGATAGATTGGCTGTGGGTTGATCGGGTCAAAGTAAAATCAATCTGCGCCGCAGCACTTCTTGTATTTCTTGCCGCTGCCGCACGGACAGGGATCATTGCGGCCGACCTTGGGGCCATCGTGAACGACGGTTTCCACGTGGCCGAATTTACGCTCCAGCCAGCGATGCAGGACGCCCTCCACCAGCCAGGGGAGCTCGTCAACGCGCTCTTCGCGTTCGCGGCGGTTCAAGACTTCGCTGGTGCGTTCCGGGTGACGGCCCAATTCGAGGGTCATGATGTCGCACACCAGGTCGGACATTTCTTCGTCCTCGTCCATGGCTTCGACCCATTCGTCCTCGCGCAGCATCAGGCCAGCCCGGAAGCCCCCCGCCCAATATTGGCCGAGCGTATCCTTCCATTTGTCGTCACCGGTGTCTTCCTGCAGGATGAGTGGAAAATAAAGCGGCTCGTCGTCGGACTGCTTTTCCCGCGCCGGCGCCGCGAAATTGCTCGCGACATAGTCGGACTGACGCACGATCAAGTCGCGAATGGCTGAGTCGAAGTTGTCCGGCAGGTGCCCGCCGAAGACTTCCGGCAACCACTGTTCGACTGGCGTGCTGTCCGGGCCGATGGCCAGCGCCACCAGGAAACCGTCCAGCATTTCCAGATCCATGGTTTCTTCCGGCGTCGCATCGGACATCAGATAGTTATCCAGCAGATCGAGTTCTTCGTTGCTCAATTGGTTCATGGTAAAGCTCCTTGCATTGATCATTCCTGTGCGCTGGCCGCCGGTGGGGCTGAGCTGTTGCTGACAAGTCTATCGCGTCCTGCCGGTTTGTGGGTCATGGCACACGCAGTTTTTTATGTGCAAATATGACAACGCCCGACGGCAGGCGTCGGGCGTTGCAGGTGAGCCAATGCAAGGAGGGGTTACAGCGTTACCGCATGTTCCCGGGTTTCGTGGAAGATGATCTTGGGCCAGCGCTCCTGCGTAAGTTGCAGGTTGACGCGACTGGTGGCCAGATACGCCAGACTGTCAGCAGCGTCGCGCCCCAGGTTGTTGACCAACTGTTTTTCGAAATCGGCCAGCATCTTGGCATCGTCGCAGGTTACCCAGCGCGCGGTGTAGATTGTGGTCGACTCGAAAATCGCTTCCACGCCGTATTCGTTGGCAAGCCGGCTGGCAACCACTTCAAACTGCAGCACGCCGACAGCACCCAGAATCAGGTCGGCACCGTTCAGCGGCTTGAATACCTGTACCGCACCTTCTTCACCCAGTTGTTGCAAACCTTTTTGCAGTTGCTTGATCTTGAGCGGATTGCGAATGCGCACGATGCGGAACATTTCCGGCGCAAAGTAAGGGATGCCGGTGAAGGACAGTGCTTCGCCTTCGGTGAACGAATCGCCTATCTGGATATTGCCGTGGTTGGGCAGACCGATGATGTCGCCGGCGTAGGCTTCCTCAACCTGTTCGCGACCTTGGGCCATGAAGGTGACGACCGAGTTGGCGGCGATATCGCGCCCAAGGCGCAAATGCTTGAGCTTCATGCCGCGCGAAAACTCGCCGGAGCATACTCGCATGAAGGCGATGCGGTCGCGGTGCTTTGGATCCATGTTGGCCTGGATCTTGAACACGAAGGCCGAGAATTTCTCCTCGGTCGGCGCAACCATGCGGCTGGTGGCATCGCGTTCGCCCGGTGCGGGCGCCCAGTCGACCAGTGCATTCAGGATTTCGCGCACGCCGAAGTTGTTGATCGCGGAACCGAAGAACACCGGAGTCAGCTCACCGGCGAGAAATTCTTCCAGCACGAACGGGTGCGACGCGCCCTGCACCAGTTCGAGTTCCATGCGGGTGTGGCCGATTTCTAGCGGAAAAAGTTCGTCCAGGCGAGGGTTGTCGAGACCCTTGATCACTTCGGCGATCTCGTTGGCTTTTTCGCTGCCCGGCGAGAACAGCAGCACTTCGTCGCGCAGGATGTGATACACGCCGCGGAAAGTCTTGCCCATGCCGATCGGCCAAGTCACCGGCGCGCAGCGAATTTTTAGCACCGATTCGACTTCGTCCAGCAGTTCCAGGCTGTCGCGTACTTCCCGGTCGCACTTGTTCATGAAGGTGATGATCGGGGTGTTGCGCAGGCGACAGACGTTCAACAGCTTGATCGTCTGTTCTTCCACGCCCTTGGCGGCATCGATCACCATCAAGGCGGAATCGACGGCGGTCAGCACGCGGTAGGTGTCTTCGGAAAAATCCTGGTGGCCCGGGGTGTCGAGCAGGTTGACCACGTGGTCGCGGTAATCGAACTGCATGACTGAAGAGGCCACCGAAATGCCGCGCTGCTTTTCGATTTCCATCCAGTCGGACGTGGCTGACTTGCCGCCTCTCTTGGCTTTCACGGCACCGGCCAGCAGGATCGCGCCTGAAAACAGCAAGAGCTTTTCGGTCAGCGTGGTTTTACCGGCATCCGGGTGGGAGATGATGGCGAAGGTGCGGCGGCGGCCGACTTCGCGGGCTAAATCAGTCATGGCAGGCTAAGGCTTGGAAAAACCCGCAATTTTACGCTATCCAGTCGCAGATGTATTCCGGCAATGCAGTGCCGACGATGTCGCGTGGACTAATTGCCGACTTCGACCGTGCCGTTGGCGCGTGCAATGCCCTGAATGGTCTGGCCGTTGCTGATCTTGACGCGCACCGGCTGGCCTTCCTGCGCATTGGCGAGCGCAGTGCCTTCGTTCATGACCTCGATGCCGTCGGCTCGGAACAATACCCGTACTTTCTGGTGCTGCTGGATGACCACCGGGCTGCGCAGCATTTCCTGGCGCAAGGGATTGCCAGCGGCAACCGAAGAGTTGAGCGTGCGGCCCAAAGCTTGTGCCGGGTCGAGTATCACCGAGCCGGGCAGGTTGGCCAAGTCGCCTTGCTGCGGGTTGATGTCGCCATCGGTGATTTCGTGGTTGGCCGCAAGCGGACGGGCCGCGGCGATGTAGGTTACGTTGATCGACACCTGCACCGGCTGCGAGATCGACCAGCTTGCCCCGTCGATGCACTGTATGCGCAGCATGGTTTTTCCGATCAGGCGATAACCGGGCGGCAGGGAAACCTGCATGTCGCGGCAGGCATCCAGGCGCAGTCCGCTATCCAGCGCGCCAAGCTGGTAGGAAGCGATGCCCGGGGAATTGGCGAGCGATTGATCCAGCCAATTGCGCGCCATGCGCTGGATGGCGGTCAAATCCTGCTTTTGCGCGGCCAAGGCCGGCCCGGAGCAAACAAGCGCCAGCAAAATGGGAAGGATAAATGGCTTCATGTCGATGATTATAGGCGTGCACGTTGCCATCGCCTACAATCAACTGATCAGTTGGAGGAGAGATAGATGCTGGATTTGTTGTTTGGTGTAACAACGTTGTTGGTATTGCTGACTGGCATGCTGGTCATTGTTCGGCTGCAGGCGCTAACCACTGCTCAGCAACAATCGCTGGAGCTAATGGCCGAGGAAATGGAAGACAAGCATCGTGCCATATTGGGTAGTTTGCACGAAGGTCTGACGCGCCAAGCTGAAAGCACGCATACCGCGCTGACTCAGCAGGGCGATCTGCTGCACGATGCCGTCGCGCGTTCCGGCGAGCGCCTGCGCGACAGCATGACCATGGCTTTCGATCGCCAGCGCTCCGGCGTGGCTACGGAATTGAAAGAAACTCGCACGGTCCTGGAGAGATTGCAGGCATCCCAAGCGGATAGTCTATCCCATTTGCGCCTGGCCTTGACCACCACGCTGTCGGAAACGCGGGAACAAACTGCCAAGCAGCTGGTGGATATTTCGGCCGACCTGCGTGCCAAGCAGGATGCCTTGCGCGAGGAAGTATTGCTCAAGCTGGCACAGATGCTGGTCGAGCAATCCACGCGCGAGATGGACTTGCTACAGAGTACCCTTAACCAATCGACCCAGCAGCTGGCGGCCCGGGTGGGCGAGTTGACCAAGACGGCGGATGATCGACTGGCCGAGATTTCGGGCAAGGTGACCGAACGGCTGGATGAAGGCTTCAAGAAAACCAATGAAACCTTCGCTAGCGTGATGGCGCGTCTGGCCACGATCGACGAGGCGCAGAAGAAGATCGACGGACTGACTTCCAATGTGGTGAGTTTGCAGGAATTGCTCGGCGACAAGCGTTCGCGCGGTGCGTTCGGCGAAGTGCAGCTGGAGCATCTGATCAGCAATATGCTGCCGGCGCAGGTGTACGAATTGCAGGCGACGCTGCCTAACGGTGCGCGTGCCGATTGTTTGTTGAAACTGCCCGAGCCGACCGGTACCGTGGCTGTGGATTCCAAGTTCCCGCTGGAAAACTATCATCGCATGTTCGATCCGAATGTGGACAAGATCGCGGCCACGCGTGCATTCAAGGCTGATGTGAAAAAGCATATCGACGATATTGCCAACAAGTACATCATCCCGAACGTGACGGCCGATGGCGCTGTCATGTTTATTCCGGCCGAGGCGGTTTTTGCCGAGATTCATGCCTACCACCCGGAGTTGGTGCAACATGCGCAAAACCGACGGGTGTGGATTGTTTCACCGACCACGCTGATGGCGGTGCTCAATACGGCGCGAGCGGTGATCAAGGATGTGGAAACCCGCCGGCAGGTGCATATCATCAAGGAAGCACTGGGCAAACTGAGCCAGGAATTCAGCCGCTTTGACGACCGGATGAAGAAACTTGCCACGCATATCCGCCAGGCGCATGACGATGTGCAACAGGTCAGCATCACCAGCGAAAAAATTTCGCGCCGCTTTATCGAGATAGAACAGGTGCGCCTGGAAGATGGCGAGACGACGCCGGCGCTGGTCGATGGGTCTGACACGGATTCGGGTGTGGTGCCAGAGTTTCAATAAGTGTGTGAATAGGGTTGTGATGGATAAAAGGGCCACTTGGAAAAGTGGCCCTTTGCTTGTGGCTCAGCAGACAAAGAATCCGCGCGCGCGGAACTGGTTGCGTACGCGTTCGATGAGTTCCTGCGAAGGTGGCGGGACATTGGTCAGTTCGTAATCCAGACCAAGCTCTTCCCACTTGTGTTCGCCCATCTTGTGGAAGGGCAGCACCTCGACCCGTTCGATGCCCTTGAGCGTGGTCAGGTATTCGGCCAGTTTTTCCACGTCGTCGTAGTCATCGGTCCAGCCGGGCACGAGCACATAGCGAATCCACATTTTCTTGCCCATGCGCGTTAGCCGTTCGGCGAAATCGAGCGTAGGCTGCAACGGCTTGCCAGTAAGGCGTTCATATTTTTCCGGATTGAACTGCTTGATATCGAGCAACACCAGATCGACATTGTCGAACCATTCGTCTTCCAGATGCGCGGCCAGGAAGCCCTGGGTATCCAGCGCGGTATGTAGTTTCAGTTCGGTCTTGACCCGGTAGAAGATTTCGCCCACGTAATGGGCCTGCATCAGCGGTTCGCCGCCGGAAATGGTCACGCCGCCGGCGAAACGCAAAAAGTTAGCGTACTTGCCGATTTCCTTCAGTACTTCGTCGACCGACATCAGCTTGCCGTTGCGCATCTTCCAAGTGTCCGGATTGTGGCAATACAGGCAGCGAAACTGGCAGCCGGAGACAAACAGCACAAAGCGCATGCCGGGGCCATCGACGGCGGCGCCGGTTTCGATCGAGTGGACGAAGCCGGATAGTTTGCCGTTTTCGTCAACGCAAGCCGGGGCAATTTCACCGAGGGGCTTGATGGGGATGGTTTCGCTCATGATGATTCCAGAATGGTTTAATAATTATTTTTTCATTATATAAAAAAACGGGTTAACAGCCGAAGCCATTAACCCGTGATGTTTGCCCGTCAGGCCCCGGTCGGGGCCCGGCGCTTAGCAGTGGACGTGGAAGGTACGGTTGATCACGTCAAGTTGCTGTTCGCGGGTGAGCTTGATGAAGTTCACGGCATAGCCCGAAACGCGGATGGTGAGCTGCGGATACTTTTCCGGGTGCTCCATGGCATCCAGCAAGGTATCTTTGTTCAGCACGTTCACGTTGATGTGGAAGCCTTGTGCCGAGCAGAAACCATCCAGGCAGTTCGTCAGGTTGTTCACGCGGTCGGTCAGCGTGTGGCCCAGTGCATCCGGCGTGGAGGTGGCGGTCCAGGAGATGCCATCCAGCGCAGCGTCGTACGGCAGCTTGGCAACCGAAGCGCCTGCAGCCACGAAGCCCGACTTATCGCGGCCGTTCATCGGGTTTGCGCCCGGAGCGAACGGTTCGCCAGCGCGGCGACCATCCGGCGTATTGCCGGTCTTCTTGCCGTACACCACGTTGGAGGTGATGGTCAGCACGGATTGGGTCGGCAAGCTGTTGCGGTAGGTCTTGTGCTTGCGGATCTTGTTCATGAACTCTTCAACCAGCCACACAGCGATCTGGTCAACGCGGTCATCGTTGTTGCCGAAGGCCGGGTATTCGCCTTCGATTGCAAAGTCGGTGGCCAGGCCTTGTTCGTCACGGATGATCTTGACCTTGGCGTACTTCACGGCGGACAACGAGTCAGCGGCAACCGACAGACCGGCGATACCGCAAGCCATGGTGCGCAGGATGTCGCGGTCGTGCAGTGCCATTTCGATGCGCTCGTAATGGTACTTGTCGTGCATGTAGTGAATGGCGTTCAGGGCCTTGATGTAGGTCGTGGCCAGCCAATCCATCATCTTGTCGAACTTGGCAACCAGTTCGTCGTACTCGAGGTATTCCGAGGTGATCGGCTCGAAGCCTTCGGCTACCTTGAGACCCATCTTTTCATCCACGCCGCCGTTGATGGCGTACAGCATGGCCTTGGCCAGGTTGGCACGGGCGCCGAAGAATTGCATTTGCTTGCCAACGCGCATGGCGGAGACGCAGCAGGCGATGGCGTAGTCATCGCCCCAGTGCGGCAGCATCACATCGTCGGATTCGTACTGAATCGCGCTGGTTTCGATCGAAACCTTGGAGCAGAAGTCCTTGAAGCCCTTCGGCAGCTTGGTCGACCACAGCACGGTCAGATTGGGTTCCGGTGCCGGGCCCAGGTTGTTCAGGGTGTTCAGTATACGGAAGCTGCTCTTGGTAACCAAGGAGCGGCCATCTTCGGACATACCGCCGATGGATTCGGTCACCCAGGTCGGGTCGCCCGAGAACAGTTGATCGTATTCCGGGGTGCGCAGGAAACGCACGATCCGCAGCTTCATCACCAGGTCATCAATCATTTCCTGGGCTTGGGCTTCGCTAATCGTACCTTCTTTGATGTCGCGATCGATGTATACATCGAGGAAGGTGGAGATGCGGCCAATCGACATGGCGGCACCGTTTTGTTCCTTCACGGCAGCCAGGTAGCCGAAGTAGGTCCACTGCACGGCTTCCTTACCGGTGGCAGCCGGACGGCCGATGTCGCAACCGTAGGAAGCAGCCATCTGCTTCAGTTCGTTCAGGGCCTTGATTTGTTCGGACAGCTCTTCGCGGGTGCGCAGCACGTCTTCGGTGAAGTCGACGTAGTCGAGTTCGGCTTTTTCGCGCTTCTTGTCTTTGATCAGGAAATCGACGCCGTACAGGGCTACGCGGCGATAGTCGCCGATGATACGGCCACGGCCGTAGGCATCGGGCAGGCCGGTGATCACGCCGGTCTTGCGGCAGGCCAGGATGTCCGGGCTGTAGGCATCGAACACGCCCATGTTGTGGTCTTTGCGATACAGGCGGAAGGCTTCTTCAACCTTCGGATCCAGCTTGAAGCCGTAGGCTTCCAGGCCATTTTGCACCATGCGCAGGCCGCCGTTCGGCACAATGGCACGCTTCAACGGAGCATCGGTCTGCAGGCCGACGATCACTTCTTTGTCTTTGTTGATGTAGCCAGGGCCGTGGGCAACGATGGAGGCGCCGATATCGGCGGATACATCGAGTACGCCCTTGGCGCGCTCTTCCTTCAACAGGACCGAGAGTTCTTCCCACAACTTGGTGGTGCGCTCGGTCGGGCCGGCCAGGAAGGCGTCATCGCCGGTGTATTCGGTGTAGTTTTTCTGGATAAAGCCGCGAACATCGACTTTGGTCTGCCATTCGCCGCCGGCAAAACCGCGCCAGGCTTCAAGACCTACTTTAACTTCGGGTGCGTTCATGGTGGAGCTCCTCGTTGCGAAATGTCTGTTTGACGATTCCTGCCAGTCTCTCGGCCTTTGCGGTTTGCCGCAGTGGCGTACTGGGATTTGTTGCTAGATTAACACCGGGTTTGGTCACGGGCTTTGTAATTAATTCATAAGAAAACCGGTAATTCAATTATGTGGTGTATTTGATGTTGATCAATATTTAAATATTGATATTGGAATACTCTAATAGAATTTTTCGAAATTTTCGCAATGATTTGAATTGCTGCGGTGCGGAAAACGTGTTTTTTTTATCATGGATGTTGGCGTTTGATTTTAATAAGAATTTTATCAGTACGCGGCGAGTTTGGCCTAAAAAAAACGCCGGATGGCGGCGTTTTTTTTAGGCCGGAATTTCTACCGTTAATACCGCACTGCAACATGGTTGTCGCCCAGGTAATTTTTGAGTTGGATCAATAAATCATCATGTAGCGTTACGCGCCACGTATCACCCAAGCGTAGCAGACATTTTGCAGAATGGTTGTGATAATCAATTTCAATCTGGCAGCTTCCTTCACGCCAATCACTAAGGATATCGCGCAGGCGTTGTGTATCGGCCATGTCGCTGATATTGAGCTGTAGTGCGCGCGCAAACAGGCTCCTGGCCTCGCCGATATCGTGAATCTTGTCGGCAATCACGCGCACGCCACCGCCGTTGAAGCGGTCTTCGCTGACCTTGCCTTCCACGATCAGTAACGCATCTTCTTTCAGCTTCGCCCGATTGGTTTCAAAAGCTTCGCTGTAGACGGCGACCTCCTGCTTGCCGTTGCCATCGTCAAGCTGTACGAAGGCCATGCGGCCGCGTTCGCCATTCTTGACGCGCAATGCGGTGACGATGCCGGCGATGATTTGCGGTTCGCGTCTGGGTTCCAGCCGGTCGAGCCGGGTCTTGATAAAGCGCTTGATGGTTTCTGCGTGCGCGGCGAACGGGTGGCCGGAGAGGAAGAAGCCAATCGCGGTTTTTTCTTCGGCCAGCTTTACCCGCTCATCCCAGCGCGGTACTTCGATCACGTCCACGCCGGGCGCGGCGGAGGGCTCAAAGACATCGAACAAGCTGATCTGGTTGGCGTTGGCGGCTTCGGCCTCGGCAAGTTGCATGGCCTGTTCAACGTTGGCCAGCAGGCGTGCGCGATGATCATCGATCGCGTCGAAAGCCCCGCCGCGGATCAGTGCTTCGATCACGCGCTTGTTGACTTCCTTCTTGTCGGTGCGGCGGCAGAAGTCGTACAGGTCCTTGAACGGACCCCCTTCGGTGCGTTGGGCCACGATCATGTCGACTGCGCCTTCGCCCACCCCCTTGATCGCGCCCAGCGCGTAGCGGATTTCCTTGCGCGAAACGGGCACGAAGCGATAGAAGCTGTGATTCACGTCGGGCGGCAGGATGGTCAGCCCGTTGAGGTCGACGCAATCGTCGTAAAAAACCTTGAGTTGATCGGTGTCGTTCAATTCCGTCGACATGGTCGCGGCCATGTAGGCTGCACAGTGGTGCGCCTTGAGCCAGGCCGTGTGATAGGCCACCAGCGCATAAGCGGCGGCATGCGACTTGTTGAAGCCGTAACCGGCGAATTTCTCCATGTAATCGAAGATTTCGTTGGCTTTGGTTTCCGGGATGTCTTTCTTCGCTGCACCCTCGACGAACATGGCGCGCTGAGCGAGCATCTCCTCGACTTTCTTCTTGCCCATGGCTCGGCGCAACAAGTCGGCGCCGCCGAGCGAGTAGCCACCGCAAACCTGCGCGGCCTGCATCACCTGCTCCTGGTACACCATGATGCCGTAGGTGGGCGCGAGCACGGGCTCCAGCAGCGGGTGCAGGTACTCGAAGCGCTCGCCATGCATCCGCTTGGTGAAATCCGGAATCAGATCCATCGGGCCCGGACGGTAGAGCGCGACGAACGCGATAATTTCCTCGAACTGCTTGGGTCGCGCCTCAATCAGCATCTTCTTCATGCCGGACGATTCAAACTGGAACACGGCAGTGGTATTGCCGCTGGCAAAGACCCGATACGCGGCAGCATCATCCAGCGGCAGCTTGGCAACATCCACGTCTTCGTTGTTGACCTGCTTGATATAGCGCTGGGCGAGCTCAATGATGGTCAGGTTGCGCAGGCCCAAGAAGTCGAACTTCACCAGGCCGATCTGTTCCACGTCGTCCTTGTCGAGCATGGAAACCGGGCTGGCTTCCTCGCTGCTGGCAAGATAAACCGGGCAGAAATCGGTGATCTTCCCCGGTGCAATCAACACGCCCCCGGCGTGCATGCCAATACCGCGCGTCAAATCTTCCAGCTTCAGCGCCAGATCGAGCAACTGCCCGGCATCTTCATCATCGATCAGCTGCTTGATCTGCGGCTCGATTTCCATGGCTTGGGCGAGTGGCAACGGCTTGTTGGCTTCAAGCGGGATCAGCTTCGACAGCCGGTCGCACAGAAAAAAGGGCAGGTCGAGCACGCGGCCGACGTCGCGCACTACGGCCTTGGACGACATGGTGCCGAAGGTGGCGATCTGGCTCACGGCCTCTTCACCATACTTCTTCCGGGTGTACTCGATCACGCGCCAGCGGTTTTCCTGGCAGAAATCCACGTCGAAGTCGGGCATGGAGACCCGTTCGGGGTTCAGGAAACGTTCGAACAGCAGTGCGTATTTGAGCGGATCAAGATCGGTAATCTTCAGCGAATAGGCCACGAGCGAACCCGCGCCCGAACCCCGGCCCGGACCAACTGGGCAGCCATTCTTTTTGCCCCAGTTGATAAAGTCCGCCACGATCAGGAAGTAGCCGGGGAAGCCCATCTTGATAATCGTGTCGCATTCGAATTTCAGCCGTGCTTCATAGTTGGGGCGTTGTGCTTCGCGCACGGCCGGATCGGGGTAGAGGTGCTCCAGGCGCTCTTCCAGGCCGCGCTTTGCCTCGTAGACCAGGAAGTCGTCCAGCGTCATGCCGTCCGGTGTGGGGAACAGCGGCAGGTAGTTCTTGCCCAGCGTGATGGTGACATTGCAGCGTTGGGCGATGCCCACCGAGTTGGCAAGCGCCTCGGGAATATCATGGAACAGCGCCGCCATCTCGTCGGGCGACTTGAAGTACTGTTCTTCGGTAAAACGCCGCGGGCGGCGTTTGTCCGCCACCATGTAACCGTCCGCGATGCAGGTGCGTGCCTCGTGCGCCTGGAAGTCGTCGCGATCCATGAACTGGATCGGGTGGGTGGCGACGACGGGCAGATCAAAAACCTGGGCGAGGTCGAGATGGCCGGCGATGCTGGTTTCGCATTCGTTCTGGCCGGTGCGCTGCAGCTCCAGGTAAAAATTGCCCGGAAATTGTTCTGACCACCACTGGGTGGCTTGCCGGGCGGCGTCTTGATTGTTGTTGAGGATGGCCTGGCCGATTTCGCCCAGCTGCGCGCCGGAGAGGGCGATCAGGTCGGCATTGCTGGCGGCTGCAATCCATTCCTTGCGGATTTCCGCCCGGCCGCGGTGCTGGTTGGTGCGGAAGGCTTGCGTCATCAGTTCGCAAAGCCGCCCGTAACCCGCGCGGTTGCGGGCAATCAGTAGCGTGCGGAAAGGCTTGTCCGGGTCTTCTTCGTTGCTGATCCAGGCATCGATGCCGATGATCGGCTTGATGCCCACTTCGCGGCAGGCTTTGTAATGCTTGACCATGCCGAACAGGTTCATCAGGTCCGAAAGCCCCAGTGCGGGCATGCCCAGCTTCTGGGCGCGACTGACGGCGGCGTTGTACTTGGGTTTTTCGCTGACGCGCACGATACCGTCGGTGACGGAAAATTCGGAATGCAGGCGCAGATGGATAAAGGCAGGTGAGTTCATGGCGCGATTTTACCACCGGTGATCGCGGGTAGGCCGCCGTGCATTGAATTCATGGTCTGGATGGACGGGCGGAACCCTTCGGCGATCCCTTGACTCAAACCAACCGAGGAAGCGATTCAAGGGGCTGCCATGGATGCGAATCTGCTTACGGTGGTCGAGAGCGATACCAATCTTGAGGTGCGCGCTGCGGCGGGGCTTTTGCCGGTGAGGCCGGTGGCCAGCGAGCCAGTGCGCGTTGCCGGGGCCAAGGTCCGAATTCCCCAAGGATTGCCTGGGCCTGAACGCAACAATCCTGCAGGAGTGGGCGGGAGTGTGGATGTCTGGGTCTGAATATCTGCAATTAACCGAGGGTTCGATTTTTTTCTGGAAAAATGGCTGAGGTGTAGAAGTTTCGGCCATACCTGACAATTCAGTAATATTGATGGTGTGCTACTCTCGGATCGATTCAATTTCCATCCAACCGGAATTACGCACCATGATTAACCGCTTGTTTTTCACCGCAACCATCGTCCTGTATGCATGTCATGTTTACGCATATGACGCGCAAGACAAGATCGTTGCGAAACAAGGCTCCATGCCCGTCATTCTCACGGTGCCACATGATGGCGGCGAAGCGCTGGGCTGGATAAGCGCTCGAACCCAAGGTGCTGTCGTCCGCGATACCGGGACGCAAGAGCTGGCTGAACGCACGGTCGATGCGTTGGAAAAGAAAACGGGAAATCGGCCCTACCTGGTGATTGCCAAATTCAGCCGGAAATTTCTGGATGCCAACCGAAGCGAAGAAGAGGCCATGGAGTCTGTGGAAGCGCTTCCTGCATACCGTGCCTATCACGACCAGATCGCCCGGTTCGTCGCTGAGATATCGGCGCGATTTCCGGATGGGGCACTACTGATCGACGTGCATGGTCAATCGGATGATCCCGGTACGATATTTCGCGGAACCCGAGGCGGGCTGACCGTAAAGACCTTGTTGAAGAAGTATGGAAAGGAAGTACTGCAGGGGGAGTACAGCATCACAGGTGTTCTGCAGGGCAAGGGTTATCAGGTGTTTCCACCCGTTGAAGCCAGTGGCTTGAAGGAAGACCGAAGATTCAGCGGCGGGTATACCGTTTTTACCTACGGAAGCCAGATGTCACACGGGATCGATGCCATTCAGCTTGAGTTTGGCAAGTGGGCAAGAAGCAAATCCGGCCTGGCGGAAGACTTGGCGGATTCTATTCTCGTCTTCTCGCAAAAATATATTCCAGCCTTTGCGAAGTGATGCCAAGGCCTATTGAACCCCTATTCGATCAGTCTTGAGGTGTGAGGGAAAGTGCCTGGTCCGGCTGCACTTTCCAGGCGCCGGAGAGCCGCCATTGACCCGCCATATCGCTGAGTTCAACTTGCCAGGCCGATTGTTCGAGTGGCTGGGGCAGGGTGGCAACCCACATTTGCGGGCCTTGGGGTGAGAGCCGGGCCGATTGATCGAAGCCTGCGCGGGTGGGGTGCATCAGCTTGAGTTGCAATTCACCCGTGACCGACTGGTTCAGCAGTATGCGCAAGGTGCGGCGATCTTCGCCCAGCAATATTTGCGCTCCCAGCTTGCGTGCGCTGGCAGCCTGGTCGCGATGCAGATCCTTGTTGATCTCTTTGCCGCGCTGGTAATAGTCGTCCGCAACCAGGCCGTCATCGGTATGGGCGGCGATATAGAAGGTGACAAAACCGCCAATGACGGCCGAGAACGGCAGGGCAATCAGCAGCCACACGAAGGGGTGGCGGTACCACGGTTTATTCTCGGGCGGGGTGTTTTTCATCGTCGTGCTCATCTTCCGTAGAAGCTGGTTTTGGCTTCCGTGCGTGTTGCCGGATCATCGGCCGCAATGACAATGATTTTTACCGGGTGACTGCCCGGTTGGGCATTTTCGGCATCGGTTTGCAGGGTGAAGCCGAGGTCGACCATGTCCGCGGCTTTGACCTTGAACCGGCCGCCATCCTTGGCGACTACTTGCAGATTGGGTAATCCTTCGGCCCGGATGATGAACTCCCGTGTGTTTTCGCTGGCATTCTGCAACTGCAGGCGGTAGCTGTTTTCGATCAGGCCATCGGCGGTTTCGCGTGAGAGCGTGCCGCGGTCGCGGTTGACGTCCAGCTTGAGCGGTTGGCGCAGATAGAGCGAAACCACCGTGGCCAGCGTGACCAGCAGCAGGACGCCGCCATACAGCAAAACGCGCGGACGGCGGATGTGCGCCCAGAAATCGCTTTCCGGGTAGTCGTGCTTGAGCGCGTTTTCGGTGGTGTAGCGGATCAGGCCCTTGGGCGAGCCAATCTTCACCATCACTTCATCGCAGGCGTCGATACAGGCCGCGCAGCCGATGCATTCATACTGCAGGCCGTTGCGGATATCGATGCCGGTGGGGCAGACCTGCACGCACATCGTGCAGTCGATGCAATCGCCCGTGGTCCGGGTCGTGGCGTTTTTCTTGCGGCCGCGCGGCTCGCCGCGTTCGGTGTCGTAGGAGATGATCAGGGTGTCGGCGTCGAACATCGCGCTCTGGAAGCGGGCGTACGGACACATGTATTTGCAGACCTGTTCGCGCAGCCAGCCGGCGTTGCCGTAGGTGGCAAAACCGTAGAAGAACACCCAGAAGGCCTCCCAGGGGCCGAGCCCGAAACTGGTTGCTTCCTGCCAGAGTGTACGGATCGGCGTGAAATAGCCAACGAAGGTAAAGCCGGTCCAGAGCGAGAACACCAGCCAGATCGTGTGCTTGGCGGCTTTTAGCCGCAGCTTGCGCGCGTCCAACGGGCCGTTGTCGAGCTTGATGCGTGCCGGGCGATCGCCTTCCACCCATTTTTCGATCCAGAGGAATATCTCAGTATAGACCGTTTGCGGACAGGCGTAGCCGCACCACAAGCGCCCGCCGACGCTGGTCCAGACAAACAGGCCAATAGCCGACATCAGCAACAGCGCAGTGAGGTAGATAAAATCCTGCGGGAAGAAAACCAGCCAGAAGATGTAGAACTTGTGCTGGGCCAGATCGAACAACAAAGCCTGGCGGTCATTGATGCTGAGCCACGGCATACCATAGAAGAACAGCTGGGTGGCAACAACAAAGAAGATGCGCCACTTGTTGAAAATGCCATTGATCCAGCGCGGGTAGAGCTTGCGATGCTTGGCGTAGAGGCTGATCTCTTCGAACCCGCCCTGATTGTTAACAACATTGACTGGGATGTCTTCCAGTTTTGCCTTGCTCATCGTGACCACTCCGGCTTGGAGAAAAAACGGGCGGGATTTCCCGCCCGGACTACTAGACAACGTGGCTTGTGCAGCCTTCCTCGTTTGATGCGCATGTTGTGTGTCCGTCTAACGGCGGAAATACCACGTTGTTACATCAAACGTGAGTAACACGCGGTTTGTCATCAATAAGAAGGCTTGGTTCCGCTATATGTTGTTGTTTAGGAAATGTGCAGGTTATTTCTTGGCAGCTTCACCTTGTGACAAGCCGTAGACGTAGGAAGTCAGCAGATGCACCTTGGCATCGCCTAGGAAGGCCTGCCAGTTGGGCATCACGTTGGTGCGGCCGTTGGTAATGGTTTCGATGATAGTCTGCTCCGAGCTGCCATATAGCCAGATCTTGTCGGTCAGGTTGGGCGCGCCGATATCTTGGTTGCCCTTGCCTTCCGCGCCATGACAGGCCACGCAAACCTGCTGGTAGGTGGCTTCGCCGCGCTTGGCGCGCAAGTCGTTGTGCTTGCGGCCCGCGAGCAGCAATACATAGTTGGCGACATCCTTGACCTTTTCTTCACCGAAAGCCGCGCCAAAGGCCGGCATCTGTCCCTGACGGCCCTTGTCGATCGTTTCCTTGATCTTTTCCGGGCTGCCACCATGGAGCCAGTCATTGTCGGTCAGGTTCGGAAAGCCCTTGGCGCCCTGTGCGTTGGCACCGTGGCATTGCATGCAGTAGGTCAGGTACAGGCGCTGGCCCATTTCCCTGGCGGTCGGGTCTTTGGCAACTTCCGCAACCGGCATTTTCAGGTACTTGTCGTATAGCGGGCCGAATTGATCCTGTGCCTGCTTGACTTCCTCGCTGTGCTGCCCCGCTGAGGTCCAGCCACGGGCATTGCCGAAGGCGACAAGGCCGGGATAGAGGAACAGGTAGCCCAGGGCAAATGCGATACACAGGTAAAACATAGCAACCCACCAGCCAGGCAGCGGGTTGTTGTATTCGGCCAGGTCGCCATCCCAGGTGTGGCCCATCAGTTCGGGCGTTTCGCCTTTCTTGATGCGAACCACGCTGTTGCTCTTGAGCAAAAGGGCAACGCCGATGATCGAGATCAGCACGATCGCCGCGATATAAAAGCCCCAGAAATTACTGGTGAAGTCGGTCATGTTGTTGTGCTCCGCCAGGGTCAGTGTTGGTTGTTATTCGTTTCGGGCCGGTCGTGTTCCCGGAACGGGATCATCGCCGCTTCGTCAAAATCATTGCGCGCCGCCTTGCTCCAAGCCCAGAAACAGATGGCTAGAAAGCAGAGAAAGCCGAGAACGGTGATGACTATGCGTGCGTCATTGAGCCATTCCATCGTGCTTACCTCTTGTCCTTGAGTGCCAGACCCAAGCCCTGCAAATAGGCGATCACCGCTTCCATTTCGGTCTTGCCCGTGGCTTCTTTTTCGGCTGCGGCAATCTCGGCGTCGGAATAGGGGACGCCCACGGTACGCAAGGCCTTCATGCGGGCCGGGATGCCGGCAGCGTCGACCTTGTTGGCGGCAAGCCAGGGAAAGGCCGGCATGTTGGATTCCGGCACCACGTCACGCGGATTCATCAGGTGCGCCTTGTGCCAGGTATCGGAATAACGTCCGCCCACGCGCGCCAGATCAGGCCCGGTGCGCTTGGATCCCCACTGGAACGGGTGGTCGTAGACCGATTCGCCGCCCACGGAGTAATGGCCATAGCGCTCGGTTTCAGCGCGGAACGGGCGGATCATCTGCGAGTGGCAGTTGTAGCAGCCTTCGCGCACGTAAATGTCGCGGCCTGCCAGTTGCAGCGCGGTGTAGGGCTTGACGCCTGTGACCGGCTGGGTGACGGACTTGGAGAACATCAGCGGCAGAATTTCAACAAACATCGCCACGCTGACAGTGAGTACGGTCAGTACGATCAGCCAGAAGACATTTTCTTCGATCAGTTTTTGAATCTTGTTCATGGGTTTCTCCGGGCCTCAGGCGTGGGCGGCAACCGCCGGAACAGGCGCGTCGATGGCGCTGCCTTCCAGTGCGGTACGCAGCACGTTGTAGAGCATCAGCAGCATGCCGCTGAGGTAGCACAAGCCGCCGAGGAAGCGGATGAAATAGTACGGATAGGTGGCCTTGATCGAATCGATGAAGGCATAAGTGAGCGTGCCGTCATTGTTGACTGCGCGCCACATCTGGCCCTGCATCACGCCGGCAATCCACATCGAGGCGATGTAGAGCACGATGCCGAGGGTGGCGATCCAGAAATGCGCGGTGATCAGCCGCACGCTCCACATTTTTTCCTGGCCGAACAGGCGCGGAACCAAGTAATACAGCGAGCCGATGGTGATCATGCCGACCCAGCCCAGTGCGCCGGAATGCACGTGGCCGATAGTCCAGTCGGTGTAGTGACTGAGCGCGTTCACGGTCTTGATCGACATCATCGGGCCTTCAAAGGTCGACATGCCGTAGAACGACAGCGCGCAGACCAGGAACTTGAGGATCGGGTCGTCGCGCAATTTGTGCCAGGCACCGGAGAGCGTCATGATGCCGTTGATCATGCCACCCCAGCTGGGTGCCAGCAGAATCAAGGAGAACACCATGCCGAGCGATTGGGTCCAGTCGGGCAGGGCGGTGTAGTGCAAGTGGTGCGGGCCGGCCCACATATAAGTGAAGATCAGTGCCCAGAAGTGCACCACGGAAAGACGGTAGGAATACACCGGGCGTTCGGCCTGCTTGGGCACGAAGTAATACATCATGCCGAGGAAACCTGCCGTCAGGAAGAAGCCGACCGCGTTATGCCCGTACCACCATTGCACCATGGCATCGACAGCGCCGGCATAAGCCGAGTAGGACTTGGTCAGCGTGACCGGGATTTCTGCGCTGTTGACCAGATGCAGCAGGGCCACGGTCAGGATGAAAGCGCCAAAAAACCAGTTGGCCACGTAGATGTGCTGCACCTTGCGTTTGAAGATGGTGCCGAAAAACACCACAGCGTAGGCCACCCAGACCAGCGTGATCAGGATGTCGATCGGCCATTCCAGCTCGGCGTACTCCTTGCCGGTGGTCAATCCCAGCGGCAGGGTCACCGCCGCCAGCACGATCACGGCTTGCCAGCCCCAGAAGGTAAAGGCCGCCAATTTGTCGCAGAACAGTCGGACATTGCAGGTGCGCTGCACCACGTAATAGGACGTGGCAAACAGGCCGCAGCCGCCAAAGGCAAAGATCACGGCATTGGTATGCAGTGGCCGCAGGCGGCCAAAGTGAAAGTACGGTCCGACGTTGAGTTCGGGCCAGTACATCTGGGCGGCGATGATCACGCCGACCAGCATGCCGACAATGCCCCAGATGATGGTCATCAGGGCGAATTGTCGCACCACGTTGTAGTTATAGGTTGTGGCCTGGTTTTCCATGAGAGATGCGCTCCGGTTATCTCCAAAGAAACTTGAATTCCGGCTGGTCGAGTGCGCCGGTGGCTGCACTTTTCACTATAGCCGGTCGATGACATCTGCCTGTACGTGTCGTTTTTGTTCTAGCTAGGTTTTGTTGACGTTTGGGCAACCGCCGGATTTTAGCGCGGCGCGCGCAGTCAGTCAGGATTTTTTTTCTCATTCTCATTTGGCTCGGGTTTATTGCTGTGGTCATCGTCCTGCAGGATGCGCCAGGCCGGGCCTTCCAGATCATCGAATTGGCCGCTCTTGGTTGCCCACCAGAACACCAGTCCGATCAGGAAAGCCAGCAAAACCGAGAGGGGAATCAGCAGATAGAGGCTTTCCATCAGTCTTCCTTTGCGTGGGCAATGCGCAGTGCGTTGAGCACGACCAGCAGCGAACTCATCGCCATGCCCAGGCTTGCCAGCCAGGGTGTGACGTGGCCCAAAACCGCGAACGGAATGGCAACGAGGTTGTAGCCCAGTGCCCAAGCCAGGTTTTGACGGATGATGCGGCGGGTGATGCGGGCAATGCGTAGCGCTGCCGGAATCGATTCGAGCCGGTTGCCCAGCAGAACCATGTCGCCTGCGGCATGTGCCACATCCACGCCGCTGCCCATGGCGATCGAAACACTGGCCGCCGCCAGCACCGGCGCATCGTTGACCCCGTCGCCCACCATCAGCGCCAAGCGTCCCGCTTGCTGCAAGTGGTGCAGATGGGCGAGTTTGGTTTCCGGCGTGGCTGCGGCGCGGTAGGTGTCGATTCCGGTTGCCGCGGCAAGTGCCGCAACAGTGGGAGGATGATCGCCGGAGAGGATTTGCGGCACAAGGCCCAGGCGCTTCAAGTCCGCCACTGCACCTGCTGCGCCGGGCCTAACCGCATCGGCCAGGGTGAAGCTGGCCAGCCACTGCTGGCGCGAAGCGAGTGCTAACGCATGGTTGCTGATTTCGCTGGGCGCAGGGGCTTCGCAGAAGGCGGCGATAAATGCTGGGTGGCCGATCGCGTATTCCACACCATCGATCCAACCGCTGATGCCGTTGCCCGGATGTGCCGCGCAGTCGGTCGCGGCGGCAATGCCTTCCAATGCAAAGGCACGGGCGAGCGGATGGGCCGAAGCGGTCTCCAGCGCAGCCGCAATGCGACGCGCCTCGTCCTCGGGGATCGCCAGAGCTTCGGCCGAGACGATGCGCGGCTCGCCCAAGGTCAGCGTGCCGGTCTTGTCAAAAACCACGTCGGTGATCTGTGCCAGCGCTTCCAAGGCATGGCCGCGCGTGACCAGTAGACCCAGGCGCGCCAGCCGTCCGGTGGCCGCAACCAGCGCGGCGGGCGTGGCGAGCGAAAGTGCACATGGACAGGAGATCACCAGGACTGCAACGGTAATCGGCAGCGTGCGTGCCGGGTCGATATTGTGCCAGGCTAGCCAAGTTACTGCCGCCACCGCCAACAATGCGGCGACAAACCCGCCCGCTACCCGGTCAGCCAGGTGCGCCAGTCGCGGTTTTTCCGCCAGCGCGCGGTCGAGCAGGCGCACGATCGCGGCCAGCCGTGTGGCCTCGCCGACTTTCTCGATGCGGATTACCAGCGGTGCGGCCAGATTGATCGATCCGCCGATCACTTTTTCACTTGTTCCGCGCGGCAGGCCTCGGCTTTCCCCGGTGAGCAGGGCTTCGCTGATTTCGCTGCTGCCGTTCTCGATCACGCCATCGACCGGAATGGTTTCGCCGGGTTTGACCAGGATGCGCTCGCCCGGCTTCAGGTGGATGACGGCGGTTTCGTGCGCTTCGCCATGCTCATCGAGCCGATGGGCAAAGGCGGGAATCAGTTTGACCAGGCGTTCCGTGGCATCGCCGGCTTTGCGACGGACGCTTTCTTCCAGAAAACGGCCCAGCAGCAACAGAAACACGAACATGCTGACCGAGTCGAAATACACCTCGCCTTGCCCGGTGAGCGTGGCCCAGCAGCTTGCGCCGAATGCTGCCAGTACGCCAATGCTGACCGGCAGATCCATTCCGGCACGGCCCCGGCGCAAGTCGCGCCAGCTGTTCAGGAAGAATGGCCAGCACGAATAGGCTACTACCGGCAGCGTGAGCAGCAGGCTGGCCCAGTTCATTAGCGTCTGCCAGCGTGCTTCGATTTCGCCGGCTGCGGCAAGATAGCCGGGAATGGCAAACATCATCACCTGCATCATGGAAAGCCCGGCTACCCACAGGCGGAAGAGGGCGGTTTTGCGCCGTTTCTGCCGGCTGGCTTCTTCGTTGGCCTGGTCGTAGGGCTCTGCGCGATAGCCGATGGCGGTGATGGCTTCAAGGATTTGCGAGAGGCGGATGCGCGTGTCGTCCCAGCGTACCCGGGCGCGGTGCGTGGTGTAGTTGATGCTGGCCGAGAGCACGCCGGGCAGGTGTGCAACATGCTGCTCGTTCAGCCAGATACAGGCCGCGCAGGTAATGCCTTCCAGCAGCAGCGAGGCCTCGCGGATGTTGGCGCTTTCGGTGTGGACGAAACCCTGCTGCAGCGCCGGATCGTCATACAGGCGAATTTGCTCGAGAAGGGCAGCAGGCAGGGGTTCGTTGCGGCTCGCGGGCTGGTCGCGCTGCGTATAGTACTGGCCCAGTCCGCTGCCGATAATGGTCTGCGCAACGGCCTGGCATCCGGCGCAGCAGGCCGGGCGCGGTTGTCCCTGGTAAAGGATCGGGTAGTGCGCGCCGGGCGGTACGGTGTCGCCGCAATGAAAACAAATCGCATTCATTTGCGCATTGTAACTTGAAGCACCAGGGTTCGGATGCCGATCCGGCGCCCGGCGTTAACTCACTACATTCCGCGGGTCGCCATTCAGAAAGGCTTCCACGTTGCCGATCAGTTGTTCGGCAAGCTGCTGCATGGTTTCCTCGCTGGCCCAGGCAATGTGCGGGGTGACGATCAGATTGGGCAGGTCGACATCCAGCAAGGGGTTGCCGGCACGGGGCGGCTCTTCGATCAATACATCGATACCGGCACCTGCCAGTTGATGGTTTTGCAACGCGGCCAACAGAGCGGTTTCGTCCACGATGCCACCGCGTGCCGTGTTGATCAGAATACTGGTCGGCTTCATCAGGGCGAATTCTTTCTCACCAAGCAGGTCGCGGGTTTCGTCGGTCAGCGGGCAGTGCAAGCTGAGCACATCGGCTTGAGCCAGTGCGTCGTTGAACGGTACGTAGCCGGGGCGCACGATGGCGGCATTCTTGTGTTCGGCAAAGATCACGCGCATGCCCAGTGCTTTGGCTGTGTGCGCCATGGCCTGGCCCAGTGCGCCGCCTCCGATTAGGGTGAGCGTGCTGCCGTTGAGGTCGTGCAGGGGATGGTCAAGCAGGCAGAATCCCGTGGCTTTTTGCCAGGCGCCTGCCATTAAATCGGTGCGGTAGGCCAAGAGTTGACGCCGCAGCGCCAACATCAGCATCAGGGCGTGTTCGGAGACGCCGACCAGCGCGTAATCGCGGACATTGCAGACGGTGATGCCGCGTGCCCTGCAGGCTTCAAGGTCGATATTGTTGTAACCGGTGGCGGCAACCGCGATCAGTTTAAGTTTCGGCGTGTGCTGCAAAACGGCTTCATTGATGACCACCTTGTTGGTGATGGCGACTACCGCATCCTTAAGGCGGTCGGCGGTTTCTTCCGGACGCGTCTGGGCATAGCCAACCCACTGGTGCGCAAGGTTGACGGAGCGCAGCGGGACATTGAGCGTGATTCGGTCCAGAAAAACGATTTGCGGCTGCATGGAATTCCCTCGTGAAAAAAGAAACGCCGACCTGGACGGTCGGCGTTTGGTGTCCAGATGGCATCCCTAATTAAAACATGTGCAGTCCACCGTTGATAGCGATGTTGGAACCAGTAATGAACGAGCCCGATTCACTGGCGAGGTAGGCGACCAGGTCGCCGATTTCTTCCGGCTTGCCAAGGCGGCCCACCGGGATGGTCGAGATGATCTGGTTGCGAACTTCTTCCTTGATCGCCATGACCATTTCCGTGCCGATGTAGCCCGGGCTGATGGTGTTGACGGTTACGCCCTTCTTGGCCACTTCCTGCGCCAAAGCCTTGGTAAAGCCATGCATGCCGGCTTTGGCGGCCGAGTAGTTAGTCTGGCCGAATTGCCCTTTCTGGCCGTTGACGGACGACATGTTGATGATCCGGCCCCAGCCGCGCTCGGTCATCCCCTCACAGAATTGCTTGGAGATGTTGTAGACGGAATCAAGGTTGGTACCCAGCACCGCATCCCAATCGACCTTGGTAAGCTTCTTGAACACGGCGTCGCGGGTAATGCCGGCGTTGTTGACCAGCACATCGACCGGGCCGACTTCGGCGGTGATTTGTGCAGCCATGCGGGCGCACTGCTCGAAGTCGGTCACGTCGCAGACATAGACCTTGAAATCGTATCCCTGTTTCTTCATGTCGGCGACCCAGGCGTTGGCGCGCTCGGCCTGGATATCGCAGGTGACGACGGTATGGCCGGTATCGGCCAGTTTTTTGCAGATGGCCGTACCGATGCCGCCAATGCCGCCGGTGACAAGTGCTACTCGTTTCATGAAAGCTCCCTTTTGTGGTTGAGACGTAGTGAAAATGCTTGAGTGGAAAAAATATTCTCCTTAATGATAGACAGCGCTTTTGTTTTTGCCAGCAAGACGCAGTGCTGGGGCTGGGGAAATTGTTGCGATGCGAAATCTGTTCTCACCGATGCGGCCAGTGCGATTTTTCGTTGCCCACCGCAGGTCGGAATCCGCCTGATGCAGAAGACTACGGGTTTGTCCAGAATTGAGAGGGGGGGCAGCTTCGGATAGAATACGCAATTCCAATAGCCTTCAATTGCCATGACCAAGTTCATTTTCGTTACCGGCGGTGTAGTTTCCTCGCTGGGCAAGGGTATCGCGGCCGCATCGGTTGCTGCCATTCTCGAAACGCGCGGGCTTAAAGTCACCATGATGAAGCTCGATCCCTATATCAATGTGGATCCGGGCACGATGAGCCCCTTCCAGCATGGTGAAGTGTTCGTCACTGAAGATGGCGCTGAAACCGATCTCGATCTGGGCCACTACGAGCGCTTCATTTCTTCCAAAATGACCAAGCGCAACAATTTCACCACCGGCCAGATTTACGACTCGGTGATCAAGAAAGAGCGTCGGGGTGATTACCTGGGCAAAACGGTTCAGGTGATCCCGCACATTACCGACGAAATCAAATATTTCATCAAGCAGGGTGCCGGTGCGGCAGACATCGCCGTGATCGAAGTGGGCGGTACGGTCGGTGATATCGAATCGTTGCCTTTCCTGGAAGCCATTCGCCAGATGGGCGTGACCTTGGGCCGGGAAAATACCTGCTTCGTGCATCTCTCCTACGTGCCATATATTGCAGCGGCCGGCGAGATCAAGACCAAGCCGACACAGCACAGCGTCAAGGAATTGCGCGAAATCGGTATCCAGCCCGATATCCTGATTTGCCGCGCCGATCGCGTGGTGCCGGATGAAGAGCGCCGCAAGATTGCCTTGTTCACCAACGTGCAGGAACGCGCGGTGATCTCCTGTCCGGACATGGACAGCATCTACAAGATTCCGCGCGTGCTGTGCAATCAAGGCATCGACGACATCATCGCCCGCCAGTTGCGTCTGGATGACATCAAGCCCGCCGACCTTTCCGTTTGGGACAAGATTGTCGAGGCGCTTGAGCATCCGCAGCAGACAGTCAATATCGCCATGGTCGGCAAGTACGTCGACCTGACCGAATCCTACAAGTCACTGATCGAAGCGCTGAAACACGCCGGTATTCATACTCGCAGCGAGGTCAAGATCCAGTTTGTCGATTCCGAATCGCTGGAAAGCGAGGGCGTGGATGTGCTCCATAACATGGACGCAATCCTGGTGCCGGGCGGCTTTGGCAAGCGCGGTGTGGAAGGCAAGATCATGGCCGTGCGCTATGCGCGCGAGAACAACATTCCTTACCTCGGTATCTGTCTGGGGATGCAGATTGCGCTGATCGAATACGCGCGTGATCTGGCCCACCTGCCGGGTGCGAATTCCACCGAGTTCGATACCGAGACCGATTATCCCGTGGTGGCGTTGATCGACGAATGGGTGGGTCGTGACGGCAAGATCGAGAAGCGTGACGAAAACTCGAATATGGGCGGCACGATGCGCCTGGGTGCGCAGGAATGCCGTCTAGTGCCCGATTCGCTCGCCTCGCGCATCTATGGCGCCGAAGTGATCACCGAACGCCATCGTCATCGTTATGAAGTAAATAACCACTATCTTGGCCGTCTGGAGGCTGCGGGCCTCAAGATCAGCGGCAAATCGGCCGGTGCCGAGCAGCTGGTGGAAACCGTCGAGCTGCCGAGCCATCGCTGGTTCTTTGCTTGTCAGTTCCATCCGGAATTTACCTCCACCCCGCGTGATGGCCATCCGCTGTTCAAGTCCTTTATCGAGGCGGCCATTTCCTACGCCAAGGACCAAGGCCGCGAAGGGTTGTCCTGCTAAATCAGTGAGGATCGAGGAGTGAGGGGATTGATGGTTTACCCCTCACCCTTTACCCCTCACTCCTCACGGAGTACCTAATGAAACTCTGCGGTTTTGATGTTGGTCTCGACAAGCCGTTCTTCCTGATTTCCGGTCCGTGCGTGATCGAGAGCGAACAGATGTGCCTCGATATTGCCGGGGAGATGAAATCCATCACGGACGAACTGGCAATTCCCTATATTTTCAAGGCCAGTTTCGACAAGGCCAATCGCAGCTCGGGCAAATCGTTCCGCGGGCCGGGTATGGAAAAAGGGCTGGAAATTCTGGCCAAGGTACGCCGTGAAATCGGCGTGCCGGTGCTGACCGATGTGCATACCGAAGAAGAAATCCCGATGGTTGCAGCGGTGGTCGATGTGCTGCAAACCCCGGCATTTCTTTGCCGGCAAACGGACTTTATCCATGCCGTTGCTGCATCCGGCAAACCGGTGAATATCAAGAAGGGCCAATTCATGGCGCCGGGCGACATGAAGAATGTGGTCGACAAGGCCAGGGAAGCTTGTGGCGGTGCAGATACCATCATGGTTTGCGAGCGCGGCGCTTCTTTCGGCTATAACAATCTGGTGAGCGACATGCGCAGCCTGGCCATCATGCGCGAAACCGGTTGCCCGGTCGTGTTCGATGCCACGCATTCGGTGCAATTGCCGGGAGGACAGGGAACATCTTCCGGCGGGCAGCGCGAGTTTGTTCCGGTGCTGGCGCGTGCAGCGGTGGCCGTCGGCGTGGCCGGTTTGTTCATGGAAACGCATCCGGATCCGGCCAAGGCCCTGTCCGATGGACCCAATGCCTGGCCGCTGTTCAAAATGCGCGAGTTGCTGACAGTGTTGAAAGCGCTGGATAATGTGACGAAGTTACATTGCATTTGATTGAACGCACGATTTTATCGCTTGAACTGTGTTATTTTCCTACGGTTATTTTTTGTAGCTTGGCTTGTATTAATTACTTGAGGATGTGCAAATGAGTGCAATCGTTGAAGTGATCGCCCGCGAAATTCTGGATTCCCGCGGCAACCCGACTGTTGAAGCTGATGTCCTGCTGGAATCCGGCGTGATGGGCCGTGCCGCTGTGCCGTCTGGCGCCTCCACCGGCGAACGTGAAGCGCTGGAACTGCGCGATGGCGACAAGTCCCGCTATCTGGGCAAGGGCGTATTGAAGGCTGTTGAAAACATCAACACCGAAATCTGTGAAGCCATCATTGGTCTGGATGCTGCCGACCAATCCTTCATCGACAAGACCATGCTCGATCTGGACGGCACCGAAGACAAGAGCCGTCTGGGTGCGAACGCGATCCTCGCCGTTTCCATGGCGCTGGCCAAGGCTGCCGCTGAAGAAGCCGGCCTGCCGCTGTACCGCTACATTGGTGGTTCCGGCCCGATGGCCCTGCCGGTGCCGATGATGAACGTGATCAACGGTGGTGAGCACGCCAACAACAGCCTGGATTTCCAGGAACTGATGATCATCCCGGTTGGCGCACCGACCTTCCGCGAAGCTCTGCGCATGGGCGCTGAAGTGTTCCACAACCTGAAGAAGATCCTGCACGACAAGCACATGCCGACCACCGTGGGTGACGAAGGCGGTTTTGCGCCGAACGTGGCAAATGCTGAAGAAGCGCTGGAAATGATCCTGGCTGCTGTGGCTAAGGCCGGTTACAAGCCGGGCGAAGATGTCTGCATCGGTCTGGATTGTGCCGCTTCCGAGTTCTACGAAAAGGATACCGGCCTCTACTTCTACAAGAAGGGCGATGGCCGCAAGCTGACCGCCGAACAGCAAGTCGACTACCTGGAAAGCCTGGTTGCCAAGTTCCCGATCATCTCGATCGAAGACGGCATGGGCGAGCGCGATTGGGACGGCTGGAAGGTTCTGACCGACCGTCTGGGCAGCAAGGTCCAGATCGTGGGCGACGACCTGTTCGTGACCAACACCAAGATCCTGGCCGAAGGCATCAAGAAGGGCATCTGCAACTCGATCCTGATCAAGGTCAACCAGATCGGTTCGTTGTCGGAAACCCTGGCTGCCGTTGAGTTGGCCAAGCGCAATCGCTACACCTCGGTGATGAGCCATCGTTCCGGCGAAACCGAAGACAGCACCATTGCCGATCTGGCCGTGGCCACCAACTGCATGCAGATCAAGACCGGTTCCCTGAGCCGTTCCGACCGCATGGCCAAGTACAACCAACTGCTGCGCATCGAAGAAGAACTCGGTGATGCCGCTTACTATCCAGGCAAGGGC
>Ga0316613_10000210_pt1 | contig 63839 bp, 64 predicted proteins | sample OWC_soil_day10_C_2_FD_207647 | JGI IMG/M metagenome (GOLD analysis project Ga0316613, IMG submission 207647) | Wetland soil microbial communities from Old Woman Creek delta, Ohio, United States - OWC_soil_day10_CT_b | ecosystem: Environmental > Terrestrial > Soil > Wetlands | place: USA: Ohio...
GGATAGTACGGCTGGAGAATTTAAAACCGGCAGGTGTTTCACTACTATGTGATTCGCCGTAATTTGTCAGGATAATGTTACCAGGAGTAACGACAAAATTCCCCTTGGTTGTTTGATGTATTCCGACGCCTGCTTCTCCTATTGTGAGGGCGAAGACAAAATGCACGTGGCGCGAGGTTAGTTGCGTTACTTCAATTCCTTGATATAATTCAACGCCAGGCAAATCTTTGACTCGCATGAAACGAATTTGCCGTTTTTCAGGGGATAATGATATTTTTTCATTGCTCAAGAAAACCACACCTTACATTTAACTATATATAAGCTTTTTCGTGAACTAATGCCAAGATTGTACAATAAGAAATTTCGAGTCGCCGTTATAATAAATATTAAGAACAAATAACGCAATCCATTTGTATCAAAACATGCTATATACAATTACCTTTAATAGTATAGTATGTTGATTTTATCTTGTATAGGAAATTTATAGAGAATGGTTGGGTGAATATGAGCGTTGAATCGGTTAGGAAAGCCCCTTGGATAATATTATTCTTGGGAATAGTATGTATATCAGTATCTGCAATTTTCGTAAAAGAAGCTCAGGTCGATGGAATCTCTTCAGCTTTTTATAGAATATTTTTTGCCATACTATTTATACTGCCTTTTTATATTAGAACGAAGAATAAGAACATGAGTTATAAAGGAATTTGTATTTGTTTATTAGGCGGAATGTTTTTTGCTTTTGAACTGGTCTTTTGGAACATAGCAGTTATAATTTCTAATGCTACATTTCCTACATTGATTGTAAATCTTTCTTCTATATGGGTAGGTATAGGGGCTATGCTCTTATTCAAAGAAAGACTAAATCATTTCCACTGGATCGGCAATGGTATAGCTATGCTTGGAATAGTCGTGTTAATTGGAATTAGTAATATTGTTGAAATGAAAGTCGACAGAGGTTTTATATTTTCCATTATTGCAAGTATATTTTTAGCTTTATATGTTTTATCAGTGAAACAAGTAAGACTTAAAAATAGTACTCTGCAGGTTGTATTTTTTACTTTTTTAGGTTCTGTCATAACATTATTCATTTGTTGTATTATTACAGAAAGTAAATTGTATGGATTTTCGTCTATATCCTGGAGTTACCTATTATGTCTAGGATTAATTACCCAAGGTGGAGGATACTTTTTAATTAATTTTTCTCTTGGCTATATCGACTCGTCAAAAGTTTCGATATTCACACTGGCTCAACCAATACTTACAGCAATATTTGCCGTGATAATTTTAAATGAATCATTTGCCATGCACCATATAATTGGGGGATTTCTTGTATTAATAGGACTCTTTATAGCAATTGCTATTAAAGATGGCAATAGGCTAAAAGTGCTAAGAGTGTAGGATGGTTAGTGTTTTTTGTGTTTGGCGGCAATAAGGGGGCAGGGCCAGGCTCGAGAGGTCGTCCATGACCTCTCGTACGGAACTGTTACCGGCTTCTTCTAAGGAGACAGCCGCAGTCTCCGCGAATGGCGGACGCGCCACCAGCCGCCGGGCCGTGCGTGGTGGAGTGGGGAGGGACGGGGTAAGTCAAATGTCGGTGTCCCCTCAGCATCCTCGTTACATTATGTGATATATGGAGTCTGCGTCAGACTGTAAGATATTTGAGTCTATTGGCCATCGTGTTCAGACATTATATATCTTGTCAATGGGGCTGCTATGCATCTGGGAGTAAGTTTCATAGCCTGAACCTGAATTTTGTTGAAAAGTCCGGCAATAACTAATGGTTTCCCTGCCATTAAAGCGTTATATCCTGTTCGGGACACGAATTTAGCATCCATGACGCCGGTTTGGAATAACCTTGTTCGCGTCATATTTGCTTTTGAAGCAAATTCTGTTTGGGTTGCTCCAGGGCATAAGCAAGTAACACTGACTCCTGTTCCGTTGACTTCTTGAGTTAATGCCTCTGCAAAACTTAAAATATAGGCTTTGGTCGCCCCATATACTGTGTTATATGCTACTGGCATAAAAGAACCAGTAGAACCAATAAAGAGAATCTTGCCGATCCCACGTTTAAGCATATCCGGCAAGAAGATTCTTGTTAACAGAGTAGGCGTAATCAAATTGACTTGAATAAGCTTTTGTTGATCTAGTATTTCTGTTTTATAGAGGGGACCATACACGTTAAAACCTGCATTGTTAACAAGAATATCAATTGGCTTGTCTAGATGTTTAACCTCAATAGCAATTTGTTGGCAAGCATCATTCGAAGTTAGATCTACTATTATTCCAGTGGTGGATACTACATATTTTTTTTGTATTTCTTTCTCTAGCGAGTCAAGTTTTTCTTTGTTTCGAGCCACAAGAATAAGGTCATAACCATCTTTAGCAAACAAATACGTTAATTGTCGTCCGATTCCACTTGTTACCCCCGTAATTAACACGGTTTTACTTTTTTCATTTTTGTTAGTCATAAAAAATCCCCCTTAATAATTGTTTTATAAATGACTCCGGGTCATTTGCGCGATAAAAAAGAGAGAGCTAATCTCTTCTGGCTTCAAAGCCTTTTAAAATAGTTCGTATGGTCACAATAAAAAAGTTGGCAAAGTCAACATGAAACATTGCCAAGTGATCATTTGCAATTACTTGTTTCACAATTGGTGCAGGATCTGATAGGTGTTGGATTCCAATTGCTAAGGCCTGTATCTGTAATAAGAGCAGTTCGGCTTCACCGCGACGTAGAAAGGGCATAGCTCTTTCCAACAAGGTACTTGTTTGGTCAATTTCTGTAGAAAGTATAGATTTAAATTGCCGAGCATTTTCATAAGTGATATTCTGTTCCAATATCACGCTGATAATTGCAATTAGTCGCAGTAAAATTTGATTTTGAATCAAGGCAACTTGCAGTATGTCAATAAATCCTTCTATCGGGCAGGTTTTCTCTAGATCAAGATATCGATTCAAGCCAGTATTTATTTCCATGAAACACTTGCTATATTCTTGAGAAGCAAGTGAGAGAAATAGCTCTTCCTTTGTTTTGAAATACAAAAAAGTCGTTCCTTTGGCAATACCGGCATATTTTGCAATTTGGGCTATACTTAGGGAATTATAGTTATTGTTTTTGAACAGATTGTATGCCGAATTAATAATTTCCTGACGTCGTTCTTCTTTTTGCTTAGAAGTAATTGCTCGTTGTTTAAATGTCATTTATTTCACCCTACCTTAAGTTTAACTGACCATTGGTCAGCTGTCAATTTAAATAGCAGTTGATTTTTGGACGCAAGCTAGCGATCTGGTGGTGTAGGATATTATCCGTGGTGGAAGAATCCCCCGCCCGCAAAAGGCTTATAGTGTCTGCCAGCCAAAGGCATCTAAATAGCAATAAACAAAACCGCTGAGAGTGTAGGCTGCTTAGCGGTTTTTGTGTTTTGGCGGCGATAAGGTGGGCCAAGCCAGGCGGCTGGGGGCTTCTCGCCACGCTACGGCTGCTGGCCGCGCCTAAGCTCGTCGCCGACAGTGCCGTACCGCCAGGCATTCGCATCCGGGCTCAGACCAGGCTCGCGAGCTCGTCCGTGACCTCGCGTACGGAACTGTTACCGGCTTCTTCGCTAAGGCGCGGCCGCAGCCTTCGCGGATGACGGCCAGCCTCCAGCCGCCGGGCCGTGCGTGGTAGATCGGAGCGGGACGGGGGATACGAATTGGCGAGAAACTAAAAAACCGCTAGTGTGCCTTAATATTGTAATTTGTAGGTGGGAGGAGATTTCTGGAGGGGGATTTTTATCCTCAGCAGTCGACGGTTTTACCGGCGGTAACGGCGTAGGATATTATCCGTAGCGGAGGAATGCCCCTTCCGCCAGGCTGCCAGCCAAAAACGGCTAAATAGCGATAAACAAAAAACGCTAAGAGAGTAGGATGGTTAGCGGCTTTTTGTTTGGCGGCGATAACGGGCTAGGGCCCGGAGGCTGGCGTGGTGAAGGCGGGATGACTTGGATTGTTATGTAATGGTTTATTTATGGTTTTTATTTTGCTGTAAAAAAAGGAGTTTTTACTGTTATGTGAAATATAATTCCTTGTTGGTAAATAAGGTTATTTCAGGGAGATGATAAAAATGAAGTGGCGCTTAAATGTCTGCTTGGTTGTATTTTTAATGGGTATAATGATCTTTTCGGTTTGCAGTGCAAAACAGCCAAGTTTGAATGATGTAAGCCCCTTTGCAGATCCAATGACAGAAAACGTATTAATAGCAATGAATGAAGATAGTTACCGAAATTTTTCTCGAGATTTTAGTGATGGGATGAAAATTGGCTTGTCGGAAGAGAAATATAAGGAGAAGATCCCGCTGATAAAGAAGAGGATTGGGGAGTATATTGCTAATAGTAAAGAATGTCTAGGTTATGAAGTAAAAAATGAAAAAGTGACTATTAGGTATAAAGCTAAATTTACGCGAGAGCCGGAGCAGGTAATTGTCAATGTTATTTTCACTGAGCAAGGAGATAAAAAATGTATTTCGGGATTTTGGTTGGATTATCCTAAATTGCCTACGAATAAGTATGACAATATAATAAAGAAAATGAATAGCATTATTGTACAAAACGAAAATGATTCGGTGGCATATCAAAGACGCGGTAATGCATATTTAAATAAAGGTCAATATGATTTAGCGATTAGTGATTTTAATAAAGCGATTGAGCTCAATGCTAATTATGCAGCTGCATACTTAGATCGCGGAATTGCTAATCTTAAGATTAAGCAATGTGATTTAGCGATTAAAGATTTTGATGCAGCAATAAATATAGATCCGTCATATGCTAAACCTTATTTGAATAAAGGGCAGGTATATGAAGATCAGCAATTATATCAAAGTGCAATTGATACATACCGCAGCTTTCTTGCGAATGCATCTTCACAAGATATTCAGTCTATAGAAACCGCTAAAGTCCGTATTCGAGCATTAGGTGGTGTTGTATAAAAATGCCAGAGAGGTTTTTCTCTCTGACATTTTTTTATATATAGGCTTTTCTCAGTGGACGCTAACGAGGGGAGCATCTTTAGCTTCTTTGGGAATAATAATTTTTTCTTTGAGTTTTATAGGGGTGATTTTTATGTCAAGGTTAGCTTTAAAATTATCGGTAATAATTTTGACAAGTTGCTTCTTATCATCAGGAAGTTTTTCCGCTATCGCGGTTTCAACAATTGTGGCGATGAACTTTGATAAATCTATAGCAAGCTCAGAAATAGTAGAAGTTTTTTTATCAATGGTAACAATGGTTTTTATATCGCCGATGCCATCAAGCCAATTTATGCCTAATGGTTTCGGCATACCTTGAGGTTGTATAAGTTCGAAAGTTTTTAATGCCTCTTTGGTAAAGGTAACTTCAAAAACCGCTACCGTATTGTCTTCCCGAATAAGTTTGGCAGCAGTTATATATTTATCATAATCAGTCAGGTTTACTATTGGTACACTAGTTTTTTGCCAGTTATTGTTTTCCTTTGTATATACCGTCTCTTGGTTGTTAATCACTTCAAAATACGCTTCTCCATTGTCTGCTATTGCGCCTGTAGGTAAATCCATCGTAAATTTCATAGTAGCCTTACCCACCAAGGGCTTAGCTTGAACATCACCTTCCATACTACAGCCAAAAGAATTAGCTTGGCCGAGAAGTGTTATAGAACCTTCTGCGTTAATTGTAATATGGCAATCTTTAATATTCTGATGAAATGCCTTAATTACTGTGGCCTTAGCATCGGGCACAGCCGCCTCTACGATACTGGTAATATTAGCAACAAGGAGAAGGATGGTCATTAAGGCAACCATGAGGGGAGCTGGCATATATTTTCTGTTACGCATCGTTAAGTACCCTCTTTCTCAAACTTTTATTGAACAATAAATAGCTATACCTGGACCTGTAACTATAGTTATTTATATCCGTGGTAACTAATTACATATTTGCTGCCGATATCCTGCCGTTTATGATTAAAAAGATCACTATAGCTGTCTGTACGGATCAAAATTTAGAAACAGCATTGGTTTGGAGGTTGGCTAAATTTGCAAGGCCTTTTCTAAAATATAGTAAGTTGATATATTAGTTTACTTATGTTAAAATTAATCACCTGACCGTGGTCAGGTGATTAATTTTTTGGGGAGAAGTTTATGTCTGAAAAATTTTTAATAAAAATAGCGGTTAAGCATTTTTTAAAGTTTGGCTATGAGGGAACCAAATTGTCTCATATTGCTCAAGAGGCTGGAATGAAAAAACAGTCGCTATATTTCCACTTCAAAAACAAAGATGATTTATTTGTACAAGTTAGCCTAAGGGTAGTTGAAGAAGAAATAGAATTTTTACAGTCATTTTTCGCGGGGAATTTGGCGTTGTCATTAAAAGATATGCTATATGCTTTACTGCTTGAATACAAAAGCCGTTATCTTGACAGTGCGAACAACGGTTTTATGTTTTTATTAACCTTTATTCCACCAGTTCAGTTACAAAGCTCTTTCTTAGACACGTATCATTTGTTCCTTACATATTTTAAAAAATTATTAAAACAAAAATTTCTCGAAGAACCACGTTTACGCATAAACCCGGAGGATGGACCTACTTCTTTTATAACTTTATTGGATGGTTTAATGACACAACTTATTTTTGAGACACCAAAAGACTTTGACAATTCACTGCGCATATTCTGGGATATTTATTGGAATGGGCTTATCATAGTTAATTCACCAAGGCAGGGGGATGTTTAATATGCATGATGCTAATTGTGTTGTAAGACAAAATTTATGGAATAAAGATTTTATTATTGTAGCCTTAGCCAATTTATTATTATTTATGGTTTTTGAAATGTTACTGCCTATATTACCGGTATTTATAGCTAATAATGGCGGAACTAGTTCACAGGTAGGTCTTATTATGGGGGCTTTTACATTTTCATCTATATTTATCCGCTTGTTAACCGGCAGAATTGGTCATGCCATTAACAAAAAAGTTCTGCTTATTATGGGGATTAGTGGTTGCATGCTGGCGACGGGCTTTTATTATGTGAGTACGTCTAATCTGAGTACTTTCGGTATCCGTCTATTGCATGGTTTGGGATTTGGGGTGGCCACAACTTTATATACGACTTTTGCCGCTGCTTTTATCCCGGCGGGCCGACGGGGTGAGGGTATTGGTTACTTCGGGGTTGGTGAAACCATGGGGATTTCGGTTGGTCCATTTGTGGGGATTTGGTTGATGAATCAGCATGGTATGGACAGTGTTTTTGGTGTTGGCACTCTCATTTTGCTATTTGCCGTTATAATTACTTCGACCGTTGCCAGTCCAATGACAACCGAAGCTGAGGCAGAGCACTTCCGGCGGGAAATTCAACAAGAAAGTTCGCGGCTGGATTTATTCATAGAAAAGAGTGTGCTGTTGCAGTCTGTCCTAGTGTTCTTACTTGGAATATCTTATGCTGGTATCTTGTCTTTTCTTGTCTTATATGCCAAGGAAGCGTCAATTCCCAATGTTGCTTATTTCTTTTTTGTGAATGCGATAGCGGGATTGCTTGTACGCTTTGTTGCCGGAAGAATATTCGATCTTAGAGGCCCCGGCGTTCTTATCGGAGTTTCGGCTATTTTTTGTAGTATCGGCACTTTTTTATTGGCCACGGCTTCTAGCACTACTGCGCTCATTATCGCCGCTGTTTTGTATGGAGCGGGGACAGGGGCTGTATTTCCGGCCCTACAGGCTTGGTGCATTAATGTTGTGCCAATGGAGCGGCGTGAGATTGCAATTGGCACTTTTTTTAATTTTTTTGATTTAGGAATTGGTATCGGCGCTATTTTGATGGGGGCTATAGCGGCAGTGACTAATTATTCAATGATGTATATGTTGTCAATATTATTTTTTGTTATTTATTGGCTTCTTTATCAGGTTTTTGGCAGACGGCAAATTTCGCAGGCGGTGCCGGAATTATAATTTAGCAAGATAACAATAAACTAAAAACCGCTAGGACAAAGTTTGTTCAGTGGTTTTTTGTTTGGTGGCGATAATATGGGAGGAAAGTTTTTAAAATTAAAATTTGATTATTTGCCTAAATGTACAGAATAAACATGCAAAATGACCAGTTTTTGTTAACAAGTTTCTGAGGCAAACGGCTGAGGGGTTTGCATAGTTTTTCTTTTAGGTGCACACGATAAGATTAGCGTAAATTCCAGGGATCAGATCAATTCTGTAGGACTAATTCATTCAAAGCTAGGCATGATTTTAGTTGGGTGACTATCGGTATTTGATAGGTATCCGCTGGGAAGTAAAGGAAAGGATGTAAGCATTGTGTTAAACGAAAAATTATTGGCGATTTTGTCTCACCCGGTAGATGGAGCAGTTTCTATTATGTCTAACGGAGTTGATGGTCCGCATTTAGTTAATAGCTGGAATAGCTATATTGAGGTAACTCCTGATGACAAACTCTTGATTCCAGCGTATGGCTTTATTCGAACTGAGAAAAATATTACGGCCAATAACGAGGTTACTATTTCGATTGCCAGTCGAGAAGTTGAAGGCTATAGAGCGAAAGGGACCGGTGTTATTGTAAAAGGAAGGGTTCGTTTTATAAAATCGGGCGAGGCTTTTGAGCGCATGAAGAAAAAATTTGATTGGGCTCGCGCGGTCATGGAAGTAACCGTGATTTCTGCAAGTCAAACGCTCTAGCTATTTGACTTGTTAAACCATTCGACGAGATTTGAACAAGCTTATGTATAAATAGCTTACGGCAGCGAGGCCAAGTAAGAGACCCATCAGCCAAGGCGGCTGATGGGTCTCTTACTTGTGGGCGTTTAAAAGAAGCGTTATTGGTTTTGGCTAGCAACAAATGAGTCAATTAACTGTCGGCTTATGCTAATTGGTTCGGGAATTTTTGGAAGTTGATTAGCGGAAAACCACCCAGCTTCAATAATTTCATTATTATCGATAATAATGTCGCCTTTTGCCCATTGAGCGGTAAAGGCAATCATAAGTGAATCGGGAAAGGGCCAGGCCTGGCTCCCGAAATAGCGAATATTAGTTACTTCGATACCGACTTCTTCGTTTAGTTCTCTACTAATACATTCTTCCAGAGTTTCGCCTGGTTCAACAAATCCTGCTAAAACGCTATACATCGTAGTTTTGAAGTTTTTGGCACGCGCTAGAAGCAGCTTATTATCTTTAGTAACCGCAACGATTATTGCCGGAGAAATTCTCGGATAAATTATATTATGGCAAGACGAGCAGTTTAAGGTTAGTTCATTCTTTGATATATTTAAGGCAGCGCCACAACAGCCACAATATTTATTTTTTTCTATCCAGGTCAAAATATGAAAGGCTCGTAAAACTAAAGCAAATTGATCGGAAGCAAGGGTTGCCAAAACTTGACGAATATTTTTAAATAAAAAGCATTGCGGTATATTTTGGGTTGATATATTAGCGGCGTAATATGCATTATTATCAAAGGAACCAATATATTGAGCAGCAGCTAGCGATAATTTGATATCTGCCAGCGCTTCGATATCTTCTCGCGCTGGAATTTCGTAACTGTTGTTAGTTTCTTTTAGTAAAAGATTATTATCGTTAAATAAAAGCCAGTAGTCTTTTTTCGCAAGTTCCACCTTAAAGATCCTCCTGTAAAATAAATAGGTTTTCTTTTTAGTACGCGTTCAATAAGGGGGTATTTCCCGTTTGGGTAGGGGGTTTTCATATTTATTTGATCGTTTTTTCATATATCCGCAGGGTTAGTTTTTCCGAATATTTTTTTTCAGCTTTTTTGATAAAGCCGGCTTTTTCATAGAAATAGCAATTACGACTGTTCTGAGCCGGTGTGTCTAACCCCCAGGTGGTTGCGTCAGGATAGGTTTTTTCAATATAAGCTATTGCTTTAGCACCAATTCCTTTATTTTGATATTCGGGGATAATAGCGAGATTATGGAGCCAATAGTAATTAGCTTTACGAATAAAACATTGTATATTGCCAATTATTTTGCCATCGGCGATTATTTTGTAGGTAAAGAGCTTTGTAATTAGTTGTTTCATTTCAGTGATAGATATATTGTAGCCGGGACATTCACCAAACCGGATGAAATCATCGTAAAAGCTTTTATTTCGTACTTCTATTAGGGCTAAGGCATCTTCTTCGCCGGCAATTTCAAAGGTAATATTCATAGGTTCCCCTTAATAAATTAAAAAATGTTATTCCACAATTTTACAGCAAAATCACTAATAAGTCTAGGCCGCTTTTTCAGGGAATTTCAACGAAGCTTAAGGTAGAAAATCCATTAGGCTATGTTGTCTCGATTCACAAAATGGCACAATTCACAAAACTCGTCGACTACACTTGATTTATTGTTAAAATATTAATATAATGATGTTGATAATTTAATTGTGATGTTTTGGGGAGCTGCTGTTTGTAGGCTGAGATGGGGCTATAAGTCCTGAACCCTTAGAACCTGATGTAGGTAATGCTACCGTAGGGAGGATAGGCTAATTGTAGTGTGTTTAATGCATTTTATGAGAGTCATGACCTTTAGCGGGTTATGACTTTTTTTGTTTCTGGAATACAACAAAATATAAGATATGGAGATGTTGAGATGCAATGTGGTTTGAGTGATGTTGTTGGTGCAAGGTTAGCTATCTATCCGATGCAGGACAATTTTGTGGAGGTAATTCTAGGCGCGGTAAAAGCAGCTGATAAAACTGGATTAGCTGTTTTAACTGATGATTTAGGGACTACTGTCCAAGGAAATCGAGCGAGAGTGTTTAGCTATGTAAAAGAAGTATTTTTACGTGCGGCTGAAGCAGGTGGGCATGTAGTGGCAAATGTACTTTTTTCGGTAGGATGCCCGGGTGATGTACCGGAAGATTTTGATTTTAATGTTAAAGCACCTAAAATAGAATTCCCCAGGGAAGATATGAATATTGCTTGCGCATGGTCGCTTTATCCATTAGGCAATGAGGAATATTTCCAGGTAATTGTTGATGAAATATCAAGAGATATAGCTGCTGCCGCGGTAGAAGTAGAAAGTTATCATTATTGTACAAGACTTGATGGAACCGCGAAGAAGGTGTTTGACTTGCTTGAAACTTCATTTGAAGCGGTAAGTAAAAGGATTAGACATACTATTATTCATGCAACTATTTCTAAGGGGAGTCCATCAACAGCAAAGGAAAAAATAGAATTGTAATTATATAGGGGGATTATTAACATGATAGAAAAGTTTGGTTGGTCATTAAAGGATATAATTGTGTTATGCGTTTTAGGTGTGGCATTCGGTGTCTTGTATATCGGTGGTGTCAGTGTATGGGCGGTTGCAAACGCTGTCTTTGGTCCGGTGGGACTTGATATGGTATATGGTATATGGTTTATTGCATCTATTACTGCCGCATATATTATCCGTAAACCAGGCATTGCGTTTGGGGCAGAGATACTGGCAGCTTTTGGTGAGGTACTCCTGGGAACACCAGCCGGGGTAGGGGTATTTATCGGAGCGGCTATTCAAGGAATAGGGTGTGAAGCTATATTTGCTGTAACCAGCTGGAAAAAATATAATTTAGTTGTCCTTAGCTTTGCCGGAATGGGCGCAAGTGTGACAAGTTTTATTTATAATTATGTTGCTTATGGATATTCTAAATTCCCAATATCAATGCTGGGGTTAATGATATTGCTTAGACTAGTATCCGGAGCCGTGCTGGCGGGGGTACTTGGGAAGTTAATTGGTGACGGCTTAGCAGCTACCGGAGCGTTAGCTTCTTTTCCTTTAGGCCGTGAAAGAGCAGAGAAAAGGATTGAGCTGTAATGACTCAGATTAAAGTAGAAAAGCTTAGTGTAGAAATAAATAGTAGACTGGTATTGAAGGATCTAACTTTCGAATTTTGTACTAATGAAAGAATACTTATTTTAGGGGAAAGCGGCTGTGGGAAATCCACGCTGCTTTTATCTTTAATGGGGCTTACGCAGAGGTTTGAGAATGCACAGGTTACCGGGGATGTATTTATCGATAACCGATCGCTAAGAAAGATGAAGCCTTATGAGGTTTCAAAAATATTAGGGATGGTATTTCAAAATCCAGAGAGTCAGTTTTGTTCGCTATACCCTGAGGATGAGGTTGCGTTTGGGCTGGAGAATCTTTGTGTAGCTGCTTCATTAATGGATGATATAATTCATAAGTCCCTGGAAGCGGTAGATTTTCCTAAGGAAAAATATAAAAATCCAATAAATGAACTTTCTGGTGGCGAGCAGCAAAGATTGGCGCTTGCCTCAATATTTGCCCAAGAAGCGGAGCTGTTTTTGCTGGATGAGCCTACTGCTAATTTAGACCCTTTGGGCAGAAGGCAAGTAGTTACAGCTGCAAAAGCTTCTGCAGCTAAGGGGAAGGGGCTACTGGTAGTAGAGCATAATCTAGAACCGTGGCTGCCATTTTTAAATCGGCTGATAATTTTAAAAAATGATGGCACGATGCTTTGTGATGGTAAACCGAGAGAACTCTTTGAAGTATATGGGGAAGAACTGAGGCAAAGGGGTATTTGGCGGCCTCAAGCCGTGCGGCTATATGAACAATTAAGGAAACTTGGGCATAAGTTTACACAAGTTCCCCTTAATTGTTCGGAGTTAAGAGCGGAGAATATTTCGAAGACCTTATTAGCGGAAGCGTTTAAAAGCTTGAACCCCAATATTAAACAGGATAATTCATCGGCTAAAATTATTATCGATATTAAAGCTTTAGCCGCAGAATATGAAAAGAACAAACCAATTTTTAGAAATGTTAACCTTGAAATAGCTGCGGGTGATTTTTTTGCCTTAGTTGGGTCGAATGGAAGTGGAAAATCAACATTAGCTAAGACTTTAATAAGGTTAATCGACCCGGCTTATGGCACAGTTAATATACATAATAAAAATATTATGCAAATGAAACTGAGAGATATATATACGGCTGTAGGTTATGTGTTTCAAAATCCGGAGCATCAATTTATTGAGGATACAGTATGGTCAGAAATTGGCTATAGTGTTGATCAGCTGGATATTGATGAAATTTCTAAAAAACAATATGTAAGTTCGATGCTTGAAGAGTTTGAGCTTGAGGCGTTAAAAAAAAGTAATCCGTTCAGTTTATCTGGGGGGCAAAAGAGACGGTTATCGGTAGCGACAATGCTAGTAGGTAAGCAAAAGATATTAATTCTTGATGAACCAACTTTTGGGCAAGATGAAAAAAATGCCTATAAGCTGATGGATAAGTTAGCTGAACTCAATAAACAAGGGATTACGATATTTATGATTACCCATGATCTTGATTTAGTAGAGGAGTATACCAATAAAACTGCGGTTATGGATAATGGAGCGATTGTTTTTAATGGTAAAACATCCGATTTATGGAATAGCCAAGCGATCATTAAGCAAAGCGGGCTAGAGCTGCCGTTTAAAATTAAAGTTATGGCAAAAGATGAAGGTATTTATGCTAAATATGAATAAAATAAACCCAACAGCAAAACTGATATCAAATTTCATAGTTTTAATTGTTTCGGTAATGGTATTTGATCCTAAAACTATGGTTATGATTTTTGTCATAAATGTGTTTTTTGGCGTGATTACGAAATCGTTTAATAAAAAGAACCTGAAAGCGTTAATCCCATTAGCATTTTTCGCCTTAGGGATGTTGTGGATGAATGCTGCTTGGGCTAAGGTTGACAACCCCAATATAATAGGTTGCCTAGGCCCGATTAATTTTACGGATAAAGGTTTGATAGTAGGACTTTCATTATGTTTTAGAGTTTTGACTATCGGAATTTCCTCAATTATTTTTACCGCCAATACGGAGCCTAATGATTTAATTTTAAGTCTGATAAAGCAGTGTCATCTAAGTCCCGGAATTGCTTATGGAATACTTACCGCGTTTAGATTTTTGCCTTCGATGGAAGCTGATTTAGCATTAATTAACGCGGCTCATCGGATTAGAAATGCTAAGAAGAAACAGTGGTATTTAAAAAAGAATCGTTGGTATCGAAATGCAATTCCGCTGTTAGCAACTAATATAAGAAAGGCAGAGCGAGTCGCGCTTGCGATGGAGGCAAGAGGGTTTGAGAATAATATGCAGAGAACCTATTATAAAACTGTTTATTGGAAAAAAACCGATACGATATTTGTATTATTAACTGTGGCGATAGTAATGCTTATTCTTTCCTTTTCCGCTTATCGGGGATGGTTAATTAGTTTTCAACGGTGGCAAGGCTTTTAGAATGGAATTTTCCTGTAAGGAGAAAACCAAGATTATCTTATAACGAGATTTTTCCCATAATCACCGGTAGTCTTGCCCCGGTAACGGCCGGTAAATTATTAGTGTGGCCACTAATTGTTTCATTAGCCAAAATGGCAAAAGCCACCGCTTCTTTAGCATCGCTGGAAAACCCTAAATATTCTTGAGGACAAATAGGGATAGCTGGCAATTCGCGCCGCAGCATCGCCAATAGGGTCGGATTATGGCTGCCGCCCCCGCCGATGATAATTTCATCGATTTTGTGCTGGGGGATGATAAAACGGCGGTAACTGTCAGCAATACTAGTCGCAGAAAAACAGGTCAGGGTAGACACAATATCATCAGACGTTACGCCGCGGGCCCAATATTTTGTCACTATCTCATCAGTGTAAGTATTACCGAATATTTCCCGTCCGGTAGTTCGGGGCGGCTGTTGCTTAAGAAAAGGATGGGCCATTAGTTCAGCTAACATCGGACTAGAAACGGTTCCTCGTGCGGCAATTTCCCCATTTTTATCGTAGTGTTGCTGTCCTTTTGTGAATCTATCGACGCAGGCATCAATCATCATATTTCCGGGACCGGTATCGAAAGCGATGATAGCTTCGGGGCTGCACCCGGCAGGTAGTACCGTGACGTTAGCAATACCGCCGATGTTTTGCAGCAGACGGGTTTTTACCGGGTGACGATATAATAAATATTCTGTATAGGGCACCAGTGGTGCGCCTTGTCCGCCGGCCGCCACATCACGGACCCGGAAATCGGCTACCACCACCGCGCCCGTCTGCGCGGCAATTACTGCTGCTTCGCCAATTTGCAGCGTGCTGATTCCTGGTTGGTGCCAGATTGTTTGACCATGGGAACCGATTAAATCCAAATCGTTAATATCGATGTTATTTTCCTGGCATACGTGGCAAACAGCCTCAGCAAATAGTTGCCCCAAAAAGAAGTTGAGTGAGCATAAGCTGGATACGTTTGATGTCTCCGGGTGGCATGCCGCCAAAATGGCCTGGCGCACCTTCGGCAGGTACTCAATCGTCTTAAAGGCGACTGGTTCTACATGAGTATGGATACCACTGTCGGTGATTTTTACCAGAGCTATATCAATGCCGTCAAGCGATGTGCCTGACATCAGTCCGGCTACCAAGCGCTGTTTTTTATGAATTAGCTGTTGTAGCCGGTCGATATTATTTCTCGTCCCGGTTAAACTCAATAAACTCACACCCTGTCTCGTCGGTTTAATTATGGTGGCAAAGCTTACAAATTATCACCGTTGGTTTGCTTTTTATCGTAATCTTATTGTATTAATGATTTGTAATTTTTATCCAGATAAAGAGCGTGTAAAATGCGTGATTTTTTTTATGATGGGCTGGGTAATGGTTTTTGGTTGGCGGCGATAACGGGGCCCGGCCCGGCGGCTGGGGGCTTGCCGCCACGCTTTGGCTGCTGGCCGCGACTAAGCTCGTCGCCGACAGTGCCGTAGCGCCTGGCATTCGCGTCCGTGCTCAGGCCAGGCTAGAGAGGTCGTCCATGACCTCTCGTACGGAACTGTTACCGGCTCTGTCGCTAAGGCGCGGCCGCAGCCTACGCGGATGGCGGCCAGTCCCCAGCCGCCGGGCCGTGCGTGGTGGATCGGAGAGGGACGGGGCGAAGCTTTATAGTGTCTGTCAGCCAAAAGCATTTAAATAGGAATAAGCTAAAGACCGCTAAGAGCCGATGGCTGGTTAGCGGCCTTTTTGTTTAGCGGCGATAAGGGGGCCAGGCCCAGCGGCTAGGGGCTTGCCGCCATGCTCCGTCTGCTGACCGCGCCTAAGCTTGTCGCCGACAGTGCCGTAGCGCTTGGCATTTGCATCCGTGCTCAGGCCAGGCTCGAGAGGTCGTCCGTGACCTCTCGTACGGAACTGTTACCGGCTCTGTCGCTAAGGCGCGGCCGCAGCCTCCGCGGATGGCAGCCAGTCCCCAGCCGCCGGGCCATGCGTGGTGAATTGGAGAGGTGACGGGTGAAGCCGCGTGACATTATGTGATATATGGATATGGTAGAATCGTTCTCTAGAAGAAATTTTCAAAATAATAATGTTACGATGATAGTTGTCATCGGTAGCAACAAAGGTGAGACGATAAAAGCTTATGACTAAACCATTTATAGAATGTTGGTAGATAATATAATTTTTAGATAATATGGGTTATAATGGAAAAAATAATAAATAAAAAATAATTAATGGGAGAATATAAAATGGAAAATCTCGAGTTCTATTGGAGAAGTCTAATTGTTCCTATAGTTGTATTCGCGCCGAATCTACTATGGTTTTTATTTCCACCAATCAATATACTTGCGGAAGATGAGATAAAAGAGCCAATTGCTCTGACTATTCTTGAGAATATCGGGCGTATCGGTGTAATTATTATTCCTTTGTTTTATCCACTGGTAGTAGATAATGCTACGAGCCAATATTGTTTAATTGCTATGATAGTATTGCTTCTCGTTTATTATGCTGGGTGGTTTCGTTTTGTTTTAAAAGGACGTATTTATGCCAATTGCTTCCTTCCTTTACGATGGATACCAATACCTATTCCGATGGCGGTCTGTCCTGTTATGTATTTTATCTTATCAGCAGTGTTGCTTAAATCAAATCCAATGCTGATAGCGGCTTTAGTTTTGGCAATAGGCCATATTTTAATTAGCTATAGGGAATGTCAGCGAATTAGGAAGAAGCTAAAAGGCCGCTAGTGTGGCCAAATTTTATATTTGCGGGTGGGAGGGGATTTCCGGAGCGGGATTCTTATCCCCAGCCACCGACAGCTATGCTGGCGTTTGTGGCGTAGGATATTATCCGTAGCGGAGGATTTCCCCTCCCACCTAAGGCTTATAGTGGCTGTCAGGCAAAAAAACAGCTAAGAGCGATGGTTGGTTATAGAATGGCCCCGCTCTTAGCTGTGGTTAGTAGTTTTGTAAGGCTCGAAAGCGGATTACCTGCTTTAAAATTCACCCTAAGAAACCTAAATAATGCTAGCTTCGGTAATGAGTGTGGTCAAGTATTTCCCCATACTTCCTCTGAAATTTCTTTTATAAACTTAAGCTTTGCCCACTGTTCTTCCTCTGTCAGGATATTTCCCTCCTCAGTTGAGGCAAAACCACACTGGGGGCTTAAATAAAGTTTATCCAAGTCAACATATTGAGAAGCTTCATGAATTCTCTTTATAGTCTCTTCCTTATTTTCCAGTTCGGGAGTTTTTGAAGTAATCAGTCCCAAAACTACTTTTTTATTGCCGTTTATGTATCTTAGCGGTTCAAAGCCGCCAGCTCTGTCTGAATCATATTCGAGATAATATGCATCGACATTTTGCTTTCCGAACAACACTTCTGCCACTGGTTCATATCCTCCAAAGCTGGCCCATGCAGATCTGTAATTGCCGCGGCAGATATGAGTTGTTATAATCAAATCCTTTGGCCGGTCGTTCAAAACCAAGTTGTTTACCCTTACTTTCTCCGCTTTACGCTGTTCGTCATGGCTTCGGTCCTGATCGAAGGCCTTTGAACGTCCCTCAAAGAATTGCCCCCAGGAACAGTCATCCAATTGGACATTTCGGCAGCCTGCATCATACAAATCCTTTATCACCGTTTTATATGCCTTTACGATGTCCTGTATAAGAGCTTCCTTTTCTGGATAAAACGCTTTTGTATTTTCAAGATTACTTGGCGATACGAGCTGTAGAAGGAACTGTGTTGGTGAAGGAATTGTTTGACGAACTACGATGTCCTTGGCCGCGATCTTTTTGACATATTTAAAATGCTCGATGAAGGGATGGCTTTCTCCACTAATCTTTCCGGTAAGCAGGACGGACTCTCCTCTTAGGTTAATGCCTTTAAAGGAATGACTTTCCTGACTTTCTATTTTTCTAGTTCCTTGAAGGCCCCAATAAAAATCAAGGTTCCACCAGCTTCTTCGAAATTCTCCGTCGGTAGCCACCTTTAAACCGATATTTTTTTGTTTCTCAACTAGTTCTTTGATTGACTCATCTTCCACCGACTTTAATTCTTCGGCTGTAATTTCTCCTTTGGCAAATTTGCTTCTCGCCGATTTTAATTTTTCAGGTCTTAAAAAGCTCCCCACAATATCAAACCGAAACGGGACTGTGTTTACTATACTCATTTTTTCTCTCCTCGCTGTCTATTTAAATTTAATTGGTATTCAAATCATAAATCGATGCGCAATAAAAAAAGAGGCGCAAAGGATTAATATCCCTCACGCCTCTGGCTTTCCAGTCAGCATTGATTTTTATCATATTACCACACCTGTTGACAAGCGTCAACTGCATATTTATTTACATAAATGGGAAATGGTTCTCTTTCCCTTGACGATTGTAGTAACGTGTGATAGTATAAGCAAAATTGATGCTGACTGGAAAGCCAGAGGCATAAAGGATTAAAATCCTTTATGCCTCTGGCTTTGTTTAATGGAACAGCATGAACAGTTTCCGAGTTATGAGTCATAAAAAGGTCTGTGGGGTTGGAGTTTTTACACAGTAATACAAAGCAATAAATAGGGGGGGAATAGAAATGGAAAATAAAGGAGTTAAAAAATTATTGGTACTTATTAGTATTACGGTGGCAGTTTTGATGGCTGCCGGATGCGCTTCCAATAGTGCTACACAAAATAACGGAAGTGCGTCAAAAAAGAAAATTATTGTGGCAACAGGGGGGGAACCTAAGCCTTTTTCATATGTGGATGAAAAAAATGAAATCACCGGATATGATATTGAGATTGTTAAAGCCATTTTTGCTAAGTTACCACAATACGAAGTCTCCTTTGAGAAAACAGAATTTACGTCTATTTTTGCTGGATTAGATTCTGATCGTTATCAGATAGGCGCGAATAACTTTGCGATGAATAAGGAACGAAAGGAAAAATATATCTATTCAAATCCAATTTTTAAAAATCAATTTGTTATTGCGGTAGCGGCTAATAACACTAGTATACATTCGTTTAGTGATCTTCCAGGGAAAAGATCAGAAGTAAATGCCGGAACCAATTATACAACTGCTCTTGAAAAATATAATAAGGAACACGTCGATAAACCTGTGCTGCTCAGTTATACAGAAGCGGATTTAGTACCTATTTTACAAAATGTAGAAAGCGGAAAGTTTGACTTCCAATTGATTGATGCGGCCATCCTTGAGAAATATATTAATGAATATGGATTAAAATTAAAAACGATCCCTTTAACAAAAGAGGCATCGGATTTAATTTCTAGTACTCCTTATAGCTATCTATTAATAAATAAAGGGCCAAATGGTGAACAGTTGACCAACGATATCAATACAGTATTGGCAGAGTTGATTAAAGATGGTACTATTACAGCCATTAGCCAGAAATACTTTCGGGCAGATCATGCCCCTAAATAAGGGTTACAAGAAAAAAATGTGCTTCTTAATATTTTAGGAGGGATAAATAATGCCAGAAGTTGCACTGTATGAAGGCATTGAGTTGTTTGAGCGAACCTTTAAGCAGCAGATTCAGAGCAATGGCGAGATCAAAACCCAGGAAAACTTGTTTATAAAAAAATTTGGCGACGCTCCTGGTGAGTGGCCAGTAGTACCAGACAGGTACCGGTTAATCTGGATGCCCGGCTGTCCTCACGCGCATAAAGTGGTGATTACCAGAAAGCTGCTTGGTCTTGAGGATGTAATCAGTCTAGGGACAACAGGCATTTTCCGTACGCCGAAGGGCTGGGTTTTTAGTGAAGATCCGAGGGAAGTGGATCCTGTACTTGGCATCCATTACTTGCACGATGTGTATATAAAAGAAAACTCGGATTACGTTGGGAGATCCACGGTCCCAATCATTGTGGATACCGTTACCGGTAAAGGTGTAAACAACGACCATTTTTGGTTGTCAATTTACTTAAATAAGGACTGGAAGAAATATCATAAGAAAGGGGCGCCAGATTTATACCCCATTGAATTGAAAGAGCAAATCGATAAGTTGAATAATTTTATATATGAACGGATCAATGTAGGTGTTTATAATTGCGGATTTGCGCGTTCGCAGGCTGCTTATGAGAAGGCCTATGACAGGTTCTTTGAAGCGATGGATTTTATTGATCTGCATCTTGCGGATAAACGGTTTTTGTTTGGAGATTTTATCACTGATTCTGATGTCCGCTTATATCCTTCGCTTGCGCGTTTTCAGGTTACCTATTATCAAGTTTTCAGAGCCAACAGGAATAGGCTGGAGGAATTCAAAAACTTGTGGCCATACGCCAGGGATTTGTACCAAACGTCAGGATTCAAAGAAACCACACATTTTGAATTGATAAAAAAACACTATCAAGTATCTCCTCATTTGAGGCCACTTTGGGGGAATGTATATGGTTTGGTATCCAAGGGACCTGACCTGAGTGGGTGGGTATTGCCGCATGATAGAGAAAAACTATCAAAGCATGGTTTGCAAAAATTCTTGATACATGAATAATACAAAAAAGTAATGTACTAAAAAATATAAAGGAGCATTAATATGTCTATGATAAAAGTAAACAGCGCAATTGAGCTTATTGGCAAAACACCATTGGTTAAATTGAACAGATTGGTTCCAAACGATGCGGCGGATGTTTATGTAAAGCTTGAAAGCTTCAATGTAGGCGGAAGCATTAAAGACAGGATCGCATTAAACATGATTGAAAAAGCTGAGAAAGCAGGACATATAACGCCAGGAAAGACTACTTTGGTTGAAGCAACAAGCGGCAATACCGGAATAGGACTTGCGCTTGTCGCTGCTATTAAAGGGTATCGCTTAGTTATTGTTATGAGTGAAAAAGCCAGCGTGGAACGAAGAAAGCTATTAAGAGCGTATGGTGCCGAATTGGTGTTGGTCCCTGCTTCACCGGAGGGAATTAAAGCCGATTTAGCAAAGCTTGAAGAATTGGTTAGAGACTTTGGTTATTTCCCATTGAGACAGTTTGAAAATGAGCACAATCCTGAGACACATAAAGAAACAACGGGTCCAGAAATAGTAGAAGCGCTAGATGGAAAAGTACCTGATGCTTTTGTCGCAGGTATAGGGACAGGTGGTACTATAACCGGTACTGGTGAGTATCTGAAGTCAATTGATCCCGGCGTTAAGATAATTGCGGTAGAACCTGCGTCTTCGCCTGTACTTAATGGCGGGAAGCCGGGACCGCATGCAATTCAGGGAATTGGATCTGGAATTATCCCCAAGGTGTTGAATACTTCAATTTATGATGAAGTGATTGATATTACTGATGAAGCGGCAACAGATACTGCGAGGGAATTGGCGGTTAAAGAAGGACTTTTGTTAGGCTATTCATCGGGAGCTGCTGTAAATGCAGCAATTAAAGCAGCAATAAAACTGGGCGCCGGAAAAACAGTAGTTGTCATCGCGCCGGATACAGGTGAGCGTTATTTGTCCATGCCTGTCTTTAACTTCGGATATTGATGCCAAAAACAAAATTCTCGAAATCAAGCAATTAATTATATGTAAACTGCAAGAACCAATGAAAAATAAAATATAATATATTATTTTCCTAAAAATAAAAAGATGGGCAAACTTATCGAAAGGTAAGGTTGCAAAGCCATGGGTCTAAGGCAGCAAACTCCATTTGCTGCTAGGCTTGCAGTTTGCCTGGTGTGGACACAGGTACCCTTTGTAAGGCCAGTTGACTTATAGTGGCTGCTAGAAGAAAGCATTTAAATAGGAATAAGCTAAAAACCGCTAAGATGGAGGGCTGGTTAACGGTTTTTTGTTTGGCGGCAATAACAGGGCCAGGCCCAGCGGCTGGGGGCTTACTGCCAGTGCTACGGCTGCTGGCCGCGCCTAAGCTTGTCGCCGACAGTGCCGTAGCGCTTGGCATTCGCGTCCGTGCTCAGGCCAGGCTCGAGAGGTCGTCCGTGACCTCTCGTACGGAACTGTTACCGGCTTCTTCGCTAAGGCGCGGCCGCAGCCTCCGCGGATGGCGGACGCCCCCAGCCGCCGGGCCGGGCGTGGTGGATAGGAGCGGGACGGGGGGAATAGCGAGAAGCCAAAAGACTGCTAGTGTGGCCAAATTTTATATTTGCGGGTGGGAGGAATTCCCCTCCCACCAGTTACTTATAGTGGCTGCCAGCCAAAAGCAGCTAAATGGCAATAGGTAAAAAACCGCTAAGAGCGTGGTCGGCTTAGCGGTTTTTTTGTTTTTGGCGGCGATAATGGGGCCGGCGCGGTGGTTGGGGCTTGGGTGATGGAACTTGGCGTAACGCTTAATAAAATTAATCCTTGACTATATAGTTTACCAGGTATACATTATAAGTGAAGGATGTTCAATTTTATCAGTTTGAAAAGGATAAATAAAATGTGTAATCAAAGTGAAATTATAGTTGAGATTATGATGCGGATTATTAATAAAGCATCTTCAGCGATGGCAGAACCGCATAATTTTGGAACTGATGAGGTGTTATATGCTTCTGAACTCCACATGTTGGATGTTATCGGCAAAAACCCAGGGATTAATGTTACTGAGATTGCTGAGAAGCTGGGGATAACTAAAGGTGCTGTGCCTAAAATTATCCGCAAGCTCGTGGATAAAGATTTGATTTTTCGTTATCAGACGAAGGATAATAAAAAAATCGTCAAATTTAAGTTGACTGATAAAGGGCGTATTGCTTTTCAAGGGCATATTGAATTTCACCAAAAGTTTGACAGTGGCATTATCAAAAAGTTTAATTCTTTAAGCAAAACGGAACTTCTTTTTTTTAAGGATACTTTGTCTGAAATTGAGCAATATATTGATAGTTTGAAGCAAGGTCATTAAAATCCCGTCGTTATGTTTACCTGGTAAACATCTAACTATTAATGAAGGACAGGTTGGCCTATGGTTCTTCAAACTAAGGAGGAAGTTCGATGAAACACAGTCACAGATGTTTGTCTGGGTTGCTATTTTTGCTGCTGCTGTTTGGTTTTCAAGCAGTGTCAGCCGCGCCGCTTGAGTTATCGTTGGAGGCTAGTATTAGGATGGCGCTACAAACAAATCCCGTGCTAAAGATGGCGGAAGCGGGAAAAGAGAAGTCAGTATGGAAAGAAAAAGAGGCAAGGGCCGAGAAAAGTTTGAGCATAGAATTTGCCCACACTACGCTTCGTTCTGATGTACCACAATCTTATGTAGCAGCTTTAGCTCCGGTGTCTCCTTATAGTTACTTTAAAAACCAAATTAATGCCTCTATTCCAATTTATTCTGGGGGAAAATTGGAAAGTTGTATTGAGCAGGCTGATTTGAAACAGAGGATAGCTGAACTCCAGATTGAGGGGAGAAAAGAGCAATTGAAGCTGGAGGTAACAACAGCCTATTATGAGATACTGCAAGCGCGCAATTTACTCGAAGTGGCTACCCGTTCGGTACGTGATTTTACTGACCATTTGCAAAGTGTGCAAAAACAATATGACACGGGGACGGTGGCGCTGCCCGATGTATTACAAACCAAAGTGCGCTTGGCAAATGCTCAGGACAACTTTATCAAGGCTAGAAACAATTATGATCAGTCTATTTACCATTTCAATACGATAATTGGGTTGCCGATACATAGCGAAATTGTTTTAGTTGATAACCTTACTTATCAATCATATACGCAGTCGTTAGATAGTTGCATTAACGATGCGTTGCTGCATAGACCGGATATGGAAGAAGACAAAACTGTAGTTGAGCTTACTCAAGAACAGGTCAGAGGTGTTCAAAGCGGCAAACGTCCTACGATGAGTTTGAATGTTACAAATTATTGGGATGATACAAAGTTTAGCGGTACTAAAAATAGTAAGTGGGCAACGAGTCTAACGGCAAAATGGAATGTTTTTGATTCGGGGCTAACTGAGGCCAAGCTCAAACAAGCTAGATACGAGATGATTTCAGCCAGGGAACAAGCCCGGCAAACGAGGGATACTATTACGTTAGAAGTTAGCCAGTCTTATCAGAATATGCAAGAGGCGGAAAAACGAATTGAGACTAATACAGTTGCCGTAGAGCAGGGGGAAGTCGATTTTCGTTTAGCCAAGGAACGGTATGAAACTGGATTTGGTACGAATCTTGATGTCATTGATGCGGAATTGGCCCTAATACAAGCAAAAACAAATTATGCTCAGGCGCAATATGATTACCATATTGCCAAAGCGCAACTAGATAAAGCGATGGGGGTAAGTGTCGAGTAATAGATTTTTTCTTTGAAGGATACGGAGGGGTAAGCTATGGCGGAAAACCAAAAGCCTAATAGACGTAATTTGATTATTTTTATCGGAATTTTATTTTTGGTGGTTGGTGTTGTGGGTGGCGGCTGGTGGTGGTATCAGTCGACAAAGCTTGTTAGTACTGATGACGCCAGGGTCAGCGGCACTATTGTTAATGTCAGTCCGAAGATATCCGGGCGGATTGCCGAGGTTCTGGTAAAGGACGGCGATACGGTAAAGGCCGGACAGTTATTGGCTAAGCTTGACAGTGGGGATGCGGCTGTTCAAAGAAAGCAGGCCGAAGCGGCGTTGGAGGTGGCAAAGGCTAAATATGACGCGGTATTGGCTGGGCCACGGGCTCAGGAAATCGGCCAGGCGCGGGCTGGGGTTGATCAGTCGCAGGCTACCGCTGATCAAGCGCGGGCCAGTTTGAATAATGCGGAAAAAACTTATCAGCGAGTGAGTAAGTTGTATGAGGACGGCGTCATCAGTGCTACGCAGAAGGATAATGCAGAGGCCGCTTTTTTGATGGCGAAGCAAGGCTGGAAAGCCGCTTGTGAAGCCACCAGCAGCGCCGATGAAAAATTGGACTTGGTTGTAGCGGGTTCGCGCGAAGAAGAGGTTCGTGCGGCTCAGGCCCAGGTAAAGCAAGCGGAAGCTACGCTGGAGGCAGCCAATTTGAATAATGAATATACGGATATTATTTCGCCGGTAGATGGGGTAATTGCGCTAAAAAATATTAATGCGGGTGAGGTTGTCACTGTCGGCGAGACGTTATTTTCAGTAGTAGACAGTAATGAGCTTTGGTTGAATGCTCGGATTGAAGAAACTAAAATCGGCAAAATCAAACTGGGGCAACAAGTTAACTATACGATTGATGGTTATCCGGGGCTAACTTTTAGCGGTAAGATTTATGAAATTGGTATCGCCACTAATTCAACGTTTGCGCTGGTTCCAACTGAGAATACTTCGGGTAGTTTTACAAAAGTGACGCAGCGGATACCGATAAAGATAACTTTACCGGAGCGTGGCGGTAATATTGTTTTTCGTCCGGGCATGCAGGCTTTGATTGATATTCAGCTGCAGTAGGAGGAGAAAAATATGATATTTCCGCGCTTAGCAATAAAGAATGAACATTATAAATGGGTGGCGCTTGGAGTTACGCTCATCGGCGGCTTTATGAGCACTCTGGATACAAGTATTATTAATGTTGCTCTGCCTAAAATGATGGCCGCTTTTGCGGTGGGAACGGATGATGCTCAATGGATTTTGACTGCGTATATGTTGGTTATGGGGGTTCTCCAGCCGACTACGGGGTATTTATGTAATGCGTTTGGTACCCGGCGAATGTATTTACTTAGTTTGTTTGTTTTTACGCTGGGGTCGTTGTTATGCAGTTTAGCTTGGAGTAATAATAGCATGATATTATTCCGAATTATTCAAGCGCTTGGCGGGGGGCTGATTCTCCCAACTAGTATGTCGATTGTGCTGCAGGAGTTCCCGGTAGTGGAGCGTAATTTGGCGATGGGATTATGGGGAATCTGTATCGCTGTTGCTCCAGCGGTCGGCCCGACTTTAGGTGGTTATCTAATTGATGAATGGAGCTGGCACTATATTTTTACGATTAATGTGCCGATTGGGTTGCTGGGATATTTATTGGCGTCGCTTTCTCTGAGAGAAAGCAAAATTATGGCTAATAATAAGTTTGATTTAGTGGGGTTTGTTTTTTGTTCAACGGGGCTGTTTTGTTTGCTGCTGGCATTGAGTAAAGGGGTAGAGAAAGGCTGGGATTCTTTCTACATCGTAAGTTTGCTGTATATTGCGGTTGCGACTTTGACTCTTTTTGTGCTGATTGAATTAAACCGGGATAGTCCCTTATTGGATTTATCATTATTCGGGGACTGGAATTTTGTTTTGGGCAATATTTTTAGTTTTATTAATTACACGATATTATTAGGAAGTTTATTTTTACTCCCACTTTTTTTTCAGAATATACTTGGTTATACAGCTTTGCAAACGGGTTTATTATTATTGCCGGCCGGTATGGTTTCGGCAGTGTTTATGTTATTGGGAGCAAAAATAGCTGATAAAATCGGTACGAAGCCGGTGGTGATAGCCGCATCATTATTTGCACTGGGGGGGACATTTCCGTTGATGGTTATAGATCTTAATACAAGGCCAGAGTTTGTCCTTTTTATTCAAATATTCCGGGGCATTTTTGTCGGCGCGACGATTATCACGGTTACTGTTTTGAGTTTGAGTCGTGTTCCTCGCGAGAAAATCAGTCAGGCTTCGGCGATTAATAATACGGTGAGGCAGGTTAGCGGGTCTTTTGGTATTGCCGTATTATCGACGGTATTGCAAGACCGGCAGATTTATCATCTGGACAATATTGCGTCTCATATTAATATTGCCTCAAAGTCAACGGGTGATTTGCTTAGCTATGGAAAGCATTTGTTTATGCAGCAAGGCAGCACCGAGGTTGTAGCCCATCAGCAGACTTTGGTAATGATCAATGGCTTGGTTAAAAAGCAGATGACGATATTTTCTTTTGATGATGCATTTTTGGTCTTAGGGATATTTGCAGTGTTGTGTTTAATAGTAGCTTTCTTGTTGCGAGGAACTCCGATAATTAGAGACAAAACTACTTGAAAGGAGAGAGGGGAAAAACCGCTAAGAGTTTAGGCTGTTTAGCGGTTTTGTGTTTGGCGGCGATAAGGGGGCCTGGCCCGGTGGCTGGGGGCTTTGGTGGTGGATCTGGGAGTGTGAAAATTGATTAACTATTTTCAAGCAAATCTTCAATAGTAAACGTGTCTAGAGTATCTTGAAATTGAGTTTCAGCTTTAGATATTATTAATGAGATTATTTGTTCGGATCCAGTTTGTGGGACAGAAAAAGGATTAATAGTTTGAGTTTTTATCATTGTACGATAGACTTCTCCCACGGTAATATCTGCCGCGGGCTTACTCATGTTGTATCCACCATATCGTCCGCTATGACTAAAAACAAGTCCGCCATTTGATAAACGAACTAATATTTTTCGCACAAAGGTAGGGTCTGCGCCTAATTTTTGTGCTAAATAAGTACTTTTTAATAGATTATCATGTGATTTGCTAAGCAAAACTAGAACTCGTAAGGCAACATGAAACCAACTAGGTCCTAAGTCTCCTGATTGAATGATAAGTTGCATAAAATACCTCCTATATTAATATAGCAGGATTGCTGTTGACAGTAAATTGAATAGACACTACAATATTAATTGTGAATATATATTCACAATTAATATTGTAGTGTCTATAGGGGGCTTATTTATGGAGATGGATTCTAAAGTTCATCTAGAGTTGAAAAAATTTTTTTCAGTAATGCCTAAAATGAATTTGAGTGATACAGATGCTTTAGAAAATGCCCGTAAGTTATCAAAAGAATGGGTAAAGACTCTACCTAAAGATTCATCCGATGATGTTCTTACACTAGATAAAATTATACCTGGTCCTACTAATTCGCCGGAGGTATCAGTAAGAGTTTTTTACCCAAAAGAAAGGCAAGAAAGATTGCCGGCTGTGTTATGGATACATGGTGGGGGATATATTCTTGGCTGCCTGGATTTGGAAAATTCTATATGTAAAAGTATGGTTAGGGAAGGAAACTGTGTGGTCGTAGCGGTTGATTATCGTCTCGCGCCAGAAAACCCATTTCCTGCAGGTTTAGAGGATTGCTATGCAGCTTTACTATGGATAGCAAATTCATCAGAGTCTCTTGGTATTGACGTTGGACGAATTGCGGTAGCAGGTGCTAGTGCAGGTGGAGGATTAACAGCAGCATTAGCTCTACTAGCGCGTGATAGAAGTGGTCCCACCATATTGTTCCAAATGCCTTTATATCCAATGATTGATGATCGGAATATAACACCATCTAGTTATGAGATTACAGACGACAGAGCATGGAATCGAAATACAAATATGAAAGCATGGGAAATGTATTTAGGACCTAATTTGTTTAATGTTTCACCCTATGCTGCTCCGGCGCGAGCAGGCAATTTATCTGGATTACCCCCTGTTTATACATGCGTGGGAGAAGTAGATTTATTTAGGGATGAAATTATTGAATATGTAGCAAAGTTACTACAAGCTGGTGTTCCTACGGAGTTTCATATTTATCCGGGATGTTTTCATGCTTGTGAGATAGTAGTACCTGATGCTGAAATAAGTAAACGGGTGTTTAATGAATATTTAAGGGCTTTAGCTAGAGCTTTACACTATTAAGTTAGTCCTTTTAGGGTGAGTTTTTATATAATGGTTTCTTATGGGATGGTGTCATAGTTCTTTGATTTTTTTACAAAGATACTCAGTTGAAACCGTTAAGAGCGAGGGCTGGTTAGCAATTTTTTGGTTGGCGGCGATAAGGGGGCCAGGCCCAGCGGCTACTTAATTTTTCATTTCTATTTGTTTGAAATTCGGATATACTGAATGTAAGAAATTAACCCAATGGAGGTCGTTATAAATATGGCAGTAGGCCGTATGGAGGTTCGGAAGCGAAACCAAGTGACTTTGCCAAAGGAGCTTACAAAAGCATTAGCAATAAATGAAGGCGATATTTTAGAATACACCATTGAGGATGGAAAAATTATCATCATCCCTAAAACACTGGTGCCGAAGGAGCAAGCCTGGTATTGGTCAAAAGAATGGCAAGCTGCGGAAAAGGAAGTTAGCCAGGAAATAGTGAAAAAAGGCCATGGTAAAGCTTATTCAGCAGAGGAACTCCTAGGGGAAATCAAAAATGCCTCAAATTAGCCGCAGTGACAAATTCATAAAAGAGTTACCGGAGCTAATCCGTAAAGGGGCCTTAAAGGTTGAACAGGTCGAAAAGTTCTTGAGACTTATTGCTGAGAACCCACGGCATCCCTCGTTGAGAGTTAAGAAGATCCAAGGAACCTTAGATATCTTCGAAGCGTCAGTGAACATGAGCGTTAGGATCACTTTCCAATTTGTTAAGCCTGACACTGTCTACTTGAGGAATATCGGTGAACATGATATGACTTTAAAAAAATACTAAGAGATAATGGAACGCTTAGATTTGCGGGTGGTTTTTTGGTTGGCGGCGATAAGGGGGCCAGGCGCGGCGGCTGGGACTAAGCTCGTCGCCGACAGTGCCGTATCGTCTGGCATTCGCGTACGGAACTGTTACCGGCTTCTTCGCTAAGGCGCGGCCGCAGTCTCCGCGGATGACGGCCAGCTCCCAGCCGCCGGGCCGTGCGTGGTGGAGCGGAGCGGGACGGGGACGAGGTGAAGCTTTATAGTGACTGCCAGCCAAAAGCATTTAAATAGGAATAGGCTAAAAACCGCTAAGAGCGAGGGCTGGTTAGCGGTTTTTTTGTTGGTGGCGATAAGGGGGCCAGGTCCGGCGGATAAAATTTGCTTTAATATCTTTACGAGTAATACTATGAATTACGGAATTAATTGACAAAAGTAGTTTTAGTATATAAAATTAGTTTGAATATCAAACAATATGATAGTCAAAGGAGTTGTTAGTTATGAATTATTTGGATGAATTAACTCAAGAATTGTTTACTTTTTTTAATGGCTTTTCTTCGTGGGAAAACTCAGTGATAAAAACGAGTGACTTGACTGTTGCGGAAGCCCACGCCATTGAAGTATTGGGCAAGCATGGTCAAATAAATATGAAAAGTCTGGCTCAATACTTGGGGGTAACTACAGGTACAACTACGGTTACGGTTGATAGATTGGAAAAGAAAGAATATGCCACACGGGAATCGATCAAGGAGGATCGGCGTGTCCACTTAATTACTTTGACTGAAAAAGGTCAGCGGGCCTTTGCCGAACATCACCAGTATCATTACAATTTAACCGACCAAATTCTTGCGGTTCTTTCCAGTGAAGAAAATGAACAATTACTAAAAATACTAAAAAAAATTAATGAGGAGGCTTTTTAGGGATGGGGAATAAGGAGAAGATGATTAGGCAAAATGAGGTGGGTTGCATAGAGCAAGGGGGAGAAGAAAAACAACCTGACGGCGTGGAACATGGCGCAGGAAGTCATAGGCAAGATTATTTAGTAATCGTTGCTACATCCGTTTTATTAATTAGCTATTGGTTTGAATGGTTGCCGACGATTTTTGGAGTTAATGTAGCGCTTATTGCAGCGATAATTGGTGGATTACCGATTGTAAAAGAAGCAGTTACAGCCATTTATAAGCGGGGGGACACTAAGGTTGGTTTGTTGGTAAGTATCGCAATTATTGCTGCTATCGCTATTGGCGAATATTTCGCAGCAGCTGAAGTTGCGCTTATCATGACTATCGGAGAAATGTTGGAGCACATTACCTTAGAGAAATCAAACACTGCCTTAAAAAAACTTGCTGAATTAGCTCCTTTAAAGGCCCGAATTTTAGCTGACGGAAACGAACGAGAAATTTTTGCCGAATTAGTAAAACCAGGGGATAGATTATTAGTAAAACCAGGAGAAAAAATTCCGGTGGATGGACTGGTTGTAGCGGGCTACGCGACGGTTGATCAGGCTACGATAACGGGTGAGTCTATTCCCGTTGAATGCCGTAACGGTGCTGGTGTTTTTGGTGGAACCATAGTAACTATGGGGAGTATTGAAATGGTAGCAACAAAGGTTGGCCAAGATACGGCATTAGGCAATATTATTAAGATGGTTAAAGAAGCCCAAACAAGTAAGGCCCCTAGTGCTCGAATTATTGATCGCTGGGCATTTTGGTTTGTACCATTAAGCTTGACGATTGCGGTATTAGTTTACTTAGCCACGGGAGATATTGTAAGGGGTGTGACCATTTTAATTGTTTTTTGCCCCTGCGCTATGTTATTGAGTACTCCCACCGCGGTAGCTGCTGCTATTGGGGCTTCTGCTCGCCGCGGAATTTTGATTAAGGGTGGCGAGATATTAGAAAGGGTAGGTTCGCTAGACACGGTTTTATTTGATAAAACGGGTACGATTACGTTGGGAAAACCGTCGCTGAAAGACATTCGCTGTTATAATGGCTGGCAAAAAAATGAGTTATTAGCAATCGCAGCCGGGATAGAAAAGCGTTCAGAGCATCACTTAGCAAAAGCAATCATTCAGGCGGCAGATAATGAGCATATATCCTTTATTGAGCCGACATGCTGGGAACCGGTCATTGGGCAAGGCATAGCAGCGGAGAAAGAGGGTAACTGTTTCTTATTAGGGAATCAAGCGTTAATGGAAAATAAGCAGGTAGCGCTTAAGCAAGAACAACAAGAATATTGTCTCGAAAGTCAAAAATCAGGTAAAACGGTTGTTTTCATCGCGGTTAATGGTGTCATTGTAGGGATTATAACGATAGAAGATCCCATCCGTGAAGAGTCTAAGGTTGCAATTGAGGCTTTGACTTATGAAAGAATTAAGCAAGTAGTGCTGTTGACTGGGGATGCGGCAGCCGTAGGAAATGCGATTGGCGCGCAAGTTAATATTTCGATGGTACATGGTGATTTATTGCCGGCGGATAAGGTGAAATATGTTGAAACTTATCAACGATCAGGGTTAAAAGTAGCAATGATCGGTGATGGAATCAATGATGCTCCAGCTTTAGCAAAGGCAGATATCGGAATTGCGATGGGATACTCCGGAACCGATATAGCTATTGAAGCAGCTGATATTGTTTTATTGTCTGATGACTTGAAAAAGATACCGGAAACCATACATAAGAGTCGAAAGGCAATCCGTACTATTTGGCAAAATATTGTGATAGCAAATGTAATTAATCTTGTCGCGATTATTTTCGCTGCCGGTGGTTTGTTAGGACCGGTTGCCGCTGCAATTGTGCATAATGTTGGAGCAATTATAGTGGTGTTGAATTCCGCACGGTTATTACGCCAGGCTTGATATTGACCTATCAGGGAAGTTGAAGATAACTTTCCTAATTAATTCTTGACAAATAAGGGAATAATGTTTATGATTTAAATGATAATGATTCCCAATATCACAAAGACTAGCGCTGGATCGATGTTATTTAAGGGTAAGATAGAGTTTAAACATGAACCTTGGCGTACTTGTAAGGGGAAATTAGTATCTCATATTATTGAGAATGAATACCATTATCAAAAGAACAAAGGAGTTGAAGGTATGGTTATAACATTAAATCAATTGAAACCCGGCGAAGTTGGGGTTGTTGCTAGGGTTACTGGTAATGGCTCGATCAAAAGCCGCATTATTGATATGGGAATTGTAGCCGGGAGTAAAATTTATGTGCAGAAGTATGCTCCCTTGGGTGATCCGATGGAAATTAAGGTTAAGAATTTCAACCTATCTTTACGTAAGGCTGAGGCTGCGATTATTGAAGTAGAAGTTGATTGAATTTTTTATTGAAGGAGGTTATTAAATGGCTACTAAAGATTTAACGGTGGCGTTAGCGGGAAATCCAAATTCCGGCAAGACCACAATTTTCAACAATATTACGGGGGCACGTCAGCATGTAGGCAATTATCCTGGGGTGACTGTAGAAAAACGGGAGGGGTACCGCAAATTTGATGATAAAGAATTTTTGATAGTTGATTTGCCTGGTACTTATAGTTTGACGGCACATGCGTTAGACGAATTGGTGGCGCGTAATGTTATCCTGAATGATCGGCCGGATATTATTGTTAATATTCTTGACGCCTCTAATCTGGAAAGAAATTTGTATTTGGCGGTGCAGTTACTGGAACTTGAGCGGCCGGTCGTACTGGCCTTAAATATGGCTGATATGGCCGAAAAACGAGGCCAAAAAATAAATGATCGAGTTTTAAGTGATAAGTTAAGGGTTGCGGTAGTCCGGACGGTTGGTAACAAAAATTGGGGTACTAATGACCTGCTGCAAGTAGTTGCAGATACTGCGAATGAGGAAAAACAGCAGGTGTTCACGATTGATTATGGACCGGAAATTGAGACAAAGATTAGCCAAGTAATGGATGCGCTGACGGGACTTACCGAAGTTACTTATCCACTACGCTGGTTGGCAATTAAGTTGTTGGAAGACGATAAGGAAGTGACCGACAAAATTAAGCTTGTTTCGGGTGGTGCCAGAATTTTGGTTTTGGCCGGAGCAGCTCGGGCCGAGCTGAAGAGTTTCTTTGGTGAGGAACTGGACCTTGTATTTGCGGAACGGCGTTATTATTTTGTTGGTGAGCTTTATCGGGAAGTGGTTGTGGCAAAAGATGAGCTTGCCCAAACAACTTCGGACAAGTTTGATAAGTTGTTGACTAACCGGATCTTGGGGTTGCCGATTTTCTTAGGGGTCATGTGGTTGTTATTTAATTTTGTGTTTACGCTTGGTGCTTATCCGCAGGACTGGCTTGCCGATGGAACTAAATGGTTGGGCGATTTGATTAGTTCACAGTTGGCTGACGGCGATTTAAAGTCACTATTAGTTGATGGGATTATTGGTGGGGTTGGTACGGTAATTAGTTTTTTACCGCAGATTTTGCTCTTGTTTTTAGGAATTGCGTTATTGGAAGATACCGGCTATATGGCGCGGGCGGCTTTTGTTATGGATCGGGCGATGCGGGCCATTGGCCTCCATGGTAAAGCATTTATTCCGCTACTATTGGGATTTGGCTGTAACATACCGTCGATAATGGGAACTCGTACGTTAGAAAATCCGCGGGACCGGATGGTTACTATTTTGGTAGCACCGCTGATGAGTTGCAGTGCGCGGCTGCCTATTTACACCGTATTGACAGCGGCGTTCTTTTCCGAAAGCTATGCAGGTACGGTAATGTTTTCCCTCTATTTATTGGGAATTGTATTGGCTATTATTATGGCCTGGATATTTCGAAAGTTTTTATTTCCGGGTGAGAGTGAACCGTTTACGATGGAGATGCCGCCGTATCATCTTCCGACCTGGCGCAGTATTGTGACTCATATGTGGGAACGCGGCGGCTTATATTTGAGAAAAGCGGGTACGGTTATTTTAGCGGTTTCGATACTGGTTTGGTTTTTTATTAGTTATCCCAATGATATTTCTTACAGTAAGAATTTTGACGATATGAAAGCTGTAAATCAAGCGTCTTTTAAGGCCCAGGTAACGGAAACGGTTCTGGCACCGTTGGCTTTGGCGAATTTGGAAGATAACCAGAAATTGACAGCTCTAATCACTGGGATAAGTGAGGTTAAAGCGGCTGCCGATAAGGCGGAGGCGGATTCAGCTACAGCTATAGATGATGGAGCTGTTACTAAAACCGGCAGCGAAGCTAGCGGCAATGAGGAAAAGGATGCCGGCGTTGAGGAAGCTGCCAGTAACGATGCTGAAGAGGATAATCCACAACTTATTGAATTGCAACAAACCAATCCAACGCTCTATCCTTATGCAATGAAGTACTGGCAATTAGAGGATGAGCGAAAAACGGCAGAAGACACTTTGGATAAGGAAAAAGCAGCTGAAAAACTGGCTGGCAGTTACGCGGGGCAGTTTGGGCACTTTATTGAACCGGCAATTAGGCCGCTGGGGTTTGATTGGAAAATGGGAGTAAGTTTATTTGCTGGGTTTACGGCAAAAGAAGTTGTGGTTAGTACGATGGGGACTTTATATAGTATGGGGCAAGTTGAAGATGACACCCAAGAATTGCAGACGGCCCTGGTTGCAGATCCTGTTTTTAGTCCGTTGATTGCCTATGTATTTATGGTATTTTCGCTGATTTATACTCCCTGCGTGGCGGCTATGGCTGTTGTGCGCCGGGAAACAAATTCGTGGAAATGGACGGGCTTTACTATTTTGTACTCGGTGGCGTTAGCCTGGGTTGTTTCGTTTGGCGTATATCAGTTAGGTATGTTGCTGGGATATTAAAAACAGTCATTTACTGAATCGCTGTTTATTGATGTAGGTATGGGTTGGGGCGTAAAGGTAGGAGATATTTATGATAGTCAAGCTTCGGTTGTCCTTCTTAATGCTGGTACTCATTCCGCAAGTGATTATATTTGCCATGGCGCATAATTCTCTTCTGGCTTCTGACCAATTGTTTAGTCAAATCGAAGCCTTATCATTGATGAGTGCCTTGCTTTTAGCCCTGACTATGCCTGGTCTATTAGTAGACTGGTTAATCGGAAAACCATTAGGACGAATGCGGCAGTTTTGTACTTTGGTAAAGCAGGGGGATTATCAGTCGCGCTTGGTATTAGCCAATCAATCCCGCGACAAAGAAGATGAGGATGATATTACGCTTCTTATGCGGGATATGAATTGGATGGCTCGGCAGATTGAAATTAGAGAAACTGATCTTCAACAGGCGATTAAAGAATTGAAAGAATCTCGCCAGCAAATGCAGCAAATGGCGCTGACAGATCCATTAACTTCTATCGCTAACCGGCGTTGTTTCTTTAATACTTTGGCGCAGCAGGTTGAAGCTCTAAGGTGCAAATGTCATCCTATTTCCTTAATTATGATTGATGTTGATCGCTTTAAAAATGTCAATGATACTTATGGTCATGAAGCGGGGGATAAGGTTTTGATCGAATTAGCCGGAATCATTCAACGAAATAGTAGAGGCGGTGATTTAGCGGCCAGAGTAGGTGGGGAGGAATATGCCCTGCTGTTGCCGGATACCGATTTGCCAGAAGCTAAAGGTGTTGCGGAACGGATTCGCGCTGCGGTTGCCGGTTATGCTTTTATACTAAGTGAGGCTCAGCAAATTACGGTTAATATTTCCCTTGGTATTTGTACTATTTCTAAACTTCCTTGCTTAAATATGGAAAAGTTGTATTGTTTTGCCGATCAAGCGCTTTATTATTCGAAGAACAATGGTCGTAATAGTATTTCTGTTTATGATCCTGATTCGATGGTAATAAGTAAGGTTGAGGCTGGTTGAATATAAGAAAGGACTTTTATGATGCAACAGGTGATTACTTTTGAAGATCTACACGAAGTTGTTGAAGCATTATCAATGGCATTAGATGCTAAAAATTCATGTATGTGTGGTCATTCGGAACGAGTGGCGGAGCTTTCTTTACTATTGGCGAAGAGTATGGGGCTGTCGGAGGCGGAGCAGGTGAGAATACATATCGGGGCTCATTTGCATGATATCGGTAAAATTGGTGTGCCTGACGCTATTTTGACTAAACCGGGAAGGTTGACGGTTGGAGAGTTTGCTACGATTCGGTTGCATCCGGAAATTGGCAGCAATATTGTGGTAAAGGTGAAGATTTTACATTCAATTATTGATATCGTAAGGCATCATCATGAACGGGTTGATGGCAATGGATATCCTGACGGGTTGGGTGGTGATAAAATTTCGCTGGGAAGTAGAATTGTGGCGGTTGCCGATGCTTTTGATGCCATGACAACGCCAAGAGCGTATCGTAAAGAACTCAGTCTGACTGAGGCTATCGAAGAGACGATACGCTGCCGGGGAAGCCAGTTTGATCCGGCGGTTGTCGATGGGTTGATTGCGTTGGCTGGTAATAATAAAATTCCCTTGTTTGGTTAATGAAACTTGATTAGCTGCTCTAGTGACGAAGTCGTAACCAAGTGATAATAAATCAAAAGAATTGGGTGGGGATAATGTCAGTCGTTGTTGTCGGTGGTGACTATCTTGGGGGGATTGAAAAGAATTTATACTCCTTGGGAGTAACCGAACTGGTTCACATTTCTGGCCGAAAAGCACTAGACCATAATAAGGTTAGGGTGCCTAAGGCGACTGCCTTTATTGTGGTGTTGACTGATTATGTGAATCACGGTACGGCCCAAACGGTAAAGTTTGTGGCGAAATCAAGAGCAATACCGTTGATTTTTGCTAAGCGATCGTGGCGGGCGGTGGAGAAAGAATTGTTAGCGGGAAAGTTTATTGAATTCAAAGATGAGTAAGAGCTTTCATGGAGAGGAGCGATTGAAATGGAAACAATTATTTTGATTGGTATGGGAGTAGCGGCGGTGGGCTATATCGGCTATTTGGTTTGGCGGGGTATTAATGGAAAGAATATTTGTGACTGTGGGAATAGTGGGGCTTGCAAAGGCGCGGCTGCTTGCCATCGTAAGGAGCGTAGTTAGAAGCAAGGGCCTTCTTGTGGAAATACTTTTTGCGGTCAATAAGCACCAAGAATATGCTGAAATAATTAATATAGGAGTGAGTTTATGCGAAAGAGTATGGCAGCGCTTTTGCTGGGGTTAAACTTGTCGATAGCATCGGTGGGGTGGGCCGCCGATCCGGTTAGTTTAGCGGGTGACGTATCAATTAAATATGAGAAAGATACTGCCGCCGATAGTGCGGATATCTCCGGTGCAATGTATTCCTTTAAGCTTAAAGGGGTAACGGATATTGGCGGCGGATGGTCGTTATATGCGCGTATCGGGGCCCAATATGCAACTCAGCCATCGCTTAGTGATTATAATCTTGATCTTTATGGCGAGAACAAAAAGTCGGTAGTTGCTTTGGATCAGTTTGGGATAGGCTATAAGAGCGAAAAACTTGTCTATAAACTGGGGCGCCAGGATGTTGCGGTTGGGACAACAGCTCTGTTGTATAGTCGCCCAGATAGTAATATTGGTAAGAAGAACTTTGCCGACGGTCTTACTGTTTCGGGAACGATTGGTACGCTTGAGGTAGCGGCAGTTTTGGCCCAGGAAGATAATGTGGGCACGCAGGATAACAAGGTATACGCTATTAGGACTGGCTATAGTCCGACGGAAAGGCTAAATTATGGTATTACTTTAGGGCGTTATCAGGATGTTGTTAATGAAAGTACCAACCATTGGGCTGTTGATGGAACTTACCAATTAGGGGCCAATAGTTTAAAAACGGAGTTCACGAAATCAAGCAGCAGTGGTGATAATAAGGCGTATGTAGCAAGCTGGAATCATAGTTTTTCGGATAAGACCGCTGGCTATGTTACTGGTTTCAGAGTTGAGACAAACGGCGATATGGGAAAACAAAGTGACTTTGATAATGACAATCGTGGAGTTTATTACGGTATTACCTATAAGCTGAATGATGCTGATGGTTTGGAAGTGGTTTATAAAGACCAGAAAATTATCAGTAGTGGCGAGAACAACACTAAACTTGAGGCAACTTTTAGCCATACTTTTTGAAAGCTGGGAATAAATAAAAAACCGCTAAGCGTGTAGGCTGCTTAGCGGTTTTTTGCTTGACGGCGATAAGGGGGCAAAGAGAAAAAGGATTTTTGTGTTTTGGACGGAAATTAGAATTGAAGTCATAAAGAGGAATTGTGTGATAATTATGAAAAGTATCGGTGTGGTGACCTATGTTAGCAATTCACCCGTGGCGATTTTCCTAAAAGAAAATTTGGAAAATGTGCTTGCTAATTATGTTGATGTGAAAATCTATTCTTTTGACGAATTGAAGCCGGGAAGAACGATTGATGATGATATTGTTTTAGTAATGATTAAAAGTCAGGCGCTACAAGTAAAAAAGCATATTTCTGATGCCCGGCGGATTGTCGTTGCCCAAAGGACTATTAGGGAGAGTGAAATTTACAAGATTTTTTCCATTCCAGCCGATACTAGAGTGTTGGTGGTTAATGATAATTCAGAGACAACATTGGAAGCTATTACTCTTTTTTATCAATTAGGAATTAACCATTTGAATCTTGTTCCTTATAAAGAAGGCGAGGATCATCGTGATATTAAAATTGCTATAACTCCTGGTGAGAGTTGGCGTGTTCCAGAGTATATTGGGACTGTCCTTGATATAGGCCAGCGCTATATTGATATATCTACATTTATCGAAATAATTAATAAGTTAGAAATAACGGAAGATGAAGTTAGCAGACGATTTTTGAAGTATTCTGAGAGCATTGTATCTTCGGATACGGGTATAAGAAGGCAATATAAAGAGCTGGTTACCAAAAATACTGAGTTGAGAGCAGTGATCAATTTGTCCCCGGAGGGCATTTTGTTGTTAAACAACGAGAGAATGGTCAGTCTCTACAACAGAAGTTTGGAAAAAATGTTCGATATTCATAAGGATATTACTTGTGTTAACGTGAATGATTTATTCACGTCGGACATTATTAATGTTCTTAATCAGGATGTTATTAGGGATGAAATTGTAGAATATAAAGGTCGAACCTTGATTGTTAACAAACATAATCTTGAATATTTCGGAGAAATGGCCGGAATCTATTTTATCTTCCAAGAAGTTACTTATATAAAACAATTAGAGCAAACTTTGACGCAAAAGTTGCGAGCTAAAGGTCTTCTGACCAGATACAATTTTGCAGATATCCATACGAAATCACCTGAAATGATACAATGTATTGATTTTGCACGAAAAACTGCTTGCTCTGATCTAACAATCCTAATTACAGGTGAAAGCGGTACCGGGAAAGAACTTTTAGCCCAATCTATTCATAATGCATCTCATCGTACTAAGCAGCCATTTATGGCTTTTAACTGTGCCGCAGTTCCTGAAAGTATTATGGAAAGTGAGCTTTTCGGCTATGAAGGCGGTACATTTACAGGCGCATTGAAAGAAGGCAAAGCCGGATTATTCGAACAGGCTAATAATGGTACGATTTTCTTAGATGAAATTGGTGATATGCCCTATTCAATGCAGGCTAAGTTATTAAGGGTTTTACAGGAACAGCAAGTCATGCGCATTGGTTCCCAGCGTGTAACTACTATAAATATACGGGTTATTGCGGCCACAAACAATGATCTTCGTAAAAAAATACGCTCCGGTCATTTTCGGGCTGATCTTTATTACCGTCTAAACGTGTTACCAATTATGGTTCTGCCTCTTAGAGAGCGAAAGGAAGACATTTTATATCTTTTAAATTATTTTTTGCGACAAAAACATAGGGCGGATCTTTCTGTTTTACCGGAAACCTGTGAGATCTTAATGCAATATGGGTGGCCGGGAAATATTCGAGAGTTAAGCAATGTTGCTGCCTATATTTCTATAATGACAGACAATGTAGTGAGACCGGACCATCTTCCATGCTATATTTTTGATATTCAGGAAGACTTTGAACGGGACTTTAACGTCTTGGCAATTAGGGGTGATTTGAAAAATTGTCAGGCAATATTGAAAGTTATTGCCGATTTTGATTCTTTAGATATGAGAGCTGGGCGCAAAAGTATTGAAGACTTCCTTAATAAGACAGGTGTATATTTGTCGCAAGGAGAAATTCGACGTGTACTGAACGTTTTAAATGGATGTGAATTTATAACATCTGGCATTGGACGAAAAGGCAGTGGAATTACGTTAAAAGGGAAATATTTTTTAAAATGGTTAAGAAACAGGGATGATTAACCATTTTAGATACCTATTTAATGCCTGATATTTAGATTTCTGAAAGCTTAATTTATGAACAACGTTACATGATAAATGGCTGTATCGTTAAAAAAACGTAAGCTATTGCACTTAAGTGCTGGCTTGCGTTTTTTTTATTTTTAGAATTTTGTCATTTGGCATTAAAATTGCAATTGAGTATTCCTAAATAAACAAGTATTCAATATAAAGCAGAAGGGGGAGTTTTATGAAGTGTACACTTAATAATACGGTAGAAGAACAAAAAATTTTTAGACTTTTGAACCAAGAGTTAGTAGTTGCGCTTGGCTGCACTGAACCAATAGCGATTGCCTATGCGGCGGCCTTAGCTAAGCGATTTGTTAAGGATGGGGACATTTTTTCTGTACAAGTAGCGATGAGTGGCAATATCATAAAAAATGCCATGTCTGTTACTATACCCGGTACAGCAATATGCGGTATAAATGCGGCCACAGCTTTGGGCATTGTGGCTGGTAATCCAGATAAAAAGCTAGAAGTGTTGTCTGGTATAACTCAAAAGCACGTAAAACAAGCACAAGACATGATAGAAGCAGGAATCATCTCTGCTTCTGTGGCCAATACTTCCAAGAAACTGTATATTGAAGTTGTGGTTCACTCGAAAAAATCATATGCGAAGGTTGTTATTGCTGATCATCATACGGGGGTTGTATTAATTGAAGTTGATGGTCAGGCGTTTTTTTATAAAGAAGACCATAAGGATAATGCTTGTGATGAGCTTAATACAGCCAGTCCTTTTTTGAATCTGGATAGGGTTTGGCAGTTTGCTATGGAAGTCGATACAAAAAAATTAGATATAGTAAAAGAAAGTATCATATTGAATAAACGAGTAGCTTTGGAGGGATTGGCGAATGTGTATGGACTTCAAGTGGGAAGAAGCATTCGTGACAGTATTGCCAAAGGCATCTTGACAGACGATTTTGCAACTTGGGCGATGGCACTGACTGCTGCTGGTTCCGATGCTAGGATGGCAGGCTGTTCACTACCCGTGATGAGTAATTCAGGAAGCGGAAATCAAGGATTGTGTGCCACATTGCCAGTGGTGGCAGTCGGAGAAAAACTAGAGATTGATGACGAAAAAATGATACGGGCAGTGGCGCTAAGTCACTTAATAACCATTTACATTAAATCTAAATTTGGTCGTTTGTCTGCGCTATGCGGGGCGACTATTGCCGGAACAGGTGCCAGTTGTGGCATTACTTATCTATTGGGCGGTGATTTAATTCAAGTGAAATATGCTGTACAAAATATGTTAGGTAATGTAACCGGTATGTTATGTGATGGTGCCAAGGCGGGGTGTGCCATGAAAGTATCTACTTGTGTCAATGCAGCTATCCAATCTGCTGTTATGGCCACTGAACAACGTTCGATTCAATCTACTGATGGGATTATTGAAGCCGATGTGAATCGAACTATTGATAATCTTTGCCAGTTGGGAAATCAAGGAACTTTGGAAGCAGATAAGATTATCCTGGAAATTATGTTAAACAAGAAAGTTGGGTAATCTGGCTTTAATTATTTTTGACTCATTTTATTATCAATAATGTGAGATTTTGTCTATTTAATATTTCTAAGATTACTGTCACTATGAGGATGAAATTAGTGAGGTAAGCTTGGAGGGAGAGATTATTATTAAAAGACCAATTATTGGAATTTTAACTAATTTGCTTATAACTGAGGGTGGGATGTTTCCAGGAATGGAAAGGGTCTACGTAAACTATGATTATGTTCAGGCAATTACTATGGCAGGAGCCGTACCGATATTATTGCCAGTGATCAGTGATGAACAATGCATTAGGAAGCAAATTGAATTTGTGGATGGTCTATTACTATCTGGCGGGTGTGATATCAATCCACTGCTTTATAATGAAGAACCTTGCAGAGAACTGGAGCTTATTTTCCCTGAGGTAGATGAACATCAACTAGCAGTTGCGCGGATAGCTACTGATCTGGGTAAGCCTATGCTTGGAATATGTAGGGGAACGCAAGTTCTGAATGTGGCATTTGGTGGAACATTGTATCAGGATGTACTTCAGGTGCCCACATCTATTAAGCATACTCAGAAAACACAGAGGTATGTTCCTGGACATACAGTGAACATAGTTCAAGATACTATCATATCTAGAATTTTTAATAAAAAAGTCATTTTGACCAATAGTTTTCATCATCAGGCCGTTAAGGATATTGCGCCAGGATTTATAGTCAATGCTAGGGCAGAAGATGGAGTAATAGAAGGAATCGAGAAACCGGGCGAAGTATTTACTGTTGGCATCCAATGGCATCCGGAAATGATGGCTGGAAAATATCCGGAAATGATGAATATTTTTAAACAGTTTGTCGCAGCAACGGAAACTACGATGTCATGATTACAAGAGAGAAATTTTACAGCTATATCCAGATTTTTGGAGGGATTGCCCGTTTAAGAGGTGATTGTAAAGATGAAGGTATTACTTGTCGGCCAAGCGGAGCTTCTGGTGCTGACCAATTGGTATATGCTGTAGAAAAAGCAATTAATTCTTGACGTTCTTCGGTATGAGACAAAAGGAGTGAATACTGAGTGTCGGGTGAAGATAAAAAGAAATTTGGATTGAGGTGATTTCAAAATTAAAGGGCATTATCTACTGACTCAGTGAAAATTAGTGTGCCGATCAGTTGTAAGCCGATGTCGAAGTAAGGATTAAAATTTGGGAGGTAAATCATGGATATAGCAGAGCAGAACAATGAAGTACGTAAACATCCAAAGGGATTTTATGTAATTGCATTTATTGAAATATGGGAAAGATTTGGTTATGGCGGATTACACACAGTATTAGCTTTATTTCTTACTAAAAATTTAGGAATGACCGATGCCCAAAGTTTTTCGGTTTATGGTACTTTTGTAGCATTGGTGTTTGCGTTTATGTCTGTCGGCGGTTATATCGGAGATAAGGTTTTAGGAACACAACGTACTATAATATTAGGTGCTGTAACCCTTATGGTGGGCTATTTTATTATGGGACTTGCTAACTCAGATATGACACTTATCTATGCTGCTTTAGCTATTGTAGCTGTTGGTAATGGGTTATTCAAGGCTAATCCTTCAAGTTTATTATCAAAACTATATTCAAAGGATGATCCAAGAATAGATGGCGCATTTACAATCTATTATATGGCTATAAATGTTGGATTTCTTATTTCCATGATTGCTATTCCTTACTTAGGAGCAAGATATGGAGCAACTTTTGGTTTTTATGTCTGTGGCGGTGGCGTACTTCTTGCAATTGCTTCATTTCTGGCTTCTCGAAAATTAGTTAAAGGTTTTGATTCTCCAGTTGGGTTGGAACCAATAAAGTACAAAAACCTATTAATGGTGGCAGTAGGAATTATAATAACTGTTACTGTTTCAACGTTTATGCTGCAAAATATTAAAGTGGTACGTTTTTTGCTATTATTGGTTGGAATAACGGTTGTAGGAATTTTCTTTAGGGGAATATTTAAAAGCAGTGGTACTGAACGGAATCGATTGATTGCCGCCCTTATTTTGATACTTGAAGCAATCGCATTTTATACACTTTCACAGCAAATGCCGATGTCATTAAATTTCTTTGCAATTAGAAACGTAGAGCCTGCGATATTAGGGATTCCCGTAGGTAATGCACAAAGCTTCCAGGCTTTAAATCCATTTTTCATCATGTTGCTCAGTCCAATTTTAGCTTGGATGTATACTTATTTTGGGAAACAAGGACGCGATATTTCTATTGCTACTAAATTTGCAGTAGGCATGGTTTGTTGTTCACTTAGTTTTTTAATTTTGTCTTTTGGAGCTAAATTCGCAAATGCGCAAGGCATTGTTTCGGCAAATTGGCTTGTAGCAAATTATTTTTTCAGTAGTTTAGGTGAATTGTTAATTAGTGGATTAGGACTTGCAATGGTAGCTAAATTAGTATCTCAAAGAATAGTTGGATTTGTTATGGGATCATGGTTTCTAAGTATTTCGGCGGCTGGTATTATTGGTGGTTGGGTAGCTTCATTGACTGCTGTACCAAAAGGTATCACTGATCCACTACAAACATTGCCGGTTTATTCAAATGTGTTTTTTGAAATTGGGGCAGCTGCGGGAATAATTGCGCTTCTTATGCTGATTACTGCGCCTAAAATTAAGTATTTAATTGAAAAAGAAGAAGAGGTAAGGTAGATGGGGCCGTGGCAATTTAATAATGTATTTTCGATGGCGGCTGAGTATGGCAAAAATACGAAGACAGCAACTGATGGTACAAATGGACATGCTTGGGACAGAAATAGGTTATAGCCAAATTTTACAAAGTATATTAATGTTTGAAAGGCAGATACTATGAACGTAAAAGGTTCGTAATGGTCGAGCCAAGACTTGTGCTGGATCGTGAGGTTCGGTATGGGTCGGCCAAAGATTGTTATCGGGTCGAGAGGCTCGGTGATGGTCGGCGGGCAGATCGTTGTATGTCTTGTAAGGCTGTACGGCAGCCCAACTGTTGTCGTGTGGTCAAAAGGGATGTATGATGGTCGAGCTAAGATTGTTAAGGGTGCCGCAGAGATTCTTTAGGAAGCTTTTAGAGGTCTATCGTTGTCGGGAGATTGCGATAGGTTTCATAGGTACTCTTGGCAGTCGAGCAAAGGTCAGCGGTTGTTGTGTAATGCTTGTGGGTAGTCGAAAGATTGCGTATAGGTATGTAGGGATGATCGTTGGCCGGAGCGAAGATTATTACGGGCTTTTTTGGCCGGTATGGAGTAAATTCCATACCGGTTTTAATTTTATTTTGTTACGGGAAGATTACAAAGTTTTTTCTGCTTCTAGGCGAATGGGATGACTAAAAACCGCTAAGCGTGTAGGCTGCTTAGCGGTTCTTTGTTTTGCGGCGATAAGGGGGGCACGGCCCGGCGACTGGGGGCTTACCGCCACGCTATGGCTGCTGGTCGCGACTAAGCTCGTCGCCGGGCCGTGCCGTACCGCCAGGCATTCGCATCCGGGCTCAGGCCAGGCTCTGGAGGTCGTCCATGACCTCGCGTACGGAACTGTTACCGGCTTCTTCGCTAATAAGGCGCGGCCGCAGCCTCCGCGGATGGCGTCCAGCCCCCAGCCGCCGGGCCATGCGTGGTGAATCTCTGGGACGGGGGATACGAACTGGCGAGAAGCGGCATAGAATATTATCCGTAGCGGAAGAATTACCCTCCCACCCAAGCCTTATAGTGCCTGCCAGCCCAAAGTATCTAAATGGCAATAAACTAAAAACCACTAAGAGCGTGGGCTGGCTTAGCGGTCTTTTATGGTTGGCGGCGATAAGGGGGCCGGGCCAGCGGTAACTGACAAATCAGAAAGGTCCCCTATAGAGATTTTACGGGAATCCAAATCTCACTATTATAATTTTGAGATTGTGAATTTCCTTCTGTATAAACTTCGATATCATAATCTGAAATTAATTCATATTCTGCCTGGGGTAGCCATTCACTATAAATTCTTTCCCACATATCTTGTATTGCATTAGGCATCGGACCAACACATTTAAAAATGGCCCAAGTATATGCCGGAATTTCTAAAACCTCAAAATCCTCAGGAATCGTTGTTGCATCATTATCAATACAACCAATTCCATATTTGAATTCTTTACACCCAGTTTTTTCTTGAGCACAAATACCTATCATTCCACATATTTTTTCATTTAGTCCACTTGAAAAGTATTCAGTCCAAAATGCCGGTATTGCTGTCGTACAGTTTTCATGAGAAAATAGTTTGGTTTTTACAACTACTTTGAAAACGTCTTTTTTAACAATTTTGTAATCCATCGTAGTACCACCTTCCAATTTTATTTTTATTACAAGGCGATTAAATGATTTTAGCACTGCACCTTCTTTTTTAGCTTGGGTTGGTGTAATCCCATGAAATCTGCTAAAGGCTTTGGAAAAGCTTTCGGGGGTTTCATAGCCATATTTGAAAGCAACGTCAATAACTTTAACATTTTCTTTTGTCAACTCTTGACCGGCGAGAGAAAGACGTCTGTTACGAATATACTCACTAATGGTAATGTTCGTCAGCATATTAAATGTTCTGTGAAAATGAAAAGTAGAAATACAAATATGGTTTGCCACCTCAACACAGGTTATGTCTTGCAATAAATTATCTTCGATATAATCAATTGCTTTGTTTAGGGATTGTATCCATTCCATTCACTCATCTCCTTGTGATAATAGCATAGCAACATTTTAATAACTTTGCCTGTTGGCAATTGCTTTGTTTTGTCTAAGTGTTTCATACTAGGTTGATAAAGTTATTATTTCCATAAGTCTTTATTTCTGGATGTAAGCTAGCGAACTGGTGAGAGGCCAAAAGACTGCTAGTGTGTTTAAATTTTATATTTGCGGGTGGGAGGGGATTTCCGGAGCGGGATTCTTATCATCAGCTACCGACAGCTATTCCGGCGCCAGTGGCATAGATCCGTAGCGGAAGAATTACCCTCCCAACCAAGCCTTATAGTGGCTGTAGCCAAAAGTGTTTAAACGGCAATAAGCTAAAAACCGCTAAGAGCGTGGGCTGGCTTAGCGGTTTTTTATGGTTGCGGCGATGCGCGGGGCTGGGGGATACGAAGGGGGATATATTATTCTGTAAAACAAAAAAAGAGTCGTAAAATACGGCTCTTCTTTCGGATTATTTCTTAGGTTGTGTCTTAGGCTGTGCCTTAGGTTGTACAGGTTTTTTCGAACTGAGTTCTACAGTATAAGCATCTGTAGTAGGAATAGTTTTTGCTGCGGTTTTAGGTTGTTTAGGAGCTTTTTGCTGCGGTTTTTTAGCTTCAGAAATAGTTTGGGTAGTTGTGGCAGTGTTAATAGCTGATATGTTCATTAATATCCCTCCTAAAAATATGATACTTTATTATTATTGATCAGCAATACTGGAATAACTTTTGAAAATGTCGAATTTTAATGAAAATAGTCAATGAATATATTAATAAAAGCTGTATGAGGTGATGGAAGTTGTTAAGCAAAATTAAATTAAGCAAGATGAGCTACAAATGGTACGGAAAATTAGTCAAAAACGGATTTAGAGATTTTGTAGGCAAAATATAGTAGAAGGCCGCCAAAAAATCTATCAAGCCAGTTGCGGCATTTTTGATAGGTTTGTCGAAAATAGCTGGAAGAACTCATTACTGACAGAATAACAAACCATCCGCCAACAGCTAATATTACTTCTAATCCATATATCCATTCTACCCAAGTTGGAGTGTCTGGGGTAATGAATTGCGAGAATATGCTCAAGAAAAATAAAAAAGCCTTTGGATTTAAGACATTACATAAAAAGCCATTTTTAAAGCCTTGGAGGAAGGTTTTATTATCACCAAGAGTTTTCGAATATTCAAAGTCTATTTCTTTACCGGAAAAGGTAGATCTAATTGCTAGTATTCCTAAGTATGCCAGATAACAGGCCCCGGCGATTTGGATAACTTTAAATACATAGATGTATTTTTGTAAAACTATGGCAAATCCCAAGATGGTATAAGAAGCATGAATAAGTAGGGCAGTGCTGACACCTATTGCGGAGGCAATACCAATTTTCTTCCCATACGCAAGGCTATTCTTCATAACAATAAAAAAATCAGGACCTGGGGACATTCCTGCTAATAGCCCAATAAGAAAAATTTCTAAAAACATTATATTGTTTCTCCTCTACCGGTGGTACACTCGTACTTAGTAGTTGTGCACCATTATTTAATAGCTATTATTATATATGAAAGCAAGGATAATGCCAATGGATTAAGTTGTTTCAATTTGTACAAGAATTATTTTATCAGAATTATGATATAATAATGATATAAAATATAAAAATGAGGTGACCACTATGCCCGTTATTCGCCCGGTTTCTGATTTGAGAAACAAGACGCCAGAAATTGAAGAAATCTGTATCAAGGAACAAAAGCCGGTTTTTATTACCAAAAACGGTAGCGGACACTTGGTAGTCATGAGTCAAAAACTGTACGAAGAACAGCAAGCGCTTATGGATTTATATGAAAAATTGGATGAGGCTGAAGCACAGAGTGCAGCGGGTGTAAAGCGAACGCCTCATCGTGAAGTCATGTCACGCTTAAGGGAGCGGCTAAATGGGTAAGTATAGTGTCGAATATTTACCTATTGCTATTGAGGATTTAAATGAGATTTTTAACTATATCGCCACTGATGACCAGGGAGCGGCGGTGACATTCATAAATGAGATCGACACAGCTATTCTTCAGCTAGAAGATTTCCCCGAAATGGGAGCCACCCCTAAGATAGGGCGGCTGGCTAAAAAAGGGTATAAAATGCTTGTTGTAGACGAATATCTTGTTTTATATGTTCTGTTTGGCGATACCGTAGAAATTCGGCGCATAATTTCTGGTAAGCGGAATTATGCAAAATTACTTTAGTATCTATCTCCATATTTTTCATAAATAAGCCTAGGATGCCGTAAAATGAACTGCACGGAAATCCTAGGTTTTATTTTTACCAATTTTTTTCACGGGATTAAGGCTATTTTCCATAACAATAAAAAAATCAGGACCTGAGGACATTCATGCTAAATGTTAAAATAAGAAAGATTGAAACATCTTCTTGAAAATTCGAATTCATCACTCAATAATATCTTAAAAGTAGTCATATAAAGGTATTGATATAGAAATAGAAGTGGTGGCTTTAACAAATTAAATTGTTGGCGCAAACCGGGGCCAATGGCGGAAAACAAAAAATTACGGAATTAATTTAGGGAGGTTGAAGTCGAATCGTGACTGTCAGCAAAAAGCTTCCAGTAAAAATAAACCACCAGGTTAAGTAAGAAAAGGACATAATCTTTCTGCGGAGAAATAAAATCAAGTAACAGGGTAATTATGGCTAGATGGCGGTCTCTTGCCGCATGGGGTAAAATGAATTTATAAGGGTGATTTTAAATGTTTGAGGTAAAAATAATTGAACGTATTCCTTCGGTGGCGGAGTTCATAAGTTTGCGAACTGCGGTAGGGTGGAGAATCCCGGGGCATGCGGCGGCGGAAAAAGGCATTAATAATTCATTATTTATGGTATGCGCTGAATTAAGGGAAGAGGTCGTGGGCTGTGGAAGAATAATCGGTGACGGTGGTTTCGTTTATTATATTCAGGATATTATTGTGTTGCCTAAGTATCAAGGAAAAGGTATTGGTGCTAAAATAATGGACAGGATAGTTGATTATCTTAAAAAACAATGTGTGGAAGGAACAATTATATGTCTTATGGCGGCTAAGGGAAAAGAAAATTTTTATAAAAAATATGGATTTATTGAGCGACCTAATGATAAATATGGTGCAGGAATGATAAAGCTTCTCTAATTTGGGGTTCGTTGTAAAGAAATATTAACGGCAAAATAGCAATAAAAAAACCGCTGAGCGTGTAGGCTGCTTCGCGGTTTTGTGTTTTGCGGCGATAAGGGGCTAAAAGCCATTAAAGAGCTTTTTTATGTAAGAAAGGTGGAGGGCCTGCGATGGACGATCATAAGGGGTGGAAGTCAAAAAAAGTAGCAGATTATTACAAAAAAGTAATTGATTTTATTATTCCGGGAAGAAGAGATATTTTAGATATTATTGCTAGAATTGCAACGGAGTTTAAAAAGGATAATTTGAAGGTGTTGGATATTGGTTGCGGCCATGGGGATGTCACTGCAGAAATTTTGAAGCATAACGGGGATGCCGCGGTTACGCTGCTCGATTATTCTGACGAGATGATAAAATCTAGCAAGGATAGATTTAAGGATAATAATAAAGTCAGGATTTTGCAGTGTGATTTGAATAAGGGATTACCGGTAGCATTTAGCAACGAACATTTTGATGTGGTCGTGTCATGTTTCGCCATTCATCATATCGATTACGAAAATAGAGTAAAGCTTTATGATAATATTAATAAGGTTTTACATGAAAATTCGTTCTTTATCAACGGGGATATGTTTAAGGGTGATTCCCCGAGAATGCACGAGTGGGAATTTGATAATTGGATTAGTTGGATGCGAATAAAAATTAAAGAGTGCATGGGTAAGGACAAGACTTTTGCGGAAATAAAAGAGAGGCAGCTGAGAAATTTCAAAAATAATGGCGATATGCCTGGGACTGTGTGGGAGATGTACCGAGATTTAAAACAAGCCAGGTTTAAAAGTGTGGACTGTATGATGAAAATTCAAAACTTGGCTATTATAGTGGCAGAAAAATAATGAAAACGAAACAGTTTTCGAAGTAAGCCATTGAAGTGGCGAGAAGCTGAAAGACCGCTAGTGTGTATAAATATTGTAATTCCCCCCCTCCCACCAGTTACTTATAGTGTCTGTCAGCCAAAACGTCTAAATGGGAATAGGCTAAAAGACAGAGTCTCGCTATTATCCAAATTTTACAAAGTATATTAATGTTTGAAAGGCAGATACTATGAGCGTAAAAGGTTCGTAATGGTCGAGCCAAGACTTGTGCTGGATCGTAAGGTTCGGTATGGGTCGGCCAAAGATTGTTATCGGGTCGAGAGGCTCGGTGATGGTCGGCGGGCAGATCGTTGTATGTCTTGTAAGGCTGTACGGCAGCCCAACTGTTGTCGTGTGGTCAAAAGGGATGTATGATGGTCGAGCTAAGATTGTTAAGGGTGCCGCAGAGATTCTTTAGGAAGCTTTTAGAGGTCTATCGTTGTCGGGAGATTGCGATAGGTTTCATAGGTACTCTTGGCAGTCGAGCAAAGGTCAGCGGTTGTTGTGTAATGCTTGTGGGTAGTCGAAAGATTGCGTATAGGTATGTAGGGATGATCGTTGGCCGGAGCGAAGATTATTACGGGCTTTTTTAGCCGGTATGGAGTAAATTCCATACCGGTTTTAATTTTATTTTGTTACGGGAAGATTACAAAGTTTTTGCTGTTCTAGGCGAGTGGGATGCAATTTATTGGCTAGCCAATAGTGTCTAAATGGGAATAGGCTAAGAACCGCTAAGAGCGAGGTAGGGTTAGCGAAATTGGGGACATGGATGGCTGCTGGCAGTTTTGTGAGATTTCGTTAGGTTAAACCGTTAGCTAAAGTGTTGAAAGAGAAAAATAAACCAAGGAACATGGCTAGCTCAAATCCCGTGGTTCCTTGGTTTTAATGTTGTACGCCCCGAGAGCGTCAGTTAGGGGAAAGTGGCGCTCTCGGGGCAGCTTAGGTTGAAGTTTTAGTTAATATTAATGAGCAGCGTCGCCGCCATTTTCTAGTTTTTTGCCTTCAAGGTTATTGATTGCAGTACCGGTATGGTAGGGGCTGTCAGCATTTATTGTTGGTTCAGGCGTTGGAATACCGCGTTTGGTCAGCACGTCTTTCAGGACCCAAGGTTTGTCAGATATGATACCGTCAATGCCCATGTCAATCAGCATGGTCATATCTTTTGGATCATTCACGGTCCAAGCTACTACATGCATTCCGAATTGGTGCGCTTCATCAACTAGGTTTGGCGACAATTCTTTATAGTAAACAGAAACGGCATCCGCGCCAACATCATGGGCGGCTTTTATATAGTCACCATAGTAGGGTTTATCGTTAATGTTAATGCCAGCCAGCCAAGGTGAAGGCTTCTTGTCGCCAATCTTTAAGTAGCAGCCTTCTACCCAGCCCCAGGATGGTTCTTCATTTATCAGCGCTACGGTAGTTATAGCGGGGTCGAGTTTTTTCATTTCCCGGATTGTCCGCCAATCAAAGCTTTGCAGCGTAACCCGATCCTGCATGTTATATTTTTTAACAATGTCATCAACTTTTTTCACGAATACGGCAGGAGCGGGATTGTTTTTGTAGCCAGGATCCATTGGATCGGCATAGGATTTGGTTTCTATGTCGAAATTGACCTTAGTATTACCGTAAGAATTTGCTAATTCAAAGACTTCTTCCAAGGTGGGTACTTTGGTACCCGGAACGGAAATTTGTGTTTTGCCATGGCTTTGATAGTAGTCTTCCCAGCCATGATAGTTAGGATTCATTGTACCAACATCAAATTGTTTGATTTGATCTAAGGTCATGGTGCGTATATCATATTTGAATTCTTTTTCTACGTATTTTCCATCCGGGCCTTTCGCCAGCCAAGGCGCTAAGAATGGATTGTGGCTGATAACAATATGACCATCTTTGGTTAGCTGCATATCCATTTCTAAGGCGGTTTCACCAATTTCCAGGCCGTAGGCAAACGAAATCAGGGTATTTTCTGGACGGGCATCGCGACCACCGCGGTGGCCCTCGAAGTCAAAGCCGTCCCAGGCGACTTTGGCATGAGCCGGTTGCAGGTCAGCAAGGTTTGTTCCTGTTGCCAACGTAACCGCAGTCATTCCGGTTATCAGGAAGTGTTTCCAATAATTTTTATTATTGTTCATACTAGTCATTCGCTCCTTTTCGCAGCACAAGTATTTTATTTGTGCAGACCATATTTGACGATATAGAGGCTAACTTCATATAAAATAATTATGGGTATGGCTACCATGATTTGTGAGAAGATATCGGGGGTTGGCGAAATTATTGCACCGATGATAAAGGCCAGGACAAAAATGATTTTGCGTTTTTTGGCTAAGAAGCGGGAGTCAATAAATCGCCAATGGGCTAAGCCGATAATAAAGAGGGGAATTTCAAAGATACAGCCAAACGGCAGTAGAAAAGAAATAACAAATGATAGGTATTGACCTAATGAAAAGAGCGGTTGAAGTTCGTCGGTAGCAAAGCTCATAAAGAATTTAATCCCGGCTGGCAGTACCAGGTAATAGGAAAAAGCTATTCCGGCTAAAAACAGTATATAGGAAGCGGGGAGGAGACGGCGGAAAATCTTGCGTTCTTGTTGGGTAAGGGCCGGGCGGATAAAGCTCCAGGTTTGTTGCAGGATAACAGGAAGCGCCAGAATAAATCCGCAGAAGGCCGAAACTTTCAGATAGGCAAAAAAGGCTTCGGCTGGATTCATGAAATACACTTTACTAACGGAAGATATTAATAGTTGGATTAAGTTGCCGGAATATAAATAGCTGATGCTACTGGTGATGCCGAAAACAATGATACTAATAAGCACTCGTTTACGTAGTTCTTGAAGGTGACCGATGAGGGTCATTGCTCCAAAATCGATGGGGGGACAGTTATTTACAGGATTCATGTCTGGCATAGAGCGACCTCATTTTTTTTCTTCGGTTTGGATTTGCAAAGCGGGCTTAGTGATTTCGGTTTTTTCTTTTACTTCTTCACCTTCGCCGGTTGTGGCGTGACGAAATTCTTTTACACTGCGGCCAATAGCTTTGCCAACATCGGGGAGTTTTCCTGGGCCAAAGACTACTAAGGCGATAACGAGCACTAAAACAAGTTCACCGGTGTTAAAACTAAACATTTAAGTACCTCTTTTTCTTGTATAGTAATTTTTGCTTGGTTAGGTTATGGCGGGAAGGCCGCCTGGTTGTTTATTTTGCCAACAACAGCATATTGGTAGCTGCATCATAGCGGTACGCGAATTTCCATAAGTTTTTCACGTCTTCGGCGGCAATCAGGGTAGTTCCTTTGGTAAGAACTAACGGCGCGGTTAAGGCTGCTGCTTGATTATTGCAGATTGCCTGCTGTTCATTTAGGGTGAAGGTTATCGCTGTATTATTGTAGTTAGTGGCGATTTGTCCAGCTGCGGTTGACTGAATTTCACCACCGATAAATTCAATGAAACTGCGTAAGGGAAGATACCAGGCGTTAGCAATTTTTTTGGGCGGAATATTGATGAGCGGAGTTTGCAGCATATTTCCCCAAATAACAAGGCGGGTATCATTTGAACGTTCTGGTAATATTGTACGGGGGAGATCGGTGTTGTTTACTTTGTCAATGGTGTAAACATCAATCAAATTTCCTCCTTGGGTATAGGCCTTAAAGGTCAAGGTGGTTTTAGCGATTTCGACTACGATATAGTTTGGTTCGGCTTGCGGATCATGAAAGAAGGCATCCCAGACTTTTTGTGATAAGTCCGTGTAGTATTTATTGCCGCTGCGGCCGGTTACCAGGTAAATTGTACCTTTGGCCGGGGTATCGACAAAAGTGTCTTGATAAATGGGGTAGGTGCGAGAATAGCCGTGGTCATGGCCGTTGATTACAAGATCGACATGATGTTTGTCGATGATCGGGGTTAACGCAGCTTTTAGTTTTTCATTAGAGCGAAAAGCTTTATTATAGTAGGGAGTTTTATGGAATAATACGATTTTCCATTGTTTAGTTGTTGCGGCTAAATCTTTATCTAACCAAGCGGCTTCTAATTCCAGCATATTGGGAACATATTGTCCTTCTTCTTGTTCCTGACTGTCGATAACTGAAAAATGCGTGTTGCCGTAATCAAATGAGTATACATGACCTTTTAAGGCATTAGGGCCATTGCCGGGAAGCCGGAGTTGTTCTTTAAAGTAGTAGGGAAGAACGGAGTGGTTTTCTTCGGGGACGTCATAGGTTTCGTGATTGCCTGGTACCGCCATGTTAGGAATTTTTTCAATGACTTCCTTAGCCGCGTCGTACCAATTTTTCCAGTGGGTGTAGTCCTGTCCTACTTCTACTAAATCGCCTACCATCATAAAGAAAGCAGCATCTTGATTGGCGGCATAGGCGTTCTGAATAGTCGTACGCCATGGGCCGTATTCGGGATTTTTTGGCAACCCACTTTGTGAATCACCAAATACTAAAAATTTAAAGGGGGTATCTTCCTTGGGTTCAGTTGTAAAATCAGCCGCTTCACTCCAATTGTCGTTGCTGCCCACCCGATAGGTATAATTTGTGCCTGGTGTTAAGTCGGTAACGCTTGCGTAATGAAGGTTAATATCGCCGGTATTAGTGCTAAATAATTCAGTAGCGGCTTCTAGGGATAAAGCATGCTGCCAACCATTATTGCGATGGGCGGTGGTCTTGACGATTTGAATTGTACCGGTAGTAATATTGGTATCGGTGCTCCAGGCAATGGTTTGGGTAGTTTTCGGATCAAGTTGCCAGGTTAGGGTAAGGTGATTACCGGCTGTAGCTGTCGATAGGTTGGTATTGGCGGCAAACAGCTTGGTTAAATTAAATGGCAGTCCCGCGATTAATACTGAGGCTCCGCAAGTTTTAAGAAATAAGCGGCGGCTTACATTTTTATCTTTTTCTTTAAATAAATCAAACAAACTTTTTTCCTCGGCCAAGATACTTCCTCCTGCTCTAATGTTTAATCAGTTTGACTGGGTGACTTGGGTATAATTGTCTACTGCAATTTTAGTCCTATTTACTAGAGCGGCGGTTAAGGTTAAGTTAAGTTTGCGTTAACAGTTTGTCCAGAGTTATTTGGTCGATATATAGTTAATTTAAAGTATGGCATTTTTGTGAACTAATGTTGAAGGTTGTTGAAGATAAATGGGAACGTTGTTATAATAGCAAATGGGTATATGAAGAGGAAAGAGGTAAGCAAAATGCTTAAGATTAATAAGAAACAAGTTAAGCTTGTGTCATTGGTGGTAGCGGTTTTCTTCTTGCTGGGAGTTGGCGGAGTGGCTCTTTCGCAATATGGTAAGGTAGCGGCGTCACCTTCGGCTAATATTGGGACGGCAGATTTTAAGTTGTTAATGTCGCAGCATCCTGATATGGCGGCAGCTCAAACGGCTATGCAAGCGGCGCTAGATCAAGCGAACAAGGATTTTGAGGCTAAAGCGGCGACAATGAGTGATCAGGAAAAACAAGATTATCATAACCAGCTCCAGCAACAGTTGAATGCCAAGCAACAAGAGTTGTTTACACCGATTAACGATAAGGTTCAAGCGGCAGTAAAAGCGGTTGCGGAAGCGAAAGGGTTAACGGTTGTTCTTGATAAGGGTACAGCAATTTATGGCGGGCAAGATATTACGGCTGAGGCTGGTAAGAAGATAGCTGGTCAATAGCGGGTTTTAAAAAATCGGAACAAGAGATTGAAGAAGTTTTGAAGCGTTTAGCTAGTCCCAACAAGATCATCCAAGAAGATGAATAAAATATAGGTGCTGAGTACAACCCCAATAGATGGAAAATAAATTAAGGCCCCCTACAGAGCAACGGATATGCTGTGTGGGGGGCCTTAATTTTTAGTTAGTTAGCGGATATTTCCCGAATTTCTACGTTTTTTATCTGGGTATGACTGCCTTTAAAGGTCATGAAGCCAAGGCTGCCTTTGTCATAGCGTTCGTCGATAAAACCGGTCAAAAATTTATCGTTGATATAGATATCGACGTGAGAGCCGACAATGACGAGTTTGAATTTATTCGGGCCATTGCCGCGAAGCAAATTGTAACTGTTTTGCGTTGGCACTAAAGGGAAGATTTGGCCGTTTAGGGCAAGGTCTACGGAGTAGCGCCCGTTATTATTGATAAATAATTCATAGGCGTTTTGTTTTTCGTAGTTGCCGTTGCTTCTAAAGGAAATGGTCAAGGTGCTGTGATATTCATTTAGGGGTTGTTGGAAGGAAAATTCTCCTTCTAAAATATAGTCGGCAAGTTGGTTATAGGGGGTTGGATAGAAGAAATATACATGGCCGGCCTTGATTTCGCGGGCATCTAAGTCTAGTTTGCCGTCGTGGTAGGCCGGTCCGTTGTTGTTGCTGCCGGTCAGATATTTTTGCTGTATGTTGTCGTTCAAGATAAGTTTACCGGCTTTAACCGTGCCCAAGGAGGGAACGGTTAAAATGATCGGTTTTTTAAAGGGGATAGGCTCTGGAGAGATATCATCGCCGGTGGCAACGCCAATGGCGGCAGTTTCTAGTGAGCTTAGTTCTGCCAAGGCAGTTTTTTCATTGGCCGAAGTTATTTTAATGGTGCCGATGCGAATTTGCTTTTCAAATAATGGATCGCCGTTATCGCCAGGAATGGGATTTTTGCGGGAAACAAAAATGCGGTCGCCTTCTTTTATGCCCTGGTCTGTACCGATATCTATGGTATAGTAGTTGCCGCTTTTATCGACTACTTGTCCCAATAGCGGATATTTCATAATAATTTCTGCCGCGGCAAATTTACCCAAGGTTGCCGCGGAATAATTACCTGCGGTAATTTCTTTAGAGTATTCGACTCTGCCACTGGCTACATCGACGATTTTCAGATTAATGGTAAAACCGCCGGAGGTACTTCGGGATAGGCGGGAAAAGACAATTTTATTGGCATTTATGGTTTTGCAGATATCAGCCAGGTTATCCGCTTCGTTAACGGACTGAACAAGTTGTTCGGCAACTATCGCTTTGAGTTTGCTACGGTCGAGGATATTGTATTTACCGGAGAGAACCAAGTTCTCATACAGGTTATTTTCTGCCGCTAGTAATTCTTGTTCAGAGGATATTTTAGGATTATAGGTCATGGGCCAAACGGCTAAAGTTAATGGTGTTGCCATGGCAATTCCCCAACTGGATATCCAGATAAAAGATAATGCCAGGACAGATAAAATAGTTCGTTTCAAGATAATCGCTCTCCAATCGTATCAAGGTTTAATATAAAGTTTATAGTTATATATCGGCAGCTAAGGAGCAATTAATAAGTGGTTGTGGTAAATTTAGCCGAGGATGCTGGTTTAAAGCAGCATATGGTTGTATTTTCGCTGAATTCAAAACTATGTAGAATATAGTATATTATTATTAACTAGTTGTAATAGTTTGAGTCGTTATAATAGTTAGAATAAATGATTATTTATATTAAAAGATAATTATTATTGACAACCTTCCGATTCTTTGTTATTATAGGATTAAGAAAAGGGGGGAGATAAAAATGAAAAAACTTCTTGAACTTATTGCAAAGTATCCCGCAGCGCCATTTCCATTTTTCTATGGTATAGGTTATAAAAATAGTAAGTAATATTGGATGAGAGAAAATTTGCTTGTTGTTTTTAGCAAATAGTTGGGAGCCGCTAATGTAGCGGTTTTTTTGCTTTATATAGAAGTTTTCTGTTTGAGTTTTTGGTTCCGATATTGAGAAAGCGAGGGTCTGCCGCATTGAAGAATGCGGCAGACCCTCGCTTGTTGGTAGTCAGTGATAGTGATAAGGGGGGATACCGATTATTTTAATATTTTTGGTAAAAAATATTATTAGTGGAAGGAATTAACGATTAACGTCGAATGAAATATAAAAAGTTTATTAACGGCGAGGAAAAATGATGGCTCAGAACTTGGATAAATCAAAACTTAACCTTGAATTAGAACTTAATGTAGCCGAACGAACAAGAGAGCTTTGCGAGATTAACACGAAGCTGAAACAGGAAATCAGGGAACGCCAAGAAGCCCAGCAAGCACTCATCATTAGCGAGGCCCGTTATCGCGGGCTTTTCAATAATATACCGATGGGGATTGCACTTTTGCGGGTGGTGTTAGACGAACAAGGGAATTTTATAGATAATGAGTTCGTTGACGCTAATCGTGCATGTATGCTTTATAATGGGGAAAATATCGTCGGCAGACGGGTCAAAGATGTTTTTCCTGATTTAGACGAGGATATTCGCGAAAAATTTGCCGAAGTGGCCTTGACCGGTCAGCCAATTACGATTGAGGTATACAGTGAAATTCGGAAAGCCTGGATCAGAATGTGGGCATATAGTCTGGAAAAGGAGCAATTTGTGGTTATATCCAAAGATATTACCGAGCAAAAAAAATATGAAGAGGAATTGGCGCGGTTTGATCGTCTCAATCTTGTGGGCGAGATGGCTGCCGGAATAGGCCATGAGATACGCAATCCCATGACGACCGTACGCGGTTATTTGCAAATGTTTCAAAGGAAAGACCAGTTTGGCGAATACCAAAATCAGCTCGATACAATGATTGAGGAATTGGACCGGGCGAATGAGATTATTACAGAGTTTTTGTCGCTGGCCAAAAACAAACGAGTTGACTTAAAACCTGGCAACTTAAATGGTACTATTCATGCACTATTCCCATTGTTACAAGCAGAGGCTTTTCGGTTGGGACATGAATTAGAAACCGATATAGGTGATATTTCTCCTTGTTGTTATGATGACAAAGAAATACGACAACTTATCTTAAATCTAGTACGAAATGGTTTTGAAGCTATGGAAGCTAGGGGAATGCTAAGTATTAAAACCTACCAGGAGAATGATAAAGTAATTATGGTTATTCAGGACAATGGACCAGGCATCCCCCCGGAAGTGTTAAGCAGGCTTGGTACTCCTTTTGTGAGTACCAAGGAGAGTGGAACTGGCTTGGGATTATCAGTTTGCTATAGAATCGCTGAGCGGAATCAAGCAAAGATCGAAGTGACTTCTTCAATTAACGGAACAACCTTTTTGGTCAAATTTATGGTCCTGAAAAATTATTAAGGTGCTGTAAGAGTCTGGTGCTATTAATCTTTATTTTTCAGCGCAGGATAGGCTTTCCTGAAGCGCTTGAGGTTTGGTTTTACGTCTAAACGATAGGGATAAAAGAAAAGCAATGGCAATAATGCCGGTGGCAATTAGGAGTGAATAATTAAAGCCGCTGTAGAGGGCTGGTATCTGGTTTTCAAGGTTGTTTGTATTTGGTAGGTTGTATAGATAATTATTTTGACCAGCGGCCATGAGACCGATAAATAAAGGAGTCCCGATAGCAGCCCCGATTTGAATGAATAGGTTTAGGATTGCAACTCCATCGGCTTGCGCTTTCATGGATAGTTGTTTAAGGGCATTGGTTTGAGCCGGGGACCAGGCCAGCGATATTCCTAGGTAGATAAAACAGTTTAATATAGCAATTGTTATTATCGAGGTGGCTGGTTGAATGCGGGAGAGCAGCGCTAAGAAGCCGCAGGTTATTAGCAAGCCGAGGGGGATTAGGGTTTTCCCGCCGAATTTATCATAGATTTTGCCGGATATGGTATTCATCAGGCTGCTGACAATGGAGGCCGGAAATAAAACCATGGCGGAGATAAAAGAAGTTACGTTTAATCCTTCTTGGAGCAGCATGGGCAGAAGCATATTCATGGAGAATTGTACCATTTGCATGACGATAACCAGGATTGCTCCGAGGGCAAAATAGGGATGTTTGAAGGCCCGGATGTCCAGGAGAGGGTGTTCTAAGGTTAATTGCCGGGTGCTAAATAAGATTAATGCGATTATCCCCAGGGTAAAGATAAGCAGGATATTTAAGGTGCTTAAGTTTGAACCGAGTACGCTTATGCCGTAGATGATGGAGGTCAAACCGATGATTGATAGCAATACTGATAAATAGTCAATTTTGGGCTTGGTTATTTCGAATACGTTTTTTAAGAATAGGGCACCGCCGGCCATGCAAATAAGGATTAAAGGGACTAATAATATGAATAATGCCTGCCAATTGAAAAATTGTAATAAGGCTCCAGAAACTATTGGTCCGAGGGTAGGGCCCAGGATTATTACACAGGTACATATTCCCATAACGAAACCATGTTTTTCCCGTGGGTTTATTATTAAGACGGTATTAATCATAATTGGTATGAGGAGGCCGGTTCCGGTAGCTTGGACCATTCTTGCCAGCAACAGTACGGGAAAGGAGTTTGAAAATACCGCTAAAACAGTTCCTAGTAAGAGTAAGGTCATTGCTCCTAAGTATAGTTGTTTGGTAGTGAAAGTATGAAGGAGAAACGCTGAAATTGATACCGATATGGCAACGATTAGCATATAGCCGGTGGCAAGCCATTGTACGGTGGTTGCGGCAACGTGCATTTCTGTCATTAATTTTGGCAGGGCTACGTTGAGAATTGTTTCGTTAAACAGGGAGATGAAACCGCCAAATAACAGGACAATCATAATGGCGGTTACGTTGTAGGGTTTTTTATTTTCGCTGTGCATAAAACTCTCCTTTAATATATTTAGACTGGTCTATATATTTTGCGCGCAATGCAAGTTGGTAAGCTAAATATAATGATGTAATAAAACACTGATTTGATTACCAACGGCTATAAGCGGGGCCGGAGCTTTTTGGGTAAGGGATATGGTGATTGCTCCTTCAATCATTGCTTGAATAACGATACCTAATTCTTGGGCAATTTCTTGCGGGAATCCACTTTGAATTAATTTTTCGGCGTAAATGACGGCTAAATCCATATACGCCTGTTCACAAGCTTTTCTTAGGGGCTCACTTGATAAATGTGTTTCTAATGCTAATAAACTTATCGAAAATTTTTGAACGGTAGCTTCTTTACCTGAATCTTGGACCATGTCTTTGATAATATGTTCTATTGCGAGGATCGGATTTGAATGCTTAGCTAGGCCGGATTTTACTTTTTGTTGGACGGATTGACTTGCTAATTTGATTGCTTCTAACGCTAGTTCTTCTTTTCCGTGGGGAAAGTAATAATATAAAGATCCCTTAGGCGAATCACTTTCTTGCAAAATTTCATTTAATCCGGTAGCGTTATAGCCTTTAAGCTGAAAGAGTCGGGAGGCTGCAGCAAGCATTTTTTCGCGGGAATCGGTTTTAGTATTCATTATGTTAGCATCCTTTTTAGTTTGCAAATTACTGGTCTGTGTACAGAATACGCGAATTTTATGGAGTATGTCAAATTATTTTATGATGAAGATGGTGGGGGAAGGCGGCTACGGGGCCGAGATTAGGTGAAATATCGTAGGTATACATAGCCATGACAGATTAATATGGATAACAGCATAAGTGGGAACGCCACTTTGAAGAATTGGCGGAAGTTAAGGGTGATACCATTTTTTTCGGCAATTCCGGCAACAATGAGATTTGCGGAGGCACCAATTAAGGTGCCGTTGCCACCAAGGCATGCGCCCAAGGCTAGTGACCACCATACTGGTTCTAGGTTAAGGCCGGAGATTTGGCTCATTTCTTGTAATAGGGGAATCATGGTAGCGACAAAGGGAATGTTGTCAATGAAGGCTGAGGCAATGGCGGAAAGCCAAAGGACTAACAGTGAGGTTTCCAGGGGTTGGCCTTGGGTTAGCTGGAGGCTCCATTGGGCAAGGGCTTTGATTACGCCGGAGGATTTAAGTCCGCCGACTAGAACAAAAAGACCGACGAAAAAGAAGATGGTTGGCCATTCGATGGTTAGCAGGATTTCTTCTGGTTCTACTTTACTAATTATCATGAGGAGTATGGCTCCGGCCAGGGCGATGGTCGCAGAGTCAAGGTTTAGTATTCCGTGTAAGGCAAAGCCAAGAATGGTCAGGCCGAGGATGGTCAACGATTTTTTTAGTAGTCGCCAATCGGTAATTTCGTCTTTATAGTTGAGTTTTAAAATGTTTTGACGATTTTCTTCGTTTACTTGCAGGTCTTTTTTGTATAGTAAGGCTAAAATACCAATTGTTATAATAAAAACTAACAGGCTGACTGGGGCTAAATTGCTGATAAAAGCATTGAAGCTTAGGTTAGCCGCGCTGCCAATCATAATGTTGGGCGGATCACCAATGAGGGTAGCGGTACCACCAATATTAGCGGCGAGGATTTCTGTAATTAAAAATGGCCTTGGATTGATATTTAGTTTGTCTGTTAGTGTAATTGTGACGGGGACAATTAATAAGACGGTAGTTACATTGTCTAATAAGGCGGAGGCAAAAGCTGTAATTATCGCCAGTAGTGCCAATAGTCTGAGGGCGTAGCCTTGGGTAATGGTAGCTGACCAGATGGCGACGGCTTCAAAGACTCCGGTGCGGCGGGTAATCGCAACAAGAAGCATCATCCCGATTAATAAGCCTAAGGTGTTAAAATCAATATCGTCTTTGATTGCCTGCTCTTGGCTTAAATACCCCAAGAGCAGCATAATGATTCCTCCGGCCATTGCTACGATCATGCGGGGGATTTTTTCCCATATTATCATAATATAGGTGACAATAAAGATTATGATTGAGCCATAAAAAGCGGTAGCGGGCAAAATAAACATCTCCTTAGTTGTGAAAATAAACAGGAGGAGCCCTTGGTGACAGGCTCCTCCACAAAACAAAGCTATTTAATTTTTCTATTAGTATACACGTTAGGTTATATGTTAGTCAAATTTATTGGCGAGCGAGAAGGGCGGGGTGGGTTTAGTATTTCCTTGAAGAAAGGCACAACCGGTGGTCGCCGCGGATTGGTTATTTTGGGGGGGCATTGGTCTTGATCCAGGTAGCAAAGGAAGTCATGAATTGGAGCAAGAATTGACGAGTGGTTTCATTAATGAGGGTGCCGTTGTTATCAAAAAGGG
>Ga0316613_10000212_pt1 | contig 63201 bp, 75 predicted proteins | sample OWC_soil_day10_C_2_FD_207647 | JGI IMG/M metagenome (GOLD analysis project Ga0316613, IMG submission 207647) | Wetland soil microbial communities from Old Woman Creek delta, Ohio, United States - OWC_soil_day10_CT_b | ecosystem: Environmental > Terrestrial > Soil > Wetlands | place: USA: Ohio...
TTCAAGACTGCTAAATGAAGTACTGCCATAATCTTAGTCATTTTCGACAAACATTTCGACAAACATTTATGCTTGTACACGGGTAATTTGCCGTTTTTTTTTGAAAGATTACAACTTTTTCTAGGAAGAAAAAGAGCCGTAAATCGTTGATTTACAGCTCGTTACTGGAGGTGATCCCGATGCGATTCGAACGCATGACCCACGCCTTAGAAGGATATCACGAAAACAATATCTAATAGCGTGTTAATCAATTTTATAACTTTGCAAGAATCTAACTCTCCGACAAGCATTTTGACAAGCAAAAGCCTATTTTTGCACTTATCTTGTTAATTAAAATTTGTTAGTTGATACCATGTAATACAATTCAATATAATAATTAAAACCACTAAAGGTATAGACAATAGATTGTTAATATGCTTACCTTTCGTCAGACCGGCAATCCATCCGGTCACAAAATATGCCCCGATAAAAAGCAATATAGGATGCCACCATGGGACAAAGAAAAACATCCCGATTATCAAAGCGAAATAAGAAACATACCCTACCAAGCTAGAGCTCATTAGAAAGCTCCTTACCTTCCATGACGAACCTTTAAAATTTTCATCCATATCTCCCAAATAAGAAGAAAGTAAAGCGATGAAGAATATGTAGATATAATAAAGTTCCATTATCTATAAATATCATCTTTATCATTCACACTCTCATCACATTCAAACTCCCAATCAAAAGTAAATGCTTCGTTATTTATTGGAACTGTAAAAGTCAACTTATTACACTTGTGATATTTAATATTTATAAAACCCATTAATTCATTATTTCTGAATAAAGTATGCCTCTTAAGATATCCATCTTTCACAATTTCCAAATCATTCAAATGGTTTTCTTCAAGTTGTCTTGCATCATTCATCATATTTTGAATTCTATCAGATCCATTATCATAAATTGAGATATGAGAAACTTGTCCTCCTGAAACTATTTTTGCACTTGCTATCTGCTCTCTGTTATTGGCAAAAGCCTGAAATCCAACAGCTAATCCCATCAGTGTTTCTTGCCATGCCTGCTTACCTCTAACTATTTGAGTATATTCTTCAAAAGTTAAAACTTTTCCACTTCTTTCCTTCTTCTTGTATTCATATGTAGCCATAAGATGAGTTGGGATGAAATCAAATCGTGTGATATCCTTATTCAGAATAGAAAGATGTATGGAGTAATAGTCACCATAATAGTTGATAGGCTTCATATATGCAGAAATAAAATAATGTTCTGTATTATAGAACTTGATTAGCTGACCATCATAATAATAACTATCTATTGTGTTTTGGGATTGTAAGTTTGATACAGTCAGAAGCACACTTATAAAAAATAAAAAACGCTTCATTGCACTTATGCTTTATTAAAAAGAAAACGATATAAATAAGTAGACCTAAGAAATAATATTTTTTTATTTCATTTTTTTTCCAGTCTTAAGATCTATAATTACGCACTTTCGTGACCCTTCGTTTCTTGCAAGCCCAATTGCTCACGAAGCACTCTATTTTCACCCTTAAGCATAGCCAATTCTTCCTTCAATTCTTCAATAGTTTGATCCTTCTCTATTTCTGATATTTCCATATCTCCGATTCCACGCAACAGCCATTCAGATGAAACAGACGGGAAGGCTTCCAGAATATTGGAAATAAGGTCAAATGAAATAGATCTCTTACCCAAAAGTTGATTATTCACGGTTGTTTGTTCCATACCAATAGTAGAAGCAAAGTCTCTTTTTGATTTTGACTTTTCTTGAATAAGGCGCATAACCCTCTCTAATACGGCATTTTTCATTATATAATTATTTAGAATTATTATAAATAGGCTATTTGACCAAACTTTCCTTTTGTTTTATTTTGAAGTTAGGCCGTTTGACCTTATATTTGTATTCAGTTAGTAATCAAACACAAAACGATAGCTATTTCAAACGCTAAAGCCCGATTTGCAAAGATACTAAACAAATTAAAAAGCAACAAGATATGAAAAGAATTATTGTAGAAAGGGGAATGACAAAAACACTGGCCCGACTTTTTGAGTGTACAGACCAGTGTGTAAGAAATGCATTGAGAGGAGCCACAGAAACAGAACTCTCTCAGCGTATAAGAAGAGAAGCTCTCAAGCAAGGCGGCTTCTATAAGCCTAATCTCAGGAAAGCCGGATATGTATAAACAGAAAACACGAATACTCTTATTGAAGTACTTTATGAAAGGTCTTAATATTTTAAGGAAACTATTATTCATCATCAGAAAAGTTTGTCGATATGAAAAGAGAATATAAACAATTAGCCTTGCTTATCCTTGGCTTCATCGCCATATTCTTCATTCTGGGATTAGCGGGCCGCACGGATTATACAGAACAAATCATCTATACAATGCCCGATTCAGCTTATGACTCAATCAAAGCAGAACTCGGGAATAATTCAACAGATTACGAGATAGCTAAAGAATATATCAAATGCTCCAGCAGCCACAACAAATAAGAGATATCCTCATGCACATGGAGGATATATACACTGTACTCCGCAAAAACGCCATCACATTTTCAAAGACAGAAGCGATGAAGATAGTCGGAGGAAGAGGAAGATTAGAACGTCTCGTCGCTTCTGGAAAGATACGTACTGCCAAATACGAAACTTACCAAAAAGGAAGATGGGAATGCAACGCAGAAGATGTGTTGAGATACGCATCGGATAAGAGCGAGCGAACGTAGCGAATATTTCACCCGCTCACTTAGAAGTAAGCCCTTTGACGTAATTACATCTACCTCTCTGTTGATTTAGTTTAGCAGTGTTTACCCTTAATAAGGTGGTGAGGATAGAATACCAGAGTAAAAAACTCGTGATAAATTTAAGTGTGAGAACAAACTGAACTTATCATTTATATATAATCCCGTTCAGCTTTGATCGGCCGTTCGGGAACAGACATTAATATTAACTCAAAAGACATTTAGTTATGAAAGCAATTGTAGAAAAAAAAATAGAAATTATTAGAAATTCTCACAACAGCCTGAATCAGACAGTAGATTATATCGGGATGAACAAGCGTACAGTAACAATATGCGTTTTATCCATTCCGATATATCAGCGGGTAGAGTTATTCTGTGATTAGCTTCAGCACTTCATCATAACTCTCATCAACTGTCATACAACTCCAACGATCAGGATTCAATGGGGTAAAATAGACAACTGCATTATTCTCCGATTTCTTTATGAGAACAATATGGGAGACATTTATAAAGTAAGGTCTTCCACCAACAAATAATTCAATGAATTTATTCATTTTCTTAATTTTTAGTTTGACGATTCAAAGTTAAGAAAATCCCTCTGAAAAAGGCATGCAGCTGTAGACGGAATCTACCGGAGGGAACAAACCTTTAGAGAGTGCGATAAACAATAGCAGAAAAACTTTCATAGTCCACGAGGTACCATTATAAGGTGGTTGACACGACGGAAAGACGCCGAAGGAGTATAAAAGTGTTATTACGAATCGCACAGCGTGAATCGTTGTCTGCTCCGGGGAATACGCCTCGGAGCTTTTTTGTGAATTATAAAAGAGTAATTATGGAAAATGCTGTATTAGATGATTTGTATGTAGAACTTGAAAGAGTTTCTTCAATGACAGAAGCAGAGGTTAAGAAAGGCTATAATACCGATTCTAAAGCGGAGATATTAGCTCTTATAAATGCGGATATTGAATCTCTTAACAGGATACAATACGAGAATGAAGATTACGATGACGGAATGGACTACGATGAACTGTGCAGAGTTCAGGGATTAAGCAGATATTGAATTTAATTTTATAGATATGGGAAATTTTGCAATTACATTAGAAAAAATCAATGCTATGGCTCCCACGGAGATAGCTAATGATGAGAACGTAAAACAGAAATTCATTGAGATATATGAAACAATCTGGGGAGAAGGAAAGGGCGAATCCGCCTATGCAAAGGAAAAATATTATTTCAACCGTATTGTAAGTGACAGTACCGAGATTAAAAACAAGTGCACCCGCTTCTCTGTCTTCAATGCTTTTCTGGATATTGCCGTGTGCGGACTGAGCCTTGAACCGGGTAATAAGCCCCTACTCTACTTACGTCCGAGAAACTATAAAATCGGCGTGAACCAACAAAACAAGTCCGTTTATGAGGGCAGATGCATTCTGGAAATAAGCGGATATGGAGAATTGGCTTTAAGGGCACGTGTAGGACAAATACGTTACGCAGACAATCCGGTTATCATGTACGAGGGAGACACGTTCTCTGCCAAAGTCATTTCCGGACAAAAAGTGGTGGACTATGAATGCTGCATACCAAGGAAAAGTAACAAAATCATCGGAGCTTTCATTAAGATAGTCCGCTCGGATGGTTCCATTGATTACTCATGGATGCTTGAAGATGAGATAGAACGGTTAAAAGGATATTCAGCCAAAGCGAACAAAAAATGGGATGAGAATCGAAGAACGTACGTCGAAGCTGCAAACTCATTATATTCTTCACAAAACGGAGGAATCGATTCCGGATTTCTCGGGGCGAAAATGATAAAACATGCCTTTTCCGCTTATCCCAAAATCAGGATCGGACGCGGGACCATGCTTGCCACCGAACAGGAAGAAGACATAGACTACGGAGTAGCAAACGATATTCCGGAAAGGAATATGGAAGAACGGAATGAGAGAAATACACCATTCGGTGATGAAGTCAACAGTATCGGCGGCGGAGTTAAAGTAGAAGTAAACGAAGAAGAAAACGGAGCATTCTAATTATGAGCACAGAATTAATAAAATCAGAAAACATACAGAGTATTGCGAAACTGGCTCCCAATGCTCTGTTATCAAACCAGACAAGCGTACAGAAGTGCAATTCATTCGGTACGACGCTTTTGGCTAAAGCGGAGAATATGAATGATGAGGTAGATACGGAAATCGCTAATTACCTTCATCGGGTTGGCGAGACGTTAAAGGTCATGAATGAGCGCAGAAGTCCGGTAACCAAACTCTTTGATCAGGTAAGGTCCTGCTTTACCTCTCTTGAGAAAGAGATAGATATTAAAAGTCCGGGGACAGTGGCATATCAGTTACAATTAAAAAGAAACGAGTATGCAAGGATGAAACTTCAAAAGCAGGAGGAAGAAAGGAAAAGGCAGGAAAGGGTACTTAAAGTCAATCAGGCTAAAGCCGATTACAAAGCGGCAATTGAGGTTGAGTATTCGGAATACCTAAACAGATATATAACGCATTCAATCAACGAGCTCAATCGCTTAAACGCATCTGTTACCTTAGAAAATTTTGAGGTCGTATCAGCGCAAATTAAAAACTTTCCTACCCAATGTTCTCCTGAACTCTTTTCTAAATACGTATCAAATGAGATGCTGCCGATTCTTCTTGATTTCAATACAGTAAAGAGCATTCAGAAAGAGGTCATTGAAAGCAAGAGGAAAGCCTTTGAAGAACAATTCTCGTTTGAGATGGAGGGCAATATCAGCAATATAGTACGATTATTGCCATCAAAGCAAACGGAACTCAGAGAGATCGACGAGCAGAGAAAGGTCAATGCCAAAGCCGCTGCGGAAAGAGAGAAGGAATTAAAATTGAAAGAAGAGGAAGAGAGCCTGCGACAGGAAGAAATCCGGAAGAAAGAACAGGAAAAGCAAAAGCAGGAAATAGAAGTAAAGAAACGACAGGAAAGCATGAATACTCTCTTTGATACCACGGCCGCTAATCTATCGGCCCCGGTCAAAGCAAGTGTGAAAAAGAAGATCGAGGTTCTTCATCCGGCCGGATTCCTGAATATTTTCAATATGTGGTGGATTAATGAGGGGCAAACTCTCCCGATTGATGAACTTGAGAAGAAGTTTAAAAGCCAGATAACCTTTTGCGAGAAGATGGCCGACAAGGGCGAAGAAATCAGTTCGGAGTATATCCGCTATGTGGATGATGTAAAAGCAAAATAGAATGAATCCTGATAGTTACTATGACAGAAGTGAAGTCTCCAATTCAGACCTCACCGAATTAAAGAACACTCTTTATCCCCGTATTCAATATGGGGATAAAGAAAAAGCTTTCAAATTCGGGACTCTTGTAGATGCTATCATCACAGAACCGGAGCGGGTGAACTTTTTCCAACTGACAGTCGATAATATCCGGTATGATAAAGCGGATTTTGAGCTGGCAAGAGATATGTATGACTCTTTAATATCAGAATCAAAGAGAGATCGCTTTTTAGCGACTGTATTAGAGAACTCCGATACGCAACGGTTTATGGTTAACAAAGGGCAGATATTCTCTTATGCTAATTTTCAATTTACGCTGGATACCCGCTGTAAATGGGACTGGTGGTTACCTGCTTTTGGTTTTGGAGGAGACCTTAAAACGACCTTTGCCGAATCCCAAAAGCAATTTGATGAAGCCGTGGACTTCTTTGATTGGGACAGATCACGTGCCTGGTATATGGATATTGCGGGAAGCGACAGAGATTTCATATATGCCATCAGCAAGAAGAACTGCCGGATATTCAAGAAGTTCATAAACAGGGAAAGTGAAATATACAAACGTGGTAAAGAGAAGTATGAAGACTTAGCTTTCCGATATTGGATGATAGCATGAAAATATTTTGTAGAGTTACAGAGGACGGCCTTATCCCGCTGTATGACAGTGATATGGATGAGAAGCGAAAGCTTAAAACAGGAAGCGATGTGGAAGTCGATATTAAAAATGCAAGAAACTATGAATTTCATAAACGCTTCTTCGCACTCATCGGTCTGGCTTTTGACAATCTGAATGAAAACCTTCAAAAAGAGCTGCACATCTACACCAAAGACGATCTTCTCGTCAAGTTAAAGATGGACCTGCATCTTTATAAGGTTGTCAGACATGAAGATCACGACTGTTTTGTTCTTGATTCCATCTCCTTTGAAAAAATGGATCAACGCGAATTTGAGAAGTTCTACGATAGAGTCGCTTATCGAATTATTAATGTATATCTGAAAGGGGTTATGTATCCCCAATTGGAGGAAGAATTACACCGATTCTTATGAGAGATATGCCGGAATTAAGTATAAAACACAATCTGAAAATTGTGCCTTATCACTACCAACAACAGGGTATTGCCAAAGGACTTGAATTGAAGAGATTCATAAACGGGGATGAACCCGGCTTGGGAAAAACATTTCAGGCGGCGGCGACAGTGGATATCGCCAACGCATTCCCGTGTCTGGTCATTTGTCCCTCTTCCCTAAAAATCAATTGGCAAAGGGAGTTTGAAAAGTTCACCCACCGCAGGGCACTGGTGCTTAATGATTCTGTCAAAACAACATGGAACTACCTGTTGGAGATGAAAACCTACGACGTTGCGATTGTCAATTATGAATCTCTCAAGAAATTCTTTGTCTGGGATGTTCCCAAAAAGAACTGGCGTTTGAAAGATGTGGTATTCTCTCCATATATCAGGATGTTTAAATCGGTTATAGTTGACGAATCCCACAGGGTTAAAGATACCGGTACCCAACAAACCAAATTCACCAAGGGGATATGTATCGGAAAGGAGTATATAATTCTCCTGTCAGGAACTCCGGTTGTCAATCGGCCCGCTGACCTGATATCCCAATTGGCAATAATGGACCGTCTGAAAGAATTTGGAGGTGTGGGAGGCTTTTATTTAAACTATTGCTCAGGAGATAAAGAAGCGTCCAATTTGCAGGAACTTCAAGAGTCACTCTATGATAAGTGCTTTTTCAGAAGAGAGAAGAAAGAAGTTCTCACGGAACTTCCTGAAAAAACGAGATGTGATATCTACACGGACATTACTAATCGTGACGAGTACGACGTAGCTTTTCAGGATCTTGAAAAATATCTTCGAGAATACAAACAAGCTACGGAATGGGAGATAAAGAGAAAGTTGAAGAACGAGGCTTTAGTCAAGTTTATGGCTTTGCGTGGTATTTGTGCCAAAGGCAAAGTCAAATACGTGATAGATTATGTGAGAGACTTCACCTCAACAGGAAAGAAACTTATTCTTTTCTGCTCCCTTCATGATGTTGTGGATGACTTAAAGAAAGCGTTTCCAAAAGCTTTGTCCGTTACAGGAAGAGATAGTCCGGCCATGAAGCAATATGCCGTGGATGCTTTTCAGAGTGATGATAACCGCAAGTTAATTATCTGCTCGATAAAAGCTGCCGGAGTCGGGCTCACGCTCACGGCTGCCAGTGACGTCGCATTTATTGAGTTTCCATGGACTTATGCCGATTGTTGTCAATGTGAAGACCGGGCACATAGAATAGGTGCCAAATATCCTGTGACATGCAGATATTTCCTCGGACAGGGAACGGTTGACGGCAGGATATACAACATGATACAATCCAAAAGGAATATTGCAAATACGATTGTAGGCGCAAACGATGATATCCCCGAAGATACCCAATACTTTAACGAACTCATAAATTTAATTACATGAAGACAGTAACACTACGGGCTTCAAGCATACGAAGCATACTTCAGGCCATCGATACCCATATTAATAAACTCACTTCCGAGGGCGTAAACTACAACAAGTTGCGCCCTTTTATTTTAGCCGGAAAGGAAATAAAAAGAAATGCTAATAGACCAAACAAATCTAAAGGAGCTTCAGGAAAGAGCAGATGAACTCTATGACTTCCTTATAGCAAACTTCTTCGACACTGATATAAAAACCTTCGAAGAGCATGCACGAGAATATGCCGCATTGACGGTCAGAATTTATATTTATAAACTTAAAAACTTATAGCTTATGGACAAATTTTTAGCTCAGGAAGTACCTGAGGATGATCGGTTTGAGTTCCTGAAGGACAATGCCGATGCAATTGAGGAGATTGGATATACTCACCGGTTCACTCCCGATGAGTTAGCACAGAAAAAAGAATCTCTCGCTGAAACGTCTATTTCAATCAATGACATTGAGATAGAAAAGAAAGCGGTAATGGAAGAATATAAGGAGCAGCTTAAACCTCTGAATGTAATAAAGCAGACTCTTCTTGAAAATATCAAGAAAGGTTCTGAATATGTGGAAAATGAGGAATGCGCCAAAATCCTTTATCATGAAGAAAAGATGGTGGGGTACTATAATAAGCTTGGCGAACTTGTTTATTCACGCCCGATTATGCCACAGGAGATGCAAAAGACAATTTTTAGTATTGACCGTAAAACAGGAACAAAATCATGAGTGAAAACAAATTAAACTTGGTGTTACCGAAAGATTACAACGGTACACCGATAGAAGTAGTATTGAGAGAAGGCGAAGCAGCCTGCCAGTTAGAACCAAAAGAGCCTGAAAAGATAGATATTCGTGGCACAATCGAATCGCCCCTGAGATGGCTGGAAAAGCGTATTGGGCTTATCAATCAGAAATCAGCTAATATCAAGGTAAACAGGGATAATATGATTATTACCTTGACAATTGATGAAACCAATTACTATCAAGCAAGTATATCAGGTAGACTTGAGGTTTCAAAAGAGATGAAGGAGTTCGGCATCAATACCGATAATACTTGGGAACCAAACAAGCTTTCGCTATTCATCAAGATGCACCGGGCATTCTTTACTGACAAATCCCAAAATATGCAGCTTGTGTCCATCCTCAAAAACTTCAAAGCAAAAGTGAATCAGGACATAGAACGAAGCAAAGAAGAAAATGGCAGTAAGGTAGATAACTATTCTCAAGTGGTTGATTCCAATTTGCCGAAATCTTTCAAACTATTTATTCCGCTATTCAAAGGTTTTGCTTGTGAAGAAATCGAAGTCGAGATCTACGCTGATGTAGACGGGCGGGACGTTTCTCTATCTCTTGTTTCTGCTGGTGCTAACGAAGCAATCGAAGAATACAAGAATAGTGTCATTGACGAACAATTGGAGGCAATCAAAGTTATTGCGCCCGATATCGTAATCATCGAACAATAATAATAAAGTCCTACGTCAGACGTGGCGTAGGCAAAACGGGCTATTAGTCAAGGCTGACATCGGAGTGTTTTCCCGAGAACAGCGGTTCGATTCCGCTATAGTCCACATCCTAAATTTATATTTTATGAAACAGATAAGTAAAAAACAGGCTCAAAAAAACAGAGCGGTAGCAAAGATCAAATCTGAGTTACCGTTCTTTTGTGCTATATGCGGCAAACGCGCAACCGGTGACGGAGCTCATTTACTCCCGAAATCACTTTGGCCGGAACATTATACAGAACCTAAGAATCTCGTTCGTCTTTGCCGGAGATGCCACAGGAGATATGACTATGATATCGAATTCAGAAAACAGCAGGTAAAATTAATCAGGCAGGTTCAGTCTTTCGATGAACTTGCCGCAAACAGATATTTTAAATTATGAAACAGGTAATACACGGGAAATGCCCGAGCAAGTCAAATAGCTATAAGGTTGTAACACTAAAAGGCCATGGAAGTCTTGCCAAACAAACGACTTTGAAAAATTACGAAAAGTCCTTTTACCTGCAATGCAATCAATATCGGAACAAAATGATAAATAGTTTATTTGAACTCCATTTAAATGTCTTCTACGAAAATCAACGTCCCGATCTGGATAACTGTATGAAGATTGTTTTGGATTGCCTGCAGGGCTGCAAAGCCGTCAGGAACGATCGGAATTGCGTGAAGATTATAGCCGAGAAATTTATCGACAAAACAGATCCACGCATTGAATTTGAAATATTTCCAATTTAAATATGGAGTGTAAAATATGGCCAGACCGCTTAAACAAGGAATAGATTACTTTCCTTTCGATGTCGGTTTCTTTAATGACGTGAAAGTTAGAAAAATATCACGAGCATGTGGCGCAAGTTCAACTTCTATACTTATTTGCCTGCTGTGTAATATCTATAAAGATAATGGGTATTACATCTTGTGGGACGAAGATTTGCCTTTTGTTATTGCCGACATGGTCGGGGTTTCCGAGGGCTCAGTAAAAGAAGTATTGCTAAAGGCATTGCAAGTCGGATTTTTCGATAAAGATATCTACGAAAAATATAAGATACTTACTTCTCATGGAATACAGAAACGTTTTAAGTCTGCTGTTTACAAACGTGGAGAAACTGAATTTATGGTAGAATATTTAGTTTCTGATATCAAAAACGTGGTTTTGGATATCCAAAACGGAGTTTCGGACACCGAAAGTACACAAAGTAAAGTAAAAGTAAATAGAAAGAATATTAAACCTAAAGAAAACTCTACTAGCGTAGAGCAAAAGAAAGCCGAACAAGCCAAGAAACTAGCCGCAGCTAAAGCTGCTACTCTCTCACGTAGAAAAAACTTTTATGATTCTCTGATTCCTTTCGTAAAAACCAGTAGTGGAGGAAGATATTCCAGGGAGATGATCCGGGCCTTTTTCAACTATTGGTCAGAGATGAACAAAAGCGAGACTAAGATGCGATTTGAAAAACAGCCCACTTGGGAAGTCGCAAAAAGACTGGCCACATGGGCAAATAAAGAGAAATTCAATGGAAGAACTAAAAATGCTGATACTTCCCTCTCAGGTCCGTTCAATACAGCAAACGAAGAAGAGGGAACTAACGCCGATTCAGCAGGAATTAAAGAACTCATTAACGTCGTCCGAATTGGTTGAACAATGGGGCGGTGCCATTGCACAAATAAAATCCGTTACCGACATACAGCTCATCGCAGCCAACAGGCAGATACCAACTCTGGCCGACGTGTCGGTCGTTTTTGGGAACGATACGGTGATAAAAATCATATCAGAACACTTGCGCAGTTTGTGCAAGAACGCAGATACAGGACTTACCACATACCAGTTTGCGGATACTTCACTACTTATCGCCACAGAGTACTACTACCTGAATCTGGCTGAACTGTCATACTTCTTTCGGGGATGCAAGATCGGCAGGTACGGGCAACTCGTATGGGGAAGTAATCTGAATGTTCAGCAGATGATGACGGCGGCGAGACGCTTCCTGACAGAGAGAAGCGAAGCTATCGACAGAAATGAAAAAAAGTTGATCGAGCAGCGAAAAGAGAAAGGATTCATGAAAATCAATATAGCAGCACAATGCATTGTCTCCGGAACCGATTACATACGGGATATTAACGAAAAAGCGAAGAACGATTTTAATGCATTTTGCGGGCTTTTCCCAAATCTCCCGAAGAGTTATTCCCCTCAGACATGGTGGAATGCATGGAGAGGAGAAAATGAGGCCTTGAAGCTGATCTATAACGGCGAGTGCCCTTCCCCGTATATTGCGGAGCGGGATATAGGAGAATATCTATGTGAGTATAATATTAGCCTGAAGAAATGAAACTAACAATTTATTGGATAACAGAAGATGCGGAAAGTATCCGGCGCATAAGGGAGAAATTCAATCTGCCACCCGACATAACTGTCAATGGAGAAACTCCTGCAGAAATACGGGAGGAAGATCTTCCCCTGCTTAAAGAAACAGAGAAAAGAGGATTTCTTCGAATCAGGAATAAGCAGTAGTAAGGGTAACTACATTTTGCTCTTAAATTTTTTCACGATACCCCAGACAAGGATTACCGCTCCCAGGCCTAGGGCAACCCCTTGAAAGAATTTAATGGGATGCGATGGATATTGGTTTGATAAGAAGTTTAGTATGTTCGATATACATATCAGAGCAGCACCTAAGATCATTATTGTATTCGCACTAAGTTTTTTCATAATTCGATGTTTTATAAACTTAGTCTTGGAAAACGATAGAAAATCACACTTTGATGACCTATAGGCATAAAATAAAAAAGGAGTCACGCCTGACTCCAACCTTTGTTAACCTTAAATCTAATACTATGAAAAACACACTGCAAAGGTATCGAAATTCGGGCTCCCACCAAATATTCAGTGCATTATGGCCTCATTTATAACATGGTTTAATATATCGAAAGGTTTAGTTAACTGATTAACGTAATATGAATGCGTATTAACTTAAATAGACCTTGTGATATGTTAGATTCTTACCCAATTCAAATTCGCTAAACGTATGAAGCAAATTATAAAATTCATCTTCTGCATGATTGCATTCTTTGCGGCCATGCAGATAATAAGCTATGTATTATGATAATAAAAGAAGCAAAGTTAATCGCTGATGATAATTCCCATATAATCATCAACGGGCCGATAGAAACGGCTGATCTCGAGAGAACAAGAAAGGAGCTACACGCTATCTACAGGTGTGACCGTATATTATTCACTTTTGAAGAGGAGGAAAAGAAATGAAAAAATTAATGCTGTTATTATTGGGTATTGCTACAACTTGGGCATGTACTAAAGAGTGTATTGAATCTGAGTATCCGGATATGGGAACAGAATACTGGACCAAAAGTGATTCTGACTCAGTTTATCACGTAGGGGATAAACCAGACAGCATCCATGTGATAAAAGTCAATCAGAAATAGCCCCATTAACGAGAATGAATTTTGATAATTACTTATTGGTCAGTGCTAAATATCTGCCGCTACGAGCACAAATAGTACTTAGTAAAGAAGAATATTGGTGTTATCTGGCAGAGGATAGCCTAAGGAAAAGAATTTATCGAAGAAATATAGCTATTATTAGGCTAACGAAGATAGTAGCAATCGCAACTCCGAGAGAAATATAATATTGTCTTGACACTTTTTTGGAATTTGCACGTTCTTTAGCCTCTTTGCGACATTCTTCACAATATTCTGAAAGCCCATTATCTGGCTTATTATCCTTAAAAAACTTTTCCATATAGTATAAATTTTCAGCAAATATATAAAAAAATGAGAAGATGAAAGCAATATCAATAAAACAGCCGTGGGCAAGTTTGATAGTCCACGGTATTAAAGACGTTGAGAATCGAACTTGGAAGTGCCCAAAGAAATATATAAAGCAAAGAGTCTTAGTCCATGCTGGGAATAAGCCGGCAGACTTTTGGAATTATCCCCTTTCAGGGTGTATCAGTGATTTTATCCGAAAGATTTCAAAATCAGGTACAGACTGGAGACAATATCCACACGGGGCCATTATCGGAAGCGTTGAGATAGTAGATTGCGTTATCAATAATCCTTCAGTCTGGGCAGAAAAGTCTTTAGAAAATAAGTGCCCGGAATGCGGACGTGAAATAACGGACCTTAAATCTGATTATCAGGAATGCCCTGACTGCAGACGCAGATTATGGAAACACAGCAACTACGATACTCCAATTTATAACTGGGTACTTGCTAACCCGATATTATTTTCAACACCGGTATCTGCCAAGGGTAAATTAAGCTTCTGGGAGTATGAAGGATTAAAAGAAGTGGAGATCATTTGCCCTGAGTGTGGAAGTGTACAAAAAGCTTTAGAAAACTATACTACGCAGCCTTTCGCTACATATATACATACATGCCGTGAATGCGGATATATTATAGAAGAAAGTGAATGGAATATCATTCCCAGAAGATAATCACGAATCAAAATAATGTTTAAACAGAAAAACAATGAAAAGTAAAGTTATCACATTAGAATTAGTTAATACTCCTGATGCACTCATAAGATTGCAGGAGCTCGCAGTCAAGAATCTCAAAAAGCAGAATATGGACGAAGACTTCCTCGATTTTCAGGAAGATATTTTAAAGTGTTTAAAAGTAATCAGGCAAATGAATATTGTCGACATAACAGGGTTAAATAAAAACTAAACAGATTATGAATTTTGCAGAAGAAGATATTGTGTGTCCCGTCTGTGGAGAAACTTTTTCTCCCGAATATGGAGAACTGAACGAATATGGAGATATCGTTTGTCCGAGTTGCGCCGGTGATCCTCCGCTATATGAAGAAGAAGAAGAAAGTGAAAACAGGCCGCGTAATTAAGAATTTAACAGGATCATTTAAAACAGGCATGATGAACACATCTCAGTATATAGCGATAGCAATGGAATCAGTGGCCCTTATTCTTTTAATAGTAATCATAATCAAAGAACGTAAAAACCTATGGTGAAAGAAGCGATACTGGAGGAAATGAAAATCAGGAATATGAGCATTGGAGGGCTGGCGCTTAGATCCGGGATAAATGTCAATACGCTGAAAAGCGCCTTAACGAAGAATAGCACCCATAATCTGGGTATAAAAAATGTAGAGAGAATCTTTAATGCCTTAGACCTGAAAATAGTAAGAAACATGACTTATGAAGATTTGGTGTATAATTCATTAAAACAGCAACCTCCCAAATAACAACCCGATATACTTTTACAATAAAAACGATGGCAACAAAAGTGAACATACCAATTCTTGGTATAACCCGGAATACGGATGATGGAATATCCAAAGACGGTGAATGTATGGAGCTCATAAATGCGCGGCTAAAAGACGGTTCCATTGAGCCTATAGGCAACCCCATACAACTTTCTTATTTCGATAAACAATACAAGTCCGCTTATTATCATTCGATGACGGATAAATATTTGTTTATCCGCTCTTCTGACGGAAGCGTGGATGTCTTATCCAACGACTTCGCCACCAGCTACATTCTATCAAGCGATATCTCCGGAATAGAGAGGATAGAATTCATTGGATATATGGTTTGTTTATTTAAGGAAGATCATATCGTATATTGTATTTATGATAATGGAGAGTATAAGTATTTAGGGAAACAGCCTGAAATGCCCACACTTAACATAACTCAGGAATGCGATTATAATCTGGTTGTGACAGAGAGTGAATATTACCAGAGAGGCGCTCCTTCAACGACCTCTTCGGAATATGATCCGGGATTAGATCTTAATAAAATCGGATACGGTTTTTTTGACGAATGTATCTCTTCATTAAATAAAAAGGGATGTTTCATTGACAGGACTCTAATACGATACGCCTTTAGATTATATGATGGGAATTACATCATGCATTCCCCCGTATACCTTGTTCAAAATGACGGTTCCGTAACCGTTACTTTTAAATATGGCTCCACGGCCAGCAGAGAAGAAGATTTCTGGAAAACAGTGACGCTGAAAAGAGGACCTTATGATAACTTTCAATATCTGGCCAAATACACAGCCGAAACTAAGGCCATGGACTATTATGAATTTGGAGTTATTGGATTCTACCCCAAATTCACATTTTCTAATTTGAACTTAGAGGGATGGAAAAACCTGATCGTATCTATCGATGTCTTTGCTACCCGAAGCATAATGGACCAGGAGCTTGATGAGATCGGATTAAAAACACAGGCATCCGAATCAGTGTCCGGATCGTCAGGAAAATACTACCGGTATACGCCTAAGGATGCTCTTGAAGTAGGCAGGGATATTGCTAAGGAATACCAGTTTTATAAAATCGCAGAATATGATTTAAAGGGAAATCTGACCGATAGAATAGAGAATGTTTCTGACGATAACTTATCCCTCGAGAATACGCTTGCGGACGATGAAGATACGCATGTTCTGAACACATCCGAATGTTCGTATGTATATAACTCCCGGTTACACCTTGGAAATGTGAAATCGAAGTTTTATGAGGGATATCCTTCCGACTACCTTTATCCGCCGGGATCAACAGCCACAAATGTAAAAAAAGCGTCCATATCTACCTATCTTACTTCCACAAATGGAACTGTGATCGTAAAAAGAGAATTCGGATCGGAATTCCCATATCCTAACATCACCCCGTTTCTTGTATATCCGGACAACAGGGCATACAAAATGGTCATCTGCGTAGAGATAATAACCGGATATGCGGATGTTGACGGAACGTCAGTACCTGTTATCAGTACTAAGAGACGCGAGTTTACTCTAATTCCACACAAATATCTGAATCTGTCATATTGCATAAGTTATACCACTACGGTAATACCGGGACGGGTTAACTCAACCACTTCAACGGCCATAGATTTTGGTGATATCTCGACCTGGGATGATGGAACTGACGACATAACAGAGCAAAACACCTTCGAGATACGTCCCCATGTTCTCAAGGTGTCAGCCTTAAATAATCCATTCTATTTTCCGTCCAAAACAACATACACGCCATCGAGCCATGAAATAACAGCTATCTGCTCGAATACGGCAGCACTCTCACAAGGACAGTTCGGGCAATATCCACTATATGTATTTTGCAAGGATGGCATCTATGCTATGAATGTGGGAACGGAGGTTGTTTATGCCAGCTCGTCTCCTGTAAGCAGAGATGTATGCAATAACCCTAACTCCGTTAAGGGATTAGATTCGGAAGTAGCTTTTGCCACGGAACAGGGACTAATGTTAATCAGCGGAACCGAAGTAAGGAATATCTCGACTCCAATGAACGGCTATCTGCCAAGTTGTATCAGCTCCTCTCCCATCATCCCTAAGATCATGAAGATAGCCAAATTAGATTCATGCGCCTCCTCTTCTATCTTTTCAGACTACTGCAGCGGGGCTAAGATTGGATATAACTATCAGGAGAGGGAAATAATCGTTTCCAATCCGGATTATGCTTACTCCTATGTGTATTGCTTTAAATCGGATACATGGTGCAAGATTTCTAAAAAGGTAAATTCATTTATAAATACCTATCCGGACATATTGGCCTTAGCGGATAACACACTGGAAGATAACAGTATAATAACCTCCGTCTGGAATCTGCAGAACTCCCACCGGAGTATAGCGGATATATGCCTTATCACCCGTCCGATCAAGATGGGAACGAACACACATAAGAGAATACTTCAGTCCGCATTAAGAGGCATCGTCAAAAGGTCATTGTCTGATTTATACCTCCGGGGAGAGGCTGTTCAGTTCAGAGAGGAAGGTGTCGAGATATTCTCGAATGTCGGGATGTACATTTTAGGATCTAATGATGCCGAACATTTCTCCCTTGTGGCCGGAAAAGAAAAGATGGTAGACGTGAGAGACTTAATAACCAAAATGAATAAATCAAAACCATTCAAATACTTTATGCTTACTTTAGTCGGAGGAGTAAGAACCGACGTGGCCATTAACTATATTGAATGTGTGGTCGATGAATCTTATAATAATAGATTGAGATAAGCAAAACCTAGCGTTGGAGGTAAAGCGTATATAATAATGGGACAAAAAATAATACTTGAATTTGAGGAAATTAACATCCTTCCAGAAAACATGTTTCAAAAAGAAAATTATCCATCAAATGGGCTCTATGTGGTAAATGATGGAATCGCTCGTTTTTTAGTTAGCGTAAGTGATTCACCCCAGATATTCTCTATGCCCATTACTTTGGAAGAGCTACAAAAATATTCAGTTTATAAAACAGAAGAGGAATATCCTGTAATTACTAAAGACGAAAAGAATTCTTCTGAAGGATGGGTAAGTGCCAAAGCGTTAGTTGAAATCATTACCACCCTTAAAGGCTAATAGAAAAAAGGGGATTAAACTCCCCTTTTTATATACCTGCTAGATCCGTCGTCCGCCTTCGGGGATTACCAGATAGCATCCCGGCGTATTTGATAACCGAATATTCAAACTTTGCAATATTCTGAAAATAAAGGCCGGCCATTTCAGGCTTTACCATCTCAATCCATTTATAAACGATGTAATTGACCACGTAATCAAAAACAGCTTTCTTCAAAAGATTACTTATATATTCAGCGTTGGCTTTTACCGTAAACGGATCGATGCTGCACAAAATCGATTTTTCATCCTGAGTGAATGAGCTTGATCTGGTTCTTTTCAGAAGCATTCCGGAAACATCGTTAAGAGCCGTATCCATAAACACGGATAATTCGTCGTAATTATCAGAACTTGTTTGCGTGATATCAGCATCCACATCCTGCCGTTTCTTTGATTCACCGGCATAATAGGTCTGCATATCAACCTCCTTCAATATCTCATCAATGAGTAGATTAAACTGAATCATGATCTAACCGGTTTTTTCCTGTGAGAAGCCAACACTCTAATCTCGGTAGACAACTCAGTCAGTTTATTCTCAAAAAGTTTTTCTTCTCCGGGCTTCATAAGAGCTAGCCAGTCTCTCAGGCAAGTATCAACCAGATAGTCTTTCATGGCAAGCAAAAGAGCGTCTTTCTGACTATCCATGAAATTAGCGACTGTCTTAGTGGTAAATGTCACATCATCCGTTCCCCAGACACTGGTTGTTTCACCTAATATCTTGGTTAATACATTCGTCAATTTGGTGACACCTGTTTTAATGTAATCTTTTAGAAGTTCGTCTTCGTCATCTGATGCCTGAATTCTTGCTCCTGCTTCCAGTAACTCAGTATTATCCTTTCTCGCTTCTCCCGCGTAATATGAATTTGCCTGCACTCCTATCACCACATCGGCGACCTTTATAACCGTAGATATCGTTTTACTTCCTTCCATAATTTATGATCTTTGAGGTTTCGTTCTTTCAGCTAAATGTTTCTTAATATTAATGGCAAGATCAATGCATAACTTATCATAATAAGCTACTTCATCTTTCTTCGAGAGGTTAAACCATCTCTTACAGATGAAATTGACCACGTACTGATTCATGCATCTTGTTAGTGAGGCCAGAACATTTGTGTTCCAGCTTGAAGGCAGATTGAACGCGAATATGGCTTTATCTGTTCCGTCTGTTTTCAGATATCCATGCCGGGTAATAACCTCGGAAAGTCCGCTTACCGCTTCTCCCCAATAACTCAAAAGGATATTGCTTTCATCCTCCGTGGATGAAACTTTATCTGTCTCTCCTGTATTCTTACCTGTATAACCGGTTATTTTGTATACTTCCGGCATGACATCACTCTGTAAAATAGTTATTTCCATTTCGATCTATTTTAGGCAAATATATTCATGGATGAAAAAAGTGAGGTTGCTGAATTGCCAAAAGAAATAGCCTGTGAATAAATAAAAATGAAAATAAATGGCTTTTATTGTCATTTTACAAAAAACATTACTACATTTGGGCAAACTTTTAATGAAGAATCACAATATATAATATGTGGAATAGTAGCTAAAATACCGAAGAAGAAGATTCTTCTTGGTATTCAAAATATTATATGGTCAATTAAATATTATTTATGCAATATTAATACAAGGCATAAAAATCCAAAAACAATAAAACATTACTACTATGAACATAAAAAAAATTAAGATCCTCAACTTTCGTTCTATAAAAGAGGCTGAATTTTCAACAACTGACTTCAATGTTTTCGTAGGGCAAAACAATTGCGGAAAAACAAATTTCTTTGAAGCTATTGAATTTTTTTTCAACGGACTTGGGAAAGGAGGAAAGCTTGACGACTTAAAGTTCAAAAGAGAAACAGAAAGAGAGATTATTGTTGAAGTTACTTTCTCTGGAGCTCTAGAAGGTGCAGCCAAAATGCAAAACGAAGGAAATAAAACAAAAATCGAGAGAGTTCTTGCTGGCAACGACATTGTGATGGTTATGCGTTCCAGCAACGCAACTAAGAGAAAAGTATTTGTTAATGGTTCCGAAGTAAACCCAGGAACTGGATTTGATGCAGCATTAAATGACTTTCTTCCAAAATTTGAATATATAAATACGAAACAATATTTCGATAGTGTAGCAAAATACTCAAAAACAGCTCCCATGGGAATAATGTTATCAGGAGTACTTACCGCTATACTAGCGGAAAATGCACAATACCAAGTGTTTCAAAATAAATTCAGAGAACTTTTCGAAGATGATGAATCTCAAATTAAAGCTGAATTTGACAAGGTTGGAAACCAAGTGAAATTTCACCTCCAAAAGCAATTTCCTGATTGTACAAAAGTAACATTCGACGTTTCAGCACCAGCATTTGACGATTTGTTAAAAAACTTCGAAACAACAGTCGATGATGGAATAGAAACACTGGCAGAAGAGAAGGGAGATGGAATGCAAAGAGCACTAATGCTTGCAATTATTCAAGCATATGCAGAATTTCGAAAAAGAAACGATGATATAGGAAAATCATTTTTATTTTTCATTGATGAAGCAGAATTACATTTGCACCCAACAGCTCAAAGAAATCTAAAAAATGTATTATTGGAGTTGTCTTCAAGCACTGACCAAGTTTTCATTAATACGCACTCTTCTGTTTTCGTGGCAGACAATTCTGAGAATCAGACGATTTTTAAAGTTGAAAAAAACAATGGAGAAACTTCAATACAACCAACTTCAGATTTTGAAAAGCCATATATTGTTTATGAACTTCTAGGAGGAAGCCCTGCGGACTTACTTCTACCAAAAAATTTTCTTGTTGTCGAAGGACAAAGTGAATTTGAATTATTAACTAGAATCATAAAAAGATTTTATACTGATCGCCCAAAAATTCAAATTATCAAAGCAAACGGAGATATTGACCAAGCTGAAAGAACTATTAATGCAATAGAAAAGATTTTCATTCCATTAGGAACGAGTATATACAGAGATAAAGTTGTAATACTAATTGACCAACCAAGTTCACAAACGCAAGGTGGAGTGGCTCAATTCTTAGATAGTTATAATTTCCTACATACAAACAATCAATTTTTCAAACTCCCTTTGAGAGATATTGAGCAATGTTATCCTAACCAACCTGATCCAGTTTACACTAATTGGAGAAAAACTCAAGCCGAATTAGATGCAGTAAACGAGAGTGGTAATAAAATTATAACAGGAAAGAAGAAAATAAAGCTCGCTAAATATGTCGGAGAACATATCACTCAAGAACAATTTGAAAGGGATTTAGTAGTTTGTTTCCAATCACTACTAAAATGTTGGGAGTTAGCTTATTAAAGATACAAAACGTTCCTTGCTAATACATTTCCATAAACAGTTTCTATTAAATGCACTCATCATACAAGGTACAATAAATATTACCACAATAAAACTATACCCTACCAATAGTCTAATTATTTCATGATTTATATTAATAAAGCAATTGATCAAATAAAAACAAATTTAAAAAAAGCAAAATGAAAGACACGTATTGGCATATACAAATGCACTTACCAGAAGGTAGCAAAGATGGAATCGTTATTGATCCAAAAAAGATGTTGTTAGAGAATCCCCCAGTAATAGGTACTGGTGAATGGGATCATTTACAATGCCGAAATTTCAAAGGAGAAGGCAATGGCATAAAAATAGGTGATATCGTTATGGTACGCATGGGCAATAGACCTATTGCGCTATGCGAAGTAATTGGTGATTATTATGAAAACGAAGAACTAGAAGATAAGTATATCAATAAGCTATATCGAAATGTAAAAGTACTAGGATGGGCTAAGAGTGATGAAACATCTTCTTTATTTTCACAAGGAACACTAACCCCCCTTTATAAAAGTAGTGAAACACCTTCTTGGCATTATGTAAACGATTGGTATAAAAAAATACTTCAAACAAAAAGTATGAACACCATCATTGACATTCTCAAGCATAAGCACCAAATCATTCTTCAAGGTGCTCCTGGAACAGGAAAAACGTATATGGCTAAAAAAATGGCTCAATTTATGGTTGGGGAGCAAACTAATTCAGAAAGAACAAATGAATTAGCAGACAAAGACATTCAAAAAGCTTTCCAGAGCAATCAAATTGTTTCCAGCAGCTCTGAGAGAACGCAGTATAAGATAATAAGCGTCAACAATAAAAGCATAACTATTGGAGGCGAAAGTATAAAAGATAAAGACATTAGTTTCAATAGCATAAAAATTGCATATAAAGGGAAACTATGGGAATCGGGAAAGCAAAGCAATGGTTTTGACCCTTATACTTCAGCATTAGCTAAGTATATATATGAAAACAAAAGTGCCTCAAAAAAAACTCAGTCACACATTAAATTGATCCAATTTCATCCTTCATATACTTATGAAGATTTTGTGAGGGGTATATCCGTGGATACGACAGAACAATCTACTCCTCAATACATCACTAAAAATAGATTACTGGGAGAATTTGCCGACGAAGCTCTAAAAAATTGGGAAGATAGCAGAAAAAGCGTGGAGGAGATATCAAAAGAACAAGGTTGGCAGATCGCATTAGATTTCTACAAGGAACACATTACCGAAGAGTTAATAAACAACCAATCTTTCTTAATTCCTAATACTAGCGCTAATATTGTAAGCGTAGAGGGTAACTCCTTTCGGTACAATTTTAAGGATCGACCTACAATTCTATATAATCTTCTATTTTCGGACATTATAAAAATTGGTATAAGCGAAGTAGCTCTAAAAAGAAGCATTGACGTTGAAAGTCTAGGCCTGAAAATGAGAGGGAAATATCCTTACTATTACCATTTCTTTAATGCATTCAAATCTTTCATTGATAAACAGAATATTTCATTAGAACGAAAAGGGGATAAGATTGAAGAAGAAAAGTACGTTCTTATTATTGACGAGATTAATCGCGCTAACCTTCCTGCTGTTCTAGGTGAATTAATCTATGCACTTGAGTATCGAGGAGAAACGGTAGATAGCCTATATGCAGTTGATGGTGATAATGGCCTTATCCTGCCTCCAAATCTATATATCATTGGCACGATGAATACCGCTGATCGAAGTGTGGGGCAGATAGATTACGCTATTCGCAGACGTTTTGCCTTTATTGATGTAGAACCCAAAGACCTTTCGGCAGAATTGGGGAAGGATTTTCATTCAGATGACTTCAGCAAAGTACAGGCATTATTCTCTAGTAACTACTTGAGCACTGAATTTAATTCCAAAGACGTTCAATTAGGACATAGCTATTTTATCCAACAATACGAGAAGAATGAAGATGGAGAAGATAACAAAGCAAAGCCTATCGATTTTAGGATGCGAGTAGATTATGAGATCAAACCAATCCTCAGGGAATATGTAAAAGATGGAATATTGAAAGAGAATGCCAAAGAAATTATTGAAAGTCTATGATATACCTATATGAACAATATGGATATAAGAGGACAGGTTACAAAGAAATAACCGATAAACAATGTTCAATATTAGATTCGTCCTCTATCAAATCAAACAAATATAAGAAAACGGTTTTGCGGCAGAAATCTAATCAAATGTGTGTTCAGATTGATTTTGATCAAGAAAAAGAAAAATATCATTTTGAAACTTCATACTTTGTTGGAGTTGACTGGATTCTTGAAAATCGCTTGCCTATATATGTACAGCCCAAGCTAAATAAAGAAGATATCCAAATTAACTACTTCCAAATGCTTCTGGATGCTATCACCGAGCCTGATAACATAAAAAACATTGATGGCTTATTAAATATTGACTTTAACAAGCCATGTATTACTATAAAACAGAGTGAAGATCTACTGTCCCCATTCCTTATTATTCAATTCCTGCAGATACTACAGACAATTGTTCGAAAAGGGTTAAAAAAATCATATTATTCAATAACTAACAATTTAGAAGCTAAGGTTAAAGGAAAAATATTGGTTAGCAAAACGATAAGAGGAAACATCATAAAAGGACAATTAACGAAAACGATTTGCCGTTATGATGAATTTGGGGTTAACTGTGACGAGAATAAAATTCTCAAAAAAGCGTATTTGTTTGCTTGTAAGGCTATTGAGAATTATAAAGAGCTGGATATAGAAGAATTGCAACATATAAAAAGCTACATTCATCCGGCATTTGAAAATATATCAGAAGATATTAAAGTAGATAAAATAAAAGCGTTCAAGCCTAACCCAATATACAAAGAATATGAACAAGCAATTAAATTGGCATTACTAATTTTAAAACGCTTCTCATACAACATAGATCAAACAGAGAATCAATTAATAAGCACCCCTCCATTCTGGATTGACATGAGCAAACTGTTCGAACTTTATGTATACAAAAAGCTAAAAAATGCCTTTCCTAATAAAAACGAAGTACAATATCATTCAAAAATTAATTATCTGGAATTAGATTTTCTTCTTAAAGCTAAGGATAGCAATGACAATGATTGTATGTTTGTGATAGACACAAAATACAAACCTAAGTATCATGAAGATCATGTTAACATTGAAGATATTAGACAAGTATGCGGATATGCCCGTTTAGAACAAGTATATCAGAAATTAGAAATAAGCGATTACAATAAAAACATAAATTGCTTGATTATATATTCTCATCAAAATTGTGAGACATCATTTGATAATAATGATTTTATATTCCAAAAAGATAATTTAGGATTAAAAGGAATAAGAAAAGAGAAACATTATGTCAATTTTTACAAATTAGGAATAAAACTTCCTGAAATAAAACCTATTGAACAACATTAGCTAGTTTATTCCCAGATCGGAGTAGCCATTTAGCAAAAAAATATTAAGCTATTCCGCTACCTAATGAAAGCTAAAAGCAATGGGCGATAGAAAAAACAAAATAATTTAAGAACAGAGGTGGATTGTGTGTCCACCTCTGAAAATTCCTACCACGTTGTGATTAAGTAAGGGCACACTATCATCATTAAAATGAACGATACAATTTAATGCAATTATAAAACATAGTGTTTGAAGTAAGAACACGAGAACCTACCAAGTGGGGGTTATTTGATTAGGTTGGCTTTTCATGACTTTTTTGCCAACCTACTAGGATAAAATATTTTTCATATTTTTCTCTTTAGTTGCTTCTGGCAATATTGCTATTGATTGAATGCTTGCACTCATGGCCGATTCATCAAAATGCCGATCATATCCTTTTATAATTAAGTTCAAACCGTGTTGTAGCCAGTATAGTACCTGCCAAAGCATCACGCAATTGCAAGTGATGCAATTCATCAAGCATATCACTGACTATCTTTCTGACACGAGGTGGGTATTTCTGTGCCAAAGATACCATTTTTTTGAGTTCCTCTAATGGCAAAGTAGCAAAATATAGTCTCTTTACTCTATCGTACACATCATATGGACTACAGCCAGGAATATGCTTTATATCCTTTAGCGCATCCAATAAACGTAAATACAAAATTGTATTCGCATCATTGAAATCATCACCATACGCCTTTACACACTCTATTTCCAAATTCTTAAAACGAAATGGGCGAACAGGATTTGGGGTTGCTATCGTTATTGTCGTAGCCGTTTGTTCGGTCAATCCCAATTTGTTATAAATATATGCACCGCTCAAATAACCATTTAATTTCTGAATAATATATCGGAATTGCTCATCTTGGTAAACAGGGAGTATCCCCAAACCCAATTTAGATTTTCTAGGCCGATAATAGGCACCACGCTCTGCACGCACAAGGGTTTCTTTCTTACTCTGTTCTGAAAGAACAACTGCAACATTCGCCAATTTATTAGCAGGATACGACAAGTCACGACACGTAAAGATGCGCCCTTCTTCTATTTGCTTTATCTGCTCGATTATGTCCTGCCTAAATGTTTTCATAAAACAACACTCCTTTCTTTTTTGCAAAGATAATAAATTAAGTATTTACATGCAAATACATAATACTTTTTTCTGCAAAAGATAGATAAAGCGACTGAATAAAAAGGATATAGCAGTACATTTCTTTAGTATCCACAAATTTATATGATTGGAATAGCTCGTTTCAGACGAATATTAAGTTAAGCATAAAACGCTTACTTTACCAAATGAAGAAAGAAAAGTTTCCGAGAGACTTCCCAACGCCAATAGATACTTTTCATATATATTATATGACACTACATCCTCCGTAAATTCTTCAAATCTAGTATTTGAAAAATCACAAAGGTATTCTGAGCCCATACCAAAAACGATTTCTATTAATTGTTTTTCATTAAATGTAAGGGATCTATATAACTGATGAATATTCTAGAATACTTAATATAGCTGAGAGATTGAATTAAAATCTCTATATTTGCAAAATAATAAGATTAAAATTATGAAGATACGATTTATAGATTTGTTTGCAGGTATTGGCGGTATTAGAAAAGGGCTAGAGTTAGCCATCAAAGATAATGGAGACATTCCCATTTGTGTTTTTACGTCTGAAATAAAACCGCATGCTATTTCTATACTTAAACAAAATTATCCAAATGAAGAAATAACTGGAGACATTACTAAAGTTAATCCTGATAATATACCTGATTTTGATATACTATGTGCAGGTTTCCCCTGCCAAGCTTTCTCAGCTGCAGGAAAAAGAGAAGGTTTTGCTGATACCAGAGGAACTTTATTTTTTGATGTAGAAAGAATTCTTCTTAATAAAAAACCGAAAGGATTTATTTTAGAAAATGTAGAAGGTTTGGTCAATCACGATGCTGGAAACACTTTTAAAGTGATTATAAAACATCTTGAAGATGCTGGGTATAAAGTAACTGCTAAAGTACTTAATTCTAAAAACTTTGGAGTAGCTCAAGAAAGGAAACGTATTTATATTGTGGGTACATTAAATAATTCAGTAAATCTAGAGGACTTTCCTATTAAACACGCAAAATTATCGGATATCCTTGAAGTTGGAAAGCCGATAAACGACAGTAAATTTATTAGCTTACTTCTGTCTAAATATAAAATTTCTGAGTTATACGGTAAATCTATTAAAGACAAGAGAGACGGGGAAAATAATATCCATAGTTGGGATTTAGATCTCAAAGGTGAAACTACTGAGAAAGAGAAAAAACTACTATACCATATTTTGACAAAAAGAAGGTATAAAAGATGGGCAACAATTTATGGTATAGATTGGATGGACGGTATGCCTTTAACAAAAGAGATGATCTATTCATTTTATCCTGATCCTGATTTAGATATATTATTAAACAATTTAGTAACAAAGGGATATTTGAAATTAGAGCATCCTAAAAAGAAGATCATTATTAGAAATTCCGAAGGAGTAGAGTCTTCGCGCAGAGAGTATGATACAAATCTATCTAAAGGTTATAATATAGTATCGGGAAAGCTTAGTTTTGAAATTAACAAAATATTAGATCCCAACAAGATAGCTCCAACCTTAGTCGCTATGGATATGCAGAAATTGTTTGTGGTTGACAACAACGGATTACGGAAGCTAACTCTTAGGGAGGGGTTAAGGTTATTTGGTTATCCTGAAGATTTCCAATTTCAGATATCCGAGAAAGAAGGTTTTGATCTACTTGGAAATACTGTTGTTGTACCTGTTATAAAGGCAGTATGTGATAGATTATTAAATAAAATATAAAATGATGGATGCAGCAGAAAAGCTTTATGACACTCTGAAAAAAGATTTTGGTTTTGAGGGTGCTACAGGTTCTATTCAGTTTAGGCTAAAAGATTTTGGTATAACTGTGGAACAAAATAATATTGTTGGTAATATTTTAGAGGAATGGTTAGCAAAATGGATGTTTGACAAAGGTATTCCTCATATACATAATCTAAAACAAGAATCACCTGATTTTTGGTTAAATCTTGATAATCTTGAATCTGATTGGCTTGAAGTAAAATCTTTTACTGGAAGTCCCAATTTTGATGTAGCGGCTTTCAGGAGTTTTATTAATTTAGTTATAAATAAGCCATATAAATTACATTCAAAGTATTTACTCATTAAATATAAAATGGATGAAGGCGTGATAACTATAGAAAATGTCTGGTTAAAAAATTTATGGGAAATTAGTTGCACAAGTGAGAGATACCCAATAAAAGTGCAATATAAGAATAAAGTTATTGTTAACCTTCGGCCTGCAATATGGTACTCGAATAAAACAGATTATCCAACCTTTGATTGTTTGGGGGACTTTTTAGCAGCATTGGAAGAAACCATTTTTAATTATCATGACACTAGATCTACAGTAGCCGAAGGTTGGAGTAAGAAACTTAGCAAAAGTTATAAAGCCTTCTACGGTATTGATCTTAATATACCTAGATGGTATGATGTAAAAGATAAGTATAAAAAAAAGAATTTTACCTGAGTAGTTTTTTTTATAAAATTTCACAACAGAAGATGCGTTACAAGAGCTTATTTCTACTAAGCTCTCTGTAAAAATGGAGAAGCAGTAGTATATGTTTGCTGTAATGGCTATATTTTAAGTTAATGATTGCGTCTAATAGTCCAATCTGCCAGTTAATGATGGCCATGTAGAAGATGTAACTAATTCAAGGGCTAAGAATGAATTCGCTTCCTTCTATATTGTGTTTAAAACAAAAATTGCTCGACTGTATAATGAACAGAAAGAATGCCAACAACAAGCTGAGACTTGCCGGAGTAAGTATGTTGTAGTACGATCAGTGATGCAAGAGGTTAATGCTGCGAAGGAATATCTGCAGTGATCTATTCTTTAATGGCGTGTTGCAAGCCGGTGAAGTGAATTTCAGGGACTGGATGGTGTACGTACTGGAAATCAAAAAACTACGAACAGCTCTAAATCCTCTCTGAATGTTTTGTAAGTTTTGCTCAGACATCTAACAAAAAATGGAAAAGGAAGCACTAGAATTATATCGTGGTGACGCATTTAACCGAATGCTTACACATGTTCTCTGAATTTTAGTGAAAATTATTTCATAAACCTACAATCTTAAAATAATCAATCTAATGCAAATATCTTGAATTAATTTTTAATATTCACACAGGAAGGATTAAATAATTTCTTAACCTTAATAGATTCCAAAGACTAAAGTGTAAAACGAAAATTAAAATTAATTGCATTAACTTTATCCAATTATACTCCACACCTCAAACACTTTACAACAGTAAATTAAGATAAAAATTATATGCTAAGATAAATGATAATCACCACCAGATCAAAACGCCAAAACAAGAATACTCTTGCAATTTAGTAGTTTTTTTCATTATCAATTATAATAATTAGATTTTACCACCATACGTATTCCAACCAATTAGAGAATCAATAAGTACTGAGGCTGTAATAAAATCAGAATCCATATATTTGCCGTAAACAGATCTACATTTTTCCATAAAAGATTTATTATTTGCTAAATCAATTAAATCGCTATCTCTATTATAAAAAACGTAATGATATTGATCTACAATTGGCATACTCTTTTGGATTAGACTACTGTCCAAATTTACTTTTCCGAGTATATCTCTAATAAAGTGTGATCTAATCACCGTATCGTAATATTGACTAATTTTATTAGGGTAATTCGCAATTAAATCTATATGTTTAAGCCATCTTAAATGCAAACTACAGACTAAAATTGAAAGTGCAATATAATCGTGCTCAAAGTCATTCTCAAAAAATGAGACAGTATTTTCAATTGCTAATCTATCACACAACATCTCATCAATAATATTCTCTTTATATGATTCAGAATTAAAAACCTTACGAGAGGACTGCTGAACACTCGCTAATAAATGTTGAAAAAAAGCGCTTTCTGATTCAACAAATACCTCACATTCAGCTCTGTAAGTTTCAGTATAGTTGACCAATTTTTCAGTATGCATCAAATAATGTGATATTTCGTGAAAAATAATAAAAACCTCAGAAATGAGAGTTATCCGATGAACACCATTTAGGTCACATTCAAATATATTCTTTTGTTTTGCTTCTTTTGATGATTCGATGGAATCTGCGTCATAAAAATATTTCATCGAAATATAAAAAACCTCATTTGTATTATTCGAATAAATTTCTTTCAAATAATCGTGGGTTATACATGCGTATGGAAGAGCTTTATCAAACTGCCCACTCTTACGTAAAGCTTCTGCGATCAATTTACAAGAGAAAGCTGAAATTTTCACTTCTTCATGTGGTAATAAGAAAATCTTTGTCATTAAATGAAATGTTTCTCCTAAATATCTATCATATATTATTAATAAATTATCATCAATAATTAATTCAGCTTGCCTGCATAATGAATAAATAAGATGAATTTGAAGTTCAATATTATATTTAGAACTTATTAAATTTTTAATTTTATTAAAAATTCCTTCATAATACTCATCCATACTATCATCAATGATATATGGAAAGCGCGTGTTCTTTATATATATATCGAATTTTGTATTAGTCTTCATCTTTTTGAGAAAGATATATTTTATCTATAATCTGCTTAAATTCTTCTATCGAATTACATAAAATAGAAATACCTTTATAATTTATTTTTATTTGTTTTTTATTTCGAAAATATTCCCGGAATATTAGGCACAATTGCTCTATTATTATAACTGATGCTGTTATTATAATAGGCACATAAGCAATTTCTCCATCATAACGATTTGAATTTATCTGAGTAATTTCAGTATCACTTATTTTTTCAATATCCTGTATCATTTTAGAATCCTCTTCGGGTATTAAAATTACAAAATCAAATTTATTTTTCATGCTTTTGTTTTTTTGATGATTCATTATTAAAATGTTGATAAATAGTCAAATAACGGAAAAAGTATATAATATTTCGTAAATACAAAATCTATGTATTACTCATATACCGTTTTACAATAAATACTGTCTATATAAATATAATCAATAATATATTGTTATAAAATAGAGATTGCACTTTTCGCATTCACAGATATTTAGCTTGCTGAAAATCCTCTATTATTCATCAATAAACCAAATTTTGCTACTTATTCCTAACTCCTCAATATTTTTTTCATAATCCATGAAATAATTAGTTTAAATTAGAAAACTAATATAAAGTTATTTATTTAATGCAATAATCAAACATCGTATAACGATATTTTTCGATTAAAATGAACAGAACAAAAACATTTGCTCAAAATACATGATTAAGTCACAAACATTATTTCAATAAGATTACAAAATTAATCAAAAAATGAGGCAAAATAGAATAATATAAATTTCTTGAAGAGATAATCTGAGATGTAACACGAAACTAAAATAAGGAAAATCATCCTCGCTTTTGATCAATTCAAGAAATAAATATTTTAATCCAAAAAATGTGCATATTTTGAACGCTTTTTTGTATAATCTTCCCGGCGAAGCATGATTTACAATACCAACCAGCATATTATAGTCATCTTTTGCGATATAATATAAAAATGCCCTCGCAAATCACGAAGGCATCAATAAACAGGCAATATCATTGCTAATTATAAGTAAAGCTATCTTAGCGACATCGTATTTAATATCAAAGATATAAGCTATATAGCAAAAGTTACCTATAGTTTGTAGGATACATAATTTTCCCGAAATATTGTCTAACATATTTTTGGTAGACTAAAACATTATATTTACTTTCGAAATAAAATGATATGATACCTGCTATAATAAAAATAATACCTAAAGGTTCACTTTTCTTGCGTTCAAGAGAGCATTACACTGCTGGTGAATTATTCAATAACCGAAGAGACCTAAAATATCCTCCAGTAAAAAAAGCTAAATTACAGAGAGCTAATTGGAATAATCAACCAATGTTCTATGCTTCTTATGTTAGTGACCCAAAAGCAGAAAGCAATCCGGATGCAGTTATTACCATATTATACGAAACCTCAGATTTTGTGCGTAATGAATGTTCGGAAGGTATAAAAGAAGCCACTATATCTTTATGGAAATCAAAAAGAGATTTAGAAGTATTCGTACTGCCAACATTCAATATCTATCCAAGTATTGATGAGATATTTGAATTATACAACGAAAAATGGGAAAAATTCTTTGAAGTAGCAGGAGTGCCCCAAATTAAAATAGACTATCTTAAAAATATTACAGAAAAGTTTGCCCAAATTTCGGAAAATGAAGATGAACAAAAGAATGCTTATAAAATAACGGCTGAATTCGTAAACTTAATATTAGCTAATAATTTAGAGATTGATGGAATAATGTATCCAAGTGCTAGACTTAAAAATGAAAAGATAGGTGTTAATATTGTTTTTCGCCCTGAAATTTGTGATAAGTGGCTGGATTTAATTCAAGCACATGTTGCCCATTTTTTCAAACCGAATATCAAACAAGAGTTCCTAACATATTACATGGAAACAACCAAATGTGGAAATACAGGGAAAATTAAATATAAAATGTGTAAAGATTATTTCAAAGACATACATTATATGGAAGCTACTCAAGAATCGAAAGTAGACTATTTAAGCCTAGAGTTAAAATACAATTCTAAATGACATAACTAACAATAAATTATCACCGCAGAATAATTACCAATACCATAAACAAGGAGAAAACCTCATTGAAGGTAGAGCAAAACAAAATAAAGAAGGCTTTATACAGAGACAAAGTAAGGTAGGAACAAAATAAAAAGTGAGGAAGTTTCTTCTCACTTTTTAATCAACTTCCACAATAAACTCATCCAGTTCGTTTTCTTATTACTCCAGTATAATAAAGCGATAATACCAACTACCCAAGTAATGCCACCCGTCCAAATCAGAGTAGTTTGCCAGCAATTCAATTTCTTTTCAACCGGTAAAGTAACAACAGATTGCGAAACGCTCTTTTTACCAACGTTGATAGTAGTTTGAGGCAAATAAATAGTATCAGGTTCTGTTTTAGCAGTAGTCAGCAGGTTGCCCAGACTATCGAGAGAAAATTGTAAACTCATGCGCTTAGAATGCTCTTCATCAAACCATTTAAGTGCAACTTTACCGTTCTTATCACACTCAAGCAATGCCCTGATTTTAGCGGAATCTTCCGGCAAAGCATAAGGAACCAGCTTTTCAACTACAACAGAATCGTACTTTGTCTCTGTACTAGTGGATGTTTGCTTTGCCGTTCTGCAGGAACACAAAGTAGCAAGCGTTAGTATGATGCCTACCAATAATTCTCCGAATTTTAAATGTTTTTTCATCGCTTACCCCCTTTCATTTGTTTCAATTCCTTCTCCGCATCAATCAGGTAGAAATAATCCCGTATTGAGATTTTCCCGCTCAAAGCTTGATCTCTGTAAATAGGTTCCCGGTTCTTAACCGTTTCCTTTTGAGTACCACAACTTGCCAATGCAATTGCGACAATTAATAATAACTTCTTCATCTTCCATTATTTTTTGATAAAATAAATACGCCAAATAACACCCAATCATTTTAATACATATATTCGCATGTTATTTTTAAAGATTGATATCATGAGCAAAAATGAAAAGACATCTAAGAAAGTAGCATCGAAAGCCGGAGAGATGCTCTCCAACCCATCGACGCCCAAAAACACTAAGTCGGTCGCTGCTTCTGCCCTGACACAAGCTCCTGACAAGAAGAAAGGCAAATAGAGTGCTTAATACAACACTTGGGAATAGTTATTATTCCGTTTGCCTGTTCCAAGGTATTATTAGTTTCCTCCGCATAGCTCCCTGATAACGAGATGAGCTTATCATCCTCATAAATGACAAACCCTATACTTTTAACAAGAAGACTTTGCGGAGTGAAATTCTCCACATCACTCCAACCTCCCGTAGCCCCGTAGCTGTCTGTCCATATCACTAACCGGATCTCTTTCATACGTATTTGAATGAGTTAATGCGATTAAGCCAACCTGTCCTAAACTTGGCATTTGCAGGGCGGTTCCTGATAATGTCATCAATATACTTTTTACGGGCAGTTACGATCTGATTAAACAAAGCTTCCTGATTGGCGGAGTTGACAGCTTCCAGCGTTTTAGGCCCGACAGTTCCATCCGATTGAGCCTCTAATACTCTCTGAGGTATTGTAATACCGTACGATCCTGAAGCCCACACCCAATCCACTAGGATATCAGCGATTGACTGATTGTTGATTTTGTCTGCCTGCCATCTGTCCCAGAAGATTGATTTAACGATATCCCGCCAATGAGGATATGAAATATTCCTAAGTGATAATACCGTTGGTCTGGGATAACCTTTTTTTCTGCAATACATTTCATAAGTTGCCAGCGTAACACCTATCATGGTGGCACCTCCCGTATCAACAGGATCATTGGAGAACCCTGTTTTTTTAGCCCTCTCAAATAGAGATTCGTTCGATTCACCAGCCTTGGCAATACACCCGGCTTCCCATCTTATTAAATGAGGGATGAGTTTTTCCACATTAGCCATTTTCGCTTCCTTTCTTCTCTTTAAGACCGGCAACACCCGTAATAATAAGTGCCGCAAGTGTTATATATCCCACATTATTAACGATGCATTCAGGAAGAGCAATGTTCATTCCCTGGAAAGTAAACCATGCACCCGGTACAACGGCCGCAATTGTGGCCGCTGAATTTCTGATAATCTTTGCCACTCTTGGCGTTTCGGCCTTCCAACGACGTGGCAAATCTTTGATAAAAGCAATAATCTTTTTCATCTCATAAATATTTTTGAATTAAATACATCAGGACAGGAAGTACGACGCTTGCAATGCCTATTGCTTTCCAAGACAGGACTTCAATCCCGGTAACCTTTCTCTCCAGTTCGGAGAATCTCTTAGCCATACCCTGTGCCCCAAGAGGGCTGCCTTCAAGTACTAATTTGACTTCTGATAAATCCTTTCTCAGATCATTCATACCTTCGGCCAATCTGTCCATCTTCTTTTCTAAGTTTTCCTCCTTCTCTCCCATTCTACAATCATTCTAATGTTATTTTTATATTGGCAAATATAGAAAGTAGGGAATTGTTGTATGTTGTCGTTTTAATACAAAGAGTTGTCTTTTTAGCAAAAACAACTGATACAACGCCTTACAACAAATCGCCCTAGCATCTTCATCTGCTTTTTACTTTAAAGTATGATTTGATAGAACTTAGCTATATCAAGGAAGAAGAAAGGCGTTAAGAAGATAGAAAGCGGTCGCAAGGTATGCGAGTAAAAAACAAATAATGAATTATCTAAAAAATGGGATCAAAAAAGGATGACGTATAAAATAAATGTATATTTTTGCTGATACAATCTTATAAATAAAATTTCTATGAAAAAACTATTATTATTAATGGTATTTTGCTTGCCATTACTCAGCATGACTACAGGAGTAGAAAATCCATCTTCCGTCTATATTTGCACCGGCCCCAAAGCTATCGTTTATCACGCAACAAATAAGTGCAGAGGATTAAATCGCTGCAGCGGAGAAATTAAAGCCATCAACCTAGCAGATGCTAAGGAAATGGGGCGGAGAGCCTGCAAGATTTGTTATAAATAACCACTTAATTCTATTATCATGGAAGAAAAAGAAAATAATATAGCCGATAAGCTATTTATCGCTGAATTGATAAGAAAAGTACATGATGAATTGATCAGGTCTCAGGAGATTAGAGAGAATGAAGGAAAAGCCCCCTTATTCACAGTAAAGGACTTGAGTATTGAAGTTAACTTCATTGCCACAGAAACTTTAAACAAGGAAGGTGGTCTAGATTTTAAGATCATTACTGCGGGAGTCAATAAACAATATAGCACTCAACAAATACATCGAATTGTGCTAAACTTAGAACTGAATAAAAAGCTTGTTGACGATAAGGAGAATAAACCAATCAGAGAATCTACTCAAAAGCCAACAACTCAGAAGTCAAGTCGAGACAAAAGCGTTATAGGCGTTAATCCTATTATGATAAAAGAAATCAATCCTCCTGCTCCATTTGGTGAGCTAAACAAACTTGACGATGACCCCTCGCATATTTAAGCACGCAAAACGTTTTAATAACAAGTAATTATGTTAATCTCTTATGCTAAGTAAAATCACATTTAAAACTTGGATTTATATAATCGTACTCTTCTTTTTCTTCCCGTTTATTGGGATAGGGCTAAACTCTTTAACAGGCCTAGATATTGGAGACTTATACACTTTTGGTATAGCTGATCGAAAGGATTTCTTTACCGTTTGGATGGCTTTATTTGGCGCAATAGGTATTGCGTTCAATATACATCAGAATCACCTGCGTACAACAAATCAAGATAAGCAATTGGAAAAACAAGCCCAACAAATTGAGTTACAAAGTAAATCGCAACGTGATTCTCGTTTTTCTAAAGGAGTTGAATTATTAGGAAATGCAAATGAATCTGCAAGAACAGGGGCTGCATACAGCTTATTTTCTCTTGCAAAAGATTATCCGAAAGAATTCGCAAAGCCTGTTTTTGAGATTCTTTGCTCTCATGTTCGTACCATCACTATCACGAAAGAATACAAGAAAAACAATAATGAACGCCCATCAAATGAAATACAAAGCATATTGGATTTATTATTTAGAAACGATCAAAGCAATCTTATATTTGATGGATTAACAGCAAATTTAGCATTTAGTTGTTTAATTGGAGCTCATTTATCTAATGCTGATTTATCTAATGCTGATTTATCTAATGCTGATTTATCTAATGCTGATTTATCTAATGCTGATTTATCTAATGCTGATTTATCTAATGCTGATTTATCAAGTGCTGATTTATCAAGTGCTAAGTTTATAGGTGCTAAGTTTATAGGTGCTAAGTTTATAGATGTAAATTTACCAAGTGTTGATTTTTCTAATGCTGATTTATCAAGTGTTGATTTTTCTAATGCTAAGTTATTCGCAGCTGATTTTTCAAATGCTAGGTTATCAAGTGCTAAATTTATAGGTGCAGATTTACCAAGTGCTAAGTTTATAGGTGCAGATTTATCAAGAGATAAGTTTATAGGTGCAGATTTATCAAGTGCCGATTTACCAAGTGTTGATTTTTCTAATGCTAATTTATTCGCAGCTCATTTTTCAAATGCTAAGTTATCAAGTGCTAAGTTTATAGGTGCAAATTTACCAAGTGTTGATTTTTCTAATGCTGATTTAGCAAGTGCTGATTTTTCTAATGCTAAGTTATTCGCAGCTGATTTTTCAAATGCTAAGTTATCAAGTGCTAAGTTTATAGGTGCAAATTTACCAAGTGTTGATTTTTCTAATGCTGATTTATCAAGTGCTAAGTTTATAGGTGCAGATTTACCAAGTGCTAAGTTTATAGATGCAGATTTACCAAGTGCTGATTTTTCTAATGCTAAGTTATTCGCAGCTCATTTTTTAAGTGCTAAGTTATCAAGTGCTAAGTTTATAGGTGCCTATTTACCAAGTGTTGATTTTTCTAATGCTGATTTAGCAAGTGCTGATTTTTCTAATACTAATTTATTCGCAGCTCATTTTTCAAATACTAAGTTATCAAGCGCTAAGTTTATAGGTGCAAATTTACCAAGTGTTGATTTTTCTAATGCTGATTTATCAAGTGCTGATTTTTCTAATGCTAATTTATTCGCAGCTCATTTTTCAAATGCTAAGTTATCAGAAAAAACAATCTTTGAGGGAGTTGATATGTCACAAATTGATTTCACAAAAATAGAAGGTAGAATAAATCCTAAATATCAAACCAACTCTAATAATGAAATAAATGCAGGCAGCCAATAAACTGTCTGCACATACATTTGCAACGAATTAGCACCGCTTCTACTCAAGCGTTGTATTGTCATTTGCCAATCCCGCTTTCACTTCTGCAAGTATCGTCTCAAACACAGTAACATGCGGGGTGATGTCCGTATCTTGCGGAAAAGAGAACTGTTTGTTCCCTGATTCCTGAAACATAAGGCCCGTATACTCTTCTTTCTCCACTGTCTGTGTTCCCGTAGAAGTCGTAACTTCTTCACTTGTCTTCTTATACACGTTGCAATGCAAACTAGTGAGACTATTCCCTGAAAGGTTATAGTTAACCTTGTACTTGTAATCTCCGCTTTCGGTTGAACCCGCTACTGAGATCGTTCTTGATTCTTCTGTAAACATGATTTTTATTTTTTAGGATTAATAATTTCATCGAGTATCGGGCAAACTGCCTCTTGTACGAAAGCAAGAAAGCCCTCACGGATGTATTTGTTAAGGATAGCCGCATGTCCCGCATCGACTTCAATCTCACCATCTTTATAGATACTGCGGGCCAGTTCCAACTCGCCCAGATCGGCAGTCTTTTGATAGATCGCATTGCCTAGTTCTTTGCTCAAATCAAGGGCACTTTTCTTTCCCTCGATATTCTTTACTTCAATCTTTCTAAAATCAATCTTCTTCATTTCCTTTTAAATTAATTCATATAACTTCCAAACCAGTGATAGCCGTCCCATATGATAAAATACAGCTTCCCATAATCGACTTTTACACTTGAGACATACCCCGTCCCATAGTCTCCGCCGCTCAAAATGTTAGTGGAGGAGGATGCAATATATATGTTATTCGAACCTGTTTTTCTTACAAAATAATACTTCCCAAGTGTCGGATTCGACGGCAACGTAAGTGTTACATCTACCGAAGAACTGATACCAATAATGGTAGTATAATCATTTGTTAGCGTGATACTGCTTGAAACACGCAATATGCCTGAACTTGCTCCACCTATTTTCGTATTACCGACAAATTCAATCAGTTCTCCTGTCCTTGCGGTAAACGTTGAGTTCCCGGTTGCGACTATTGCCGCACCTGCCGTTTTAGTTGTTACTGTTAAACACGGAGTAGTATCGAAATTATTTACTATATTTACAAGTATTGAGGTAGAATTAGGATCAACGAATAAGCCTCTGTAATAAGGGTATTTAATACCTCCACTAGTATAATAGCTATCGGTATATGAACATCGAAGCATATTAGGACCTATGGATGTATATGCTCCGGATAACGGTATTGTAGTACTGCTGATATTCGACAATAATCCATTATAGACGTACAAATCTCCTATCCTGGCACCATTTTCCACTGTAAGTCTACTAGTCGAAATATCCGTGGCGGCTATCTTAGTGGCTAAAAGCGATGTGGTTATCATAGCGTCCGCATCAATCAGAGATGTTTTGATATAACCGCCTTCAACTATCGTACTGTCAAGCTTGGCCAACGAAACGGCACTTTCATAAGCCAAACCACCCAAAGAGTTTTTTAATGTGCTTAATCCGCTATTGGCTGTATCGGCACTAGACAAAGCACTGTTTGCCGTTGAGGTTGCAGCATTAGCCGTACTCTGTGCCGTGTTAGCGGCAGAAGCCGCACTACTCGCCGTTGACTGAGCGGTAGTTATTCGCCCTTGTGAATCGCTGTCCAACGAGCTGAAAGTTACCATTCCGGCAAGGCTGAGTGCCTGGCCGAACACGGATATGCCGCCCGATGTGATACTAATCCCGGCTTTTATTTCGGTTGTTGTCGGGCGAAGAGCGATGCTTGCGTCCACATCTTCGGGGGCGGGTGTCCAATCGGTAGCCTTGTTGCCAATTTCAAACTTTACTCCACAGACATACGCTTCGTTGCCATTAAGAATTCTACAGACCAATACATTTTTTACTTCGGTTATTGTCCCGGTTTTCCATACAATCCAGACACGTTTCCAATCAGATGTTAACGTTGTGGCTATTGATCCGTCGGCAGATGTAGTTGAATTTCCTGCCGAATTATATCCGGAAACGACACAGGAGGGATAAAAATAACTAACGAAACCGCCAGTACCTTTGCACCAAAAAGATAAAGTGTATTCCGTATTTGATTCAGGTGTTATAGCACCATACCATGCGCAGATATCCGCATACATATCTCCTGAATAACTGCCATGAATAATACTGAACCCGTTGTATGTATCCGATGTCAGCCATCCGATGCTCGAACTTCCACTAAAATCTTTTGTACCTTTTAGCAAGTTTCGTCCGCCAACCTGCACACCATCCACTGCCGTTTGTGCCGCTTGATTACTAGCCTGCAAAACTATCCCGTCAGCTTTTACATTGATACTTGCCTCTGCTGTCTCCGCTTTGTCCGCTGCCGTCTCTGCCCGGGTGGCTTTAAGCTCAACTGCGTCTGCCGTCTGGTTTATGCTTGTCTCCTTCTGAGTTACTGTTTGCAGAATAGTTGCCGCATTATTAGCCGCATTGGTTGCATCGGTAGCTTTCTCTCCGGCCGTGGTTGCAGAAGCGGCCGCTTCACTCGCTTTGGTACTTGCTGTTCCGGCAGAATCGGCAGCTTCTCCCGCTTTGGTCGTTGCCGTTTGTGCGGCGGTTGTGGCTTGTGTGACCTTTGTGCTTATTTCTCCCTCCCGTATCTCGAAAGCCGTTTGAACCGCTGTTATCTGATCGCTTAGCTCATCCTCAACAGACTTGCCATTGCGTAGGATGAATAGCCCTTTCAAGAACACATTACCCGCCCAAAGTCCGTAACCGCTTGGCTGTGCATCGGAGGGGAAATCGGAATCGGTAATCCCGTCCAAACAACCTAGTATTACTTTGGACTTACCTGTCAGATCGGTTGAGCTGACACCATCAAGCACGCTAAAGCGGGGTTTACCGTCTTCGGATGCGGTGAGATACAATACACCTTGTCGGGCCGTGTTTGTTTTGTTACCCATCTGAACAAGATCATCACCAATGGCCGGAACAACTCCATCCGGGAAGCTTGATTTAAGAATCAGGATTGTTTCGCTGCTCACGGAATCAATCGACACCCAGTAGTATTTCGCACCTGTAGCACTGAATACCTGACAGCGTACCAAGTCATCGGCGACAAAAGTCATATCGCCCTCAATGCCTAACACGTAGTAAGTTGGTGAGCCTGTTGTCTCTGATACTGACTTAACACGCCCGTTTGCAGGAGAGACAACCAGACCGCCATTGACAGAGCGAATTTTTGAAATGATGAGTTCAAAAACGGTCATACCCTTGCGGATAACAACATTATCCACTTCAAGATCCCAATCACCGTTCAGGGCTTTATAAAGCTTCATTCCTTCACCCGTTATGCCGGGGACAAAAGATTCGGAGCTTACATAATCCTTCACTATCGTTTGGAACAAGGTCGCTACATTGGATACGTTCAGGTTGTATGTCTCTGCAAGCTTTTGAACGAGCAAATTCAGAGTGGTGATTTTATCCGATACGGTTACTGTCTTTGCTTCCAATGCCGCAACCGTGGCCTTGATACGTGCTATGAAATTACGCACTTCGGCATCACCGTCAGCATCTATCTTTGCACCGGACTCGCCGAGAGAATATTCTCCTGTCTCTAACCCGGCAAGTAATTTCAGTAGAAAAGAGGTTGAATCAGCCTGATCCTTACGCAGGAAAGCAGATTGTGCCCTTAAGGAGGAAAAAACATTTTTATCCGACGGGGTTGTAAGATCGCCCAGTTTAATTAAATAGATATCAGGTGAGGAGCCGCCACTGCCCGCCCCTGATTTCAACTTGAGAATTACAGTTTTGTCACTGACCTCAAAAAGTATATCGCTGTTTTCCTCATCTATCTGATACATTATTTCTTAGGCAAAAGATTGATGGCAGTAGTTTGCATCTCTTTAGATGTTTTTTCGTTCTCGAAAATATTATAAATGAGACTTGCACACATGTAGCATACTGCTATGGCCACGGGATCATCGGGATCTAAAGCAAGCCCGTCAGTTGATTTGTATCTGGCTTCATAAACAAAAAGAGAAACCGCTTTTTCCACGGGATAACACTCTAAAACTCTATCATCCCCATTATAACTATGAAAGACAACAGGCTTATTAGCTCCCGCCCCGGTATATGGATTAGCATTCACTTTATATTCTTCCGAAGCAAGTTCAAAAGTTTTAGAAACAATTCGCTTCCATCCGGATAATTGCAGAGCAATAAGGGATACATAGTCATCGGGTATAACTATGATCCCCGCCCCGTCGCTCTCTGAGATATCAGCCGTAGCGGATTTTCTATTCACACATCTGAATGGAGAATTCTCTATCATAATATTAACGGCATCGGGTATAACAGACCTGATATACTCGTCCAGACTGATAGTATCCTCACTCAGGAGGTCAAGAGTCACATCATTGCCCGCCTCATTCATTATGGCCCTGACCTTGGTTATTATTTCCGCTTCGGTCATTTTCTATTTCCAATTAGAGAAGGTAATTCCAAGTTTTGCAGCCTTGGCAATAACAGCCTCTTTATTTTGCAAATCGGCGAGAGAGACATTATACGGTTCGGCCATAAGGATTTCCTTTGCCTTTTGCATATTGATTACTTCCGGATAATCACACCCGCTCGCTGTATCAGTAGCAGTCACTTCTTCATCCGATTCCTCTTCGGTCTCATAAACATCTCCCTTACTGATCACGCCGGATTTATACAAGGGACTTGATTCGATGGCATTCTGAATAATTTCTTTGTCAGTAGAATATTGGGCGGGAATAATCCCCCTCGAAGAGATAGAGCCTCCTTCAAAATTAAGACGAATATGCGCCCTGTTGATTTTAAAGACACAGCTTCTTTCTACCGCTCCTTTTATTTCATATGTGATATTTCTTTTCATTTTAGTCCTGATTTAATAAAGAGGATGCTTCCTCAGGAGAAGCATCCTCTCGGATTATAGATTAAGCCGCGCTGGCAAGCAGTTCACCTGTATATTCAACCCATGCGGTTCCACTCCATGTAACTATCTGTCCGGCTTTAAATGTGCCGGCATCGGCAGTCAGGATAACAACATTCCCCTTATCCGGACTATCGGGCAAGGTAGCGGACGATGTTACGCTTACAGCTCCCGGAATGTCAGAATGTACGTTGGCCCCGTTCACCCAAATGTGACTGTATCCTTTCAAAGCCAGAGTATCAATAGTCATCACAACATCACGTTTGGCTTCTTCACCCTCGACATCCTCCGTCTTGGATTCCTCATTCTTCATCCAGTATCTTACCAGACCATTTTCATCAAGCAAAGCACCGCATGAAGAATATCCCAAACGATCAAGGGCGGGATCATGAATCAGTTCAATATCGCCGAACACTGTTTTGATCTTGGTACATTTGATACCAAAGACTTCACTGTCTGCCATGGAGATATCTTTGTGAAGAGTAAGGTCTATCTTTTGGATATCCGCCATCAAAAGCTTGCCAAGAAGCCAAACGGCTCTTTTGGAGCAATTCAGACCTGTGAACTTAACCATAGAGAGATTGATAAGATCATTCAGGGTGATTTGAGAGGCCAGATCATACTGACGTTTGATTTGCCAGCGAATACCTTTGGAGAAGTAAACAGTCTGTTCTCCAAGTTCTTTTTTCTGGCTCATGACCTTAATCTTACCCAATTGGCCCACCCATGCGGTACGACATGATTCCAGACGGAACTGGCGAAGGATAGCTTCCGCAATAGTCGCCTTCTGGAAAGGAATACGTTTCTTCTGGGCATCGAAATAATCGGATACGATATTGTTGCAAAGTTGTTTTTGCAGGTAAAGCCGTTCAGGCGTAGGCAGGATCGTATTCGGAGCGATAAACTTCTGGGTTTCATAACCGGCAGAACTCAACAGGATTATTTCGGTACCTGCCGCGATATCCGGAACATAACAATACTCGTCCGTGGAATTCGCCTTAGGACCATTGATTGCAATTGCGATAGGAGCATCATTCGATTCGTTGCGGGAAACAAAGTAGATCATCAGATCAACATCCAATTCTGTCTGGCCCGTCTCGTCATATCCTTTAACCCCCTTCACAATAGCCGTATAATATTCCTGAAAGATCTTATTGTCATCCGAAGACAGAGAGAGTTCCGCTCTCTTAGCTTTTGTCGTACCGGCAGCATAGGCCGAAACAGTCTTAGCGGAAGATCTTTTTTCGTCAATCATATAGTGGTCCACCATGAATGATTTCACTCTTACCTGTCGTTTCACTCTCCGCTTAATCGTGTCAATGATACTCTCATCACTGGCAATCTGAGTAATCTGCTCGTCTATCTCAGGCTGTATTAACTCTCCTCCTGCTTCTGCGGCATTGGAAACAGTCGTAGATTCACCGGGCACCTGCGTTTTTAATCCCTGCTGTCCGGTAGTCGCGGCAGGAGAACCCGGTTCAACCGTAGTAACTTCCGCCATCAGAGTGCCTACGTCTCCGGTGAACAGGCAGATAACCATAAGAAGGACCGATAGCGCAATCCATCTGTTTTCATCAATAATCTTAAAAAACTTTTTCATTACAGTTTTAATTTATAGTTAATATTTCAATGTGTTATGCCATTCTGGCCAAATCGATCATACTGTTTCCGGTTTTCTTCTTGGAAGGCTTGCTGATGCTCTGGTCCTGAAGACCTTTAGGCAAACCGTCACCGCGTTCTTCTTTAAGTTTCTGGATATTGGTATTCCGCCCTTTCGTCTCTCCGGCCTTCATGGCATCTTCAACATCTTTGTCATAGTTAAAAGCCCTGTTTATCAGCTCACATGTCTCCCGTGAGTAGATACCGGAAAAGATGGGGCCTACCAGCCTGTCCCACAGCTTACCGAGGAAATCGTCAACGGAATAGCCTTTTTCTTTGCAGAACGCTTCCACCTCCGGCATACTTTTCTCTATATTCTCATCATACTCTTTTCGGGATGCCTCTGTCGCTTCCACTTCTTTCTTCCTCTCCTCCTCCGCTTTGGCCAGTTCTTCATATTCGGGCGTTCCTTCCTCCGCTGAGAGAAAATCCCTCCCGAAATAACGGACCAGAGCGGCCGGAGCGTTATGCTTACCATTTACAATATCAGAAAGCATTTGTGCCAATTTGGGATCTTTGGATAATGCATCGGCAAGTTTCTTTGCCTGTTCATTATTCCTTCCAATGTAACCCATTAATTTTTCGGAAGAACCTTCTTCGTCTTCAGGATCATAACCGTCCACGGTACTTTTGAGCAAATCATTCAACTGCTGCCTTTTTGTCGGTTTTGAAGTTTCTTCCACAGGCGGAGTGGCTTCCGGCTGCTTATTCTCTAAATTGTCAGGTTTAATTTCTTCTTCTGTTTTCATCTTATATGGAAATTAATTGATTACGCTAAATGCGAATTATAGCATGTGCAAATGAAATAGAATGGAAGAGATTAACGGTTGCTGTTTTAATACAAAAAGTTGCAGTTTTAGTAAAACAACAACTTTTCAAGACTCCGTTTTTTTACTTTTGTGATATAAAGATTTATGTTTATGTGATATGAGCGAAAAGATAAGTGAACTCAGAAATACGGATGTCGTAAATGCGTATTTCGATTCAATGAAAAGTATTAAAAAAGAAGCTCCCTACGCATCACAGGAAGATATAATCTCCGGCGCAATGCAAAGAGGGGCTCCACGATTTTACACAACTTACGAAAATGCCCGAAGATTCGTATCGCTAATTGCAAGAGGAAAAAACCTGCCTTTGGTTAATAAGAACAAGGTGAGGATGTATTACGAATTATTCAAACGTTTTACCGAAAAGAAGAACAGCAATTGCGGATACCTTGTGCTTGAACAGATCATAGAAGAGAATGCGCCCTCATTTTATCTGGATATTGAAACCTTCAAAGGTATTATCTATAAAACCCTAAATAAAAAGTGATGCCGTTTATCCTGATTTTGATCTTCTTTTACTCTGTCGGTTCATTCATGGATGTGCGGGAATTTGCCGTCAGCACATGTTCGGACTGGTGGTGCTTTTTCACTTTTAACCTCGTACATTTATCTTTTATCCACCTGCTGGTGAACTCATTCGTTTTCTTATCCTATTGGAGAAAAATGAAAGATGTGATAAATCTATACTTCTTCATTCCCCTGATAATCATAACTCCCGCATTGGCGGCAATGCTGAGCAGCCGGAACACACCAACTCTGGGAGCGTCAGCCGTAGTATACACCATGATAGGATTATATCTTGTGGCCTTTCCTCTTCCAAAAGATATTCTGATCAAGTTTCTATTTCTCATCATAATCAGTTTTGTATTTACCTTTTTCTTCTCTTCGGTAAACACGGGTATTCATATTTACAGCTTCTTAATATCTTTAGTTGTAAGCCTTTTAAACAGGAGGTTTATCCATGCTAAAGGTCAATGAGATAATAACAGAAAACCGGAAAAGGCTTGCAGAGATACGAAAGCCGTACAATCCCGTAACCGGTGAAGGTTCCATATCCGTTCAACGTGTCGAGGTCCGTATACGGGACTGCCCTGTTTCCATGCTCTATCTTCCTGAAAGTTTCGTTGAAACGGGATTCGTTCAAAAATTAATCGAGGTCGGTTTTAACGGGTATATTCAACTTATTCTAAAAACCGGAGTCACGGAGGATTTACGTGATGCCCTCTGGACTGAGTTTAATAAAGAGCGTATAAAACACGACTTTGAATTTTGGGCATTCATGCTTGCGGTTATTGCGGCAAAGGGAGAAGGCAGGGATATTCCGTTTACCCTGAACAGGGCACAGCGATTTTATCTGAAAGAACTTGAAAACTTACGTTTGTCCAATAAGCCAATAGATATAATTCTGTGTAAAGCCCGGCAATGGGGAGGTTCCACGTTGACACAGTTATACATGCTGTGGATACAACTCGTACATAAGCGAAACTGGAATTCCGTCATCTGCGGAGACGTGCAGACGCAGGCTTCCGTTGTTGCGGGAATGTTGTCTAAAGTCCTGAGGAATTATAAAGGATGGGCAACAGGTGGCGTGGCGCTTAAATCCCGTCCGTTTGAAGGTTCCCAGAATACCCGGATAATAGATTACTCACAATGCATATACTCTTTGGGATCGGCTCAAAAACCTGAATCTTTGAGAAGTCAGGACATATCAATGGCTCATCTTTCCGAGGTGGGCATATGGAAAGAGACGAAAGGCAAAAAGCCCGAAGATCTGGTTCAGGCCATCTTCGGATCCGTGCTCTCGGGCCCGTACACGATGAAGGTGCTTGAGTCCACCGCAAAGGGTGTAGGAAACTACTTTCACCGCACATGGCTCAAGGCGGTGGATCATAAGAATAATTTCACGCCCGTGTTTATCCCGTGGTTCATGATTGATTTCTGTTCCAATAAGATTGATCCGCAAAAATATTGCGATTTCATTGCGACAATGAATGAATACGAGCATTGGTTATTCGGACTCGGAGCCACGCTGGAAGCCATTAACTGGTACCGCACGAAACAGAAAGAGATCAATGATCCGTGGCGTTTGTGCTCGGAATATCCCTCTACGGCAAGGGAAGCGTTTCAAAGTACCGGCAGACGGATATTCCCTATGCAATACGTGGAGAATGCCTCCAGGACATGTCTTGATCCATGTTTCTATGGTGATTTCGTGGGAAGAGCCGACAAAGGGAAAGAGGCTTTTGAGAATTTACATTTTGAACACCTCACGCAACAGGATAAAAAGGATAATAATTGCCTGTGGGTATGGTTGCTGCCGGATCTTCTCACAAATTACCGTGACAGGTATGTTGTCTCGGTAGACGTGGGAGGTGTTTCAGACAGCGCCGATTACTCGGAAATCAAAGTGGCGGACAGATTACCGATGCTGGAAGAGGGAGGGGTACCCGAAATAGTGGCCGAATGGCACGGACATATCGAACACGATTTATTAATATGGAAAGCGGCCCAAATAGCCAAAGCTTATGGCAACGCATTGCTTGTCATAGAAAGTAATACATTGGAGACGGACGGAACAGAAGGAGATAATTTCGAGTATATACTTGATGAGATACGGGAATACTACGAGAATCTGTATTCCAGAACCTCTCCCGAACAAATAAAGAAAGGGCAGCCTACGAAATACGGCTTCCACACCAACCCTAAGACCAAACCCACGGTCATCAATTTCTTAAAAGCTTCTTTGCGTGATTGCCTTTACATTGAAAGAAGCCGTCCGACGACTCTTGAGCTCGACCTTTACGAGCTCAAAGAAAACGGAACAGAGATGGGAGCCGTGGAAGGAAATCACGATGACCGTGTCATGGCTACGGCTATCCTCATTTACATCTGTTATAAATGGCCGCTTCCAAAATTGGTAAAATCCCTCACGGAAAGAGAAAAGCGGAGAACTAAAATTATCAGCGAGGCATCAATGTAAAAAGGGCCGAGCGGGCCCTTTTTACTTATGCGGCGGATTTTACTATTCCGTCCTGTTTGCCGGCCCTTGAATCATCATTCATTAATTGTGCCAGACGGGGAGTTGCGGATTGTTGCTGAACCTGCTGCATTAGCTTCGGATCAACTCCCTGCAAAGACATCTGTTGCTGCTGCAACCGGGCTTCCTGAGCGGCCTGTTCGTTACTCTTGATTGATTCCAATATCTTAGATGAAAACGGATAGGAGGAATTTTCAAGCATCGTCTTAACATCAATGGCATTCATCTCAAACAACTTCATCAGAAATTCATTTTCAAGCATCTGGAAAGACGGCGTGCTGGTACCTTCCGTTATCTGAATATCGATAACCGCATTCTGAACTTTATCCGGATTGTAAAACTTGGATTCTTCGGAATAGTCTCTTCCGGCAATGTCGATATGTTTAGCCGAAGTATAATACTGTTGGATAGTCTGCATGACTTTATAGTCTCTTCGTTTCCTGAATGTGCGGAAAGAATCATGTAACCCTTTCAGGTTTAATGAAGAGTTTTGCACCTGCTGTGCGTAAAGACTTGCGGCCGTTCCCGACGGTGCCTGTTTCCCCTGCATGGCCCCGTTCACTCCGGCAATATCATTTATTAGTTTCAACTGTAAGTTTAACAACTCATAATCTCCCGTTATGGCAGCCGAAGAATTATACTGCTGAACCACGTCGTTAACCCGCTTTCCGTCTCTAAGCTTGCAAAAAAGTACTCCGTTATACCGAACATACTCGTCAATGATTTCTTCCCGGCTCATGCTTTCAAACGCATCCTCGTCCACGACAATCACTCCTTTGGAGGAAGCCCCGCGGATAAAATCAATCAGGGTCATGGTACGGTTTATGGCTCTTTGCTGGTCAATAAAGTCCTCCACATAGTTGAAGACCTTGCCCTGTATCATCGGGTACGCATGAAAAGCATAATTGTGTTCTTCATGCCAGTACGGACTTTTTCCCTCCTGAAGTACATCTCCCCACGGTGTCATGTAACGGTAATACCAGAAGAGTTCGTTCGAGTATTCGTATTCAATCAGGAGCACATCTTCCGGAAGAACTCCGTTTGCCGTCGCTTCCGCATTTCTCCGTTGGTTCTCCAAATCAAGTATCTTCTTATTTTTCAGGTCTTCAAAGAACCATTTGCCATTTAAAAAATCGTGGCAATAATACGCCTCCCTTGTTTCAAGCTTCCACCCGAGTATAACTCTGCACAGGTCAGGCCGTGAAGGAGCGAAGAAAGACATATCTTTATTTTGTTCTCCCTGCAAGCCGTCATATGCCGAATACAGAGAAGAATATCTTTCCCTTCCATAGACATTTTCCAGCCATGTCTTATCCCCGGGAGATTTTGCGAACAGAGATATGATATTGTCCAGCCTCATATCGTAAATTTCACCGATCACATTTAAATCCCAGGCACGGACATCTTCTATATCGGTATTGAAAAACATGCGGGCCGGATTTACGCCATACACCCACACGTCATTCAGCCGCTTGGCCGGATTGAAGCCATACTCGATTCTTTGGCCGATATAACCGCCAAGCAACATCAGGCGCAAACTGTCCGAATCCAGTTCGTCCAATTCATTCAATTCATGCACATATTCCAGAGCGAGACTCATCATCTCCCCTATCTTACTCTCTTTTTGGTCACGCACGGAACAAATTGTCTGAGTAACATTATTCCTGAACTGGCCATCTATATTTTTCAGGATAGGACTTATCATATTGTTTTTGAGAGGCACCTTTCCGTTCTTCTTAATGAGTTCACCTTCCGTAATAATGAGGTCTGTTTCAGGATCACGTACATAATCTCCCCACTGATCCTCATAAGCATACATCAGGCTCCTTCTCATCTTTCTGCGGGCCGTTTCAAGAGAGGCCCAACATGCGGAGCATTCATCCAGAAATTCATGAGCTGTTCCTCTTTCACGTGGAATCGGTTCCTTATCTCCCGCCTTTGCCGGCTTGACGCTTCTGTTTAAGAATTTATTCATGACTGTTTCTTTTTCTTTTAAGCAAAAATATCGGTTAATAGCATGAGACACCTTGCTGAATTGCTATTTTTTGTCCATTTTATCAAGTTCATCCAACATTTTAAATTTCATGTCGGCTATTTCGTTTTTGATTTTATCCGAAGAGCCTTCATCGGCCACCTGCAAAAGAGAGGCGATATCATCAATTTGATTTTTGTAGGCCTTGACAATCATCATACGACGCTCTTCTTCATCGCTTTTCTTTTCGATATAGCTGTCACCCAGATCCAATCCCTGCCTGAGTCCCCGTTTGTATTCACGGTCCCGGCTCTGGCTTTCTTCGAGCAACTTCACATTCTTTTGATACCTTTCATTCACGACGGAATTTGGCATGGCCGGATCGAATTGATAGCCAAACCTGTTAACCACTGGAATATCTTTCAGCGCCACTTCTTCACCAACCAATGGCCCGACAGTAGATTTTACCGTCTGCAGGATTGTTTTTCCTACACCTCCCATATAAGAAAAGAACAAGTGTTCCACAGCCCCCGGATTGAGTAATGGAGAATCGGCCCATCCCTTTGTCGCAAAATCTCCGCCCGTCATGGAATTGAGTGCCTGAGAAGACTTAACCAGTATCTGAGAAGTACCTTTATAAACCTTCCTGTACTCAGGTATATACGTATTATACTCGTTTTTCTTCACGATAGGTCTGCCGGTAAATGATCTGTTAGTGATATAAGCGTCCACAAATGGCTTTATCGCGTCGGGAGTCAGATTCACAAATGCGGCTCCGACCAAACCATTTTCACCTTTATCAGAACCCTCGATAAAATTTCGGGGAGTGGCATCGAGCAACTTACCCAGAATATCGGCACCCACATTCCTGTCTTTGTATTTTCCTCCGACGAATTGAGAGAAGATATCTCCAACCCCGAAGAATGCGCGAAGTTCAATAGGAAGTGGAATTGTCACAAAGTTATCTTCTCCGAAAAACGGAATAACAATATTGTTCTGCCTTATGTAATCAGGCAACTTATCGTAATCATCATCTCCGCCCGAGAGTATGTTATACATCAATGGCATCATGGCCCCCAACATCATCCAAGAACCCATGGCGATAGATGTACGAACAGGATAGTTCTTCAATGTATGAGAGAAGTTATACATACCCTGTATGCCGGCATTCAAAAAGAAGTAAGACATATCAGCCAGCCAGTTGCCTCCGGCCCCGGATCCTTTTCTATTGAAGTTAACGGATAGCTCTTTTGCGTCCCTGACACTCCGAACGATGCTCCTTCCCTCTTCCCTGGAGGCAATGTATGCGGAGAATCTGGACATATCTTCCGCCCAGCGGTTACATCCGCTCAAACCCTTGGAGATGACATGGAATGCATCAGACATTTTCCCGGTCCCGTTGGCCTTATCGATCTCTCTCTTAATCTCTTTTTTATATTGCTCATAAGATGTCAATGCGACAAATCCTGTTTCTCCACCGTTAGAAAGAAATTCATCAAAGTATTTATCGTACTTGCCATCTCCCTCTTTTCCTGCAAGGTATCGGGTTATGGTAGACGAAGCTTCAGGTATAGCTTTTATAAAAGCAAGATTATAAGAAGCATCTTCTCGAATGGCATTCATGGTCATGGCGTAAATCATATCCCTGCTTAGGTTGGAAAGAACGAAAGCCGGGTTACGGGTGGTGAAGTTTTGCGTCATGAATCGTTTAATATCACCCTGTGTCCTGACAAGCTTGTTATCAAAAGGCTTCACGTTATTAAGTCCGTTCACGGCCTGAGCCACACGGGGATCACCATTAATGTAGATCACTAAATCCTTCCCGTTCTCTTTGACTTTTATCGCATGCTGATCAGCTTGCCACTTTTTGATTGGAACATCAAGAGATAACCCTTTGGTGACTCTCTTCGCCAGACCACTTTTCTCCAGTTCCTCCATTTGCTGATTAAATCTTTCCAGCGTATCCAGATCCTCTTCTCTGTCACCTGTAAGCTCCGGGACAACTTCCTGCCATACGTCTCCGTTATTCCTGTACCACACCAGAGCAATCGTGGCCATATTGGTAGGATAGTTTCTCACCAGAGAAAGAAGATGTTGTTTCATCTCGTTTTTATTTCCGATAAACACGGCACTCTCGGCCATTGAGGCTATACTTGCCAACGGATCACCCGATTCACTCTTACGGCCATTCGCTTTCATAAGCGGGTTATTGACCACGTCGTGTTCATCCTTGAAAAAATAGTCGTAGAAATCGCCGGCAGTTTCTTCGCTCCATGCCCTGAGTGGAATGTAATATTTATACATTTCAGATATCTGCTTCTTGGTAGCTTTATCTATGCATCCTGAACTCAATTGTTTGTTAAGGCTAAACGTGTTAGCCTTACGGACTGAATTCCATAATGATTCCACATCTTTACTCTCGTGGTCATTCTCAAATTCTTCAATAAATAGAACGATCTCGTCTTCAAGAAGAGGATCGGGTTCCTCTTGTTTGAATAGTCTATGTTGAAGGCCGGTCAATCCGGCATAATCGACGCTTTGTTGTTTAATGGCGTAGTTGGACAGGTTTTTTATCGCTGCTTTCTTTGCTGTTTCGACAGTCTGATCAATCTTCTTTTGAAATTTATCAATATCAGCCTGGGTGGTACCTTTCTTCGCTCTCAAAGACATCAGGTCTTGTTGCAATCCGTTCGCTATACCAAGAACATGTTCATCCATCTGCTTTTGTCTGCGCTCGATAGCGGCATTACGCATGTGCAGGTTTCTCTCTATACCATGTTTGGCCTTCATGTAGGACTTTACCAGTTCGGGATCGCCCAGTTTTACGACGGCATTCACCAGAGGTTTAAGATAATCGTTCTTAAATTGTTCGATTTCATAAGTAGAGCGGGAAGCAATGGTGTTTTCATTTGTATAAGCATCACAAAATTCTTCTATCTTTCTGCCCGTATGTTCGGATACCAATTCCTGAAACCGGCGAAGAGGCAACATCCTGTCCTGCCAGCCTTCTCTAAACCGGTCATTCCTCAGCTTTGCGGAAAAGTCTTTCTTCTCTTCGTCGGTAAGTTCTGCGGCTTCCTGAGCAATCTTTATCTGGTCCCCCATACTTTCCTTTGACAACGCATTTGAATCAAGTATGGGAGATTTCTTCTCTTCCTCGGGTGTTTTCCTGAATAGTTTATCCCGCATGTCCAGATCGCGCATCTTTTTATCCATGCGCTCTTCGATGGTACCGTTTTCCAGATTGTTTCTACTTCTCCAAAGAAGATACTTAATATCATTGTCTGACATTTCAAGTTCTATGCCCGCCTTACGGAAAAGTTCTTTTATTGCGCTGATTATCTTGTTCCAGATGGAAGGATCAGTTCCCGATTCGGCTTGCTCAGCCAGATATTCTTCGGTAGCGGTTGCGATATCATAATTGTATTTGCTGATCGCCTGTTCAGAGACATGCTTCCTGATATCATCCGGAAGAGACTTGAATATACCGTCTATGGCATCATCGAATTTATCACCGAATAATCCCCTTAATCCTTTATGGCCTGCTATCTCATGCAACATCGTGCGCTGCGCATCAGCCACGCCCGTAGCATTGGGAAGTACGATAACGACCTCACCTGTTTCGGGATCAAACCAGCCTTTAGAAGTTCTTTTTTGCAGGGACGCATTGTCATCTGTTATCTCATTCAGATCCTTTATGATATGAACAGGGGTATTCAATTTATCTGATAGCTCCGATACGGATTTGGAAATGGCCTCCTGTTCTTTACTTTCCGGTTTAGAAGTGAGGTCTCTTAAAAGATCATTCAGCGAATCAACGCTCCTGTGATAAAGAGCCTTGTAATCCTGATTGCTGACTCCTCCATTTTTATCAAGTTTCTTGTAATACTCCGTCTGATCGTTAAGCCTGTCGATGAACCCTTGGATATATTCCTTTGCCGCATCGGTTGCGTCTTCTTTCAGAGCATTAAGTGTGTCCATGAGGGCAGAAGCCTCTAGTTCGAAATCCGTAACAAAGGAATTGGGAGTATATTCACTCTTACCGCTTTCTTCAGAATACTTGAAACTTGGCTTTCTCCCGTTTATTATTCTACCAAATGAAGCCGATAAACGGTAAACCCGATTAGCCACATTATCCATAGTTGTTTCAGAGTCGCGATAACGAATGTCGGTATTATCATTAAGGTTTGATTCTTTGCCGTTAGAAGCTTTCATAAACGAGCCGTCGGCTACAGCTTTATCTTTTATTTCTTGGAGTTCATCGGTTTCACGGAATAAAGGAGTATTAGAATTACTTTCTTGATCGGTTGTAATAGCTGCGGCCTCAATCTTCCTATAATCCGCAAATGGCTTTTGTTTTTTAGTGTCACTAGACAACCATTCATCAAACACCTTCTTTGAAACACCGGTAATATTTCCCAGACCGGTCCACCCTTTTTCATAGTTCGAGAGGTAAGCATCACGTGCCTCTTGTTCAGAATTGAAGCCAAACATAACCTTGTGCTCGTCAAAGGATCCGTCCGGATTAACCTGATCAATAACATAGACTGTTTCGGGATCAAGATTCTCACCCAAGAACACGTCTATATGATCACCGTCTTTTCCTTTTGTACCACGAAAATATCCATAGGTGTTATTCATAGTAATGGACCACTCTTTGCCGGACGAATCCACGCCTTTGCGCTCGGTACCTTTAGGATTTTCTATGGTCACGTCATATCCTCCAATTTTCACGTGTCCCATTTTATAATTGCCAGCTTCTTTCTGTGCCTCGGAAGGATTGGTATCTACCTTCTGTTCTTCGTCAGAGAGTTCTTTAGCTTTTACTACCTTTTCGGCTTTTTCAGGAGCGACAGAAACGTTTTGATCTTTAGCGGATGTAATAGCGTCAATCACATATAGATTGCCATCTTCGCCTTCAATAATATTTCTTAAATGGAGATCTTCTATTTTATAAGAATCATTACCTACGGCATCAAGACCAACGGGATCCATATCAAAACGGTCTTTCATAAACCGGTTAACCCTGTCCTGTTGTTCAATCAGTCCATCCACCGAAGTGGCTTTTTGGCTTAACAATTTTCCTGAGATGAAGGGTTGTTTCACTATAAAAGCAAATCCCTTATCATTCCTTGTAAACCCTTCTAATAGATAAGCTGTTTCAGGAAATAATTTATTGAATAGTTTGATTCGATTATTAAGAAAATCTTCCGGAGTATTACTATATTGAGAATAGTTTATTACTTTAGTTACTGTTCTACCGTCCTTATCAAGATAAACGTCCGCTTCTTTTCCGGAGGGTATTTTACGTGAAGAATTTTCAGATATGGTCTTTTCGTCAAACCATATCCCGTTTTCCTTGGCATATTTTTCTAGTGAACTTTCTTGTTCGTGTTTATCTGTCCGTGGGCTTGATACATTTCTTCCACTTGATTGTCTATCTTTTCCCAATCTACTGGACGACTCGACAATTCTTCTCTCGCTTTGAGAGCTTTCATTCCTTTCTTCTCTATTTGAAGATCGTAATTTTTCTTGTCCATCTTGGTTTTCATTGTCGTTTATCTGATTATTATGCAAATATAAATCATCCTCTCCGGAATTCAAACTTTCTTCTTGTCTGTTTTCAGGAGGAGACGTTATTTCATCTTCTCTATTTTCGCTTTCTGCTTCTCTATCAGACTCTTCAGAGCCATCTGTTCTATTTCGTTCTTGCTCTCCTTCAAGTCTTTCTCCATCTTCCGAAGCGTCATTATCTCCGCTATCTTCACCTTGTCCATCTTCTTCTTTATTTAATTGTGAATAAATCTCATTAATTTCATCTATGCTCATACCTTCATAAAGCATTTCAGCATACTCGGCGGCTTCAAACTCATCTCTCATGGATGACAAGGCTTCCATTTGCTCATCATCCAAGAAATCTATATAGGATTGAGTCTGTCGCTCGTAGGCGGGTATCATGTCGCTTTCTACAGCATCAGAGAAAGCCTTCTTCTGAGCTTCATCAATCATCTGATTGGCTTTCTTATACTCAAGATACAACTTACCTGTATTAGATTCAGGACCACCTACAGAGAAACCCATCTCGGCAGAAGCAATCTCGCTAAACCTACCAGATAATTTCTTTTGCAAGTCAGAAGTTGTACGCACATAATTAGTCGGATTACTAAGCATGAAGTCAACAATATCATTCTCTGTCACTTCATTGCCGAAGCCGCTTAACTCCTGTGCTAAGGTATCAAGTTCTTCACCGTCTTTTCTCAACCATGCCTTAGCAAAGGTACCATTTATTTTATTTCGGTCTCCAAAACGGTTGAATGAATTAGTATTCACTTTTCTTCCCAATAACTCACGTTGCCATGGAAGAAGGGTGTTTTCGTGACTGGATTGTTCCTTCGCCACGCCATAAGCTCCGGCCAGCTCAATCGGATCATCCGAATTGTCGGCAGCCCAATCGGCGTATTCCTCATCGGTGGCTATATCATGAGGAGTTTCATTCTCTTTTTGCGGAGACAACAGACCTTTGATCTTTTCCAATCTGGATAACTCCTGATTGATACGTTTCTTTGCACGTGCCTTCTCAATGGCATTCCCTTTTTTCTCCGCATGGGAAAGTTGCTTCTGCTGGTTGGCAATGTCTTCTTCCACTATAGAAAGAGCATCTTCTCCGAATTCCTTCTTAAGTGCTTTAGCGTATATAGTCGGATCGCTTATCTGCTTATAATCTACATTCCCGTCCTTATCAAGCGGAAGTGTGTTTTCTTCCTGTTCTGCGGGTGTCTCTTTTGACAAATTGCTTTGTTCGTCCGACGGAGCACTCTTATTCAGCCCTACATTATCTGATAAAATGTTATTTTTATCACCGTTTACTGACGTATTTATGTTTTGAGGTTCTTGAACATTCTCTCTTTGAGCATCGGGAGTCGTCGGAGACTGACCGTTTATTGAGAGAATGTTATCGGATGAAACAACATAATCGTGTTGTCCGTCTGAAATCACGACTTCTCCTTCCGGGGTGAAGCGGGTGACTTCTCCTGTGACTCCCTCTGATGTGGTTATGCTACTCCCAATTTCTAATGTGGGAGCCTCTTGTGGAAGTTCGGCTTCTTCCTGCTCTACAACCTGTTGCTCTGCGTCCTGTTCCGCCTGAGAGGCCATATCTTCAATCGGTGTGGAATCGATCAGAGAAGAAAACATTGAAGGAGGTGCCATTTTGCGTTTTCCCTCTTCATCCAGATAATAGATAACCGGGCTTGATTGTCGCTCATCAACATTGCCTTCATCATCAAATGCAAGTGTCCCGCCAACCACATGTGTCGGCTGTCCCGAAGCTTTTGAAGAAACACGAACGATAGCATTCATTTCAGGATTAGCAACGCCCTCCACTTGTTTTCTGGCATTATCTTTCGCTGTCTGTATCTTGTTGGATACATGATTCAGGTAACCGTCAAAATCGCTTTTGGCGGTCAGGTAATCTTCAATCAAATCCTGATTCCGACTTTCCGGCAACTTCTCAGGATGGGCTTCGTAATAGTCTAATTCCTCTTGAGGAACAGATTCCACTCTCTTTTTGGCCTCTTCAAATCCGGTGTAGATCTCCGATTTGTTACGCTCTATGCCTTCGGGGACAGAACCTTCCTGTTCCGCTTTCTGCTCGGCTTCATTCATCCCTTCCAATTCAGTGAGACGACCGACAAAATTAAAGATGGCTTTCTTCTTGCCCTCATCCATGGAAGAGGAAGAGACCTTGGACAAATAGTCTTTTCTATCCTCCACGGATGCATTTTCGAGTGCTGATTTAATCTCACCGAATTGTGAGCCGTAGATATTGTTCGCTTCATCCTCCGCTTGGGAAAGCTTTCTCTCGGCTTCCAGTTTAGGTTTACGGTAACCAATCGCTTTAGAGGAAGACATGATGCCGCTCATAAGGCTGACGCTAAGGAATGTTTCCACATTCTGCTGAGGATCTACTACATCCGACCACGACTGATCGCCTACTATGGCGGCATTCATCGCATTGCCGGCCACTTCTTCGGCATACTCGCCGAATGTTCCGTGAAATTGAGCGTTCTTTTCAAAATCATTCACGGTTTTTGCCCAATCCGAAGTGCTTACCTTATTGAGCATTTCACCGACTTTGGTGGCTTTTAAAGCTTGAAATGGCTTGGTAGAAGAGATAACGTCACCCACCTTGCCAATGGCGGGTGCAAAGTATTCTCCCAACATTTCGGAGAAATCATTTATTGTATTGGAGGCGAAAGCTTTCCCGATTGCCTTAGGAGTTGTTTCCCCGCCCTCGGTTCCTACGAACTGAGCACGCCCCTCTTTATCTTGGCTAAACTTCACGTCTCCCGTTTTTCTGGCTAAAGCATCACTAACAACATTACCTGCGTGAATCGTTGAAGACATACCGGCAGCTCCGACAAGATCTCCTGCAGTCCTCAAAATAGCATTCTTGATTATCTGTCCGGTTGTCTTCTCTGCGGCCTCGGTTCCGAATTTACCTACAGCCACTTTGCCTAATCCTTGTAATCCACCCGATAAGAGGAAGTCTTTCATATATGAAGCTGATTCAGCCGTGCCGGAGCCTATCCTGTAAGGCATACCAACATCTTTCATGAATTTCTCATCGGATAGCGCTTCAAGTGCGGCACTTTCAAGAAGAGTTTTTTCGCTATCGTTTAAAGGTTCTCCTTTCTCTTTCTTCATAGCGGCAGAGAGAAGAGCACCATTTTCTTTCATATCACTGATCCCGAAATCCCATGTGCCAGACTTCTTAGCTTTATCATAAAATCCTCTGCCTAACTCTTTAAGAGCGTTAGTACCGTTTGCCTTGCGTCGGGATGTGTCAATGACCTCCTTCACGTCTTTCGCTTTATTGATAGCTGCTTTGGCATTCATAACAGGAGTAGATGATTCTATCGCATTCATCTGCCCGCCTGTTCCCTCGGAAGCCACATTGGCAAATGCGCTCAAGATAGGATGTTCGGTGGAGAACTTATTTCGTTTGTCAATCTCGCTGTTCACAGCTGCTCCGTATTGTCCTTCTGCCCGTTTCTGAATCTCATTCGCCTGCGCTTCGGCTCTTTTGCGCTGCTCTTCCTGATAGTAGTAAGCCTTGGATTCAGGTTTCAGATTCTGAAAGACTGCGTAGGGCATCCCGAACACTTTTGTGTTCTTACCTGTGCCCTCAACATACTGGGAAACATGAGGAGAAGCATTGGACGACTTGAAATCAGAAGCGATGGAACTATAGAAAGATTTAGAATCTCCGATTTCTTCGTTATTGAAACCGGCCTTCAACAGATTGTCATGAAACTTAGCCGCACTGGCTTCGTCCTTTATCGCACTTTTGAACTGATCCCGGGTGCCTATCTCTGATTCGCTAACCTTGCCCGACTTGACAAGGTTATCATATAGTTTATCTCTATTGTCTTGCATAACTAAGGAAGTAAAGAGGGTTTGTTGTTATTAGGCAAAAGGCTTCCGGATTTTGCGGCTTTTGGAGCCGGAGCGTCTCCTCCGACAAGTTGGTTGAATTCTCCTGTAAGTTGGGGAAAGTCAGCTATGCGACGCTTTATAATAGACATGATCTTGGTCGCCTGATCTCCGCCTTCACCCATTTTCATATTGATATCATCAAGCGTCCCGTATTTCTGGGGATTCTTCGCCGACTCTTCTTTCATTCTATTGTAGAGAGACAATAGGGCGCCGTTTTTGCTCTTGGGATAATCCACGGTTGTGCGTTTACCGTCTGGTCCGGTAAGCGTAATAGAATCCATTCCGGTGGAGGAATTACCTTTGCTCGCATTCGTGGCCGCATTCTGCTGGGCGGCCTGAGCGGACATGCGTTGAGATTGAGCATTGTAACCTGCTGTGCTCTCTGATTTCCTGTTATGCCTTGCCGTCTCTCTAAGAACCTTGTCCGCATGTTCCTGACTGATTGTATGATTACGGACCTGTTCCTGAAGAGCGTCATACTTATACTTCATCTCTTCACCAAACTGCCCGTTCTGAACATCAAGCTTGTACTTCTCAAGAGCTTGTTTCTGCTTTAGTTGATCTTCAGCACGTTTCAACTCAAAATCCTTGTATTGAGAACTGAGAACCTTGTTCTGGTAATCAATATTCTCATTACGTTTCATGTCCTGCAAACGTTCGATCTTATCATTGACTTTGGGGGTATTACTCTGAATAGGAGAGAAAATTCTCGCTCCCCTTCTAAGAGCCAGTCCCTGAGCAAACATATTAGCAAGATCACCCATTAAAGATACGTTACGTTCTGCTCTGAGACGTTTTTCTTCATCGTTAAGATTTGGACGCTTCCACTTCTTAAGCATACTATAATAACCTTCATTATTGATTCTGTTCATAATGGAGGACACATCATCATCCGATTGCGTTTCGTTATCCGGTTGTGTTTCGTTTACAGTGGCAGGTTCCACCGGATTTGTTTCAACAGCAGGTTCCTCTTCTTCAACAGCTGAAGGCTGAACGGTCGTTTGTACTTGCCCCGTTGACTGTACAGGAGAATTATCCGATTTTTTCTTCTGAGGAACAACATTCTTTTCGCTTGGGTATAAATAATCAGTAAGTTTCATTAGATCACATTTTTTTGTTTAACTAAATCTTCAAGTGTGGGGATACCGGCATCAGCAACCGGCGTAGTAGCGGAAGCAGAATTGATCTCCGAAGATTTCCCGCTTTTTCCCCATTTTACTCCCTGTAAAGCCTGACTGATTAGTCCTAAGCTATTATTTCCCATCTGGGCGGTACCCTCTTCGTCAGATGATGCCTGTGACATCTTTTGACCAAGAATATTTTGTTGGTTCTGATTATTAACAGCATCAACCTGTTCTTTCTTTGCATCGCTTCTTGCCGCAAGGTTCGCAACCGTATCGCTCATAAGCTGTTGATCGTTAGCCTGTTGAGCCAAAACATTTTCCTGAGTTCCTCCGGTTACGGCTGCCGTAGCCTGCGCCTCCTGATTCCTTCTTCTCATTGTGTCTTCCACACGCTTAATTGCCGCCTTGGACTCGGAAGAATCTAAATAATTCTGATAGTAGTTACGTTCATACCATGCATTATTCTTTGCTTCCTGCTGATTGATTAATCTCTTTTGTTTCTTAACCGCATCGGCAGATTTAAACATCCCGTAGATTCCATTTGCCAGACTTGCCCCGGCTCCAATTGCACTTAATATCATATCAATAAGTTTTAATTAATATCTATGGGCAAACTTAGATATGAGAGAGAAGTCAGAGGTTTTAGAATTACAACTTAGAGTTGTTGTTTTACCATTATTTTTAACGACAAAATAATCATCTGTGGTTTCTTATATAAATTTGTAGCTTAAACGTTTAGCAAAAGTTAGTAATTATGAAAAAAGGGAAGTTAGTTACCGGGCAGGTTAAGACGGGAAACCGCACGAAATACACAATGGAGGACAAAGTACAGATACTCCGTCTGCTTAAAGAGAATTCATATGATTACAAAAAAACATCATTGGAAACAGGCTGTAATTACGGAACACTAAAGAATTGGTACGTAAAGTACAAAGGAGAGTTGGCCAATATCAATTCCGTGGATATGATAGCAGAAAAAACGGAACTGAATGTTGCCAAGGCTAAGATCAGATTTATCGACAGGCATTATAGTTCATTAAGCCTGTTGGCGGAATCCGCAATTAAAAGAGCATTGGAATTGCTCAAAGAGGAGAAAGACCTGAATAAGGTCAATGATACCATCAAGATCGTTACTGACTATTTTACCAAGCTATCAGGAAACGAAGAACAGAAACAGCAGGGAACCAACCTGATACAACAGACCATTCTGGCGCTGAACTCATTCAACAAAGAATAATTTTCCATATTTAATATATTAGATCACGTCCGTGAGGATATTGGATCTAACGCAAAATAAAAGGCAGCTTTTCAGGGCTGCCTTTCTGTTATCAACAGGCAATAACTGATAATTCAAATTTATCCGGATCATTGGTATAATCGATAACCCGCCTTATAGCGGCATCCGCCTGTTTTTGCATGATACGCACATAATTGTAAATCGGGCGGTTCTCTTTCATCGACTGCCCAATGCAGTATTCTATAATCTCCGTCTTTATCCCAAGGTCGAAAGCAAACTGGGAGAAAGTCTTTCTTCCCGAATAAAAGGAGAACTCTGTCTCTATACCTACTGCTTTGGCCAGATTCTTCAGACACCTGTTCAGGTAACGTTGGAAGTTTGAATACGAGAAGTGGTACCCGAAATCCAACTTTCCGTTTCTCTTCAGGTATTTCTTGATAATAGGTTTAGCTTCTTCAGGGATAGAGAAGATAATCATCTTATCACTCTGCTTATTCAGGTTTGTTTTCTGCCGGATGTACTTTATCGTATCACCACTGAAATCCACCTGAACAATATCTGCCAGATTCATTCCGCCAAGATAGAAAGATAGCAGAAACAAATCTTTCGCAAGGGACAAACGTATGTGTCTGGTTTCAAGCGCACGAATTCGGATAAACTCTTCTATTGTTATATCCAACTGCTTAATGTTAGGCCTTGGCATTTTGGTATACGCAAAAGGGTGAACCTCGTATTTAACAATGCCGTCACGTATGGCCTCGTTGATACTGGCTTTCAGATGAGTCAGGCGCATTTGCTTGGTTGCGTTACTCAGATTACTCATGCCTCTGACAAACTTGTCAATTGTTGCGGGAGAGAAACTTTGAAGGG
>Ga0316613_10000216_pt1 | contig 62515 bp, 54 predicted proteins | sample OWC_soil_day10_C_2_FD_207647 | JGI IMG/M metagenome (GOLD analysis project Ga0316613, IMG submission 207647) | Wetland soil microbial communities from Old Woman Creek delta, Ohio, United States - OWC_soil_day10_CT_b | ecosystem: Environmental > Terrestrial > Soil > Wetlands | place: USA: Ohio...
TGGCTTTTCGTTTTCAAATACTGCATTTCGAATACAAAAACTGCGTTTGGTTTACAAATATTCACTTGTCGATTTACAAAATGGCGTCTCGCCTTACAAAGTGGCATCTCGCCTTTCAATTAAGCAAGCTTTTTTATTCTAACTCTAAATAATTTTAAAAAGAGGTAGATAATGCAGGAATTTGGCACAATTTGTCGAAACTGCGTATATAAGTAAATGTTAAATATTAAGGGGCGATTGAATTTGAATTTGAATTGGTTAAATAATCTTAAGGTAGTACAAAGATTAGCGTTATTAATTTTAGTTTTAATTATTGGATTGATTTGTGTTGGTGTCACCGGATACTTGTTTTTGAACAATTCTAACGTGGTTGTTAATAAGATGTATAATGAAAAATTAATTGCAGTTGAGCTTATGAGTGACAATCGAATACATGCACGCTATATTGATAAAAATATAATGGAATTAATGCTGACAAAGGATCAGAAACAAAGTCAAGGTTTAGTGGATGAAATTAATAAAAGAGCTCAATTATTTGATGAAAATTTGACAAAGTTTGAACAGATGCCAATAAGTGATAAACAAAAAGCCGAAGTCAAAGATATGCGCGATGTTCTAGGAAAATATCGCGAGGCAAGAAGTAAAGTAATTGAACTTGCTCTACAGAATAAAGATGTAGAAGCTTATGCATTGTATAAACAACAAGTTCAATCATTAATAGAACAATTTAATGAAAATCTCACTAATTTAACAAAAGAAACTAAACAATCGGCTGAAGATCTGAATAAGGAAAACCAAAAAAGTTTTGCGGCAGCCAATATAATTTTTATTAGTATTATTGTTATAGCGATTTTCTTAGGGGTTTTACTTGGTTCGATCATTTCTAAAAGTATTACAAAACGCTTGTCAGATGTTGTGCGGTTTTTGGAAACCGTTGCCAAGGGGGATTTTTCAAAAGAGGTTTCTGAACAAAATTTGCGGGACAAAAGTGAATTTGGCACGGTAACGAAATCGGTTGATGTAATGAATAAAAATATCAGAGCATTAATTAAGCAATTAGCCAATACTTCGGAAAAATTAGCGTCATCTTCTGAAGAGCTTACGGCCAGTGCGGAACAATCGGCGCAGGCATCTACTCAAGTAGCAGCTTCAGTAACTGATGTTGCACAAGGATCGGAAAATCAATTAAATTTGGCTACTAATGCAAATGAAATTGTTCAACAAATATCTAAGGCCATTAATCAAGTGGCCGACAATACGACGGTTGTTTCAACTTCGGCTGAGAAAACAGCGTTGACCGCTAATAATGGAGAGCAGGCAATAAAACAAGCGGTAAATCAAATGAACATCATTGAACAAAAAACGAATGACACTGCCAAAGTAATTGGCGAGTTAGAAGAAAAGTCAAAACAGATCGGGCAAATTGTTGGCGCTATTTCCAGTATTTCAGGACAAACTAATCTATTAGCTTTAAATGCTGCCATCGAAGCTGCAAGGGCAGGCGAGGCAGGGCGTGGTTTTGCCGTGGTCGCAGAAGAGGTCAGAAAACTTGCCGAGCAATCACAAGAATCGGCAAAACAGATAACAGAATTAATCAGTGAAGTACAAGCAAAAACGGATAGTGCGGTAGTTTTTATGAATGACAGCAAAAAAGAAGTCGATGCAGGAGCAAAAGATGTAGTGGTCGCAGGTCGGAGTTTTGAAGAAATATTAACAATGGTTCGGGAAATCAATAATCAAATTCATGAAATATCTGCCGCTATTCAAGAAGTTACAAGTGGAACCCAAAATGTAGTTAATGCTGTACAGGATATTGATAGAGAGAGTAGGAATGTAGCTGAAGAAACCCAGACTATTTCGTCAGCTACAGAAGAACAGACTGCGTCAATGGAAGAAATTGCGGCGTCAAGTCAGTACTTAGCAAAAATGGCAGAAGATTTGCAAGTGGCGATTCATAAATTTAAAATTTGATAAGCTGCGGCGAACCGCCAATTGTTAAAAATGGTAAAATAAAGGTTTTGAAGAAGATAAAAACATCGACTAATAATATTTAATGGTAGCGAAACGATAAATGAGCAGTGCTGAACCTTTTTGGGTTCAGCGCTGCTCATTTAAAATAACCGGGATATAACCGTCACAACTTGTCATTTTAGGACGTGTCTTGCTAGTTATTATCAGATTTATTTGATATCTTATGATCTAACCGGATATAGAAATGTTTCAGGAGAACACCGATTTTGCCAATGCTATCAAGGAATTTTATTTTATAGTACAGGAAAGTATGAGTTTAGTGGGGATGGAGAGCCGGCTTCGGGAAAAAAATTCTAACCGTTAAAACAGAATTATTAGGTCGATTACTAGCTGACGTAACAGGAAAAAACAGAGAAAAAGTGCGAAAAATAGTGCTGTCACTAGAACCGTCCTTGCGACAGTTTTGTTATTTAGGAGTTTTATTAGCATGGTACGTTCTTATAACATCTATGGGGTGAGAATTATTAACAAAAAGATATTTGTTTTTTGGCTTTATTAAGAGATAAACGCGATAAAAAATAAAGCTAACTGAATAAACCAATAATGCAGCGACTGATATTGTCCAATATTCCAAAAAAATCACCCTATTTTCTTTTTTCTCTGGTCGCTATTGACAATAAAACACTAGCATCTTGGTGCGAAAAAAATTAACACCAATCTAAAAACAGACTAGTGCCAATTAACTACAATTCATTATTGAATCGGCAACCAGGCAATCATAGACTATTCATCCTTAGACCCACGGCTTTGCGTCCTTATCTTTCAATAAGTTTGCTAAAATTTCAATTTTCTACTCAATAATACACAAAACTACAAATGAAGTCAAGACTAAAGTCCTGCTTTTCAATACTTAAGTCCTATTGACAAATCTGTAGTTGAATAAAACGATGGTGAAAATGCTTGGTTACTAGTACTAATGGTTTCGACTAAATATTGGCAGAAAAGTAGGAATTTATTACAGTTATTATCGTCAGAGGATAAGATTAGGCTGTAATTTGTTGTAAAAGTTAATAACTGATGATATTGAAAAATATTTTTGAAAGTTATTGAGAAAAGGGTAAGAAATGATTGACAAAATCTTTTTAGAAGCGTATATTACAGTTAATAAGAATATACTGAAACCAATGATTAAGAAGAGTAGGTTTTGTGCTGGTCTCTTACAGAGAGTTGCGGGTGGTGGAATCGCAACAGGGAAGCCTTAGCTGAATGGACTTAGGAGGGCAGGGCGAAAAGCAGTTACAGGTAGCTGGCTAGTAGTACTTGACGGGAACTTCACCCGTTACCAAGGAAGTGCATATCATAGTGTATGCAGAAAAAGTGGGTGCGTTTTCGCATCAATTTGAGTGGTACCACAGAAGTATAGACTTTTGTCTCAGTGAAGGTTGAGACAAAAGTCTTTTTTGTTTATAAAAATTTAGATAACTGAAGGGAGAACTTATCATGACAAAGAAAATTCCACACAGATTATATTTAACTGAGGATCAGATGCCAACACAATGGTACAATTTGCGTGCAGACATGAAAGCAAAGCCTGATCCTATGTTAATTCCAGCAACAGGAAAACCGGCAGTACCGGAAGATTTGTACCCTGTATTCTGCGAAAAGTTGTCTCATCAGGAACTGGATGAGACAACGAGGTATGTTGATATACCTGAAGAAGTTTTGGAAATGTATAAAAATTACCGGCCTTCACCATTGTGCCGTGCATACAATTTAGAAAAGGCGTTAGAAACTCCGGCGAAGATTTACTATAAATTCGAAGGAAATAATACATCCGGAAGTCATAAACTGAACTCGGCTATTGCGCAGGCGTATTACGCAAAGGAGCAGGGCTTAAAGGGACTTACGACAGAAACGGGGGCTGGGCAGTGGGGAACGGCGCTGGCGGAAGCTTGCTGTTATTTCGGAATTCCGCTCACAGTATATATGGTAAAGGCATCTTATGAACAAAAGCCTTTCCGTAAATCAATCATGGAAACCTTTGGTGCAACCGTAATATCCAGTCCCAGCAATACGACAGAAGCCGGAAAAAAGATTTTAGCAACGAATCCGAATACTACAGGAAGTCTTGGCTGTGCAATTTCTGAAGCGGTAGAAAAGGCTGTTACTACAGCGGGCTGCAAATATGTGTTAGGTTCCGTGCTGAATCAGGTACTGCTTCACCAGTCAATTATCGGCTTGGAAAGTGAGCAAGCGATGAAAATACTTGGAGAATATCCCGACGTAGTAATTGGCTGCGCAGGCGGCGGTTCGAATCTTGGTGGCCTAATTGCACCGTTTATGAGGGATAAGCTTTTAGGTAAGGCTAATCCACGCTTGGTAGCAGTGGAGCCGGCATCATGTCCATCTTTGACAAGAGGACGGTATGTGTATGATTACTGCGACACAGGGAAAATTACCCCTATGGCAAAAATGTACACGCTGGGCTGTACGTTCACTCCCTCACCAATCCATGCAGGTGGACTGAGATATCACGGAATGTCACCAGTCCTTTCCAAGCTGTATCACGATGGATATATGGAAGCGGTATCAGTAGAGCAAACCGCGGTATTTGAGGCGGCTACTTTCTTTGCAAAGTATGAAAGCATCCTGCCAGCTCCAGAATCTGCTCATGCTATTCGTGCTGCTATTGATGAAGCGTTGAAATGTAAGGAGACCGGGGAAGAAAAAACCATCCTTTTTGGACTAACTGGAACCGGATTTTTTGATATGACAGCATACAATTCCTTCCACGCAGGAACAATGAGTGACTACATTCCAACAGATGAGGAGCTTCAAAAAGGCTTTGACGAGCTTCCTAAAATACCGGGAATTCAAGAATAGGATAATCACGTAATAGTCGCCCTCTTATTTTGAAGGGGGCGCTTTCGATAATTGATAAAAATTATGAGGAGTTTTATTGTTGGCTACCAGTATTGTCATTTTATAGGAATGTAAAAAATGAAGGTATTGAATTTTATGCAAACTGAAATCTTGAAAGTTTAGGGTGAAGTGGATATACTGAAAAAATTAGAGTAAATAGAGCAGTACAAGGCTTAGTCAGCCTTGTACTGCTCTATTGTTTCAGGAAAGAGTCTCTGTTTTAAAATTTGGTGATTTGCCGGGCGGCTAAGATAAAGCTAGCGGCAAGATTGATGTTGAGTTACTTATTAATGTAAAAGAAGGATAAATTTTACTTAAAATAGAATTGGTAGTTACGTTTATATAGAAAGGGGTTTCGTATGAAAAAGATACTGGTGGTATTAATATTATTGCTTTGTTGTTTGCCGTCAGCTATAGCAAGCCTCAATGACGTAAATATTAAGCCTGATAAGTCACAAATAGCGGTGGTTTTATTTATGGATAAGCATATTCTCGCTGACGGCAAGACTGTCGCCAAAATAAGGAATGCACTTAATGAAAAATTCAAGGCTGCAAATAGTGTAGTAATTTATGGAGATGACCAGGCAAAATCGCCGGAGTTCTTGGAGTTTGCGGAAAAGGTAAAAACTGATCCGGCTAATGAAAAAGATATTAGAGTAGTAAATATTGGTGAGTTGGCAAGGTATGCGCGGAGCATAAATTCGGATTATGTCATGCTGATTACAATTTCACCATTTAACGTATATGACAATTTTTGGTCAGGCATTCGCGTTGATATGAAGGAAAATGTTGCAGTTATTGATGTGGCCTCTCAGAAATATGTGGAATATCTTAGCTGGTATAAGGAAGGAACAAGTCCTTGGATGGATGACGGAGCTAAAGATTTAATTAATCAGTTGGTTGCAAATTTTTATTGGACTCCGCCCAATGAACTGAGTGATAATAAAAGTTGTAATCAAGTGGGAGAAAGTAAACCGGCAGTAGTTGTCTTTATGTCAGATATTATTCTTGAAAAGCCGGAATTGGTAGAAAAGGTTAGAAAAACGATTTCAGAAAAATTTCAGGTAAGTGAAGTTCCTATCAATGGAGATAATAAACCAAAATCTCCAGAATTCTTGGAGTTAATAGGTAAAGTTGAAACTAACAGTGCGAAGCAGCAAACCTTTATTCTTAAGAAAGCAAACCTTGTAGATTATGGGAGAGCGACAAATTCCAACCCAGTAATTGCTATTGATATAAGTAATGTTGGTGCGGGAGATTATGATTTTAATTATCATTTGAAAGCAGATATTTTTGTAGTTGACCCTGGATCAAATAAATACTTGTCCAACGTTGTTTTTGATACAATAGACGCCAAGAAGCGTCAAGACGGACTCGATTTTCTAATGAGTAAAATACAAAATGAGTTCATGTTACCGTAAGCTAATATTTATGAGGTAATATTTTTTGATCCAGAGCCTAATTAACAGGAACAATAGAAAAATAGTGCTGTCGAAAGAATCGTCCCTGTGACATATGCTGGTTCTAAGCAATCAGGATCCCATTAAAAAATAAGGTAGTACAATGCTTCATAAGCCAATGTACTGCCTTTCTTGTGTTCGAATTAGTCTATTTGCCGGGAGCAGAAAGAGCCTTTGTTTAAGAGGAGTATCATTTTGGCTGGGGAAATAATATAGATAATGGCAAAATTTGATATACTAGAAGTTGTAATATAAATTTTAGGATTAGGATACAGGGGGTTGTTGATGGATAAGGAGTTAGTTTGGTTAAAGGAGATTAGTGACGTGGCCGGGGCTTCGGGGTATGAGGACCGGGTTAAGGGGTTGTTAAAGGAACGGCTGGGGAAGATTGATCAGAAAAGTTATCGTGAGTTGCTCGGATGAAGCAGGTGACGATTGAACGGTTTAATAGTGTTGCGCCGGCGTTGGCAGAGGATGTGTTTTTGGCTGACGGCGTTCGGGTTATCGGGGCGGTGACGATCAGTGCGGGCTGTGGCATATGGTATAATGCGGTGCTGCGGGGGGATGTGAATTTTATCCGGATTGGCAAGTTTACGAATATCCAGGATGGTTCGGTGGTTCATGTTGATCATATAAATCCGGCGATTGTCGGCGATTATGTGACGGTTGGTCATAATGCGCTGGTGCATGGCTGTGTGGTGGGGGATAATTGCCTGATCGGAATGGGGGCAGTTTTGTTAAGCGGTTCAAAAATCGGGGATAATTGTATTATCGGCGCGGGTGCGGTTGTGACGCAAGGCAAGGTAATTCCGCCGAATTCGTTGGTGCTGGGATCGCCGGGCCGGGTGACTCGCGAGGTTAGTGAGGCGGAGATAGCTGATCTCAAGCATTCGGCACAATTTTATTATGAGTTGGCAGGACAATATTCTTCGGTAAAGTAGGTGGAGGGTTTTATGGAAAAGACGTTGGTGCTGGTAAAGCCTGATGGGGTTGCGGCGGGGGCGGTTGGGGATATTATTTCCCGGTTCGAGCGGCGGGGACTGTATCTTTGCGCGCTTAAGTTGATGCGGTTAACGCCGGAGCAAGCGGAGGCGCATTACAAGGAGCATCGGGGGAAAGAGTTTTTTGGCCGGCTGATTGATTTTATTACTTCGGGCCCGTTGGTGGCGATGATTGTGGCGGGGCCGGAGGCGGTTAAGGTTGTGCGGAAAATGATGGGGCCGACGAATCCGGCGGAGGCTGGGCCGGGGACGATTCGCGGTGATTATGCGTTGAGTGTTACTGAGAATATTGTGCATGGTTCCGATAGCCCGGAGAGCGCGGCCCGGGAGATGGCTAATTTCTTTTTGAGCAGTGAGATATTGAGGTAGAATAGAAGGGGGAGGCGTAATTATGCCGATATATGAATTTAAGTGTAAAGAGTGTGGCAAAGGGTTTGAGCAGCTTTGCCGGATTAACTGGGAAGGCTCGGTGAAGTGTCCGGATTGCGGGGCGGTTAAGGTGAATAAAATGGTATCGAGTGTATGTAGTCCCGGTACGGGCGGCAGCGGCTCGGGCTGCGGCGGTTCTTGTTCATCCGGGTGCAGCGGCTGTAAATAGTTATCAGGTTGGAAAATGAGTTTTGCCGGGTGGCAATGGGAGTTTCACAGCGTTTGCATTAGAGGTAGAATGGATTGCGAAAGTTGGATAGACATGTTACTTGCCATTGATGGCATAAATTCTAAGGTGCTATATTTGCTATGAATGAATAAACCCGAAGCTTTGAAGGGCTTCGGGTTTATTGCTTTTACGTATTAACCTATCGATTGTTAAAGCTGATAAATTTTAAAGATAGTTTATTTCTAACTGCCGATGATTGGCATAGAATGGGAAAATTCATTGTTTTCTACTTGGTCTAGCATAAAAACTGCGATGTCTTCACGAGAAATATTGAAGTCTATTTTGATATCGCCAAAACTGGTTTTTACATTTCCGGTATAGGGTGTGTCTTTAGGAGCTAGAATACGCACGATTGTCCAATTAAGGGTTGAATTTGTAATAGTATTTGCAACGGCTATAATTTCTTTTTTCGCTTTTGGGAATACAATACCAGCAATTATACCAGGGACAATTGTTGCGAATGAAGATTTATCTTTTGCAAATTTTACACTGGGAGTAGCTAAACCAATGAAGCGAGATAGACCTAATTCTTCCATCGCACGGACAATGTTTTTGTGACCATCTAAAACCGCTGTTCCTTCATAAGTCCATTTCATGGGACAACCTAATGAACTGATAACAGCGTCACAGCCTTTAATGGTGCTCTTAATGTTTTTGTAGTCATTCAATTCACCTTTAATGATAGTTAATTGTTCATGAAGAATATTGAACTTTGCTGGGCTTCTAACATAAGCATTTACGGTATAACTTTTATCTAAAGCATGTTTTACAATAAATTCGCCAATACCGCCACTGGCTCCAAAAATGGCAAGTTTCATAATCAAACCTCCTCGTATAGATAAACTTGACAGTGTAAATTTAACATAATACTATTAAAATATTCAAGTACGATCATTTTACATACATAGTATTTTTTTGAATACTAATGGGAGAAAATATGAACAATCACTATGATGAAACCAATATTACGGAGTGTCCGGTAGGCTTTGTACAAAAAGTTATTAGTGGGAAATGGTCAATGGTAATTATTTATTTTTTAAGAGCGGGTACGTTGCGGTTTGGCGAACTTCAACGGAAGTTACCTAATTTAACGCAAGCTACATTAACAAAAGAGCTACGTAGTTTAGAAAGTTATGGATTAGTTCATCGCGAAGTATATAAGCAAGTCCCTCCAAAAGTAGAATATTCATTAACGAAAATGGGCGTCAAGTTTTTACCAGTACTTTCTGCTTTAGAAGAATGGGCAATCGAGTATGAGAAAGATAATAAAAAAAGTTGAAATAAATGATTCAATATTTGTCTATTGATACTGAAAAATTACTTATACTTGTAAACAGTTTTTTAGTGCTACTTTTGTAGTGTGTAGAGCATAAAATTTTCCTGATTTTTAATGTAGGATAAAGCGAGGAATAGGGCGAATTGTCAGAAGAGAAAGTAAGCCTCTGGAGCGATAATTCATAAGGGGAGTGTTGTAGTGTGCGTAGACTGATTTGGTTAGTAATGGCAATTAATTTTTTGCTGATTTGGATACCGGGAAACTCATATTGCTATGCGGACGACGCTAAGTTTGAACTGGAGTGGGACCATTTGATTCCGCACGAAATTGACCGCAAGCTTGATACGGGATCATTACATATATTTGAGAAAATTTCGGAAACAGAAACTAGGTCGGTGTATAGAGGGATTACAATCACTCGGCCGCAGGGGAATATTACTTTTGAGCACCAGACTCAAGAAAGTTCCGCCGTCGGCATCGGGCCTGTTTATATGGTGCGTAATGAAAAATACCGCTCGGGAAAGCTATCATTGGCAGTGGATATGAGTGGCGGATTTATCGTGTATGACAAAAAATTTCCGGCCGGCGGACAATTTTATGATTTTATGTGGCGGATCGGGCCGCAAGCGATTTACAAATTCAGCGAAAATTCTTCAGTTAATATCGGATTTATGCTAATGCATGTGTCTAATGGTTTAAGAACGCATAATCCTTCGTATAACGCCCATGGAGCTTCAGTGGGGTTTGCGACAAATTTTTAAATCGGTAAAATCTTAAGTGAATAAAATTTTAAAAACACTGCTCCGGGTGAAGGTGCAGTGTTTTTGCGTCTGATTAGCGGCAGTTAATTATAATGGTTTTTAGGTAATGTCACGATATTGTTTTACAAGAAAATCGATAAAATATCTACTGGCGATGGGTAAGGCCTGTTTATTTTTAAAGGCAATGCCGATGGTACGAAGAATGGGGGGCGATATTTTTTTGGTTATGATATTATAGTTGATTCTATTTAAGATTAATTCGGGTAAGATAGAAATGCCCAAGCCTTTTTCAATCATCGACATAATTGTATAGTCATCATGAACCTGATATTGGATGTTGGGCTGTAAATTATTCTGTTTGAAAAATTCTAAGGGCTCGCTTAATTGACCTTCATCTAACAGGATAAATGGTTCGCTGGACAATTCTTTTAAGGAAACTTTCTCCGCGGCAACCAGGGGGTGATTGGTTGGGATTACGGCTAACATTTCATCTTGTTTTAGGGGAATGGTATTAAGGTTGGATACGGCAGCGGGGTTGACGAAACCGAAATCGACGCTGCCTTGTTTGATCAACTGGGCGATGCTGGTGTATTCGCCTTGGTGAAGCTCGAAATTTACGGATGGATACCGCTCTTTAAAATCTTTCATTAAGCCCGGCAGCCAATGACAAGAAACGCTGGAAAAGGTTCCGATACGCACTAGCCCGCTTTGCAGGCCTTGCATTTCTTTTTGCTTTTCGATAAGTTCCCGGTAAGAATTACGCAGTTCTTTAATGTAGGGTAATAATTCCTCGCCGTCTGGGGTGAGGGTAATACCTTTGCGTGATCGCAGCAACAGGGTGGTGGCGAGTTCTTGTTCTAAGGAATGTACTATTTGGCTGATTGCGGATTGGGTGTAGCCAAGTTTTTCGGCGGCTTTGGTAAAGCTGCCGGTTTCGATTATTGTAATGAAGGCATCATAACGGTTCATTTAGTTACCTCTAATACATTAGAGTTTCTTATTTAATGATTATAAGTATTCATTTTACTTATGTCAATTACACATGATAAAATATAAAAATCGAAAAGCTAACTTATGAAAGGTAACGCTTAATGAACGATAATATTACTAATTGGAAAAACGGGGTAAAGGATGGTATTCCGATCTTTCTTGGTTATGTTGCAGTTTCGTTTACTTTTGGTATTATGGCAAAGAATGCCGGACTTACGCCGCTGGCAGCCGTTATTATGTCGGTAACTAATGTTACATCAGCCGGACAATTTGCCGCTCTTGGCTTGATTGGGGCGTCTTCATCATATTTTGAGATGGCGGTTACACAGTTGGTTTTAAACTTACGGTATTGTTTGATGTCGTGCTCGTTATCGCAAAAGCTGGATGGTAAAGTACCTTTTGTCCATCGGTTTTTGGTTGCCTATGGGGTCACTGATGAAATATTTGGAGTGTCGGTTTGTAAGAACGGCAGATTAAGTCCATTTTATAGTTATGGATTGATGAGTATTGCGATTCCGGGATGGGTGCTGGGCACTTTTCTGGGGGTGGTATCAGGGAGTATTTTACCCGGCCGGGTAATTAGCGCGTTAAGTATTGCGCTGTATGGGATGTTTTTGGCGGTAATTATTCCTCCGGCCAAAGGCAATAAGGTTTTGGCCGGGATAATTTTGTTGTCGATGGTGATGAGCCTGATATTTACCAAGGTTTCGGTGTTAAGTCAGATTTCAGCAGGTTTCAAAATCATTGCTTTGACAATCCTGATTGCGGGCCTTGCGGCGGTCTTGTTCCCGCTAAGGGAGGATTTGAATGAGCAATAATGTTTATTTTTATATATTAGTTATGGCGGTAGTGACTTATCTAATAAGGCTAATGCCGCTGACTTTAATCCGGAAAGAGATCAAGAATGTTTATATTAAATCGTTTCTCTATTATGTGCCGTTTGTTACTTTGGCGGTGATGACCTTTCCCGCGGTTTTGAATTCGACGGCAAGTAGCTGGTCGGGATTGGGTGGGTTTGTCGTGGCGGTCATGCTGGCGTATCGCGGCTGTAGTTTATTTAGGGTTTCGCTGGTGGCGTGTCTGGCGGTTTTTATTATTGAGTTGCTAGCTTGTTGAGGGAGCGTGAAAAATATATTGGCAGCAAGGGTTCTAAGATGATTGCCAAAATTAACTTTCGCGGACTTGTAGTAATTGTTTCAAAAATGTTTAGGGAGCTATCTCAAGTGAGATAGCTCCCTAAATATTTTTTTATTGAGTTAGTCTAGCAAATAGATATCGATGAACACCATGTTGTACTTTTCGTCATAGTGATTAGACCAACCCATAGCATTTAGTGCATCAATAGAAACCTTGGTGCCGTTATCTGTCAACATATCGTCTGTCAACTGGAATTTTTTTTGTGGAGCCAGTGGTATATTAAGTACTTTATTGTCGGCATCATAAGTTCCGCCAGCATAAGCCGCTATAGTATTAATATCGGCATAGGCCTTACCGTTTACAAGGGTGGCGGTACTTGTTCGACCGTTGGACATATTACCAAAGAGAATTAATTTCAAACTATTACCAATAGCGGGAATTTCCTGTTTGGTATTATACCGAGACGGTAAATTTTCAGTGTTACTGGTGTTATTCTGCGGATGTTCTTTGTCAATCACATAGGTATCAACCAGAGTCCCATCTTGTTTAAACGCTTTAATAGTAAGTTTTTTCCCATCAAGTTCTACGATCTGATAGTCAGGCTGATCCTGCGGATCAAAGAATTTTGCATCCCATACTTTTGGCGTCAAATCTCCATAATATTTAGCGCCGCTACGCCCGGTTACGTAATATACAGTTCCTTGAGCCGGACTTTGCACAAATTCATCATGATAGATAGGGAAGGTTCGAGAGGTTGCATGGTCATGCCCATTAAATACCACATCAACATGATATTGATCAAAAACAGGAGTAAAAACTTCTTTAAGCAGTATATTGGACCGGTTACCTTTGTTGTAATAAGGCGTTTTATGGAAAAATACAAAGGTAAATAACGCATCTTTATTTGTTGCTAAGTCCGTTTTCAACCATTCCGCTTGGGTTTCAAACATAGCTCGTTCTTTGGCAGGATCCACAGTTCCTTGGGGATCTTCACTTTCTTCTTCGCCTTGGCTGTCTAATACCACGAAATGTACTTTGCCATAATTATAGGAATAGGTTTGTCCTTTTAACCCGTCAGGACCATTTTGAAATACATTAAATTGTTGTACAAAATAAACAGGTTTTGTACTATTCCAGTCATTAGCATTATAGGTTTCATGATTTCCCTGCACTACCATATCAGGGATTTTGTCAATTACGTCTTTTGTCGCATTAAACCAATTATTCCAATGTTGATAGTCTTGACCTTTTTCTACTAAATCGCCCATGTTTATGAAAAACTTTGCATCTTGATTTGCGTTAAAGGCATTTTCGATTGTGGTATGAAAAGGAGTATAATTTGGTACTTTGGCGTTGCCGCTTTGGCTATCCCCGAAGACAATAAATTTAAATTTATTGGCGACTAAGGTTTCTTTTGATTCTGTTACAAAAGAAGAATAAGAGGTCCACTCGTTTTTATCATCGCAAATGCGATATAAATATTTTGTTCCCGGTTTAAGCTGATTCAAAGTGATTGTATATAGATTGGCTTCTCCTTGTAGATTATCTGTTGCTGCAGTTTTAAAGGCTTGCGGCTGGACTTCTATTTTAGTGGTGTTTCCATGTTCTTCTTTGTACTCAATGATGCAGGTTTTAACTTCTTTATTGGTACGCCAGGTGATGGTCATTGTTTTAGCAGGATCTGCCGACCAAGTCAGTGTTATATGATCTGGCAGTGAAACGGCGTTTAAATCACTGTTTATTACGGTCTGATCATAGTCATTTGCAAAAACAGGGTTAATTGGTGCAGCAAATACAGTAACTGCCAAGCCAGCACCTGCAAGTAAGGACAAATATTTTTTATTCATTTTTTCCTCCGATTGTATTAAAAATTAGTAACTAACGTTTATTGTAGTCCTCTTGGTTACATTTTTTGTTACCAAATGGTTAACTCTATGTAAAGTGTGCCTTAATATGGGTTTAACATTTCCATAACATTACTCTGCACAAAATTATTTATACTAGACTAGTAACGAGGGAGGTATAGCAGAACTTTGTTACTGAGGACTGGCGTAATAATGAAAAGATTAAAAATTTGTAACGATTAGGGGGGGAGCTACATAATTTTTGTGAATTGCCATAGAGATTAATATGTTCCGAAACTGCACATAAAAGATATCAATAAAAAGTGAAAAGTTAAAGCTTTTGATGTAGTATCTTTCCGACTTGCTAAAACATATTTAATTTAATTGTGGTAGGATAATCGATAGAATTTTTGTAATTTCAAATTTAATTTTAGAGGAGAGTAATCATGAAATCAAAACGTTCTTTGCTTTTTAGCGCTTTTTTAAGCATAGCTATTCTCATCATAGGGGTCCCTTGTGCATATGCTGAGGGCCAAGAAAACTTGATTGGTAAGTTTGGAATGATTACCGACATCCATCATGCGGTTAAAGCTGATGATATAAACGATTACGCATGCGAGTACTATAGTGCGGCTCTTGCTAAAGTCGACGTTTTTACAAAACAAATGAACAGCATGAACATGCCATTTATTATTGAAGTGGGAGATTTTAACGATCAACCAGCCGATGGCAGTGTCAGCGCTGAGGCGATGAAAGATGCCTGTTTAAAATACACCACAGAAGTGGAAACAGTTTTTTCACAATTTAAAGGCAACCGCTACCACGTTATGGGTAACCATGAGATGAAGTTTTGCACCAAGGAGGAATTTGCCTCAAAAATAGTTAACACGGGTATTCCGGCTAAAGAAGGGGTTCATTATTATTCCTTCAATTCCGGCAAAATTCATTATGTAGTACTCGATGCTGCCTATAAGGCAGATGGTACTCCATTAGGGGGAAATACTAGTTTCAATTGGAAAGATACTTTCATTCCTGAACAGGAATTGGCTTGGTTAAAAGCTGATTTGGCAGCCAATGACGCACCGACGATGATATTTTGCCATCAATTATTGCAGGTTCCTGCCGCTAATATTGAACCACCTCATGCTGTTGCTAATGCCGCTAAAGTCCGTGCAATTTTGGAATCCAACAAACATGTGCTGGCCGTATTTCAAGGGCATTATCATCATGGAAGTTTCGAGGAGTTGAATGGCATTCATTACATCAATTTGGCGGCAAATGATGGTATTGGAAGCGATCCTATTATCCATAATCAATACTCGGTGGTTGAGGTGTATCGAACCGGAAACGGGAAATATCAAGTTAATCTTACCGGTTACGGATTGCAACAATCTTATACTTTCCCTGCTTTGATCAAGCGCTAATTTTAATTTTTACTATAAATGGGCAAACCTAACTTGGTTATATTCAGATATATTTTATGGGGGATTACAATGAAAAAACAATTATTAGCAGTTGTGACGGCAAGTGTTATCATTTCAGGAGTAGGGACTGCGTTTGCAGCCGAAGACGCTAGTCAAGAAATTCAGATTGATGGTAGTTTTTCCGTCCATTATCGTGATCAGCGTGATACTTATAGCAGTTCAGATCTTACTAGAACGGCTTGGAAGACTACATTTACATTAGATGTAGATGTGCCATTGGCTAAAAATCTGGATGCTTATACGAGCTTTGGTTATCAAAATATTAATACTAACGCGAGTGGCGGGTTTAGTGCTGATTATTTAAACAGTACCGCTAATAATAATGCGGCAATTAGTGCCTTGGGCCTAAAATACAAAAATGGCGGATATTCTTATGTCGTTGGTTCTCAGTCAATGTCACTTGGCGGGGGACTTGCTTATGCTAATTATTATATTGGTCGGCATGATTTGCCCTATGCGTTAAATGTCAGCAAAAAAGTAGGAGCTACTGATTTTAATCTAATTGTTGCTAAGACTAATTATCAAAATGGTATCGATAACGATAAATTTTATGCAGTACAGGGGAGTTATGCCATTTCACCTGACAGCAACATAGGTGCTATGTTTGCGCATGCAGCTTACGGCAAAGATACTGTGAGCAGTTATGCCTTACAAGCTAGCAGTACCAATTTTTATAGTGTTTACGGTTCCCATAAGTTATCAGATGTGCTTAATATTTCTGGAGAATGTCTAAAAGATAGTGCTCAAACGGATAACCAAGCTTTTCAAACCAATTTGAGCTATAAAGTGGATGAAAAAAACACCTTGGCAGCAGGTTATTACTATGTAGAAGATCAAGCCAGTATTGTGGACTACAATGGTTATGGGATGACAACTGCCCCTAATAATAATACCAAAGGATATATTGTTTCATGGAAACATAATTTTGATAAAAATCTTAGTTTGAAGATTGGTGATTATAATTATAAAAAGATAAATGAGTCTTCATACATTGGTGCCGGTTCTGACCGCAATAGATTCTTTGCTACTGCAGCAGTAAATTTCTAAGCGGGTAATTATTTTGAATGTAAATATGGAAATGACTAAAAGCCACGAAATTCGAGGCTTTTAGTCAGCAAGGGTTCTAAGGTGATTGCCTTAGAACTTTTTTGTTTTTTCCCTGCCCCCTAATTGCCATAAAGAGGAGTTTAAGGTAAAATAAGAAAATGCGTTATTTCCCTGTACAGGTCTAATCTTTTTAATGAAAAGGAGTCGTTTTCGTGAAGGTAAAAACAAAGATAATATCAGGTTATGTAGTAATATCAGTACTTATTTTGCTTGTCACCGCTATTTCTGTATATGGGTTAAATAAAGTCAGGGCCGATTATCAGGATATAATAGATAATTCTGATGCGGGAATCATGACTTTGCGGGATATCCAATATTATTTGACTGGGCAGGCTAATGATGAACGGGGCTTTTTGCTGACCGGAAATGTTGAATTCAAAAAAGAGATTCAAGAAAAATCCGATAAAGTAAAGGAAAGAATTGGTAAGCTAAAACCATTGATGAGTCTGCCAAAAGAAAAAGAGTTATTAGCTCAGCTTGATGAAACTCACACTAAATTTACTAGCATTAATCTTCAAGTTATTGACCTCTATGCTCAAGGAAAAACTAAGGAAGCACAGCAACTTTCTTTTTCGGAAGGTCGGAACCTGCGAAAAGGCGTAGAGACTAGTTTTAATGAATTAATTAAAATACAGGAAGAAGAAGCAACTCAGAGTAGAAGTGATGCCGATACATATGCCACTCGTATTACTTTAATTATTTTGCTAACAGCCGGTTTGATGGTTATTCTAGGGATAATATTTGGGATAATGCTTTCTCACAGTATTGTAAAGCCAATTACCAGGATTACCGAGGATATGAAAAATGGTAACTTGAATTTTGCTGAGTTGGTAACAACCAATGATGAAGTGGGATCCCTTACTATGGAGTTCGGAAATATGGTCGCGAAGCTTCGCCAAATGGTATTGAGTGTCAAAGATACTTCGAACCAGGTCGCAGCAGCGTCGGAGCAATTGACGGCCAGTGCCGAACTGTCGGCTCAAGCGGCGAATCAGGTAGCGGTAGCAATTTCAGAGGTTGCCGGCGGGGCGGAGGAACAGCTTGCAACCGTTGATAGTACCAGAACAACGGTTGATCAAATGAATAATAGCTTTCAGCACGTGGCATTAAAAATTGATAATGTATCGGATAGTTCAACTAAAACGGCGAAGGCTGCCAACGATGGTCTTGGTACGGTAGAAACAGCGATAAATCAGATGAGTAATATTGATAAAGCTGTAAACAATTCTTCAATGGTTGTGATTAAGTTAGGGGAACGTTCAAATGAAATTGGGCAAATTATTGATACGATTTCCGGAATCGCCAGCCAAACTAATCTGCTGGCGCTGAATGCGGCCATCGAAGCGGCCAGAGCAGGAGAACAAGGGCGAGGGTTCGTCGTTGTGGCAGAGGAAGTTAGGAAACTAGCGGAGCAATCGCAGGAGGCGGCGAAGCAAATCGCGGTGTTGATTAGGGAAATTCAGTCGGAAACTAGTAAAGCGGTAACTGCGATGAATGAAGGAACCAAAGAAGTGAAAGCTGGAACTGAGGTAGTTTCGTCTGCTGGACAGTCGTTTAGGCAAATTGCGACACTTGTTAGTGAAGTTTCCGGTCAAGTTAATGAAATTTCCGGAGCGATGCAACAACTGGCTGATGGCAGCCAACAGATTGTAGAATCAGTGCAGCAGATGGAAGGTGTCATTCAAGGTACGGTGGGACAGACGCAAACTGTATCTGCGTCTACCGAAGAGCAGTCCGCTTCGATGGAAGAGATCGCCGCCAGCAGCCAAAGTCTTGCTAAAATGGCAGAACAACTTAAAAAAATAATCCAAGAGTTTAAGGTCTAACGTGTAGTTATGATGATGTTTTGTTAGCAGATAACTTAAATTGTGAAACCCCCAACAGTCAGCTGTTGGGGGTTTTTGGTGCCTAGAATTTTGTCGCGTTAGCCATTTTGATAGGAATTATTTGTAATGATTATATCAACTGAGTTTATGAATGATAATAAAATTTTAGTGGTGATTGAGCAGGTAAGAACATGGATTTCTAGTCAGGCTATTAGCTGAGGAAATGCAAATGTCCAGGGGAAAGGGAAAAAGTAAGACGTATGTTAATTGTTCTAAGGTTATCTTCTTAGAACTTTTTTATTTTTTGCTAAATGTGTTGCCCGATGAGGTAGGTAAAATAGCAATTTTGATCAAAAAAATATCCGGAATTCCTTGTATAATAAATATAGGATATGGGAGGTTGGTATGAAATATTTGGAAAGTACATATAAAATCGTAAGTTATATTGAAGATAATTTAGATAAAGCTATTTACTTAGATGATATTATCAAATTTACTTACATATCAAAATTTCATTATATCCGAAGTTTTAAAGCGCTGACCGGGACTACACTTAATGAATATATTAGAAGACGAAAGCTTAGTCAGGCTGCTTTTCAATTAGTAGAAACAAAAAAATCGATTATTGATATTGCGGTTGTTTACGGCTATGAATCGCAGGAAGCATTTACAAGGGCGTTTAAGGAAATGTATGGTTTTACCCCAAAAGTATATCGGAAAAATAAACGGCATCTTGCTAATTTAGATCAAGTAGTTTTTAATGAAGCAGTATTAACCCAAAAGCTTGGCGAAGAGGAACTTAAGCCGATTTTTGTTAAACGGAAAGCAATGAATATTATTGGGATGAAGTATTGTGGTAACAATGAAAATAGAGAAATTCCGAAGCTTTGGAGCCAATTTGCGCTAAGGGTTAATGAAATAAAAAATATAATCAATGCTAGCAACAGTTATGGCTATGAAACTTATAGCGAAGCTAGTAAAGCAACCGGAAATTTTACTTATGTTGCAGGGGTTGAAGTAGCGGGGCAGGCGGTAGTTCCGCCGGGCATGGTTTCAATCAAGATTCCCGCCAATCAATACGCAGCATTCTCTATTTCGGCGATACTTGAAGATGTACCCAAAACCATTAAACGGATATATAGTAAGTTGTTGCTTGAATTAAACCTAGAACCGGGCGATGGATATGACTTTCAATTTTTTGATGAGACATTTATTCCTAATGATTATGACTCAAAGCATTATTTATATATTCCGCTTAAGCATTCAGTTATAGCTGAGAAATGGGGTGGAGGGAATGGCGATTAGTAAGATTTTTGATAAAGAAGGCGGAAGAGAGTTTTTATATTTTGTAGTAACGATTATACTCAGTTCGGCAGCTTATTATTTTTCAACAGGAGTATATAATTGTTGGATTTTAACGTGGTTAGCACCAATTCCACTGTTGGTATATGCGCTGAGAGGAAGGTCGGTTTATACTATTCTTGCCAGTTTTATTAGTTATTTTTTCGGGCTTTCCAGTGGAATTTTAGCTTATGCAAATACGATAATTCCTATTTCTATTTTAGTTTATGCAAATATTTTAGATGCAATTGTATTTACAATTATGGTAGTGCTATTTCGTTATTTGGTTTTAAAGGAAAAACATTGGGTATGGAGTTTTGTTTTCGCAAGTGGTTGGACGGCATTTGAATTTAGTACCGCGCAGCATTCTCCGGCCGGGGCTATTGATAGTATCGCTTATACACAAGTATATAATTTGCCGGTTGGCCAAATTGCTTCGGTTACCGGCATTTGGGGCATTACTTTTTTGTTATTGCTGGTTCCGGCTAGTGTGGCCCTGGCGTGGTATTACCGTAAAAATTCAAAATTATGGTTAAGGACGATTGTTATTCCGCTAAGTATATTGATGATGATTTTAATATTTGGCGGGTATCGCTTATATGGGCAAAGCCAAGGCCCTAGGGTAAGAATCGGCATGGCCGCGATTAATATGACGGTGGAAGATCTGCTTTCGAGGGGGCAGCCGCAGGAGTCAGAAAAGATTATTGGCCGCTATATTGATTGTATTGATTTGCTTTCACGTTCGGGGGCTGAGGTCGTATTATTGCCAGAAAAGATTGCCGTATTAGATCTGAATGATCAGGCAAAGCAGTTGGAACGTTTGGCAACTGCGGCCCGGAGAAATCAAATCAGGTTAATTGTAGGGTTAAGTGTCCAGGCTGATTCTAAGCTATATAATTCGGCGTATTTGTTCTTACCAAGCGGGGAGATCGGATTAAGGTATGATAAGCAACATTTATTGCCGTATGCGGAGGGACGCTATACGCCCGGTGAGAAACTGGGGGTTAGTGAGGTGGACGGCAAGGGGGTATGGGGAATTGCTATTTGTAAGGATATGGACTTTGAAGAGCCGAGCCGGGGCTATGGTCAGGCTGGGACTAATCTGTTGTTTGTTCCGGCGTTGGACTTTAAAGCGGATGAGTTATTACGGGCGCGAATTGCGATTATGCGGGGGGTTGAGGAAAATTACGCGATAGCCCGAGCGGCGCAATGGGGCTTATTGAGTTTGAGTGATAATAAAGGAAAGATTATTAAAATGGAATCATGTGCTACGGAAAAAGACGAGGTGCTGGTACTAGGAGAAATACAACTTGATCAAGGAAAATCAATATATAGTAGATTTGGTAATTGGTTCGGCTATTTTGCGGAGGGGGTATTTGGTTTGTTAATGCTATTTTTTATAAGCTTGAGACGACAAACAAGGAAGCGGACAAAGTTATTCGGCATGTGAATACAGAGCTTTGAGCGGGGGGCTGAGGCTTTATAATTCAATATTTTTGTGATATCATCAAACGGTAATCCATAATCTGGGATTGAAAGGGGTTGTTGTTTTATGGTTAATAATAGTACGGTGGATATTGTAACAATGCGGGAGGTGCATACAAAATAAATTAATGTATATACCTCCCAAAAGTTACTTTTAAAAACTTTTGGAGGATATAAAATTGAGTAAAATAGATATGGAAAATATAGGACTCAGTCAAAGGTTCATTTCTGAGTCTAACTTATATTCGAATTTTTATATCGGGCGTGTCATTTCCCAATACAAAGACTTATACAAAGCAGTAACAGAGAATGGCGAGTTAACAGCAGAAATTTCCGGAAAGTTTCGTTTTGCTGCAAAAACTTTAGCTGATTATCCGGCAGTGGGCGACTTCGTTATGCTTGACCGGAATAATGATACTGATGGGACTGCAATCATTCATCATGTTCTGACAAGAAAAAGTGCCTTTATTAGAAAGGCGGCGGGAACGTCGAAGGATGAACAGGTTGTAGCTTCAAACATTGATACGGTGTTTATCTGTATGTCGCTTAATAACGATTATAATCTTCGCAGATTAGAGCGTTATCTTGGAATTGCCTGGGATAGTGGGGCAGTTCCGGTTATCGTGCTTACTAAAGCTGATTTATGCGATAGCCTTCCACAAAAACTGTTAGAAGTTGATGCTGTCGCTTGTGGGGTTGCGGTGCTGGTTACTTCGAGCTTGACTGGGGATGGCTGCGTAGCTGTCCAAAGTTATCTTGGTAGTGGTAAAACTATCGCAGTTATTGGTTCATCTGGTGTTGGTAAGTCGAGCTTGATAAATAAACTCATCGGCCAAAATGTTCTTCAAACCAAAGATATAAGGAACGATGATAAAGGCAGGCATACTACAACCAGGCGAGAGCTAATTGTTATTCCGAGTGGCGGCGTTGTTATTGATACTCCAGGAATGAGGGAAATCGGGATCGAAAGCGCTGATCTTACAAAAGCCTTTGCCGATATTGATGAATTATCAACAAAGTGTAAATTTCATGATTGTACCCATACTAGTGAGCCAAACTGTGCAGTACAAAAAGCCATAAACGATGGTTTGTTGTCGGCGGAGCGGCTTGTCAATTATTTAAAGTTGAAAAAAGAAGCTAAGTATGAGGGCTTAAATTCAAAGCAAATTGAGACGGAAAAGATTTCTGTGATGTTTGCGGAAATGGGCGGAATGAAAAATGCACGAGAGTTTATCAAAGCGAAAAGCAAAAGACGGCGAGGTTTTTAATATGGAGATTATGATCAGACAAAAAAGCGGCGCAGATTTGGCTAGTGTATATCATGTAGTGAAGGCGGCTTTCCTAATAAAGAGTTTTAACGATTATCATTGTCCACAAGAACATTCAGTAGACATTAGTTAAAATTTTCTTGTATTAGAATAAAAGGGAAGAATATATATTAAATAAAAGGACAATAATCATCACTCTTAACACAGTTAAATGCTTGGATAAACACCGGAAAAGCGCAGTGAAAGAAGGTGAGCCAATGGCAATATTCGACCTTCGGGTATGGTTGGCAGCCGCGTTGCTGTGGACGGTAATGTTTTTATTGGGATGGTGGTGGGCATTTGATATCTAAATATTTGGTAGTTTTTTAAAATAATTATTCTTCCTTTAAAGGTTCAGGTTTCCCTAAATAATAACCTTGGACATGATCTACGTTTAACTCTTTTAATATTTCTAATATCCTTTCATTTTCCACAAATTCAGCGATTGTTTCCTTACCTAATGTATGCGCTACCGCATTTACGGCGAGAATTAATGCTTTTTGCTTATCATCAGTATCTAAATTTCGGACAAATGATCCATCGATTTTTAGATAATCTATGGGTAGTTTGCTTAAATATGAAAATGAGGAAAATCCTACGCCAAAATCGTCCAGAGCAAATTTGCAGCCCAATGCTTTTAATTTATTAATCCAAATTTCAGAGGCTACTAAATCATTTATGGCGGTAGTTTCTGTTATTTCAAAGCCGAGTCTTTTAGGATCTATACCACTTTCTTTGAGATAGCTCTCAATAAATTCTAATAAAACTTCATCACCTAAGCTACTACCGGAAATATTTACGAATACTTTTATATTTGATCTATTTTTCATATCGATTAATACGGTTTTAATAATCAATCGGTCTAATTGCGACATTAGGCCGAATTTTTCTGCTAAAGGAATAAATTTATTTGCAGTTATTAACGTTCCATCTGAAGCTCTCATTCTAATTAAAGCTTCATAATAACTAAGCATTCCATTTAATTTATATATAGGTTGATAATGTACTTCAAAGCTTTTGGTGCTTAAAGCTTGGCGTATTTTAGTTAACATTTGATTAACTTGGGAAATCTCACCTTTGTCTTTAGTAGACCTTATAGGAGTAACTCTATTTTTTCCATTGTTTTTAGAAGTATATAAAGCTGTATCAGCATAGGCTAATAAACTTTGGGGCGAAAGATTACCATCAATAGCTACAACCCCGATACTAGCTGTAACATCGAAACAAATATCGGTCAGAGGAATAACAATTTGATTGTCTTCTAGAGATGCTCGTAACTGTTCCGCTATTTTCAATCCATCATCAATATTGGTATTTCTTAATAATATAGCAAATTCATCTCCGCCCCATCTAGCGATGGTATCAGTTTCTTTTAAATATTGATTAAATATTTTTACTAACGAAATTAAGGTGAAATCGCCCACGCCGTGGCCAAAGGTATCATTAATAACTTTAAAATTATCCAAATCGATAAATAATAATACTCCAGGATTTTTTTTGTTGAGTTCCTCTATTAAAAGTTTTTCAAAAGAATATCTATTGGGGATATTAGTTAAAAAATCATGTGTCCCTAAATATTCATATTTTTCTTCGGCTTTCTTATTTATTATTATCATATATGCTAATAACATAATTGCAACAAAAATAATAAATGACCAAATCTGAGCTAAAAATATATATTCATTTAGCAAAACATAATAGTTTTCTAATACTTTATCAACTGATCTACCAATTACGAGGATATAAGGAAATCCATCTATTTGTTGATAATTGTAGATTCTCTCAATATTGTCAATGGTACTTGTGGCGATAAATGACCCATGATCATTTGTTAATACTTGGTGCATTGTTTTTGAGTTAAAGATATTTAAATTTTTACCGACTAATGAGTTTGTGCCATATTCCCATGCAGATATTTCGCCATTGTTATCGACTAAGCCAATTGAAAAAGCGGGTCCTAAATCTAATTGTTTGTAAAAATCAGCAAAATATAAAGGCTTTAATGAGGCGACGATAACACCACCAAAAGTTCCATCTGGTTTATTGATTCTTCTTGTTAATTGAATCGACCATTCTCCTGATGAACGACCTAATATTGGACTACTAATATAAAGTTCGTCATTATCTCTAGTCATATGAAATTTAAAATGGTCTCTATCGCTAATATTAGAAAATACAAATGAATCTTGAGTACTTAGCTGAAGATTACCATATTCATCAGCCACGCTTAGTAAAGTAAACTTATCATCTCCCAGTATATTACTAGGTTTATAAATATCTATTTTCATTGAGGTACCTTCAAGTTCATATTGATGTTTCATAAATAAAAGGGTTTTATCTGCAGCTAATATAGTTTCTTTTGTATGTTCTTCCAATGCTTTACATAAACTAGCGCTAAATTTATGTGCATTACTTAGTTCATTAGCTTTTTCTAAATTTAATCGATAATAAACGATAGTCCATATGGCGATGATAAATAAGATATAAATTATAACTAAATAAAATATTATATTATATTTATGATACTTTTTATATAAGCTAAAAAGTTTATTCAATGTTTTTCACCACACTTCTCTTATTTGATCTTATTCGACATTTTAAGGTAAATAAAAAAATAGGAAATGAACGTCATTCCCTATTTTCATTTACTTCAGTGTATCATATTTTCATTCAATTTTAAATGTTTAGACAATAGAAAAACAACTAGCTAAATTTTACATTGAGACAAGTTTTCATAGTGTGGAATATATACATGGTAAGCATTTGATGGTTATTGCCGTAAAGCTTATTTATTTGAATATATTCTTTTGAAGATAGACTTTTCAGTGATTTGGCAAATATATTCGGCGGAACTAGGAAGTATGAACTATGTCAAATAAATGCATAATTTGTCGAAGGGATTAACGGGTTTCTGTAGAATATGGGTGTAAGAAATCATGTTCAATAAGAGAAGGCCTCAGCTTCGACGGGGCCTTCTTTTATTGAGCACCAAACAATAAGAGGAGATGAAATATGCAAACGTTTCGTAATTTGACAACAGGCTCAAAGATCATTGGTCTCGTCATACTAATGGCGGCATTTCTTTGTTGTGTCGGGTACGCAGGGTATTATTCTTCTAATCTTATGGCGAATCAACTGGATGACATGTATAAAAATCGTCTGTTGGCGATTAAATGGCTTAATGCTGCTCGCGGACAAACTAGGGCCACAGAGGCGCTTACGTTAGAGTTGTTCCTATTTAACGACAAAGTAAAGGAACAGCAACTGTTGCAGGAAATGAAGGAACGGATTGATGAGGTTGACAAGTTGCTTTCAGACTACAGCAAGACTAGGCTTGACCGGTATGAAGAAGAAAGGCTGTCCAAGCTGTTTGAGGAATTAAAGATTTACCGGAGTGAACGACCCAAAGCTATTGCGTTGGCACAAGCAGGAAAACAACAAGAGGCCTACTTATACTTTGATCAGAATGCGTCAAAACATATTGGCAACGTGAATGTTTTATTAAAAGAACTCGCGGATTATAATGCGGAAGCCGCGGAAGCCGAGAAAGCCAATAGTATGGCGGTGGCGTCGTTTATGAACAAGTTGATACTTGGGGTTACCCTGGTTGCGATTGCTTTATCGTTAGTAATAGGCTGGTTGGTCTCGAGAATGATTGCCAATCCACTGGGGTTACTAGTCGGAATGGCACGGGAAGTTGCGCAAGGAAATCTTGCGGTTAAAAAGCTAGATATTGCATCTAATGATGAAGTTGGACAGCTTGCCAATGAATTTAACACGATGACTGATAACCTCAGAGGTTTGGTTAAGAATGTTACTGATACAGCGGAGCATGTGGCTGCATCTTCAGAAGAACTGACGGCTAGTGCGGAACAATCGGCCCAAGCGACAAATCAAGTAGCAGCGACAATTGGTGAAGTTGCCCATGGTGCAGAGAGACAAGCAAATGTTGTTAATGCTACTGCTGCGGTTGTTGAGCAAATGTCGGAAGGAATTCAACAAGCCTCATTAAATGCGAATGTTGTGTCAGGGGTAGCTGAGAAGACTGCTGCCGCAGCTAATGAAGGGGACAAGGCAGTTAAGGCGGCAATGAACCAAATGGATAGTATTGAGCAGTCGGTTTCTAGTTCTGCGCGGGTGGTTGCAAAACTCGGCGAACGCTCGAAAGAGATTGGGCAAATTGTTGATACTATTTCAGGAATAGCGAGTCAGACAAATTTGTTGGCACTCAATGCTGCTATCGAGGCTGCTCGGGCCGGAGAACAAGGTAGAGGGTTTGCGGTAGTTGCAGAAGAAGTACGTAAACTCGCCGAACAGTCGCAGGAGGCTGCCAAACAAATAGCTAGTCTAATTTCAGAGATACAGTCAGATACAGGTAACGCCGTTATTGCAATGAACGAAGGTACTCGTGAAGTGAAGGTTGGGGCTGATGTCGTGAATAATGCAGGAAAAGCCTTCAAGGAGATAGTAGCACTCATCGGGGAGGTGTCGTCTCAAGTCAGAGAAATATCGGCGGCAATGGAGCAGATGGCTTCTGGCAGTCATCAGATAGTTGCTTCAGTGCGGGATATAGACCGAATCAGTAAGGACGCTGCTGGACAAACGCAAACTGTTTCGGCTGCTACTGAGGAGCAGTCGGCTTCGATGGAAGAAATCGCGGCAGCGAGCCAAGCACTTGCCCGCTTAGCTGAACAGTTACAAGGCGAAGTTCGGAAATTCAGCATTTAGATTTTCGTAAGTTAATTAAAGTCGGTCAGCACTTTTATGGATCTTCAACATATAATACATAATGGAAGGGGCCGTGAATATTAGTAATAACTAGGCTGGTACAAATATAGCACATGGAAACGCCTTCCGTCATAGATTATAGAGAGTATTTAGAGGGGGGCGAGCACGGTGAGATTGAAAGTTTATTTAATGTCTGTACCTTGGCCGCTGCGGAAGATTATGCGTATTTTTTGTAAAAAATCCTAATTCCGGAAATAATAATAACCGCCTAGTATATGGGCGGTTATTAATTTTCACCTAACGCAAGCCTGAAAAGAAAAAGTATATTATTATAAGAAGGTTGGTTGTTATGCCGAATTATCTGAAAAGAAGGAAAATTTAAGCTACATATAGAAATAATAGGTAAATTTTACCATAAGCTTCAAGGGCTGCGTGGGTAAAAAATATTCAATCAGGAGGGATTTGCTTGAAAGAATATAAAAGCGACAAGCTACGAAACATTGGCATCATTGCCCATGGCGGCGCTGGCAAGACTTCACTTGCTGAAGCGCTGCTACTCAATGCTGGAGCTGTTACTCGCCTCGGTCGGGTTGACGATGGGACGTCAACAACCGATTTTGAACCTGAAGAAGTCAAACGAAAGGTTACGATTAGTACGGCTTTAGCTCCGTGTGAATGGAATAATTGCAAACTAAATTTTCTCGATACTCCGGGGTATGTTGATTTTGTGGCTGAGGTAAAGAGTTCGCTGCGGGCGGTTGACGCCGCGCTGGTGGTATTGTGTGCGGCGGCGGGGGTTGAGGTTGAGACGGAGAAGGTTTGGCAGTATGCATCGGAATTGTCTTTGCCGAAGTTGGCTTTTGTTAACAAGATGGACCGGGAAAATGCTGATTTTGATAGTGTGGTAACGCAAATGCGAAATAGTTTCGGGTTAAGTATTGTCCCGGTGCAGTTTCCAATCGGGGCGCAAGAAACTTTTCGCGGGATCGTTGATTTGATTAAGATGAAAGCGTTATTGCCAGATAAGAGTGGCACTGTTTATACCGAAAGTGCGATTCCGCCAGAGCTAAAGGATAAGGCGGCAAAAGCGAGGCTGGCCTTGGTTGAGGCGGCGGCGGAAGCTGATGATGATTTGTTGGCAAAGTATCTTGATGGTGAGGAATTAGCTGATACGGAAGTTAGTGCCGGTTTGGTTAAAGGGGTAAACGAAGGGAAGTTGTGTCCGGTTTTTTGCGGGGCGGCAGCGAAAAATATCGGGGTAAAGCAATTGTTGGATGCGGTGGTAAGTTTGGTTCCTTCGCCGACAGTCCGAACGGTAAATGGGTACAACCCCCGAGGGAAAGAAACGGTTACCCTGAAACAGGACGATCCGTTTGCGGCGATGGTGTTTAAGACGACGGCGGACCCTTTTGTGGGGCGGCTGAGTTTTCTCCGGGTTTTTTCCGGGCAGATAAAGCCGGACTCGGTGCTGTATAATGCGAGCCGGGAGAAGTCGGAACGGATTGGCCATATTTTTACGATGCGGGGTAAGCATCAGGAAGTGATGACGGTTGCCAACGCCGGTGATATTGTTGTAATTTCAAAAATGCAAGAGGCTAAGACCGGGGATTCGATCTGCGATAAGGAACATCCGGTTATTTTTGAGCCGATAAAGTATCCCAAGCCAATGTTTGCGGTCGCGGTAGAGGCTCGGAACAAGGGGGATGAGGATAAGCTGGGTAATGCTCTGCACCGGATGGCGGATGAGGATACTACTTTTGTTCTGGAAAAGAATTTAGAAACGCATCAGTTATTGGCCCGCGGGCTTAGTGATATGCATCTGGAAGTAATTGCTGAGCGGATGAAGCGTAAGTTTGGGGTGGAGGTTAAGCTAAGTGAACCAAGGATTCCGTTTAGGGAAACGATTCGTTCTAATGTAAAGGTTGAATATAAGCATAAAAAACAAAGCGGCGGTCATGGGCAATATGGTCATGTGCATTTAGAGCTTACGCCGCTAAACACCGGCGCAGGGTTTGAGTTTTCGGAGAGCGTGTTCGGCGGGGCGGTTCCCCGGCAATATTTTCCCGCGGTGGAAAAAGGGGTGCGGGATGCTATGGTTGGCGGGGTGCTGGCGGGGTATCCGATGACGGATATTAAGGTTAATTTGTTTGATGGTTCGTACCATGATGTTGATTCTTCGGAAATGGCGTTTAAGATCGCCGCGTCGTCGGCGCTGCGGAAAGGGGCGCTGCAGGGGCAGCCAGTGATTTTGGAGCCGGTTTATGGGGTTGAGGTAACGGTGCCGGAGGCTTGTATGGGCGATGTTATCGGCGATTTTAATAGCCGAAGAGGGCGGATTCTGGGGATGGAGGCAGTTGGCAATGGCTTAGGGGTTGTAAAGGCTCAGGTTCCTCTGGCGGAGATTACTCGGTATACGATTGATTTACGGTCGATGACCCAGGGGCGTGGCTCGTTTGATATGAATTTTTTGCGGTATGAAGAGGTGCCGCCGCGGTTTGCGGAAAATATTATTGCGGTAGCGAAAAAGGATAAAGTGAGTTTCGAATAAAGAAAATAAAAAAAAGAACTGTGATGGTAATAAAAGGGAACTGTGTCGAAGTTCGACATGGTTCCCTTTTATTTTTAAAATAAAAGTAGAAAAAAGTAGAAAAAAATAAAATTTTGGCAGGAATGTATTTATTTATGTAGAAAAAAATTAAACTATCACTTAAAAGAGGAAAACTGAATGGAGTGAAAGGAGGATTTATGATTAGTGCCAAGTTTTGACATTAAGTGATTAGATAGGAGCTTTTTGACAAAGGAATATTGAGCAAATATGGAAACTCAAAACATCTTTTGTTTAGGCTCATTATATTAATTAAAGCCTAAGGGGGAAATTTTATGAAAAAAAGTTTATCGTTAATTTTAGTATTGTTTATTGTATTTGGCATGGCTGGAACAGTTTTTGCGGCTAATGCTAATCCTTTCACAGATGTACCTTCGGATCACTGGGCCTATAGTGCAATAAAGAAATTGGCCAAGTCTGGTGTTATTGATGGCATGGGTGATGACACTTTCCAAGGCAACAAGGCCATGACTCGTTATGAGATGGCGCAAATCGTCGCCAAAGCAATGGCTAGAGAAGCCAAAGCTGATGCGGCGAACAGAGCTGTAATTCAAAAATTGCAAGCTGAGTTTGCAGCTGAATTAACTAATCTAGGGGTTCGTGTTTCGGTTTTGGAAAAGAAAATGGATAACTTTAAAATGACGGCCGATGCTCGTGTTCGCTATGTGGAAAAAGAAAACAGCGCTACTAACCCATCTTGGGGTGAACGGTGGCGTCTAGCTTTAAACGCTGATGTAAATGATAAGACTTCATTTTACGGCCGGTTCATGGTTATGAACCATAATGAATTTGGTACAACTGGAACTAATACTGATAAAACCCAAGTCATTGATGCTGCGTTTACGACAAAAAATTTTCTTTTCGATAAAACTGATTTGACGATTGGCCGATATAGCTTAAATCTTGGTCAAACAACTTATTTTGCAGGTACATCTGGGATGACTGATGGTGTACAAGCCAATATAAATACTGGTAAAGCTAGTCTGATGGGCGGTTATGCCAGCATAAAGTCTGTTGGTTTTGGGAGTAGTGTTGCTACTTTCACCTCAGCTGACAATATTGGTTATGTACAACTTAATTATGCCTTTAATAAAAACTTCAAAATGAACGCTAACTATGTTACGAGTCAAAAGTGCGATCAAATGGATGTCCTGGGGGCTGGCTTAAACGCCCAAGTTTCTCCTAATTTGGTTTTTGTTGGCGATTACTGGATAAATAGCGCTGACGGTATTAAATCGTCATATAACGGCAACAGTGATCCGAAAGCTTTTGTTGCCCGCCTTGCGTATAAAGGCGCTAATGCCACAATTCCTGATTCTTGGGGGATGGCGGTAGAATATTTAAAAGCGGATTATGGTTCTATCAGCGGTGATATGACTGGGGCGCAAGTTGTTACGGTAGGTAGTACTAGCGCTTATCAAGGTGTTAAATCATTGGATGTTCAGGTAAGTTATACGCTTGCTAAAAACATCACCCTTGAAGGATTCTATCAATTCGACATGAAAGATCCTTTAACCGGTAAAGATCTTGCTAGCGACAAATATACCAGAATGCAAATTAACTTCATCTTCTAATTTAAATGAAAGCGGTGCCAGGTGGCACTGCTTCGTTATTTGGTGAAAAACTGGCTAAGTATGAACAAATGGTGCTAGGCGATAAAGAAAAAGCTGAAGTCAAGGAAGTAAGAGATAGTTTAGAAAATAGTTTATGAAGGAGGGTTTTTCTTGGTTTTAATCAACGGGATATCTAAATATATCGTCATGTTAGTAGTTTTGATTATGGTTAGCAGCCAGCCAGGTTGTTTGTCGACGGTACAGGCAGCGACAGCCACCCAGAATGTAGCAAATGCTACGGATACTGCCGAAAAGAATAAGACAGTTGGCGAGGACGCGGCAAATATTGCAGAAACTGATACGGCAGTTGCTGAGGACACAGCAAATATTGCGGGAAATGATAAGATTGTTGTCGGGGATGCGGTAAGTGTTGCGGAAACTGATGCGACAGCTGCCAAGGCCGCAGCAAATATTACGGAAAAGAATAAGCCGGTTGCTAAGGCCGCAGCAAGTGTTGCGGAAAAGAATAAGCCGGTTGCCAAGGCCGCAGCAACTGTTGCGGGAAATGATAAGATAGCTGCCGAGGACGCGGCAAGTGAGGCGGAAGCTGATAAGATAGCTGCCGATGGCACGACAAGTGGGGCGAAAACTGATAAGATAGCTGCCGATGGCACGGCAAGTGGGACGAAAACTGATAAGATATTTGCCGAGGACGCGGCAAGTGAGGCGGAAGCTGATAAGATATTTGCCGAGGACGCGGCAAGTGAGACGGAAGCTGATAAGATAGTTGCCGAAGACACGGCAAAGGAGGTGGAAGCTGCCGAAAATGATACGGTAGCTGAAACAAGCCTTACTATTGACAAAACTGGCATTGAACAAGCGACTGCGGCGGATAAGAGCAATGCGTATGAGGGATTAACGGAGAAAGAGAAAAGGTTGGCAATTGGTAACAATCTTGTGGGCTATTTGCTAAACAACGCAAAACAAAACGGGTCAGAATGGATGAAACGGACAGAAGTATCGCTTAGTTTTGGCGATGATAATAAACCGTTGTACTCCCTTGAAAGTCTGCAACCGTTGGGAGAAATGAATGATATTGGTGGATTATGGTTCTGGCAAGGCCGCTATGCTCACACCGGCGAAAATTCTTCTACGGCAAATCTGGGGTTGGGATGGAGAAAACTATCGCTAGACAAAAGTAGTATAGTAGGCTTTAATACCTTCTACGACTATGGGTTCCAATATAATCTGGCCCGAGTAGGACTAGGGGCTGAATATTTCAATAAGTTGGCTGAATACCGTGCTAACTGGTATCATCCGGTAACCGGGGAACGGGAAATCGACAGCGTTAATTCGCTATTTATTCGTGCGGTTGAAGGGATGGACATCGAAGCAGGTACATCTTTTGTCCATATGCCTTGGCTAAAAGTATATGCTGGGGGCTACTATTGGGACAATAAATACCATGATGATGAAATCGGGTACCGCTTAAGAAGTACCATGCAATTGACGTCGCAATTAAGAGTTGAATTAGGGTATACAAACTCCAATTTAAGCCGCGGCTTATATGGTACTGTAGCATATCAATTGGCATTTGGCAGCGGCAAGCACAGTTTGCAAACAAAGAACATGAAAACTAACTATAAACAGAATGATCTTACCGATAAAATGCTGCAAAAAGTTGAACGGCAAAATGATATAAAAACTGAAACCTACAGCAAAAACATCTCAAGGGATATTGGTATTTTAGATTTATATAGCTGCTCGGTACCGTATATAACGTTAACGGTTACCTCACCGTCAGGTGTCACCACAGATGTAACTGCTGATAGCGAAGGCCACTTCACATTGACTGGCCTACCAAATGGCACGTGGACTTACGTGGTCAAAGGCTATACTGCCGTCGCTGGGTCGTTCGTATTGACCAGCACAACCTCCACTATAACGATACCTGGCTATACCGAGTTTTTTAAGCCTACTTATAGCGGTTGCACACTTTATACGGGCAAGACCATTAGCAATGGTGTATATTACTATGATACAGGTGAAACTTCCGGCACAAATATAGCTTTCGGTGCCATAACAACAGATCCAGATACATGTATAATCGCATTTAGTTATAAAGACTTGGTTATGAATATTTGGGTCAACTCATCTATGACTACTATATTTAATTTTCATGGTCACTCATATGGATTTTAAGTAGAAGCTGAATAGTATTAACATGAGTATCTTATAATCAAACGAGCAGGAACTGACGGTTTGTTTGAGTCCGCAGTATTGCCACTGTTTGCTTTAGTCAAATGCGGTAACGCGGTAATGGGTTGCCAAACAACCTAAATAATTTCGTTCCTTCTATATTCTTAGAAAATCCCTGCGCATTTTAAATCGCTTAGAAACGATTTTTGTGCGCAGGGATTTTTAATAATTCATAGAGCTAAGCTTAATAAATTTCTATAGCCCAAAATGGAATCCTAAGCGAACTGTGCTATTTTTTTACACAGTTCATTTTTATTTTTAAAAAAATATGTAGAAAAATGTAGAAAATTATGGCGAGGTAGCAGGAAAAAATTTCTTTGTGCAGAAATGTAGTAAAGTTGTTTTGTAAATATACAAATGCCAGCAGCGATCTGTTCACTGAAGAAAACTGAGCGGGGTGAAAGGAGGTGTAACCTTAGGAACCCGGGACCGGCTTTCGTAGTAAGTGATAGATATAGGGTCTTTGACAAAGGAATATTGAGGTAACGTGGAAACTCAAACCATTCCTTGCTTAGGCTCATTATATAGTAAAAACCTAAGGGGGAAATTTTATGAAGAAAAGTTTAAGTTTAATTTTAGCATTGGTTTTTGTACTAGGCATAGCTGGAACAGCTTTTGCTGCGAATTCAAACCCTTTCACTGACGTACCAGCCAACCACTGGGCTTATGGCGCAGTAAAACAACTGGCTAAAGCTGGTATTATTGATGGTATGGGCGATGGCTCTTTCCAAGGTAACAAAACCGTAACTCGTTACGAAATGGCGCAAATCGTCGCCAAAGCAATGGCTAAGGAAGACAAAGCAACTCCGGCGGACAAAGCAGTAATTGCAAAATTACAAGCTGAATTTGCTACTGAGTTAAACAACCTTGGCGTGCGCGTTGCGAACCTGGAAAAAAAAGTCGGTAACATTAAACTGACTGCCGATGCTCGTATCCGCTATATCAGTCAAGAAAACAGTGCTACTAACCCGACTTGGGGTGAACGGTGGCGTCTTGCTTTTTCAGCTGATGTGAATGATAAGACCTCCTTTTATGGACGTTTAATGCTGATGAATCACAATGAATTTGGTGCTACTGGTACTAATGATACAAGTAAAGTTGTGAATGCTGCCTTTACTACTAAAGATTTTGTCTTGAAAAACACGGACTTGACAGTGGGCCGTTACGACTTAAATATTGGTCAGACCCTTTACTTTTCTGGTGGCAAAGGTATGACTGATGGGGTACAAGCGAATATCAAACGAGGCAAAGCTAGCTTAATGGGCGGTTATGCAGGTATAAGTGGGTTTAGCTTGTATACTACTAATATTTTCGATGATGTTGATAATATCGGGTATACCCAATTCAACTATGCTTTTAATAAAAACTTCAAAATTGACGCTAACTATATTAAGAGCCAAAGATGCAACCAACTAGATATTATTGGCGCTGGTTTAAGCCTAAAAGTTCTGCCTAATATCGTTCTTGTTGGCGATTACTGGAAAAACAGCGGTGATTATTTTAAAGCTGCTAATGGCAATAGTGATCCAACTGCGTATGTAGCCCGCCTTGCGTATAAAGGCGCTAATGTTGCAACTCCTGGATCTTGGGGGATGGCGGCAGAATATTTAAATGCTGATGTGGGATCTATCAGTACTAGTCTGACTGGCGCTAACGTTAGCGTGCTTAGTGGTAAAGGCACTACTAGTAATCCTTTTCAAGGTGTCAAAGCTTGGGATTTCCAAGTAAGCTATGCCATGGCTAATAACATTCTTTTGGAAGGATTCTATGAATTTAATATGAAGGATCCTTTAACCGGTGCTGCTCTTGCTAGCGACAAATATACCAGATTGCAAGTTAACTACATGTTCTAGTTTCGATAAAAACCGTGCCCTTGGGCACGGTTTTTATTTTATATGGGTGACTGCCGATAATTTCGGCATAGTTTGTTTAACGCGCTATATATATTACTACCCCAAGGCCATATTTCCACTTTCTTTGCATTTGGTGACTGCGATGCTGGCAGGAGCCAAATAAAGGGATTTGGGGACGAAATATATAATATTTAATTCAAACGATGATCAACCTGTCATCTTGGCCTGCTAAATCGAGAGTTTATTCCCAGTGGAAGAATATGAGGCCCCAAATGTACTTGATAAAATAGTTGAAGAGGTTGAGCTGATATGAAGTTTAACAGTCTAATACCGGAGTTAAGTGTCTCGGATATTGATAATAGTATTTCATTTTACGTGGACATCTTGGGTTTCAATATTGAATACCAAAGAGAAGAAGTGGGCTTTGCCTTTTTAGTACTAGGTAATGTTCAAATAATGATTGAAAAAAACAACGATACATGGACAACAGGTAAATTATCCTATCCTTATGGAAGAGGTATTAATTTGCAAATTGAAGTTGATGACATTTCTCTTTTGCTAGGTCGCTTGAAAAACGAAAAATATCCTATTTTTGTTGAACCGGAAGATCATTGGTATAGAATAAACAATGAATATTATGGTGTTAGAGAATTCTTGGTTTTAGATCCTGATGGATATTTATTAAGATTTTCGCAGGAGTTAGGTATGCGTCCAGAATAGCGAGAATAGGAGAACCTGCCTGACTAAGGTGCGCGCGTCAAACTCTAATGGTTTAGCGAAGGCTTGGCGGTTAATACAAAAAATACACCTAACGCATGGCGTTAGGTGTATTTTTTGTAGACGATCGGATTATGGTCGGGATGACAGGATTCGAACCTGCGGCCCCCTACTCCCGAAGCAGGTGCGCTACCAAGCTGCGCTACATCCCGATTAATTACGGCGGGGAATTTATGTCGTCAACATTTATAGATTATACATAACTAATGAGACTTTGTCAACATAATTATGTAAAAATGTTAGGCGGGGAAGTAATAAAAAACGTACTTGTAAATAGAAGGAAATAATAGAATATACTGGGTTGATATTGCAGGAAAATCATGACTTATGGCGAATATTATTATTACCAAATAAAAGTATAGGGAGGCGTTATGAAGAAAGTTTGTTTAAAATCGATTTTAGTGTTGATGGTGGTTATGGTTGTTGTTAGCAGTTCGGCTTTTGCTGAGAGCCTATTGTTGAAGCAGGGTGCTACCGGGGATTTGGTATATAAACTGCAGTCTAAGTTGCAGGGGTATGGTTATTACCAATCTGCGCCGGACGGTAATTTTGGCGCGGCTACTAGAGCTGCGGTGGTGGACTTTCAATTAGCGGTCGGTTTAAGTGCTGACGGCGTGGTTGGTCCGGCTACCTGGCAGGCGATAGCAGAGTATAATCCGGCGGTCAGTCGCGGCGTGGATAGTCGCACTGGGATTCGAATTGTCAGGTTTGCCCGGCAGTATTTGGGAACGCCGTATGTTTGGGCTGGGCGTTCAGCTTCAGGTTTTGATTGCTCCGGGTTTGTTTCTTATGTATTTGGTCATTTCGGGGTTGATTTGCCGCGGATGGCTGATGAACAATTTGATGTGGGGTTAGCAGTGTCCCGTCAGGATATTCGCCCCGGAGATATGGTGTTTTTTACAACTTATGAAGTTGGTCCATCCCATGTTGGTATTTATGTTGGCGGAGACTATTTTATTCATGCAAGTTCAGGCGCGGGCGAGGTTACGTTAACATCATTGTCGAAGCCTTATTATCAGGAACGTTATCTTGGCGCACGGCGAGTTATACGATAGTATTGTGATTAACCGGGGTAATACCCCGGTTTTTTGTGTCTAATAGGGAGTGGATAAGTTTATTGATACTTAACTGATATGATGGGGGTAATCCTGATTTCGAAGATTCGTGACCACGGCAGGTCGGCTTCGATATCAAGGTTAGTGACTAATAGCTGGCCGCCGTTTTTTGTTGCGAGGGGTTGGCGGAATAGGGTCTGGCGAAATAGGGTATCAGCCCGGCCAGTGAGGAGGGTTTTGGCTAGGCGGTTGGTTGAGTTGTAGTTATCACCTAGGTTGTTCTGGTCAATGTTACGTTGTTTGAGGGTAGCGGCGATATATGGCAGAATGTCTTTTTCATAGAACGAGTCATCTAAAAACCGGGCGGCCAAAAATTCAAGGTTGTTTTTGTAGAGCCTGATGTTAGGCGGTGAGGTTTGGTCAGCGGCCAAGGCGTGGGTGAACAGCGCCCCTTCGGTTAGAGCGGTGCCAATTGAGTTGCTGGTGGTATTCCAGCCGGCATAGGCTGCCAGACGGAAAATTTTTGTATCGTTAGCGATAAGGTAAGGCAGCAGGGTATCTTCTTGTTTAAAGCGATAGCTAAGATCGACTAGGGCTACCATGGCCCCGGAATCTAGCAAGTTTTTTACTTGGCTGGCGGCGGTGGTTAGGGAGGCTTTGGAGGTGTGGGCGGTGCCGATGTGGATGTAGAGGATAAAATCTGCTTTTTGGGGATCAGAAGTTTGAACGCCGCCGATGATGGCAAGTTTTTCGGCTACGGTTTTTGCTACTGAATGGGGCATGTAGGGCATGATAGTTGTGGGGGCGCTGGGAGTGGAGTATTGGACCAAGACTCTAGGGTGGCAGGCGGCGCGGTGCATAAGGATATGGCCAAGTAAGGTTAAGGCGACTTCATCGGTGCCGCGGGTGATAAAGACTTTGTCGGTTAGTTGTGGATAGTGTTTGATGTAATTGGTTAATTTTTGTTTGACAACGTTGGGTAACCCAAACGGTTGGCCATCATCTTGACCGAGGACTAAGCTGCTGATAATGCCTTGGTCGGCGAGGTGAATGAGTTTGATGCTTAGGTCGGTGGTTTGTTGGTTGAGGGTGAGATAGTTGCTGATTATTTCCGGGGGTAGTTCTTGCTCTATGGCTTCTAGTTCGGTTATGTCCGGCTGGTTTTCAAAGGTGTATATTTCGTCTTTAAGGACGGAGTATTTTTGCATTAGGGCTTGGTAGCGCGGATTAATGTTATTGCCGCCGATTAATAAGCGGGGGATAATATGAAATACATACAGGCTGGCGTTAGGATTAGCCCGGTGACAGGCCTCCAGTAAGGCGATGGTAGCTTCGGCAGTGCCGGGTGAAGGGGGATTTTGCCGGGAGGCGATAAGGCCGCCGTGGATTAACATGTCGGTGGAGATTATTGCGGCGTCGACGTTGGGGATTGCGGAATAAAGCCAAGTGCGCAGCTCGTTAGTTTTGCCGGGAGTCTGATAGTTATCTAATAGTTGTGGGGGCGGCAGGATGAGGTTTACGTTAGCTAAGGCGGCTAGTTTTTCGACGAATTGGGTGCAGGGGGGGCGGCTGTCTAGGGGTAGCAGCAGAATAGTAAAGTTGGGTTTAGTATTAACAGGAATCTGGACAGGTTGGGCACAATGTTGTAGACTGATTTCAGTGTATATATTAATGAAAAACGAGCCTAAAATAAAGATTATGGTTAATATGAAGCTTATTCGTTGCTGCATAAAGCACCTCAGACTAGTTTTTTACCTGCCTTTTTCGACTTTTATCGTGGTTTTATGCTGAAGAGTTGAAAAATACCGCAAAATCTATTAAGGAAAAGTAGTAAAGCTTTCAGTAAATATGGTAAAATAATAAATATTATAGAATTAAGGGATTTTATGCGAATTATTACTGGTTGTAGAAGAGGGTTAAAGTTAAAAACGCCCAAGGGAATGGACATTCGCCCGACTACTGATCGGGTGAAAGAATCGGTTTTTAATATTATCGGGGGTCGGGTTATCGAGGCAACGGTACTGGATTGTTTTGCCGGTACCGGAAACCTGGGATTGGAAGCACTAAGCCGCGGGGCTGATAAGGTAATATATACGGATAATAGTTCGATTAGTTTAAAGCTGGCGAAAGCTAATGCTGAGCTGGCCAAGCTAGCGGATAAGGCCGAGTTTTACCGAATGGATGCGGCGGCGGCGATTGGTACTTTTGTTGCCAAAGGGTTGAAGTTTGACCTGATATTTTGTGATCCGCCTTATAACCGGGGGTTGGTGCTGGCGATTCTGAGAAAAATAGATGCCGCTGACATTCTGCGGACTAGTGGTCTTATTGTTGTAGAGCACTCCAAACATGAACCTGTAGCAGAAGACTTGTTGAATTTACAAGAAACACGACTTGAGCACTATGGCGAAACGATGGTAAGTTTTTTGACGAGAACGGTAGATTAGAATGGGGGTAACTAAGTGCGCATCGCAGTTTGTCCAGGCAGTTTTGATCCGGTAACCAGCGGGCATGTAGATATTTTTGAGCGAGCCGCTAAAATAACTGATTTATTGATAGTTGCAGTTTTTCATAACCCGAATAAAAACCCGTTGTTCTCAATGGAGGAACGGGTTCAGATGTTAAGAGATTCGACAACCCATATTCCTAATATTGAAGTTGATTCTTTTTCCGGACTTTTGAATGAGTATGCAGAACGGCGGCAGTCTAATGTTATTATCAGGGGGCTTCGCGCATTTAGTGATTTTGAGTATGAATTCCAGCGGGCGCTGTTGATGAAAAAGATAAATTCTGAAATTGAAACCGTGTTTATGATGACTAATAATGAGTATTCGTTTGTCAGTTCTACGAGTATTAAGGAGCTGGCGAAGTTTGGCGGTAATATAGCCGGGCTGGTGCCGGCAGTGGTACAAGATAAAATTGCTAACAGGATTGCTAAATTTTAATTTTAACTGAATGAGCTAGAACGTAGGAGGTACGTATGACTATTGAGGAAATATTAGAGGAAATGGAGACTCTCTTGGAAGAGTCCGGTAAGGTTCCTCTAACCCAAAAACGATTGGTGGATCAGGATTCGCTGTATCGGCTTATTGATGCGATCCATGATAATTTGCCGAAGGAATTTAATGAGGCTACTAATATTATTAACGAGCGGCAGAGAATTATTGATGAGGCTCACCGCGAAGCGCAGAGTATTGTTGAGCAGGCTAAAAGCTATATTATTAAATTAACGGATGAAAATGCTATTACGCGCCAAGCTCAAGATCAGGCCAACGAGCTGGTTCAGCAGGCTCGGGAAAATGCCAGAATTCTGCAAAATGATTCAGTGGCCTATGCAAATGAGGTATTCAGTTATATTGAGGCTAATTTGACCAAGGCTTTAGAGGTCGTTAAGGACGGACAGAGTAAAATGCAGCCGAATAAGCCGGAACAGTAGAGCAGAACCGGCTTACAGATATTTTTTCTTAAGCCCGTGTAGTTTTCCGGCAAAATGAAAAATTAGTGAAAACGCGATAAGCAGTGCGGTGAATAGAACAAATAGATAGCCGGTTTGTTCTATTCGGAGTAACCAGAATGACAGCGGGCTGGCTGAGCCGGGTATGGTCATAACTGGCAGACTGATGATTTGCGCTGCTTGATGGGCTGGATTTATGAACAGCAAAGTTAGGATAAGGGCGAGAATGGCATGGAGAAATCTGGCGACCATGTAGGGGGCTAGCCGGATTCCTGATTCTATGACTATGCTCGCCACTTGTGCGTGAACCGAAAGACCGCTCCAGGCAATAAGGCCGCTGGCGATAGCTACTTTCTCGATAAGTGGGGCATCAGCTTGACTGGCGGCCATTGCCCCTAAATCAAGCTCAAACAACCCGCTGACCAATGCAGGGGCTAAATTGGTGCTAAACCCGAAAATTGATAATATTGTTGAGAAGAAGCTGCTTAGGATAGTGGTTAGTCCGACGATTGTAATGATGCGAATCAGTACTGAGAAAAGGATTATAAATCCGCCGACTAGCAAAATAGTATTCATCGATGATTTAACTGAGTCGCCTAATAGCTGGCCGAAACTACGGTTGTCTTGCTGGCGGGCGCTGTAAAGTTCGCGGAAGGCGCGGACCAAGATATTGCCGGATTTTTGTTTTTTTTCTTCGGTGGTCACGTCACGGTTTCGACCATGAAATCGGTAAATGACGCCGACGAGAAAGCTGGATAGGTAGTGGGCCAGAGCAATGGCTACGCCAAGTTCGGGTTGGCCGAACATGCCTACCGCTACCGCGCCGAACATAAACAGCGGGTCCGCGGTGTTGGTAAATGAAAGCAGTCTTTCGGCTTCGACGGATGAACAAAGCTTGTTTTGGCGGAATTTGCTGGTGATAACCGCATCCATGGGGTAGCCGGAGGCTAAGCCCATAGATAGAGCGAAAGCGCTGCCGCCTAGTTGGCACAGCGCTGATAAAGCGAGTGCTATTAAGGGGTGACCGTCCGTTGGGACGGCTTTTTTGCGAGCGGTCGTCCGTGTATTCACGGATGGTTTCGTTAAGATGGGCTATTGAATGCTAATCAATGGTGTATACTGTAAATAATTGATGTTCTTATTGAACTTTAGCTGGAGGTAGAATAATGACAGAAGAATTGAATTTTGCACAGCAGCTTATCGATTTTATTTATGAAAGTCCGACCGCGTTCCATGCGGTGAGTACAGTGAAGGATATTTTAAGTAATTGCGGTTTTAGGGAAGTTAAAGAAGCGGACCCTTGGAACCTTGAACAGGGCGGTAAATTCTTTGTTACAAAGAATGATTCAGCAATTGCCGCGTTTGTTTTGGGAACGGGAAATATAGAAGAGTGTGGCTTCAAAATAGTGGGAGCACATACGGATTCGCCGAGCTTTAGAATTAAACCGGCACCGGAGATTGCCAGTGAAGGCAGTTATGTTAAGCTTAATACGGAGGTATATGGCGGGCCAATATTAAATACTTGGCTGGATCGCCCCCTGGCGGTGGCTGGACGAATTACTGTACGCAGTGAAGATATATTGTATCCAGAAACTAGACTGGTGAATATCAGAAAACCAATCCTTATTATTCCTAATCTCGCTATCCATATGAACAGAGAGATCAATAAAGGGGTGGAGCTTAACGCGCAAAAGGATCTGCTGCCGCTGATGGCCCAGGTAAATGAAAGTTTAGAGAAGGGCGATTATCTCTTAAATGCTATTGCGGAAGAATTAAAATTGGCGGTAGATAGTATTATCGATTTTGATTTATTTCTTTATGAATATGAAAAGGGAACTATCATCGGACTTAATAATGAATTTATATCTTCGGGAAGATTAGACGATTTAGCGATGGTTCATGCGGGGATTGCGGCGCTTACTAGGGTGGAAGCTGTAGCAGCAACAAATGTTATGATTGCTTTTGATAATGAGGAAGTAGGAAGCGGTACGAAACAAGGCGGCGATTCACAATTTTTTTCTAATGTATTAGAAAGAATCGTGCTTTCCCAGGGGAAAGGGCGCGAGGATTTCTTTCGTGCCCTTGCGAAATCTTTTATGTTATCAGCTGATCTAGCGCATGCGGTCCATCCAAATCTGGGAGACAAGCATGACCCAGTACTTAGACCATTTCTAAATAAAGGACCGGTTATTAAAATTAGTGCAAATCAAAGTTATACTACCGATAGTAATTCGGATGCGGTTTATGAAGAAATATGCAAAAAGGCGAGTGTGCCAGTGCAAAAGTTTGTGAATCGTTCTGATTTAAAAGGCGGTTCAACAATCGGGCCTATTTCTGCAACTCATTTAGATATACGGTCGATCGATATTGGGAATCCAATATTGGCCATGCATTCGGTACGAGAATTAGCGGGAGTATTAGATCATACGTTTATAACTTCATCTTTTGAGGAATTTTATAAGCTGTAAACCTGTGAAATAGCTTTGTGGATATTCGCGGGTGTGAAAACTTAAAACTTTAAATATAATATGCAAAAAGTAGACTAAAAGGCAGTAAAGAGAAGCGTGAAATTATAATTTAAGCAGAAAGCTCGTCGTATTCGGCGAGCTTTCTGCTTTGGCAAGAAAAATAAAAATAGGAAAATAGTTATAGTTTTGCTATAATTAACTTGCGGTTTATAAGTAAAAAATAAAGGAGAATGAAATTTTGAAAAAAATATCAACTTTAATACTATTTTTATTTGTTATGAGTTTAGCTACGATAGTAAGTGCTCATGATATTAATCAAGCAGGGGAAGCTCCTCAATATCAAATGCTAGATGCTAATGATGGGCAGCCGCCTGTTGATCCCACACATAAAAATAAGCGTCGGCGTCCAGCGCCACAGCAACCAGTGCCGCATAAACCGGCACCACATAAACCGGTACCGCATCAACCAGAACCACAGCAGCCGATACCACCGCAACCGGAACCGCCACAACCCAATAACTGAAAATGAAACAAAAGAATCCGCCGAATTTCGGTGGATTCTTTTGTTGAGATTGTTCAATTTTCCTAGATCGAACTAGGTGGCTAAGGTTGTGTGATTCGCTTTAGAATAAGGCTACCAAGTCACCTTGGGCTTTTTTCCAGATGTCATAGGTCTTTATTTCATTATCATTGATAATGTAGTAAACGTTGCTGCCGTCAACCGTTTCAGCCAATAAGTCGTATTCGGCGTTTTTCGTTAGGCCTAATGCCGCGTTATCTTCATAAGATATCCATTTATCAGCTTCTTCCGGAGTATACTTAATTGTGAAATAGGTTCCCATTACTGCACCTCAATTGTATTTTTTAGCAGCATTGCAAGCAACAATTTGTTCCTTTTCAATAGCTGATAAATTATTTGAATATTATATCATGCTTTGGTAGTTTTTAATAGCAGCAAGCACTAGATTTCCAGAATGTATTGACAGTAACAAACCGATAGGTTAGAATTAAATAAATTTATAAAGCATTAATAATATTGTGCGGCAGAATATAGGATGGTGACATTAGGTTGGCCAAACCTTCAAAATTAGTTATAAATTTTGGGGGGCAATTTCCTTAAAAATATATAATGATTTTGTGAGCCGAAACGACAAGCAGAGATTTGCGTTTTCGGTATTTTTTGTGCCAAAATTTGGTGATGCTGTTTGATGAATTGTTGGAGGCTCATAGGCGTGGCTACTGTAGTTTAAATTTTATTAGGAGTTGAAGCTTAATATGGGGTTGAAGTTGATTGTATCAGATTTAGATGGAACACTACTTGATTCTAAGCAACGCGAAATAAGCTCGGTTAACGCTGATGCTCTCAAAGCGGCTCAGGATGTCGGGGTAAAGTTTGTGGTCGCAACCGGACGGCCATACGGCAATGCGCTGGAGATTTGCCGACGGGCCGGATTGGAGGCTCCATACATCATTTCTAATCACGGTGCGTTTGTTCACACGAATGATGGACAGTGTATTCATGAGGCCGGTTTGGATATAGCACCGCTAACAAGAGCGCTGGACTGGCTAAATGTAAATGCATACTATTATTCGATTGGTACTGCCAAGTGTACTTATTTACCGGTTAGTGCCATTAAGCGGTTAAGCAGCGAGTTTGATCGGGTTAATAATTTTGTTGATGCGGCGTTAAATAAGGAGAAACTTAAGGAACGGGTGGCGTGGTTGTCGGCGGCTAAAGATGCGCAGTTAGTTGAAAATCTGGACTGGATTTTTCGTGAAAAAGTTAGTGTTGGCCATGTGACGGCCGTTGCTATTGATGCCGTTAAACTACAAACCGGGCGGGATTATTTTAGCGCTTTTCAAGGTATGGCAATGACGATGGCTAGTGTGGATAATTTTGAAATGGTTCATCCGTCGGTGTCGAAGGGCAATGCGCTGGAAATTTTAGCCCGACACCTAGGAATTTCGCTAGAGAAGGTAATGGCGATTGGGGATAATTATAACGATATTTCGATGCTTAAAAGAGTCGGAATAAACGTAGCTGTCGGCAACGCCGAGCCGGCAGTAAAAGCGTGTTGCAAATATGTAGTGCCTACTAATGATGATAATGGAGTGGCTCATATTGTCACTCAACTGCTGGCAGGCTAGCTTTCCAGGGGCATTTTGTTAATGGAATAATTGAATTGAAGAGAAGAAGCGGGGAAAGCTTGGGGCGGTTTCCCTGTTTCTTTTTTTATGCTAGACTAAGGGGAGAAGGCAGGGGATGATGGACTGCCGACTGACAACAATTTTTGGTTATGGCTGGATAAGAAATGAAGCTGACTAGAGGATGTAACGATGAAGATATTATATAACCGGTTCAAGAAATATCCAAATAGGAGGCCGCATCAGGTGCTTCCGGTGGACAAGCTTAATCTGAGTGACATGCTAAATGCCGAGACGTCAAAAGTGGTATGGTTCGGTCATTCCACAGTTTTTATGCAAATCGAAGGCATGACTATATTGTGCGATCCGGTTTTTTCTAATCTTTTTTGGCTATTTTCCATTTTTACCGGTAGGCGGTTTACAGAACAATTGCCGCTCGCGCCGAAGGAGTTTCCGAAAATAGATGTTGTTTTGTTGTCGCATGATCATTACGATCATTTTGATCGTTATTCTATTATGAAAATAAAAGATAAAGTGCAACAGTTTTGTGTTCCGCGCGGGGTTGGCGCACGACTTCGGAACTGGGGGATTGTAGATGAGAAAATTACCGAGTTTACCTATGGGGAAACTTTGGCGATTAAGGCGTTGATTTTTGCCTGTACGCCGAGTCGACATTTTTCTGGAAGAACCTTGTTTGATCGAAATAAGACATTATGGTGCTCTTGGGTAATTACCGGTAAACAGAATAATGTTTTCTTTAGTGGCGATGGAGGTTATGGCACTCATTTAAAGGAAATTGGCAAAAAATATGGTCCATTTGACTTAACGTTGATGGAATGTGGTCAAGGCAATAAAGCTTTTAGGAATATTCATATGGTTCCGGAAAAGGTAGTACAAGCCCAAATCGATCTGCAGGGGAAGATTATGGTGCCAATTCACTGGGGGAGCTTCAGTCAATCGAATATTGACTGGACGAATCAAGTTGAACGGCTGCTTAGTGAAGCGGAAAGACGGGAGATAAAAGTTGCTACACCGCGAATTGGGGAGGTTGTCGTGATTGGGGCGGCAAGGTATCCATGCTCAGCTTGGTGGCGAGAACTAAAGTAGTACGGTAATTTTACTAAAAATATCGATATGATTTACGAGGAGATATTATATGAAGTGCACTTATCGACATATATTATTGATTGTTTTTATAGTTTTGTTTTCTTTATTCACTTCAAGTTGTGCCAAGCCACAAACCGTGTCGCCAAACGCTCCGGTAGAGGATAAGAAACCGGAATTGAATGTCTGGATTTTCTTTGATCAAAACACACCCGGTACCCATTATCTTGATTTGTGGAAATCATTGGGGGAGGAACTTGGCTATAATGTAAATGTTAAGACCTTTGCCTCAGAAGAGTTGAAATATAAGTTAAGAATTTCGTTAGCTTGCGATGAGCTTCCAGATATCTTTGCGGTATGGGGCGGGACTTTTCCCGACTTTTTATTAAATGCCGGGGCCTGTTTACCGGTACAAGATTATATAAACAATTCGGGCTTAAATTATAAGAAGTCTTATTTGGTTCCTTATTCTGATGGAAATAACTACATCATTCCTTGCCTGGTCGAAGCGTATGCCGTAACGTTCTACAATAAATCATTAATGCAGAAAATAGGCGTAGAGCCGCCAAAAACTTGGAATGAGCTAATGAACTTAGTATATACAGTCAACGCTTACAATAAAGAACACCAAACAAACTACGCTGCCATTGAGCTTGGCGACAAAGATAGTTGGCTGGGAGAATTACTATATGATATGATTGTAAATCGAATTGACCCCTATGCATTTGACAAGCTAAGGGCCGGTAAAATAAAATTTACCGATAAGGTTTTTTTAGATGCAGCTTATAAGGTAGTAGAACTTGTGGATTCAGGTGCTTTTCCCAGGGATTATCTAGAAACTGGTGAAGTGGAGTCAATTCATAATTTTGTTCAAAACAAGTCTCTCTTATTGCCGCATCAATCCACTATTGTTTATCACTTGATTGAAAATATGGGCAATGATTCAATTGGACTAATTCAGTGGCCTAATAGTGGTTCGAAGCCTGACTTCGATTATGGTCATTATTTAATCGATATTAATCATACTTTGAAGCCGGGTCTGTGTATTAGTCGAAAGACCGCACATAAAGACGAAGCTGCTAAGTTATGCCTGAGGTTTTCGGAAGAAGTGAACAAAATAAACGTTACGAAATACGGCTATATTAATCTTATGGCGGATAATAAATTGACGCCTCCTAATGATCCGCCTCTTCCGGTAAAAGAATTTACAACCATGGTAGATGAGGCAAAGTATTATACAAGCTTTTGGTATTCGATATTGCCACAAAACGAGGCCGATGAATGGCGAAGTCTTACTAAAAAACTATTTGCAAAAGCAATTACCCCTGAGAAATTTATTGAAGCGGGGGCAAAGCATTTAGCTTATTTGCCGAAGGAATAATTGTAGCTGCAGGGGGTGTTTTGTTGACCTGGAATAAGAGCGAAATCCATTTGTTTCGACAGTTTAAAAATAAAATTGATTTTCGAATGAGATTATTTTTAACTTTTCTTACAATTGGGCTTCCAGTATTATTGATTATTTCAGCCGGTTTCTATTATTTTCTTAGTAGAAGTGCTCAAGGTGAACTGATAAATTCGTTGACGATTACCATGGAGCGGTTGAGAAATCAGGTGGAATTGGTAACTAGTGAGACTGAAAATTTATCAAGAAATATCATTTATGACAAGGATGTTCAGGTTTTATTGCAAAAGGCGCGGAGCGGAGAAAAATATCCCAATAATAGTGATGTCAGTTATTTTATTAATAGCTTTATTATAAATCGAGAGTATATAAATAGTGTTGTGCTAATGAGTGAGAATACGGTTATATTTTCTACGGAAAAAGCATATACAAATGTTTCAACAATAAACCAGATACAAAAGAAATGGTGGTTTTCGCAGCTTGGCGAGGAAACGAAACCTTATAGTTGGTATGGACATGCTTTATCTGAAACAAAATCAGAGGAGTTTAAAAGTAATGATGTAATATTGACCCGAGTGATTCGAAGTTTGGAAGATTATAAAATACCCATTGGAAGAGTTATGATTTATATAAATAAAAGTTATGTAGATGGAATCTTAAAGGATATAGGATGGGGTAGTACGACAAATGTTTGGATTATTGATGAGAATAATCAAGTAATTTTGAAGAACACACCGGTGCGGGATTATTCCTTCCTTTTTGATAAGATTATAGCAACAAACGACGTTCAAATTATTGAAGTGAATAATGAAAAATATGTTGTGGGGAAAAAACCATTTAAAAACAGCGGTTGGCAGTTACTAGTTGCCACACCGTTTACCGAGGTTAATGACAATATCGTTTCAGTTAGGAATCAAATGATTATGGTTGCGGGTATTGTAATGCTTATTCTTTTGTTTATGGCTGTTTTTCTCGCCGGTAATATGGCAAAACCTATTCATACCTTGTCAAACATGATGGATTTATACCATGGGGGACATTCCAAGGGAGAAACTTTAGCATTAAACGTTAATGATTATAATTCCCGAAAAGACGAAATCGGGGCTATGTACCGATCGTATCAACGGCTTGTTAACCGTACCGAAACTCTAATAAAAGAAATTTATATCAAGGATTTAGAAAAAAAGGATGCGGAACTGGCGCTTTTGGAAACTCAGATTAATCCCCATTTTTTATATAATACGTTAGACTGTATCAATTGGATGGCCTTGGCCAATGGTGATGAAAGAATTAGTGAAATGGTAACAGCTTTATCCGATACTTTTCGGTTGAGTCTCACCAAAAACAATGGCTCATTTATCGACCTGGAGCATGAGTTACAGTATATCGAAAGCTACTTAACTATTCAGAAGTTACGGTTTGGTGATCGACTTACCTGTAACTATGAAATTGAAGAAGCTGCCAGAAAATTAAAGGTAGTTCGGTTTGTTTTGCAGCCGATTGTAGAAAATGGTATTAAACATGGTATCAGCCTTTCGGAGGGACCCGGAGTTATTGATATTAAAGTTCAAGTTATGGGAGAAGTTTTGTATATTACAATATTAAATGATGGTGCTAATATTGATTTAGGGCAAATGGAGAAACTCCTGGAATTTGATGTAAATAATACTGAGTATCTTTCTTTTGAAAGTAAGGGTTATGGTATCCAAAATATCAACCGAAGAATTAAAATTATTCACGGTATGGAATACGGTATACAATATAAGATCGTGGACAAAGTGCGAACGGCATGCATTATCCGTTTGCCGAAAACCATACCGAATTTGATCGAGTAAAATATCTTTCAGGTTTGAATGGTTATAAAAAGGGGGCTGTTGCATTAACGAAAAAATTCGTTGGCAACAGCCCCCTTGTTTAATGTTGCTTACGATAATTAGACAAACTAACCCCGGTATGTCGTTTGAAGATTTGGGAGAAATAAGCGTAATCATTATACCCAACAGTTGCGGATATTTCATACATTTTCATATCGGTATTAGATAGATAATATTTGGCTTTTTCAATCCGTAAGTTAGTAACGTAATCAATGAATGTAATGTTCAGCTCTTTTTTCAGCAAATCACATAAATAGTTTTTGCTGATATGAGTATGTTCGGCCACGGTGGAAAGAGAAATATTTTCATTGAAGTGATTTTGAATATATTGGATTGCAGCTAAAATTGTCTTGGAAGGAGCAAGCACACTTTGAGAGTTTATTAAATCGGCAAGGGCATCAGCTTTTTCTACAAGTAGTTTTCTAAGGTGCGCAGTGGTCGGACAGAGCCGCTTTAGACGTTCTATTTTCAGTAAATCCCTAGTAATGTGCTTATTCTGCGAATCGTATTTATCTTGAAGTTGATACATTCTGATCATTACTATAATTGCCATACTATACATAAAATCTTTATATATTGAAACTGTGGGAAGATTTAAGATGGTTTCGATAGAGGACAACAGTTTAGCTTTATCATTGGCGAAGATCGATAAAAATAAACTTTCTACTTCTGAATAGGGGAAATAGGTGGTTGAATCTACTGAGAAAAGGTTGTCCATAGGCGGCGTATTGTCATTCAAATTTGTACCTGAAGTTAAAATGAATTCATCACATTCAGAACCGGCAAAGAATAGGTTGTACATCGAAGAATGTAGTTGACTAACTCCTGCCAGCAGTTTTAAACCATGATTATTTTTTCCCTCAGTATATTGGCGAACTTTGTTCAAAAAGTTTTCCTGCAAGAAATTTTCTTTATTCAGGTCATACATATAGAAATATAAGTACTCATCAGTATAAAATTCTTCAATGAAGCCATAGCCTTGCATGTGTTCTTTAAATTCACTGATTAGTTTCTCAATAATGGATATGTAATCGTCTTCTACATAGATCTCGTCAATGACAAACTTTACTAATATAAAATTAGTATTAGCAAAGCAGAAACCTAGCTGATCGTATAGAGCTTGTATGGTTGTGTCTAAAGCATCACCGTGTTCCATAAGCATTGTGAAAAATTTATTTTTGAGGATAGAATAGTTTGACAGCATCGCATTAGTCAACGTTTTTAATTGTTCTTCGGAGCTTAATTCAGCTTCGATTTTTTTATGCATGGCGGTAAGCATTGCTTCAAAATCTTTTTTTCGAATCGGTTTCAATAAATAATCACTAATTCCTAGTTTTATTGCGGTTTGAGCGTAGACAAAATCATCATGTCCAGATAAAACCACGATTTGAGATTGAGGTAAGAGTTGCTTGGCTTTGGCGGAAAACTCCAGGCCATCCATATGAGGCATTTTAATATCTGTGATAATCAAGTGGGGCGATAGAGCTTCAATTTGGTCTAAAGCTTTTAGGGGATTAGTAAACGTACCAACTATTTGGAATTGGTAATTCTCCATTTTAAATATCTTTTGAATGCTATTTAAAACAATTTCCTCATCATCGACAATAATAAGCTTGTACATAAAGGCCTCCAATAATAATTAGAAAGATGCGAATATATTAAAACATATGAATATATTAAATAAAATCATAAGAAACTACAATATTAAAGTATAAGACTTTTCTGTAAAATATGAAATAGTTATAGAAAAAATAATAGGTTTAAGGGTAACTCTGGAAATCAATATATATGAATTAAGTAGGGTTAGCGGCTAATGATAAATGTAATAGTTTGAGTCATATAAAGGGAGGTGAAATATATGGACCAGGTTCAAAGTGTAAAAGCGTATACGGATATGCCCTATATGTGAATTAATGAACATGGACAATTAGATTTATCATTTGAGAAAAATAAGCAATGGAAGCAATCTTACTTATTATATCATATCAATCTGAATTAGAATGTCCCTAGGCCTATATTTTGAAGCTGTAAAGGATAGAACAGAACGCGTGTATGTACGAACGGGGGTTTCCGTTTAATCTTTAGTTAAATATAAGAATAACAGGAGGAAGCTATGAAAAATTTAAAACTAACAAAATTTAATATTTTTACAATATTATTAATACCATTTGTGTGGATATATGAGCTATCTGTAGTTGCTCCTATTTTAGGTTCAGTAGCAGCGGCATTTCCTGATGCTTCAACTTTCCAATTACAGCTAATTGTTATTATGCCATTTTTTGCATCAATTCCGATGAGTGTAGTTGCAGGAAAGCTAGCGGAAAAATTTGATAAGAAGAATCTGATCCTCGTGGGACTGGCGATTTATGGTGTTGCTGGTATGTTGCCGTTTTTAGCTCAAACTATGAGTCAGATTTTAATTGCTAGATTGATTACAGGTATTGGTGTTGGCCTGGTACTACCGTTACCGAATGCATTGATTGCAGAACATTTTACGGGGACGCAAAGACAAAGAATGCTGGGCTTAGCTACTGGTGTAGCTAACATTGCCAATGTGCTTGATAGTATTGCAGTAGGCTTCATTCTATTGTATGGATGGAGATATCCATTCTTATGTTTTGCCATTTGTCTTGTTATCATGGCTATTGCTATATTTGGCTTGCCAAAATCTGCCCCCAATAAGCAGGCTGTAGTTGATGTAGTAGATAATCATTTGGCAAGTAAAAGTATTCCCAAGATTGTGTATGCATTAGTTGGGTTTATGACAATTAACTGGATGTTCTTCGCCTTTAACATTGAAAACATGGCTTTGTTTATGACTACGGAAAGTATCGGTTTGCCGTGGATGATTGGGATCGCAGTTTGTTTGCCAGGCGGCGCCAGCATTATATCTGGAGCAATTTTCCCGAATTTCTATAATAAAACGAAAAATTATCTGGTTTTCTTATCGATAGCTATTTTTGCCATTGGCTATGTAACTTTATATTGTGCACACGACTTTGCAGTTCAATCGGTGGCTAACATTTTAATTGGACTTGGTTCAGGAATGCTTGCACCTTACATTTTAAATTTAACCTCACAAAAAGTTGAGCCGGCTCATAGAGATGCTGCCTATGGTCTTGTAACAAGCGGTATTCATATGGGATTCTTATTAGCGCCATTTGTTCAACTTATTATGGCAACTATTTCAGGAAATGAATCATTCAGATTTTTATATGGAGCTTCAGCTGCAATCTTGATTGTTTGTACAATTGTTGCTTTCTTTGTCGCAATGAAAAAGTCAAATCAAGTAGCAGAAGAAGTAACCGCCTAGTAATTGGCAGAATAAAAAATGTGGTTAAAAATAGTATGGTACAGTGGTAAGCCAACGCTAAATACGTATTTGGGGTTGTGTGTAAACTAGTATTAAACCCGCTAAAACTAAAAGTTGAAGCGGGTTTTTTATCCATCTCGAACACCATTTAGTAGTGAGTGAATTTTTTACCACGTTGTCCTTTCCAGCAATTCGGGTTTGGACCAACATCTGAACTATTCAAATGCCACAATTTAAGAAAATTAAGAATAAGCTCTTAGCAAAATCAATAGCACACTCTAATTAATTAGAATGAATAGTAGCATTTAAACAAATTAAAGGAGATGCACTATGTTTAAAAGAGTAATTCGTAGTATGTTTGCAAAGATTTCTCTAGTTGCAATTATTTGTATGGTAATACCAATGATTGTTAGTACTTTTTTTGCGAGTATTTATTCAGCTAGTATCATTGAAAGTAAAATAACTAATTCTTTAACTAGTACTGCCAATGAAAAGAAAAATCAATTGGAAGTGGCGTTTAAAGAACTGGCTGATATTACTCAGTCAAATGCAAATGATAGTTATATTGTCGATTTTTTGCAAGAAACTGCGTTAACTAATCAGATTGATAAAGCAAAAATGGCTAGGATATCCAATAATTTGACGAAAAAATTTAATAATGCAAACGGCTTATATGAAAATATCTTTATTTCATGCAATGGGGAAATTTTTATTGATGGCACTGGTGGCAAATCGGTGGGGCATAAAAATAGTGATGAACCATGGTTTAATCCGGTAATGAGTTCTTTAAACCATAATTCATATATTGCCGATCCGATAGTTTCACCAATTACAGGTATGCCAGATATAGTAATCGCGTGTCCTATTGTGGATGATCGCACCGAGCGAATTCTAGGAATTTTTGTTTTGCCAATCGAATTAAATACGTTAACTAAAAGTATTGTTGCAGATAATTCAGCAATGCAGCAGAATACACTGCTCATGACATCGTCAGGATTAGTAGCTTCTTCCGGAGATTCGTCGAAAATTCTTACATTGGATTTTAGTAAAGCGGAAGGGGATTTAAATCAATTTTTTAGTTTAATTAAAAGCAATAACAGTGGGATTGGTAGCTTTACATTAGATGGCCAAAAATGTATTGCGGCTTATATTAAATCCGATAGACTAAATATGTATATTGTTACGTATATGCCAATAACTCAATATATGGCGGATATCAATGAACAAAAGTATATTATGCTCTTGATAATGATTGTTAGTATAATTATTGCTGGTTTGGTAATCACATTATTTTGTTATCGGCTTACGAAACCGTTGGCTAAGCTTGAGTGGGTGGCTAGTCGGATTGCTGATGGGGATCTTAGTATTACGCAAATCGAAGTTACAACTAAAGATGAACTTGGGCGATTAGCGCGGGTATTTGAACTTATGGTGCAAAATTTGCGAGAGTTGACGCGGCATATTAGCGGATCATCCGAACAGATTGCCGCTTCTTCTGAACAACTAACGGCAAGTGCCGATCAGGCGGCACAGGCAGCAAGCCATGTGGCTGATGCTACTAATGAAACGACATTAGGGGTTGAGCGTCAGGTAAAGGTGGCTGATAATACGTTGTCTGTAATGCAAAATGTTACGGCAGAGGCTAAAAAAGAAGCAGTTGAAACAAGAAATGCTGTCGATATAGCAATAAGTGCGGTTGTGGCGGCTAGTGAAGGAAATAAAACTGTCACTACGGCTATTACTCAAATGGATAATATCCGGCAGACGGTCGATAATTCTTCAGTGGTAATAGCTGAGCTTGGTGAGCAGTCGAAAGAAATTGGAAAAATTGTTGAAACAATTTCTGGTATTGCCAGTCAGACAAATTTATTGGCTCTTAACGCTGCCATTGAGGCCGCTAGGGCGGGTGAGCAGGGACGTGGCTTTGCGGTAGTTGCTGAGGAAGTGCGCAATTTGGCAGAACAATCCCAAGCTGCTGCGAAACAGATTACCGAGCTTATTAGCAATATTCAGCAAAAGACGAATGAGGCAGTTAACGTTATGTCCAGCGGGACACAGGAAGTTAGACGGGGCACCGAAGTTGTAGACAAGGCCAGACAGTCGTTTATGGATATTGAACGTCATGTAAAGAAGGTCGCGGAAATTTCAGAGGGGGTAGCTAATTCCCTAAGCCAGCTTGAGGTAAGCAGTCAAGCTGCGCTTGAACAAGTTAAAGAATCCGAACATATCAATAAAGATATAGCTGGTCAATCGCAAAGCATTTCTGCGGCAACCGAAGAGCAATCAGCATCGATGCAGGAAATAGCTGCTTCCAGCCAACATCTGTCAAACTTAGCTGAAAAATTGCAAGAGGCTGTGGCAAAGTTTAAATTATAAAGGTAACTGCTCCGATAAGTAGACGTACAAAATTTAATATTTCTACAATATTATTAATACCATTCGTGTGGATATATGAGTTATCTGTAGTTGCTCCTATTTTAGGTTCAGTAGCAGCGGCATTTCCTGATGCTTCAACTTTCCAATTACAGCTAATTGTTATTATGCCATTTTTGCATCAATTCCGATGAGTGTAGTTGCAGGAAAGCTAGCGGAAAAATTTGATAAGAAGAAGCTGATTCTCGTGGGACTGGCGATTTATGGTGTTGCTGGTATGTTGCCGTTTTTAGCTCAAACTATGAGTTAGATTTTAATTGCTAGATTGATTACAGGTATTGGTGTTGGGCCTATGGTCTTGTAACAAGCGGTATTCATATGGGATTCTTACTAGCACCATTTGTTCAACTTATTATGGCAACTATTTCAGGAAATGAATCATTCAGATTTTTATATGGAGCTTCAGCTGCAATCTTGATTGTTTGTACAATTGTTGCTTTCTTTGTCGCAATGAAAAAGTCAAATCAAGTAGCAGAAGAAGTAACCGCCTAGTAATTGGCAGAATAAAAAATGTGGTTAAAAATAGTATGGTAAAGTGATAAACCAACGCTAAATACGTATTTGGGGTTGGGTGTAAACTAGTATTAAACCCGCTAAAACTAAAAGTTGAAGCGGGTTTTTTCTATTGCTACATTCTATTCATTAAAGGAGTTAAGCCAATCTTTACCTAAAGCTAATTTACAAAAGAAACCGCTTACGTTAACAAGTATATATGAAAGTACAATTCCATAAGCAAAAAATGCTATTAGTTGAATTGATCCTATCGAAGATACATTTGAAGGTTTTATTAAAAAAATGAAAAGCGATTCAACAAACCCTATCAAAACACATGGAACCATTCCGAATGGGGTTTTACCTAATAGAATTAGATGAATTGCTAATATACCAAAAATTAAAGCGGTAGTTAATATACCAAAAACCATAGGCATAGGTAAGCCGTTCATAATAGCTGCTAAGTAAAAAAATGCAATACCCCATAGAATTCCACTTAAAAAGCTTAAAAACATCGCTGGTAATAGTTTTTGCGAACCGCCAAAAGAGAAAAACAATATTAATGGTATAAATATCATCCAAGTATAAGGAGCGTATGAAGTTAAAGCTTGAAACGGTATTAACAATACTGTAACCAAAATTGCGCCAATTAGAGCTTGAATAAAAATAGCTTTATTTTTTGTTGAGCTCATAAAATTAATCCTTCTTTCTTGTGGACAAATGTCAGTAATTATACAAGCGTGTATAACTATTCAGCATAAGAATATTAATCATAATGCAACGTGCGCATTAGCTGAATAGTAATACACGCTATTAAGAATAGAACTTTATTGATTTTTTCTAAAAAGTCTTATTCATTATTATAAATTCAGAACCAATTATCTTTTTCTTCTGAATAGACATCAGGTAAAATGCGTGCTAGGTTTGAAAATTCTTTAACATTGTGATTAAGCAGACAAACAGGGCCAATGGCAGGAATTTTAACACCATCAGGGATACATTTAATTGGGTCTCCATTTATAATTTGCCAACCAAACCAAAAACGTGAGCGTAGTTCGGAACCACCGGCTACAGGACGTAAAAAGTGCGTCATAACTACAGGTACATCTGGCATGTTTCCACTGCCGATGACTTTGACGTTTGCACAGCATAGTGCATTGCAAGCGTTTGTACCAATTTTACTCATATCGTAGCCAAGATCCGATGGTTTTTTAAACTCGATACGAAGTAAGTCAACACTGCCAGTACCGATGTCTTCCCAAATGTTATGAATACTTCCCCAATGACGTTCCTGCATAGAAAGACTCATATCTCTGGAATGAGCAGGGTCATCTAAATATATATCATAGTGGTCCTCGTTGTCCCAAATTGCATAGCGCAGACGGTCAATTGCATGCCATGCAAACCACCAATCAAACATTTGACCATCTACATTTGGGAAAAATGTACGGTTTGCGATTAGCGCGGTACCATCTTCTAGCAACCACCAGCCAAATTCTCCCGGCAAATCACCGGGCTTAAACAGATCGTTTCTGTTTTGAATATGTAGTGCTGTTGCATTATCGTAAGGTTCTGGGGTAATCATATCGAATTTTTCTTTTGGCCCCGTTATGCATTTTTGTTCATAATACTTGAAATAGCTTTTTTCTCGGTCGTTGTTCGTTACAGGAACCTTTTTTGTCATTATTATTGCCTCCGCTGTATTATTGATAGAGTTGATTTTACTAAAGACTATAATAGATGAGAGTGCACTCCTTTCTATTTAATGGTTTAAATGAATATTTAAATAAATAAGAATTGCAAAAACTATGCCAAAATTAATGCGTTCTCAAGCTGGCTTACTTTCTGCCGGTTTTATAAAAAAACAAAACTTACTTAATGAGTTTATGTAAATTAATTAGCCTATTGCATAGACAAATGTATAAAATATTTACAATTTTATTGACTGTAAACCATTAGGTAATTACTATAGACTTAAGGGGGAATATGCATCGTGCATTTTGACTTTACTTTAGAAGAAATTCAAACACGCAATGGAATTTTAGATAAGCTTTTAGATATAGCATTTGATGCTGCTATCATAATTGATAAGGATGAGCGGATTATTTATTGTAGCAAGGGATCAATAGAACTTGTAAACTCGAAAAAAGCAGATATTATAGGTACGCATATCAGCGCTATCGATTCTGAATCGCCTTTTGAACAGGTTTTAAAGAGCGGTAAACATGAAACCGGAGTTATGGTCATTATTAATGGCAGAAAGTGCATGACTAATCTTATTCCGATTATTTCAGGCGGGAAAGTGATCGGCGTACTAGGAATGGTGTTGTTTCAAAGTTTGACTAATTTAAAAAATATTTTAGCCAGTATGACCCAATATACTGAGTCAGAATTTAAAAATATATATGACATAATAGCGCGAGTGGATTCAAACTATACTTTTAATGACTATATTGGTGAAAGCCGCCTTATCAAGGATATGTTAAAAGAATGCAGAAGAGCATCAAAAACTAATTATCCTGTTTTGATAATTGGTGAAACGGGAACAGGAAAAGAAATTTTAGCAAACGGATTCCATTCAGAGAATATGAAATCGTTCACTCCTTTTATAAAAATTAATTGTACAGCTATACCCGATGATTTACTGGAATCTGAATTATTTGGATATGAAAAAGGTGCTTTTACAGGTGCTGTAGCTGCAAAAAAAGGAAAATTTGAGTTGGCTGCTAATGGAGCAATTCTTTTAGATGAGATTGGTGATATGAATTTAAGGTTACAAAGCAAGTTGCTTAGAGTGTTAGAGGAGAAAGAGTATGAGCGTATTGGCGGAAACAAGCTATTACCGCTTAATTCGCGAGTGTTTGCCGCTACTAATCGAGATTTAAGGGAACTATGTAGGCAGGGCAAGTTTCGGGAAGATTTATATTATAGGTTAAATACCATTGAAATCAAGGTTCCACCGTTAAGAGCTAGAAAAGAAGATATCCCGCTTCTAGTCAAGCATTTTATTCATAAAAATCAATTGGATATATCCTTATCTAAGGATGCCTTAGAAATATTGAGTCAATATGATTGGCCGGGAAATGTACGTGAATTACGTAATGTAGTTAACCGACTGAGTATTAATTATGATGAGAAATTGATTGGGGCAGAGCAGGTAATGCAAATTATCCCCCATAATGCGGAATTGCCGTATGATACAGCCACCAAATATCAACTTAATTCGCTAGCCGCGGAAAATTCACTGGAGACTCAAGAAAAAAACATAATAATAAACGCTTTAAAATATTGCAATTACAATATTTCTTCTGCCGCTAAAGAACTTAAAATTAGCCGGGCTACTTTATATAATAAAATAAGAAAATATAATATCATTCTAAACAAACAAATATTGCTTAAGAAAAATTTTGTATAAGTACCGGCTGATCTTCTAGCTCGTGCCCTTGGAAAAAGGAAATGAGCCAATATAAGGGCTTGTTCGATTATTAGTACTGATATTTACCGTTATTCATAGGCTTATAAATCGCTTGGTTTCGCCTATATAAGGGGGACTAACTACCGAATTTATTTCCGGCGAATAAATTCGGTAGTTTCAGTATTGGTAATTTCGTCAACCGCAAGCATACGGGTTAATAAGCATGCTCAACCCAGCTGCTGGATTTGGCAAAAGAATATTGATAAGTGTCTTTAATTTCGAGGTTGGTGATTTTGAATCCATCACCAGGCGGGTGGCCCGGTAACGAAATGAATATATTTTGCATGGTATTCTGCAATATCTCAGCCGATTTTTCTTTGTCGAGTTCTTGTTCGATGAGCATTTGCTTAAAATCGCCGGTGCTTGACGCAGTCATTTTTACCAATCCGGTATAAGGGTGTGACGGGTTTAGCGGATTCGGCAAACTTACTTGCATTACATATGTATCGCCGATGTTAAACTCTTGCCCTAAAAAGTAGGGATTATGCAAAGGTGATATATCTTTTGCCATACTGAGGTTAATAAAATTGTCATTTTCCGCAAGAGAGTTCAAGTAGTTGCTGATTGAAGTGCGCGCTTTTTCGTCAGCGCAGTTGACGATTTTTTGATAGCTATCGAAGCGGTCCGTCGCGTATTTTATTTTTATTCCTTTAGCGAGTTCGGTTAGAGCTACCTTAAATTCGGCCGGTAAATTGTTATTCATGTCAAAGTCTTCACACTGGAACTCGAAAATATACCCAGTGTCAGTTTTCTTAATTACCGTAATATTGATGGTCGAAGAAACCGATTCGGTTTTAACGTTTTTTGTTTTGTTTTTAATAACTTGATATTTCGCTGTTTCATTTTGCGTCCAAGCAGGTTTAAAGCTTAGTGCTCTAGTTAATTAGTTATCGCCCGAAATCGATCTATTGCCCGCTGAAAGATGTGCTCGGTCATTTCCAGCGGTTTTTTGTCCGTGCCCTCGCGCATATCTAGCAAACTCCATACTTTTTGTTGATTATTACACGTTTCTAGAGTAAATTCCACTCCGGCGTGACCCACGTTATCATTATGAGCCGGGACTACGGTGTATCTCGTAACTGGGACTTGAACTGCCTTGGTGGTGTAAGATGTCCCGCCGCGTGGTAAAAATATTGGTACGCTAACGTAAGTTGTCTGAAACTCCACATAAGAACGGGTACTTTTTGGTACAGCTACTTGAGTTGTTGTCAGGGCCTTGATGTTAATTTTGAGGACAGCATCAGCCACCAGGGGCGCGTATTCTCGCAGCGTTTCATAATATTTGGCGTTATCGTCAACCCGCAGTTGTTCTATATCCGTATTAATAAGTTTGCCGATATTGTCTTCGAGTTGGCTGGGGGAAATAAAATGGACCCGTTGGTTAGAAGATTGGGAAATTTGTTTATTAAGCAGATCGTCCAACTTTTTGTTGTCATCATCATTTATGGTAATATCGCTATTTGCTGAAAGCTGAATGAGAACCGTCTTAATTGTTGTAAAGTTAAAGGCCTTTTCTTGCCATTCGTCTTTTTTTTCTTCGGCTGAGCAGGTCAGGCTAATAAAGAAAACGAGGCAAAGCCCAACGAAAAGTATTTTCCGTACCATTTAACCACTTCCTTGAATTTATTTCCATTTATATTAATTGTAGCTTATTATAAGTGGACGGACAACAGCTGCTGCTAAGCTAATACTTGGCGACAACTTGATTTTGTGGTTAACTGACAGCAAACGATATAAGTTGATTATTTACCAGAATTGTCCATAAATGTTATAATTAAAGGTAATTAACCCATATTTATGGGTAGTTTTATAAATATGGGTTAATTCCAGGGAGTAGATGCGTTTCTAATATAAGTGAAAGGCGAGGTTATATGATAAATTTAAAGAAAAATCAGTTAATATCGTTTTGTTTTGTGCTCGTAGCTATATTGTTGTTGTCTACGATAGTTAGTGCTGAATCCAAATTATCGGCTGGAGAGTGGAGGATAAAGGGAGAGCATTTTGTAGAAGTGGAAGATTATGATAATGCTGTATTGGCGTATAATGAAGCGGTTAAATTAGAACCGAAAAATGCAAAAATATACAACAATTTAGGTGCTATTTATATTGTTAAGGGACAAAATGACTTAGCTATTGCGGATTTCAAAAAAGCGATTGAACTAAATCCGCAATTTGCCGATGCATACAATAATCGTGGTGTTGCCTATTCACATAATGGAGAAAATAATATGGCAATAAAGGATTATAACAAAGCTATTGAACTAAATCCAAAAAGTGCAGATGCCTATTGTAATCGGGGAAATTATCATTCCAAAACGGGTCAAAACGACGTAGCGATTGCCGATTATAACAAAGCTATTGAACTAAATCCACAAGATTCAAAAGCATATTACAATCGAGGAACTATGTATGTGCACAAGGGAGAATGCGATTTAGCAATAAATGATTATACAAAAGCTATTGAGTTTAGTCCACATATGGCAGACGCTTATATGAATCGTGGCATAATCTATTCTAATAAGAAACAATATGATATGGCAATAACGGACTATACAAAAGTTATTGAACTAAGATCCCAAGATGCAGGTGCTTATATGAATCGGGGAAATGCCTATTCTGATATGGGCCAAAATGACGCAGCTATTGCCGATTATAACAAAGCAATTGAACTAAATCACCAATATGCAGATGCTTATTTTAATCGGGGAAATTATTATTCTAAAGTGGGTCAAAGCGACGTAGCGATAGCAGATTACAGCAAAGCAATAGAACTAAATCCACAAGATGCAGGTGCTTATATGTATCGTGGTATTACTTATGCTGATAATGGCCAAAATGACGTAGCTATTGCGGATTTCACAAAAGCGATTGAACTAAATCCACGAGATGCGGCTATTTATATGAACAGAGGAAGTGCTTATGCTAATAAAGGGCAAAACGATGTAGCTATTGCAGATT